>WBZP01005987.1_pt1 | contig 12179 bp, 8 predicted proteins | sample 5204301 | NCBI WGS metagenome assembly WBZP01 (sample SAMN12412401, study PRJNA552823) | activated sludge metagenome | isolation source: activated sludge from nitrification reactor of wastewater treatment plant... | place: USA: Pennsylvania | collected 2017
GGGACAAGCGTGACCGTTCGCCTTCCAGACCACCTCGACCTGATCGCCACCGCGCCGGCCGGCATCCAGAAGCTGCGCGGGCTGATTCTCGAACTGGCGGTGCACGGCAAACTGGTGGCGCAGGACCCGAACGACGAACCGGCGAGCGAGTTGCTCAAGCGGATTGCGAAGGAACGGGCGCGGCTGGAGGCGGAAGGAACTTGCAAGAAATCCAAGGCAACGCCGGTTGTGGACGGTGATGAGCAGCCGTTTGCGTTGCCTCCCTCGTGGGCATGGACACGACTCGGCACAATCACGAATTTCGGCCAAACGGACAAAGATGGGGAAATCCGCGATACCACCTGGGTTCTTGACCTTGAAGACATCCAGAAGGACACGTCAGTCTTGCTTCGCAAGGTCACGTTTTCAGAGCGCCAAGCCAAAAGCGACAAGAATCGCTTTCAGGAAGGCGATGTTCTCTACGGAAAACTTCGCCCGTATTTGAACAAGGTGATCGTCGCTGATGAGGAAGGTGTTTGCACGACCGAGATACTTCCGGTTCGAGGCTACCACGGGGTATTCCCTCGCTATTTGATGCACGCGGTAAAGCGCCCCGACTTTCTTGCCTATGTGAACTCAAAAAGCTACGGCATGAAAATGCCTCGGCTGGGAACTGACGATGGTCGCTTGGCCTTGTTTCCGCTCCCGCCAGCGAACGAACAACACCGCATCGTCGCCAAAGTCGATGAACTCATGGCCCTTTGCGACCGGCTGGAAGCGGAGCAGGCGGACGCCGGGGCGGCGCACGCCAGGCTCGTCGCGACCCTGCTCGGTACGCTCACCCAAAGCGCCGACGCCGCCGAACTCGCCGCCAACTGGCAGCGCCTCGGCGAACACTTCGACACCCTGTTCACCACCGAATCCAGCCTCGACGCCCTCAAGCAAACCATCCTCCAGCTTGCCGTCATGGGCAAGCTGGTGCCGCAAGACCCCAACGACGAACCGGCGAGCGAACTGCTCAAGCGGATTGCGAAGGAGCTGGCGCGACTAGAGGCGGATGGAAAGATCAAGAAATCGAAGCCGCTACCTCCGGTGGGTGAGGACGAGCAGCCGTTTGCCATTCCGAGCAACTGGGCTTGGATTCGTTTGGCAGAACTCGGGCCAGAGTTCCAAAACGGTGAGTCCAGTCGGGGCACTCCCGGTGGCAGCAAGATCGTCGTTTTACGCTTGGCCGATATCTCAAATGGGGCTGTTTCACTATCTGGCAACCGCTCCGTGGAGCTTCCAGAAAGTTCGATCGAGAAATATCGACTTTCCAAAAATGACCTCTTGGTCATACGAGTAAATGGAAGTGCTGAAATTGTTGGTCGCCTTGTTCTCTGTGAAGAGGACTTGGATGCGATTTACTGTGACCACTTCATCCGTGCGCGCGTTACCGAAACTTCGGTAGCACCCCGCTACCTGCGCATGACCGGCGACTCATTGCTTGTCCGGCAGCAAATTCAGAGTCTTTTCATCACGACAGCGGGGCAAAAGACAGTCAATCAAGGACACATCGGAGGATTGATTTTTTCTCTCCCGCCCCTCGCCGAACAACACCGCATCGTCGCCAAAGTCGCCGAACTGCTGGCCCTCGTCGACCGCCTCAAGGCCGACCTCGCCGAGTCCCGCACGCGGCAGGAGCGCCTCGCCGCCACGCTGATCGAATCCGCCTTGCAGGCTGCCTGAAAACAGGTCCAAAATGGGGGTCGACCGCAACAGGGCCGGAAAAGGCGACGGGCACCGGCGCAGCATTTCCGATCACGCTGCGGCAACATTCTCTTCGATTGCAGGGAGGGTCAAGACCATGAACCCCAACATCGACGGCAGCGAGTTCGGCTCGATCACCATCGCCGGGCGGCGGATCGAAAACGACGTGATGATCCATCTCGACGGCGCGGTGAGCAAGCGCCAGAAGAAACTGTCCAAGGCGATCTACGGCACCTCGCACGTCATCTCGCTGGCGGAAGCCGAGGTCATCTTCGACAAGGACGCCGAACGCCTGATCATCGGCGCCGGCCACAACGGGATGGTCGGTCTCTCGGACGAGGCGGCGGAGTATTTCGCGAAAAAGAAGGTCAAGGTCGAACTTGCCCGCACCCCGGAGGCGATCCAGCGCTGGAACAAGGCGAGGGGCAAGGTGATCGGGCTGTTTCATGTGACCTGCTGACCGCGCGGGCCAATCCGCCATGTTTGCAAACTCCGTACAGTCCGACATGCTGCGCGACATCGAGCGCGAGGTCGCGTATACCCGGCACGAAATCGGCAGGGACGCCTTCGCGCCGCGCGTCATGGCCGCCATGGCGGCGGTGCCGCGCGAGCAGTTCGTTCCCGAATCCGGCCGCCACCTGGCCTTCGCCAACGGCCCGCTGGCGATCGGTCACGGCCAGACCATTTCCCAGCCTTACATCGTGGCGCTGATGACCGATCTGCTGGCGCCGCGTCCGCAGGACACCATACTCGAAGTCGGCACTGGTTCGGGTTACCAGGCCGCCGTGCTGGCGCAACTGGCGCGCCAGGTCTACAGCGTCGAGATCATCGCGGCGCTGGCGACGGCGGCGGGCCAACGGCTGGCGCGACTCGGCTACGCCAACGTCAGCGTCAGGCAGGCGGACGGTTTCCATGGCTGGCCGGAGCATGCCCCCTACGACGGGATCGTCGTTACGGCCGCGGCGCCGCAGGTTCCGCCGCCGCTGGTCGAACAACTGAAGCCGGGAGCGCGCCTGGTCATACCCGTCGGCATGCCCGGCGGGGTGCAGGAACTGAAGGTCGTCGAGAAAGACGCGGATGGCTCGATCACGAGCCGCAACATCCTGCTGGTCGCCTTCGTGCCGCTGACGCGGGCGGCGACCGGCTCTGATCGCCAGGAGACATGAATGATTTGCCTGACCAGTCCGCTTTCCCAATGTCGATGACCCGCGCCGACTTCTTGCGTCTGTCGGCCGGCGCGCTCGCCGCCTGCACCCTCGGCGTTCGCGCCCGGCAGTCCCTGGCCGCAGCGAAGGCGATGCAGACCCGGCCGATTCCGTCGACCGGCCAGCCGCTGCCGGTTATCGGCCTCGGCACCTATCAGGGGTTCGACGTCGCCCCCGGTTCTGCCGCCTACGCGCAGCTCCCGGATGTCCTGCGCGCCTTGTTCGCAGCCGGCGGTTCGGTGATCGACAGTTCGCCGATGTACGGGCGCGCCGAAGCCACCACCGGCGAATTGCTCGCCGCCGCCGGCAGTCGTTCCAGGGCGTTCCTCGCGACCAAGGTGTGGACCCGCGGCCGCGCCGAGGGGCTGCGCCAGATCGAAGAATCGCTGCGCCTGCTGCGCGCCGATCCGATCGACCTGATGCAGGTGCATAACCTCCTCGACTGGCGCGCGCACCTGCCGACGCTGCGCGAATTGAAGGCGGCCCGGCGCATCCGTTATATCGGCATCACCCATTACAACGCCGGCGCCTATGACGAGCTCGCGGCGGTGATGCGCGCCGAGCGCTTCGACTTCCTGCAGATCAACTATTCGCTCGACGAGCGCGAGGCCGAGCGGCAGATCCTGCCGCTGGCTGCGGAGCGCGGCATGGCTGTCCTGATCAATCGTCCCTTCGGCGGCGGCGGACTGCTGCGCCGGCTGCGTGACCGCCCCCTGCCAGGCTGGTCGGCGGAGGTCGGCGCCACCAGTTGGGCGCAACTGTTGCTGAAGTTCGTCCTCAGCCACCCGGCGGTGACCTGCGCCATCCCCGGCACCGGGCGACCCGAGCACATGGCCGACAATGCCCGGGGCGGCGTCGGCCCGATTCCCGACCCCGGCTTCTGGCGCAGTCACCCGCTCGCCCCGTGAGGCGCTGAAAGGAGAAGGCATGCCGCGTCATCCGTCCGTTCCGCGTCGGGAACTGCTCAAGACCGGTCTCGCGCTGGCAGCGGCAACCCTCGCCCCATCCACGCTCCTGGCGCAAACGGAACTGCTGACCCGGCCGGTGCCGTCAAGCAGAGTCCGCCTGCCGATCGTCGGCATCGGGACCAACCGCTTCCGGACCGGCGACCCGGCGTGGAACGCGCGCCTGCGCGAAACGCTGTCGACCTTTGCCCGCCTCGGCGGCAAGGTCGTCGATACCGCGCCCTCCTACGGCGATTCCGAACGCGCCATCGGCGCCATCCTCGGCGAGACCGGCCTGCGCAATCGGATATTCCTCGCGACCAAGCTCGACCGCGACACCATCGAGGACGGTCGCCAACGCCTCGAGGCTTCTTTCGCGGCGCTCGGCACCACGCGCCTCGATCTCGTCCAGTTGCACAACCTGCGCGGTGCCGGCACGCTGTTGCCCCTGCTGCGCGAGCAGAAGGCCGCCGGCCGCATCGGCCACATCGGCATCACCAGTTCGAGCGCCAGCCAGTACGCCGAAATGGAAGCGATCATGCGCCGCGAGGCGCTGGATTTCATCCAGGTCGACTACGCGGTCGGCAATCGCGGCGCCGAACAGCGGCTGCTGCCTCTGGCCGCGGAGCGCGGCATGGCGGTTCTGGTCAACCTGCCGTTCGGTCGCGGCGCCCAGTTTCGCGCGGTCGGCGGCCGGCCGCTGCCCGGCTGGGCGGCCGAGATCGACTGCGACTCCTGGGCACAGGTGCTTCTCAAGTATGTGCTGGGAAATCCGGCGGTGACCTGCGCGATTCCCGGCAGTACGCAGGCCGCCCACGTCGAGGACAACCTCGGTGCCGCCCGCGGCAGGCTGCCGGACGCGACGCTGCGGCAGACGATGGCGCGTTATTTCGACGCCATCGCGGACAACTGAGGCTTGCTCGCCAACCTTTTCCGGAAGGTAGTCCCGGTACGCCCGGGCGAGACCGCGCCGACGCTGCTCGCCACCGCCTATGGCTTCTGCATCCTGTTCGCCTTCTTTCTGCTGCGCCCGGTCCGCGACGAGATCGGCGCCGCCGACCGCGGCAATCTGCAACTGCTGTGGACCGCCGTATTCATCGTCATGTTGCTGGCCGTGCCGCTCTATTCGCTCGCCGTGGCACGACTGCGCCGGGGTGTCTTCATACCGCTGGTCAATCGCTTCTTCGCGCTCAACCTGGTCGCCTTCTACGCCGCGCTGGTTGTGTTGCCCGAATCGGCGCGCACCTGGATCGATCGCATCTTCTATGTCTGGCTCAGCGTCTTCGCACTGTTTGTCGTTGCCGTATTCTGGAGCCTCGTCGTGGACCTGTTCCGGGACGATCAGGGCAAGCGGCTCTTCGGCTTCATCACGGTCGGCTCATCGCTGGGCGGAATCGTCGGCTCGGCAAGCACCGCCGTTCTGGCGCCGCACCTTCCCGTGTTCCTGCTCCTGCTGGTCGCGGTGCTGCCGCTCGAAATCGCCGCCTGGCTCGCCCGCGCCATCGCCCGGCGCGCCGACGATGCCTCGGGAACGCTGAACCGCGAGCCGGCGGCGCCGATCGGTGGCGGCGCCTGGAGCGGCATGGTTCCGGTATTCCGCTCGCCGCAACTGCGCAATATCGCGCTGTGGATCGTGCTGATGACTTTCGCCTCGACAATCCTCTACTTTGTCCAGTCGCATCTGGTCGGCGAGGCGATCACCGATCGCGCGTTGCGCCGGGCCTTTCTGGCGCGCATCGATCTGGCAGTCAATGCCGTCACCATCATCACCCAGACCTTCCTGACCGCGCGCATCGTGCAGCGATTCGGCGTCGCCGTGACCCTTTCGGCATTGCCGGTGGTCGCGGCGCTCGGCTTCCTGGCGCTCGGCGCCGCCCCGGCAGCGCTGGCGCTGACCGTCCTGCTCGTCGTGCGCGTGCTTTACGACAGCAGCCGCCACGCGCTGGCCAAGCCGGCCCGCGAGGTGCTGTTCACCCACCTCGACCGCGAGCAGCGCTACAAGTCCAAGGCATTCATCGATGCCGCCGTGTACCGTGGCGGCGACCTGCTCAGTGGCTGGATCTACGCCGGTCTTGCCGCATTGGGAATGAGCGTCGGGGCCATCGCCCTGAGCGCCGCGCCGGTGGCGGTGTTGTGGGCGCTGCTGGGGCGCAGGCTGAGTTGGGGGGACAAGGGAACAAGCGGGCAAGGTCCGTCCGCTGGCGCCGCAGGAAAGCCGACCGCTTGAGCACGGCGCCGAGCAGCTATAATCCCTGCCCCGCAACGCCGCGCCCGCGCCATCGTGTCCTCGTCCAACCCCTTGCTTTCCCTCCCCGCCATGCCCAGGCCGGGCGCCCGCGTCGATCTGCCACTGCTGGCCGGTTCCGCCGATGCGCTGGCGCTGGCTGAACTGGCCGTTCGCAACAAGGGTCGCACGCTGGCCGTCGTCACTGCGAGCGCCGCCGACGCGCAGCGGCTGCTGGACGAGATTCCGTGGTTTGCGCCCGGCCTCAAGGTGCGTCTGCTGCCGGACTGGGAAACGCTGCCTTACGACCACTTTTCACCGCACCAGGATCTGGTTTCCGAGCGTCTGGCCACACTCTGGGCCGCGCTGCAGGGCGAAGTGGAAATCCTGCTCGTTCCGGCGTCGACCGCGGTCAATCGGCTGGCGCCGCCAGAATTCATGGCGGCCTATACCTTCGAGTTCAAGAAGGGCCAGAAGCTGGATGCCGACAAGTTCCGCGGCCAGGTGACGCTGGCCGGCTACGCGCACGTCACGCAGGTGGTGTCGCCCGGCGAATACTCGATCCGCGGCGGGTTGATCGATCTTTTTCCGATGGGTTCGCAACTGCCTTACCGGCTCGACCTGTTCGACGACGAGATCGAGAGCATCAAGACTTTCGATGTCGATACCCAGCGCACCGTCTTCCCGGTGCCGGAAGTGCGCCTGTTGCCGGCGCGCGAATTCCCGATGGACGACAATGGGCGCACGCATTTCCGCCAGTGTTTCCGCGAACGTTTCGAGGGCGACCCGGCCAGGTCGGGCATCTACAAGGATATTTCGACCGGCATCGCCAGCGCCGGCATCGAGTATTACCTGCCGTTGTTCTTCGACGAAACGGCGAGCATTTTCGACTACCTGCCAAAGGATGCCGTTTTCGTCACCCACGGCGACGCGCCGGCCGCCATCGCCGCTTTCTGGAACGACACCCGTTCGCGCCACAACCTGCTGCAAGGCGACAAGGCGCGGCCCCTGCTGCCACCGGAAGATCTGTTCCTGACCGACGAGGCTTTTTTCACGGAGGCCAAGGCCTACAGTCGATTGGCCATGGCGGTCAGAAATGGCGAGGCCGACGGAAATCTGCCCAATATCGCCGTCGACCGCAGGAGCGAAGATCCGCTCGGTGCGCTGAAGAAGCATCTGGACGGTTTCAAAGGCCGCGTGCTGATGGTCGCCGAAACCGCCGGCCGCCGTGAAACCCTCGCTGCGATGTTTGCCGAGCATGGCCTGAAGCCCGCGGCCAGCGCCGACCTCGCTGCTTTCCTCGCCGGCGATGCCCGACTGGCACTTGGCATTGGTCCGCTGCACAGCGGTTTCGCGCTGGATACGCTGGCCTTCATTACCGAAACCGAACTCTTCGCCGGCACGCCGCGCCGCACCCGGCGGGAAGCCCAGAAGAAGGCAACCTTCGACAACTGGCTGAAGGATCTGACCGAACTCAAGGTCGGCGATCCGGTCGTCCATGAGAGCCATGGCATCGGCCGTTACCGCGGCCTGGTGCGCATGGATCTCGGCCTCGGCGAGCAGGAATTCCTCGAACTGCATTACGCCAACGAGGCCAAGCTGTTCGTGCCGGTGGCCCAACTGCAGGTCATTTCGCGCTATTCCGGGGCCGATCCGGAAGCCGCCCCGTTGCACACGCTGGGTTCCGGCCAGTGGGAAAAGGCCAAGCGCAAGGCTGCCGAACAGGCGCGCGACACCGCCGCCGAACTGCTGACGCTTTACGCGGCTCGCGCCGCCCGCCAGGGCCATGCCTGCACATTCAAGGAAAGCGACTACGAGGCGTTCGCCGACGGCTTCGGCTTCGAGGAAACGGTCGATCAGGCGCAGACCATCGCCGCCGTCATCGACGACATGCGCTCCGGCAAGCCGATGGATCGGCTGGTCTGCGGCGACGTCGGCTTCGGCAAGACCGAAGTGGCGCTGCGCGCCGCCTTCTGCGCCGTCGCCGGCGGCAAGCAGGTCGCCGTGCTGTGCCCGACCACTCTGCTCTGCGAACAGCACTACCAGACTTTCACCGATCGTTTCGCCGACTGGCCGGTGCGTATCGCCGAAATCTCACGCTTCAAGACCGCCCGGGAATCGGCGCAAGCCTTGCAGGAATTGGCCGCGGGCAAGATCGACATCATCATCGGCACCCACAAGCTGATCGGCAAGGACATCCGCTTCAAGCAACTGGGGCTGGTCGTCATCGACGAGGAGCACCGCTTCGGCGTGCGCCAGAAGGAAACGCTGAAAGCGATGCGCGCCGAGGTCGACGTGCTGACGCTGACCGCGACGCCGATCCCGCGCACGCTGGCGATGAGCATGGAAGGCCTGCGCGATTTCTCGGTCATCGCCTCCGCGCCGCAAAAACGGCTGGCGATCAAGACCTTCGTCAGCAATTTCTCCGACGGCATCATCCGCGAAGCCGTGCTGCGCGAACTCAAGCGCGGCGGTCAGGTGTATTTCCTGCACAACGAGGTCGACACCATCGCCAACATGCGCGACAAGCTGGAGAAACTGGTGCCCGAGGCGCGCATCGTCATCGGCCACGGCCAGATGAACGAGCGCGAACTCGAGCGCGTCATGCGCGACTTCACTGCCCAGCGCGCCAACGTCCTGCTGTGCACGACCATCATCGAGACCGGCATCGACAACCCGCACGCCAATACCATCCTGATCAACCGCGCCGAGAAATTCGGCCTGGCGCAATTGCATCAACTGCGCGGACGGGTTGGTCGCTCGCATCACCAGGCCTACGCCTACCTGCTGGTGCAGGACGCGAAGGCGGTGACCAGGCAGGCAAGAATGCGCCTGGAAGCGATTCAGGGCATGGAGGAGCTCGGCTCGGGCTTTTTCCTCGCCATGCACGACCTGGAAATCCGCGGCGCCGGCGAAATTCTCGGCGACAGCCAGTCCGGCGAGATGCAGGAAGTCGGCTTCAATATGTACGCCGACATGCTCAACCGCGCCGTTGCCGCGCTCAAACAGGGCAAGCACCTCGATGCGGTCGACCTCACCCAGCCGCTGGGAATCGGCACAGAGATCAACCTGCGTACCCCGGCCCTGCTGCCCGATGCCTACTGCCCCGACGTCCATGAACGCCTGACCCTCTACAAGCGCCTGGCCAACTGCGAAAGCGTCGATGAACTCGACGCTCTGCAGGAGGAACTGATCGACCGCTTCGGGCAACTGCCACTGCAGGGCCAGTCGCTGCTGGCGACGCACCGTCTGCGCCTGCTGGTCCAGCCGCTGTGCGTCCAGAAGCTCGACGCCTCGGCCGATCAGATCACGCTGCAGTTCGGCCCGGAATTCGCGAAACTGGCGCCTATCGACCCGATCAGGATTATCAATTTGATCCAGAAGAACCGCAGCTATAAGCTCTCCGGACAGGATAGAATTTCGCTTTTGCGCCATTGCCCGACCCTGAATGACAAGGTCGCCGCCGTCAAGGACATGATTCGCCAACTGAGCCAGTAAGCCATGAGCACCATCGACATCGAAAACGTCAACGTCACCGCCTTCGACACCATGCCGACGCCGGAGGAGATCCACAGCCGCCTGCCGCTCTCGCTGGCGGCCGCGCGTACCGTTTTGCATGGCCGCGACACGCTGCGCGGCATTCTCGAGCGCAACGACCCGCGCCTGTTCGTCGTTGTCGGCCCGTGCTCCATCCACGACCCGCTCGCCGGCCTCGATTACGCCCGCCGCCTCAAGGCGTTGGCCGATGAAGTCGGCGACACGCTGCAACTGATCATGCGCGTCTACTTCGAAAAGCCGCGCACCACGGTCGGCTGGAAAGGCTACATCAACGATCCGTTCATGGACGACAGCTTCCGCGTCGATGTCGGCATGGAGAAAGCCCGGCAGTTCCTGCTCGATGTTGCCGAAATCGGCCTGCCCACCGGCACCGAGGCGCTCGACCCGATTTCGCCCCAGTATTATGGCGACCTGATCACATGGACCGCCATCGGTGCCCGCACCGCCGAATCGCAGACACACCGCGAAATGTCCTCCGGGCTGTCCACGCCGGTCGGCTTCAAGAACGGAACCAGCGGCGACCTCGCCGTCGCGATCAACGCCATCCTGTCAGCATCCAAGCCGCATTCCTTCCTCGGCATCAACGGCCAGGGCCGCGTCGCTGTCGTCCGCACCCGCGGCAACCGCCACGGCCACATCGTGCTGCGCGGCGGCGATGGTCGGCCGAACTACGACACGGTCTCCATCGCGATGGTCGAGCAGGCGCTGACCAAGGCCCGGCTGCCCAGGAACATCGTCGTCGACTGCTCGCACGCCAACAGCTTCAAGAACCCCGAACTGCAGCCGCTGGTCATGGCCGACATCGTCAACCAGGTCCGCCTCGGCAACAAGTCGCTGATCGGCGTCATGATCGAATCCCACATCGAAGCCGGCAACCAGCCGATCCCCGCCGATCTCAGTCAGCTCAAGTACGGCTGCTCGGTCACCGACGCCTGCGTCGACTGGGGCACGACCGAAAAGATGATCCGCGACGCCGCCGCGCTGCTGCGCGACGTGCTGCCGGAACGGATCGGCTGATCCTGCCATTTGCCTTCCGGCAGACCTCAAGGCACAATGCTCGGGTCTGCCCCGCCGGAATTCATGACGTAGACGTGCCGAAAGCCACCGATCACCGCTCACCTAGTCCGACTAGCGGCAATGGCCCGCTGACGAGCGCCGGGAAGTGATCGACGGCATGACCTACAAGATGGCGCCGGCGCCAGCTATAAGTCATCAGTCCCTGGTGCGCGGCATCGACAGACAAATCGACGATGCGCTTGACGGCGCCTCCTGCCGGCTCCTGATCGCTCCGGACGACACCCTGCTGCCGGATAGATTGGCGGCGTCAGCCGAGAAGCAAGCTTGAAGATGACTTGTGAAGAGCGTGGTACGCCCCTGCCATTTCTGATTCGATGCTGCAAGGCGCGGTCTTGCATGAGGCTCAAAGCAGAAGCAATGAAAAGAATTGCAGGCGAAAACACTACTGCCTGCAGTCCCCGCCGGCTATCGTCATTGGTGCCTGTGCCCACGGATTGGCCCTCATCCACGCGCTGTCAAACGCCGGTGTTCCCGTCATTTCTCTGGATACAAACCCCGCATTGCCAGGCACACGGACCCGTTTTTCCTGCGTGGAATTGATTCCTGACATCAATGGTCCAGCCCTTCTTGATGCACTTCTTGACTTGCATGCGCGAATCGAAGCTCCCGACAAACCGGTGCTTTTCCTGAACAATGATCGCATGGTACGGACTTTGGGGGTACATTGGCACCGCCTTGCAGACAAATTCCATTTGAGCTGGTCAGCATGTTCGAACACCCTTCTCCCCCTGCTGGAAAAAGACTCTCTGGAACTTCGCTGCCAGCAAGCAGGGCTCCTCTACCCGGAAACCTGTCTCATCCATAACGATATGGATGCCAGAACGGCCGTCACTACCATCGGTTTCCCGATGATCATCAAACCCGTGCGGCCACTCGGCGGCTTCAAGACTTTTTTGCCAACCAACGCCGACGAATTACTGCGCTGGACCGAAATCCATCAACCCGATCTGCCCTTCATGGCTCAGCGCTTCATTCCCGGCGATGATCGAGCAATTTATTTTTCAGCGTTATATCTCGATGCGGGAAAGGTACTTGCACGCTTTGACGGCCACAAACTCCGATCCCGACCCCTCGGACACACGACCATCGCTGAATCCTTTCGCAATGAGGAAGTCTATCGACAGACACTCAATTTTTTTGACGGTCTGAATCTTTCCGGCCCCGTGTCTCTTGAAGTCAAGAAAGCCCCTGACGACAGCTATTGGGTAATAGAACCGACTGTGGGCAGAACCGATTTCTGGGTCGGACTATGTATAGCCAATGGCATCAACCTGCCTTATGTCGAATATCGGCACCAGACCGGACAGAGCATTCCGGATCTTGCCCAGCAAGACCAGGCAATCTGGTTCAATGAAGAAAGCGACCCCTTCGGTCGCTTCTGGTTCGCCGGGCAAGCGGATCTCGCATTGAAGGGACGGCGAGCCTGTTATCTCTACCTCAAGC
>WBZP01005994.1_pt1 | contig 12175 bp, 10 predicted proteins | sample 5204301 | NCBI WGS metagenome assembly WBZP01 (sample SAMN12412401, study PRJNA552823) | activated sludge metagenome | isolation source: activated sludge from nitrification reactor of wastewater treatment plant... | place: USA: Pennsylvania | collected 2017
GCCTGCAAGGCTGAGGCGGGACGAACGGCCCTGCCTGCGCAGGGCCGGTCGCCAGCCGAAGGGCCGCGCGTGTCGCGCAGCGCGTCGGGTGCAGAATGGGCCTTCGAAGGAGACTCCGACCGACCATGAACGCGCCGCTGCAGTTGCCTGCCCTCGACGAGATCCGCGCCCACGAGGCGGAGATGATTGCGATCCGCCACCGCATCCACCAGAACCCCGAGCTCGCCTTCGAGGAGACGGCCACCGCCGATCTAGTGGCCGAGTGCCTAGGCCGCTGGGGCTGCGAGGTGCACCGCGGCCTGGGCGTGACCGGCGTCGTCGGCACGCTGCGCGCCGGCACGGGCAAGCGCCGCATCGGCCTGCGTGCCGACATGGATGCGCTGCCGATCACCGAGGCGAGCGGCAAGCCCTGGGCGAGCAAGGTGTTCGGCAGGATGCACGCCTGCGGCCACGACGGCCACACCGCGATGCTGCTCGCGGCGGCGCGCCACCTCGCGGCCACGCGGCGCTTCGACGGCATCGTGGACTTCGTCTTCCAGCCCGCCGAGGAGGGGCTGGGCGGCGCCAGGCGCATGCTCGACGACGGCTTCCTCGAGCTCTTTCCGTGCGAGGCGATGTTCGGCATGCACAACGGGCCCGCCAAGCCCGAGGGCAAGTTCATGGTGCTGCCCGGCTACGCGATGGCGAGCTCCGACACCTGCATCGTCAAGGTGCGCGGCAGGGGCGGCCACGGCGCGATGCCCCACTACGCAGCCGACCCGGTGGTGGCGGCGAGCGCGATCGTGATGGCGCTGCAGACGATCGTCGCGCGCAACGTGCCACCGCTCGAGATGGGCATCGTCACCGTCGGCGCGTTCCTCGCGGGGGACGCGCCGAACGTGATCCCCGGCGAGGCCGAGCTGCGCCTCACCGTGCGTGCCTACAAGCCCGAGGTGCGCGACCTGCTCGAGCGCCGCATCACCGAGATCGCGCAGGCGCAGGCTGCCTCGTTCGGCGCCACGGCCGAGGTGGACTACCAGCGCCGCTACCCGATGCTCTACAACCACCCGAAGGAGAGCGCCTTCTGCGCCCAGGTCGTGCGCGACTGGCTCGGCGACGAAGGCCTCGTCGAGACCGAGCCCGTGACCGGCAGCGAGGACTTCTCGTTCTTCCTCGAACGGGTACCCGGCTGCTACGTCTTCATCGGCAACGGCGAGGGCGAGCACGGCGGCTGCATGGTCCACAACGCCGGCTACGACTTCAACGACCGGTGCCTCTCGACCGGCGCGAGCTTCTGGGTACGGCTGGTCGAGGCCTACCTGAAGGCGGCATGATCGTCGACTTCACGCTTCGCGCGCGCCGCCACGGCGTAACGTTCGTGCTGAACCCGCACCTTCCGATCCACACGCTGTCGCTGTTGTGCGGCGTGTTCGGCGCTCCGAACATGATCGTCGGCGATCAGATGTTCCGGGGCCGGGACCGGCTCAGCTGCGTGGCCGACGCGCTGTCCTGAAGGGTCAGGCGTGACAGGTGCCACGGGCCCCGCATGATGGCGGCGAACGATCGCCCGCCGGCCGGTGGGCCTGGCGCTGCGCCGTTGCCCCCGTCGGAGCCTGCGCTGCTGTCGGCACTCGCCGCCGCGCCAATGCGGTTGGCGTTGGTTGACGCAGCGCAGCGTCTCGACTGGTGCACCGAGGCCTTCGCCGCCGCACTCGGGGCCCTTTCGGCCGGCACGCTGGCCGGCTTGCCGGCCGCGGCGCTGGCCGAAGGGGCGTTTGCGCCGCTGCTGGACCTGCCGGCCCCTGCGCAGCGTGAGGTCGAGGTGCAGGCCGGCCCTGCCGGAGCCGCCGGTGCCGTTGGTGCTGCCGGTGCTGCCGGTGCTGCCGGTGCTGCCGGTGCTGCCGCAGCCGCCGTCGGGACGCGCCAGTCCTGGCTCGCGCTCACGAGTGTCGCCGGCGCAGGCACGCGGATGCTGCGCCTCGAACCGTTGCACGACCTTGCGGGGCTGCAGGCGCGCGTCGCCGAACTGGAGGAGCGCCTCGACCTCGTGCAGGACTTCTGCGAGGCCGGGGTCTTCGAGCGCGACCCGGTCACGATGCAGGGACGCTGGGACGCCCGGATGTACCGCATCTTCGGTCTGCCCGTGGCACCGCCCGGGGCGCCGGCACCGGACTACGACGTGGTGACGGAGGCGTTGTTCGAGGAGGACCGCCGTGCCGGCGGCTTCCGCTCCACGCTCGGCCAACCCGGGGTCTACGAAGACCGCATGCGGCTGCGGCGTCCCGACGGCAGCGTGCGCCATGTTCACTCGAAGTGGCGGGTGATGCACGACGCTCAGGGCCGTGCGGCGCGCGTCATCGGCGTCAACACCGACGACACAGAGGTCTTCGAGCTCGCCTCGCGCGCGCGCGCCCTGCGCGCCGAACTCGACCTCGCGGTCGAACTGGGCGACATCGGCCTGTGGCGCGTCGACATCGCGAGTGGGCGCGTGTACTTCGACGAGCGTGCCTGCCGGCAGCTCGGGATCGCGCACGATCCGGCGGGCCTGCCGCTCGAGCAGGCGCGCACGCGGTTTCATCCCGACGACCGGCAGCGCATCGCCGACTCGGCCGCGGAGACCTTGCGGACCGGCGCGCCGACCGACATGACGCTGCGCATCCGGCGCGGCGACGGATGGCGCGTCGTTCTCTCGCGGCGTACGCTGCAGCGCGACGCGGCGGGCCTGCCGGTTGCCTTCGTCGGCGTCCTGCTCGACATGACCGAACGCGTCGAGAAGGAGCGCAAGGCGCTCGAGCTCGCGCACCGCCTCGAGGCGGCCGCCGAGGCGGCACGCATCGGGCTGTGGTCGGCGCTGCCGGGCGATGCGCTGCCGGACTGGAACCGCCGCATGCACGAGTTGCTCGGGCTCGACCCGGCGCTGCCCGCGTTGCCGCTCGGCGAGTGGATCCGCCGCTGTGTGCACCCGGGCGACCGCGAGCGTGTCGGCGCCGAGGTGTGGCGCTGGGTCCACGAGGGCACCGGGCCGATCGAGATCGAATTCCGCGTCGTGCGGCCGAGCGACGGCGCGCTGCGCTGGCTGGTCGTGCGCGGCGACGCCGACAGAACCCTGCCGGCCGGACTGCGCCGCGTCGAGGGCGTGGCGATGGACGTCACCGAGGCGCTGCGGGCCGAACAGGCGCTGCGCGAGGGCGAGCTCGCGCGCGCCGAGAGCCGAGCCAAGTCGCGCTTCATGTCGCGCGTCAGCCATGAGCTGCGCACGCCGCTCAACGCCGTGCTCGGCTTCGCGCAGCTGTTGCGCGACGTCCGCGGGGCCACCGACCCCGCGGTGCGGCGCAGCTGGCTCGCCGAGATCGAGACAGCCGGGCACCATCTTCTGGCGCTGATCGACGATTTGGTCGACCTCTCGCGCGTCGAGGCCGACGAGATGCGGCTCGAACCGCGGCCGGTAGTCCTGGTCGACCTGCTCGACTCGACGCTGCGCCTCGTCGAGAGCGAGGCCGGGGCCCGGGGGATCGTGATCCGGCGCGAGGGTCCGCTCGCCGGCACCGTCGAGGCCGATCCGGTGCGGCTGCGCCAGGTGCTGCTGAACCTGCTGTCGAACGCGGTCAAGTACAACCGCGCCGGCGGCGAGGTGCGCATCGCCACGACGCCTGCAGCCGGCGAAGTCGCGATCGCCGTTCGCGACACCGGCCGCGGCATCGATCCAAAGGCGCTGTCCTCGGCGTTCGAGCCGTTCAACCGCCTGGGCGCCGAGACGAGCGGAGTTCCGGGCACCGGCATCGGCCTCGCGATCTCGAAGGTGCTGGTCGAACGCATGGGCGGCCGCATAGAGGTGCGCAGCCGTCTTGGCGAAGGCTCGGAGTTCACCGTCGTGCTGCCGCGCACCGCGGCGGCGCAGGTGCCCGCCGTGCCGGCCCGAACCGCGGTTCCGGCAACGTTCCACGGGTGGCCGGCAACCGGGGTGACAGACCCGACAGCGCAAACGGCGGCGATTGCAGCTGCACCGGACGGATCGACGCCGCCGCGCTCACGCGTGCTCTACATCGAGGACAACCCGGTCAACGCGCTGCTGATGCGCGAACTGCTCGCCGTGCAGGACGGGATCGAGCTCGAGATCGCGGTCGATGGCCGAGCAGGCCTCGAGCGTGCCCGAGCCTGGCAGCCCGACCTGATCCTGCTCGACATGCAGCTGCCCGACCTGCACGGCCTGGCCGTGCTGCGCCTGCTTCGCGAGGATCCGGCGACCGCGGCGATCCGCTGTGTCGCACTATCGGCCAACGCGATGCCGGCCGACATCGAGGCGACGCGTGCCGCCGGCGCCGTGGACTACTGGACCAAACCGATCCAGTTCGCGCCGTTCCTCGAGGCGCTCGCGCGCCTTCTGAAGTCGCAACGCTGATCCGTCGCGAGCAACCGGGAGGCTTGCACTGCCCCACCGAGCGGCCGCGCACAGGTTCTCGGCCGCTCAGCCGCGCAGTGCCCGTGCCGCCTCGGCGACCAGCGCCGGCCCCCGGTAGATGAGCCCGGTGTAGATCTGCACGAGCGTCGCTCCGGCGTCGAGCTTGCTGCGCGCGTCGGCACCCGAGAGCACGCCGCCGACACCGATGATCGGAAATTCAGGCCCGAGCGCGGCGCGCAGCCAGCGGATCACCCGGTTGCTCGGGCCGAGCAGCGGGCGGCCCGAGAGTCCGCCGGCTTCGGCGGCATGCGGAAGGCCCTGCACGTCGTCGCGAGCGATCGTGGTGTTGGTGGCGATCACGCCGTCCACCCTGTGGCGGAGCAGCGTCGCGGCGATCAGGTCGACCTGCGCTTCGTCGAGGTCGGGTGCTATCTTCAGGAACATCGGTATGCCGCGCCCATGGCGGCGGACGAGTTCCTGGCGCCGCGCCTGCAGCGCCGCGAGCAGCGCGTCGAGTGCCTCGTCGCCCTGCAGGGCGCGCAGGTTCTTCGTGTTCGGGCTCGAGATGTTCACCGCCACGTAGTCGGCGTGTGGGTACACGGCGTCGAGGCCGAGCAGGTAGTCGTCGACGGCGCGCTCGATCGGCGTGGCCGCGTTCTTGCCGATGTTCAGCCCCAGGATCCCGCCAGCGGCACGAAAGCTGCGCGCACGCTGCACGTTCGTGACGAAGGCCCCGAGCCCGGCGTTGTTGAAACCGAGCCGGTTGATCAGCGCCTCGGCCGCCACCAGCCGGAACAGGCGCGGCTGCGGATTGCCGGGCTGCGCCTTCGGTGTCACGGTGCCGACCTCGACGAAGCCGAAGCCCATCGCCCCCAGGCCGTCGATGCACTCGCCGTTCTTGTCGAGGCCGGCAGCGAGCCCGATCCGGTTCGGGAAGCGCAGCCCCGCCACCGTCACAGGGTCGTCGACCCGTGGCTGCGACCACAGGCACTGCGCCGGCGTGTTCTGCAGCCGCGCGAAATTGCGCATGGCGAGGTCGTGGGCGCGTTCGGGGTCGAGCCCGAAGAATGCGGAGCGCGCGAGCGCGTAGGGCAGCAGTGACATGCACCCATTGTCGCGGCGATCGACGGCGACTCGGCTGCGGTCAGGCCATGCATCGGCAGCCGATCGGCCACCCGGCGGCCACCCTGCGGCCACCCGGCGGCGCGCCGATCGTCGCAAGTGCCAACGGCGAGGCCACCTCCCATAATCCCCTCCCATGACGCAGGACGGACTCAAGGCGCTCGTGGGCCGCGCCGCTCTCGACCAGGTCGTCCCGGGAGCGCTGGTCGGCGTCGGCTCCGGGTCCACTGTCGACCACTTCATCGACGCGCTCGCGACGATGCGCGAGCGCATCGCCGGCGCGGTCGCGAGCTCGGAGAGCAGCACCGAGCGGCTGCGGCGCCACGGCATCCGCGTGCTCGACGCGACCGAGGTCGAGCGGCTGCCGGTCTACATCGACGGTGCCGACGAGATCGACGGCCGGGGTTGCATGATCAAGGGCGGCGGCGCCGCGCTCACGCGAGAGAAGATCGTCGCCGACCTGGCCGAGCGCTTTGTCTGCATCGTCGACGAGAGCAAGCTCGTGCCGGTGCTCGGGAGCTTTCCGCTGCCGGTGGAGGTGATCGCGATGGCGGCTGCCCGGCTCACGCGGCGCTTCGCGGCGCTCGGCGGGGTGGCCGAGCTGCGCCGGCGTGCCGACGGCAACCTGCTCCTCACCGACAACGGCCACCCGCTGCTCGATGTGCACGGCCTGCGCATCGACGACCCGCTCGCCCTCGAGATCGAGGTCAACCAGTGGCCGGGCGTCGTCACGGTGGGCGTCTTCGCCCGCCATCGCGCCCACACCTGCCTGCTCGGCACCGTCCGCGGCGTGCGGAAGCTGGTGTTCTAATCCTGGACATCCAACGACGAGCGAGGAGCGTCCGTGCCGAAACCGAACTACGCCTTCGAGAAGCGCCAGCGCGAGCTGGCCAAGAAGAAGAAGAAGGAGGAGAAGGCGGCACGCAAGGGCCATCCGCGGCCAGGGGACGACGAGGGCGCCCCGGTCGCCGACGCCGCGCGGGCCACGCCTGGCGAGCGTGCCGGCGAGCCGGTCGAAGGCGTCGGCCCGGACGCGCCCGAGTCGCCGGATGCGCCAGCCGAGGCCGGCGCGCCCCCGGCCGACGCGCCGGACCGCCGCTAGGTGCCGCGCCGCGCGGCCCGCACCTGCCAGCGGCCCGGGTCGATCGCATCGACCAGGTCCTGCTCGAGCGGCCATGGCGTGCCGCAAGCCATTGCCGCGACCAGCCGGCCCAGCAGCGGCGCGAGCGTGAGGCCGCGTGCGCCAAGCGCGGCGAGGACGAACAGGCCCGGCTCGCGCTCCAGCCAGCGTGCCTGGGTGGAGCGTTCCTTCGGCCGCGCGAGCGCGCCGGCGATCGGCAGGCGATCGGCGGCATGCAGGCGCAGCCCGGCGCGACCCTGCCAGGCGGCAGGGTCGAGCGGCAGGTCGAGCCCGGTCAGGCGGCGTGCGCGCTCGGCGTTCCAGAGGTGGTCTTCGGCGCGCAGTGCGGTGTGTGCGGCGGGCCTTGCCGACATGTCGGTCGGCGCGTCGACGCGTTCGCGGGTGGCCCCGCAAAGCAGCCGGCCGTCGGCCAGCGGCAGAGTATAGCCGTCGCCGGTGAGGGGCAGCCTGAGCGACGTCGGTGCCGGCGCTGCGTGCACGCTGACCTGGCCGCGCGTGAGCGTCGTCGGCCAGGGGCCATGGCCGAGCGGAGCGAGCAGCCGCGCCGCCTGCGGCCCGTTGGCGAGCACGACGATCGATGCCGCACCGCCGATGCGGCCGCCGGCGTCGAGCGCGAGCCAGCGACCGCCGGACCGTTCGAGCCGCGCGACCTCGAGTCCGCCGCGGAAGGGCAAGCCCTCGAGCCAGGCGCGGACGGCGGCCGCGGGCGCGACCCAGCCGCCACCGGGATAGCGCCAGGCGGGCGCAGCGAGCGGGACGCCGGCCGCCGCTGCCGCCTCGGTCGCGGCGAGCGGGTGCACGTAGTCCGGAGGCAGGCCGCTCGCGGCCCAGCGCGCCTGCAGCGCGGGAAGCCCGCCGGCGCGCGCATCGACCCAGAGCAGACCGCGCAGCGCGCCCTCCACCGTGCCGCGATCGATCAGCGCGCCGTACTCGCTCGGGGCCAGCAGCGCCGCACCACGCAGCAGCCTGGCATGCGGCCCGTCGTCGGGGTGCAGGATGCCGTGCACCAGGCCACCCGGGTTGCCCGAGGCCTCGGTTGCCGGAGCCGGGTGACGGTCGACCACGGAGACCGTGCAGCCCTCGCGCTGCAGCGCGCGCGCGACCGCCGCGCCGGCGATGCCCGCGCCGATCACCAGCGCATCGGCGGTGCCGACCACGGTTGACGGCCGCGCCGGCGTGCCCGGCCGCGGCACGCAGCGCGCGCGCGTCGTCTCGCGCTTGCCGCCGATCCCCTCGGCGCGTTCGATCTCGAAGCCGGCTGTCGCGAGGCCGTCGCGCACCTCGCGCGCCACGCTCCAGGTGGCGGCGGTGGCGCCGGGTACGGCGAGCCTGCCGACTGCCTTCAGAACGGGAAGGCTCCACATCGCCGGGTTGCACCCCGGCGCGAAGCCATCGAGGAAGACCGCGTCGGCCGCGCAGCGCAGCGCAGGCAGCAGATCGGCGACGTCACCGAAGCCGAGCAGCAGCTGCACGCGGCCGTCGTCGAGTTCGAGCGCGTGCAGGTTGGGTGTCAGCGGCGGCCAGCGGCGATGCAGCTCGGCGGCAAGCTCCGCCACCGGCCCTACAGGGTCCTGTGCGACCATGTCATGTGCGCGGGCGAGGTCGGCCGCAACCGGCGGGTGCCTCTCGATCGACACGTAGTGCAGCCGGCGGCAGCGCGCCGGGTCGTTGCGCCAGGCCTGCCAGGTGGCGAGGAAGTTGAGCCCGAGCCCGAACCCGGTCTCCAGGATCGTGAAGCGCTCACGGCCGCGCCAGCGCTCGGGCAGGCCGTTGCCGCGCAGGAAGACATGCCGCGCCTGTTCGAAGGCACCGACGCGGGGGTGGTAGACATCGCCAAAGTCCGGCGCGCTCGGCACTGCGCCGCTCCAGTCGATGCGCGCGGGCGTGATCGGGCGCGTCTTCACGCCGAAGCGGCCGGGTTCGGCGCTTGGGGCCCGGCGCGCGCGTCGAGCCAGCGCAGCAGGGGCTCGCGCACTGCCGTCAGGCCACGGTACGCGAGGACGGCCTCGCTCATCGAGCCTACCGCCGCGTGCAACGCGGCCGCGCGTGCCGGTGTGTCGGCGACGGCGGCGAGCGGCCGCACCTCGACCTGGATGGTGAAGATCGCCTGCCGCAGCGCCGGCAGCGGGATGAAGGTCTGCCGCTCGCTGCGGAACCAGGCTTGCTCGACCGGCGTGTCGTGCCAGCGCAGGGAATCGACACGATCGGGATGCGCGTGCAGGCGCGGGTGGTCGGTCACGGTCCAGACGAAGCGCTCCCAGGGTTCCGGCCCGCTCACCAGGCGCACCAGCGAATCGGCTGCGCGCAGCAGCAGCGCGTTGTCGGCCACCGGTGCGTGCACCGCGGCGACGTGACGGCCGACCTTGCCCTCCGGTGCCCAGTGGCTGGGCAGGGTTACGGCGAGCCAGGGGATCGTCGCGTCGCGCGCGTCGACCACGGCGAAGTCCTCTTCGAACGCTAGGCTGAGCAGCCCGGCCAGCCGCCACGCCGGTGGCAGGCCGCGCAGGCAGCGTGCGATCTCGTCGCCGCGGCCGAAGCGGCCCGGGGTCTGCTGCCGGACCGCGCCGCCTTCGACGATGGCGCCGAGCGCTGGCGCCTCGGCGCGCCGGCCATCCCAGCGCCAGGCCTGCGGATGCTCGCACGCTGCATGAAGGTTCAACGCATCGAGCGCCGGCGCGGCGTCGAATCCCGCGCGCTGCAGCAGCGCCTGCGGCCAGAACGCAGACAGCACCGCGAGCTTCTCGCGCTGGTGGCGCGATCCGGGCGCAACCGGCGTCAGCTGCGGCGCGCCCGGCGCCAGCCGGCGCAGGCCCGGCTGCATGCGGAACGGCGCCGTCACCGCGGCGTCGAAGTCGAAGCGCATCGAGCGGGGCTGCCTGCCGGATCCGGGGGGAGCTTCAGCCCGGGTCGTGGCAGACCGCCTCGACGTTGTTGCCGTCGGGGTCGATCACGAAGGCGCCGTAGTAGTTCGCGTGGTATTCGGGCCGCAGGCCGGGCGCGCCGTTGTCGCGCCCGCCGGCGGCCAGCGCCGCCTGGTGGAAGGCGTCGACCGCGGCGCGGTCGGGCGCGCGCCAGGCGAGATGGCAGCCGGTCGTCGCCGGCGGGCCGCCCCAGCGCGACGGGCCGTCGACGAACCAGGTGTCGATCTGCGGGCCTGCTCCGAAACCGAGGATGTGCACGCCCGCGTGCGCGGTGTCGAACCGCAGTGCGTAGCCGAGCGGTGCCAGCGCGGCGCTGTAGAAGGCCCGCGTGCGTGCGATGTCGGCGACGCGGAAGGTCATGTGGTCGAGCATGGCGGTCTCCGTGCGCCGGTCAAGACCGGCAAGGTGTTGTGAATGAAAGTTTCATACGTTGAAGGCTTGGCCAGCTACGGCGGCCCGAGTCATGCGTGCGCATCCGTGAGGGTGGCATCGAAGCGTTGACAGGGGTACGTGCGGGCCGGGTATTGAGCCGCGTAATCCATGCGTCGGACCGCAAGGTTCGGGATGTCCGGGGTGCCGAGGTGGTGGAGACGCACCGAAGGCAACACCGTGCCTGCCGCATTGGCGAGGCAGGCATGGACCCCGCGCGGTCAGAGACCCTGCGCACGCGCGCAAGCACCTTGTTCGGGAACCGGGAGATCCCGCGTCCTTCTGCGGCACGTCGGGAGACGCTTGCCGCAGAGCGCATCGAAAAGCCCAAGGGCGTACAGCGATGAGCCACGGACGCGGGAAGTCGGATCGCGGCGTAGTACCGCAGAAGCTGCCGAACAAGGCCGTGGGTGCAATCCCTGCGGCCGCGGAGGTGGTGGAGGGAAGGCCGCGAGCCAAGGGCAATGCCATTGCGGCGCGCATGTCCCGGAGAACGATCCGGAGCTATGACGTGGGAAGTGCGCTCGATGGCATACGACAGACGGCAAGAGGCCGTCGTGATGCGCGGTTCACCGGACTGCTGCACCACATCTACGCGGTCCAGAGACTCGAGCAGGCCTACCTCGCGGTCAAACGCGATGCGGCCGCTGGGGTGGACGGCCAGACCTGGCAGTCGTACGGGCAGGACCTGCAAGGCAACTTGCTGGACCTGTCGGACCGGCTGGCCCGAGGGGGCTACCGGCCCCGGCCTGTGAAGAGGGCGTACATCGACAAGGCCGACGGGAGTAAGCGACCCCTGGGCGTGCCCGCGCTGGAGGACAAGATAGTCCAGCGCGCATCGGTCGAAGTCCTGAACGCCATCTACGAGCAGGACTTCCTCGGGTTCAGCTACGGCTTCAGGCCCGGCAAGAGCGCGCACAACGCGCTGGATGCCGTGGCCGTGGGTGTGAGCGTGAAGAAGGTGATCTTCGTTCTCGATGCGGATATCAGCAAGTTCTTCGACACCATCGAACACGACAAGCTGATCATGTTCATCGAGCATCGCGTGGCTGACGCGCGCGTGGTGCGGCTGATCAAGAAGTGGCTGCACGCGGGCGTGCTGGAAGAGGGCAGGCTGACGCAAAGTGAATTGGGTACGGTGCAAGGCGGCAGCATCAGTCCGCTGCTGGCCAACATCTACCTGCACTACGCGTTCGACCTGTGGGTAGAGCAATGGCGGGGGCGCCACGCCCGTGGCGACGTGATCGCGGTGCGCTATGCCGATGATTGGGTTGCCGGGTTCCAGTACCGGGACGACGCCGGGCGCTTCCAGCGCGCGGCGGACGAACGGCTGGGCCAGTTCGGGCTGAAGCTGCACCCCGAGAAGACGCGGCTGATCGAGTTCGGGCGCTTCGCCCGGGACAACCGACGCCGCCGGGGATGGGGCAAGCCGCAAACCTTCGACTTCCTTGGGTTCACGCATTGCTGCGGCCGGACCCGCAAGGGCAAGTTCATGGTGTTGCGAATCACCAGCGGCAAGCGCATGCGCGCCAAGCTGCTGGCGGTCAAGACGGAGTTGAGAAGGCGGATGCACCAGCCCATTGCCGAGCAGGGGAAGTACCTGCGCGCGGTGGTGGCGGGGCATGGCCGCTACTTCGCCGTGCCCTGCAACGGGGCGCGTGTGCAGGCCTTCTGCTTCCAGGTGGGTCGCCTGTGGCGTCGCACGCTGTGCCGCCGCAGTCAGACCAAGTACCTGAGCTGGAAGCGCATGCACAAGATCGTCGCTCACTGGCTGCCGTCTCCACGCATATGCCACCCCTACCCGAACCAGCGTCTGATCGTCACGACCCAAGGCAGGAGCCGTATGCGGTAGTCCCGCACGTACGGATCTGTGGAGGGGGTGCTGGGTGACTGGCATTCCTACTCCGACTCGGAGCCAGCCGACAGGATACGACCGCCGGAAGCGAACACCGGAAGCGACCCGCGCATGAGACTCGCGCAAGGACCGGCTCGGTGGAACACCACCGGCCGGCGCCATCAGCGACGAGGGCACCCGCAGGTGCCCTCGCTCGAACCGCATCCGGTGCTCAGACCCGCTTGCGGTACTCGTGCGTGCGGGTGTCGATCTCGATCTTGTCGCCGTTCTCGACGAACAGCGGCACGGCGATCTCGAAGCCCGTGCCCACGAGCTTGGCCGGCTTCATG
>WBZP01005995.1_pt1 | contig 12174 bp, 11 predicted proteins | sample 5204301 | NCBI WGS metagenome assembly WBZP01 (sample SAMN12412401, study PRJNA552823) | activated sludge metagenome | isolation source: activated sludge from nitrification reactor of wastewater treatment plant... | place: USA: Pennsylvania | collected 2017
CACTCGAAGAACGTCGCCGAGGCCGTCGTTCAGATGGTCAAGGGCAGGGACGTCCGGCACGCCTCGGCGGCGGAGATACGCGCGGAGGTCAGCGAGGAATGACGCCGGTGATCCTCGCGGTCGAGGACGAGCCGGACATCCTCGAACTGCTGGGAGTGAGCCTCGCCGACGCCGGCTACCGCGTGCTGACCGCCGCCGACGCCGAGACGGCGCAGCGGATGCTGCGCGACACCCTGCCCGACCTCGTGCTGCTCGACTGGATGCTGCCCGGTCAATCCGGTCTCGCGTTCGCCAAGGCGCTGCGCGCCGACCCGCGGACGCGCGAGCTCCCGATCATCATGGTCACCGCGCGGGGCGAGGAAGCGGACAAGGTCGCCGGGCTGGAGGCGTGGGTCGACGACTACGTGACCAAGCCGTTCAGCCCGCGCGAGCTCAAGGCGCGGATCAAGGCGGTGCTCCGGCGCCGCGCGCCCGAGGCCGCGCAGGAGCCGCTAGAAGCGGGGGAACTGCGGCTCGATCCGGCGACGCACCGGGTGACCGCGGGCGGCAAGACGGTCCCGCTGGGTCCGACGGAATTCCGGCTGCTTCGCTTCCTGCTGGCGCGGCCCGAGCGCGTGCACTCGCGCGCGCAGTTGCTAGACCAGGTCTGGGGCGACCAGGTCTACATCGAGGAGCGGACCGTCGACGTCCACATCCGCCGGCTGCGCCTGGCACTCGAGCCCTTCGGCCAGGACCACCTGATCGAGACCGTCCGCGGCGCCGGTTATCGGCTGGCCGCGCCGGCGCGCTGACGCGCGATTCGGGGTACGGCGTTGACCCGCTCACCGCTGCCGCCGGGTGCCGTCGCGCCGCTGGTCGTCCTGGTGCTGGCGCTGGCCGTCGGATTGCTGGCGGGGCCGTGGTGGGGATTCGGCGGGCTCGCGGCGGGCTTCGCAACGATCATCGGCCACCACCTGTGGCATCTCAGCCGGTTCGCGGCATGGTCGGCAAGCGGTTTCGACGCGCCGGTTCCGCATGGGCGCGGCGCCTGGGTGCTGCCGTTCAACGGGCTGCATCGGCGGGTGCGCCTGCGCTCTGCACGGCAGCGCGACCTGACGCACGCGCTCGAGCGATTCCAGCTGGCCGCGCAGGCGGTGCCCGACGGCATGGTCGTGATCGACGTCGAGGGAAGGATACGGTGGGCGAATCGGAGTGCGGTCGCGCACTTCGGACTCGATCTCGAGCGCGACCAGGGCCAGCCGCTCGGCAACCTCGCGCGTCACCCGGCCTTCCTGGGTTACATCGACAGCGGGGACTTCTCGCGCTCGATCATGGTCGAGTCGCAGCGAGCGCCGGGGGTGACGCTGGAGATCCAGGTCGTGCCGTTCGGCACCGACGAACGGCTGGTGATCAGTCGCGACGTGAGCCACATCGAGGCGGTGGCACGGATGCGGCGGGACTTCATCGCCAACATCTCGCACGAGCTCAAGACGCCGCTGACGGTGGTAAGTGGTTTCGTCGAGACGCTGCAGGACCTGGCGCTGGAGCCGCAGCAGCGCGCACGCTACCTGGGGCTGATCGAGGTCCAGGCGCGGAACATGCAGCGGCTGGTCGACGACCTGCTGGCGCTGTCGACGCTGGAGAGCGAGCAGAACCCGCCGCCGGACCTGCCGTTCCCGCTCGCGCCGCTGCTGCAGGAGCGCGCCGCCGACGCGCGCGCGCTGTCGTCGGGGCGCCACGCGCTCGAGGTCGACGCGGACGCCGCCGCGGCCATCGCGCTGCGCGGCAGCCGGGAGGAGTTCGCCAGTGCCGTCGGCAACCTGCTCTCGAACGCGATTCGCTACACGCCCGAGGGCGGCACCGTGCGCCTTGCCTGGCATCGGGCGGACGACGGCTCCGGCGTGCTGGCCGTCGCCGACACCGGCATCGGCATCGCGCCGGAGCACCTGCCACGGCTAATCGAGCGGTTCTACCGCGTCGACCGCAGCCGCTCGCGTGCCACCGGCGGCACGGGTTTGGGGCTTGCGATCGTCAAGCACGTGCTGCTGCGGCACCAGTGCGAGCTCGAGATCGCGAGCGAACCGGGGCAGGGCAGCGAGTTCAGGATCAGGATACCGGCGACGCGCGTGACGATGCTCGCGGCGTCGCCAGGCGACGGTGCATCGGACACTGGCTCGCGTCGCGAAGAACCGGCGGCGCCGGCTGCCACCGCGCTCCGGTGACCGGGGAAGCCCCTTCGGCCGGCGCCAAAGGCACGACGTTCGTTGCCCGGAACTACGGCAGCGACCCGTCGGGTCAGGTCTGCGGGTTCGTCTTCGGTGCCGACCGCCCCGGCGAGGAGATCGCGACCGACGAGGCGCTGCGCTGGCTCGCCGACGGCAAGGCGGGCGACGACGGCGCGTTCGTCTGGCTCCACTTCGACCTGACGCGCGCGTCGGCCGAGCGCTGGCTGCGCGACCACCTCGACCTCGCGTCCGGCTTCTTCGATGCGTTGCACGAGGGATCGACCTCGACGCGGATCGAACTCGAGGGCGGCCGCATGGTGGTCGTCGTCAACGATGTGTTGTACGACTTCGGCTTCGAGGCGACGCATCTCGCGACGCTGTGGGTGTGCGCCGACCGACGGCTCGTCGTGAGCGCTCGCCGCAAGCCGCTGCGCTCGATCGACCGGCTGCGCGTAGCGGTGCTCGGGGGCGAGGCTTTCCGGTCGCCGGCGAGCCTGCTCGTCCACCTGCTGCGCGATCAGGCCGACGTGCTGATCGCGATCGTACGCGACGCCACCGATCGCGTCGACGACATCGAGGATTCGCTGCTGGCCGGGCGCCTGGACACCAAGCGCGCGAACCTGGGCGCGCTCAGGCGAGTGCTGGTGCGCCTGCAGCGGCTGCTTGCGCCGGAACCCGCGGCGCTGTTTCGCCTGCTGAACGAGCCGCCATCCTGGGTTCCCGACGCGGACATCGTTGCGCTGCGACACTCGACCGAGGAGTTCTCGGCGGTGCTCGCCGACATGGCGGCCCTGCTCGAGCGCGTCAAGCTGCTGCAGGAGGAAATCGGGGACCAGATCCGCGAGGACGGCAACCGACTGCTGATGCTGCTGTCAGTGCTCACGGTGACGGGGCTGCCGTTTACCGTCGTCGGCGGCCTGTTCGGGATGAACGTCGGGGGCATTCCGCTCGCGGGCGACGCGGCCGGGTTCTGGATCATCGTGGGCATGGTCGCGATCGCCACGGCAGCCGGGACGTGGATCCTCTTCCGCTGGCGCCGCCGCTGACCGTCGCACGCTAACCCGTCGCGCCGGGCACTTCGGCCGGAAGCGATCAGGTTCTCCCGCGGCCGCCGCGAGAACAAAAAAAAGGCGGGCCGCGCGGCGAGGTCGCCGGGGGGCCCGAAGGACGCCGCCGAACAGGAGGAGGTATGCGGCAGCAGTGCCATGCTGCATTGGGCGCGTTACCGGATCGTGAACGGTAAGCGGCTGGCGAAGTCATTTTGCCAGCCACCGCGCACGGCGTTACCTGCTGGTCGCCACGAACTGCTTCCACAGCCAGCGCCGCTCCGCAGGGGAGAGGTCGGGAAGCTCAAGGTAATCGAGGGTGACCCGCGCTTTGCCGCTGCCTTGCTGGCACCGTGCTCCTCGCCCTGCGTCGACCCCTTCAACATGTCTGGAATGACTTGCGAGCGAGCCCGGCCCTCCGGGCCACACGGCTTGCCGCGCGACGGGCGAGGGAGTTCCGCCAGGTCAATCTTGATTCGGCCAGGGCAAAGAGTAGGTCTTGAGGTTGGTGAAGCTCTTCATCGCCTCCAGGACGCCTTCCTTGTAGCCGAGCCCGGAATCCTTGATGCCGCCGAAGGGTGTCAGCTCGAGCCGGTAGCCCGGCACCTCCCAGACGTTCACGCTCCCGACCTGAAGCGCATCGACGAAGCGCGTAATGAGGTCCAGCCGGTTCGTGCACAGGCCGGCAGACAGCCCGTAGACGGTGCCGTTGGCGATCGCGATCGCTTCCTCGACCGTCGTGAAGCGGATCACCGGTGCGACAGGCCCGAAGGTTTCCTCGCGCACGACCGTCATCTCCGGTCGAACGTGGTCGAGCACGGTCGGCGAGTAGAGCGCGCCCCGCCGCTCGTTGCCCAGCAGCAGTTGGGCTCCCTGCGCGACCGCCTCCGTCACGCGCGACTCGAACAGCATCGCCGCCCGCTCGTCGATGACGGTCCCCATGTCGAGCTCGGGGTTGGTCGGGTCGCCGAAGTGCCAGCGCCGACTCTTCTCGACCAGCAACTCGACGAAGCGATCGGCGACGCTCGATTGCACGAGAACCCGTTTGACGGCCGTACATCGCTGGCCCGAGTTCTTGTACGAACCGGCGACGGCGAGGTCAGAAGCCTTGTCCAGGTCCGCGTCGTCCAGGACGATCAGCGGGTCGTTGCCGCCCAGCTCCAGTACCGTGCGCCGGTAGCCCACCTTCGATGCAATGTACCTGCCGATCGGTGCGCCCCCGGTGAAGGTGACCAGGTCGACAGCCGCATTCGTAAGCAGCTCGTCGGCGATTTCCGCCGGGTCGCCGGTGACGACCTGGAACATCGCCGGCGGTAGACCGGCCTCGTAGAGGATGTCCGCCAGCAACAGCGCGGACAGCGGAACCTTTTCCGACGGCTTCAAGACCATGCGGTTGTTGGTGGCGATCGACGGCACGATCTTGTGCGCCACCTGGTTCATCGGGTGGTTGAACGGCGTGATCGCGGATATGACGCCGAGCAGCGGATCGCGTTGCGTGTAGACGCGCCGTTCGCGTCCGTGCGGGGTGATGTCGCACGAGAACGTCTGCCCGTCGTCGTCGAGCGCCGCATTGGCGCCGAACACCAGCACGTCGCGCACGCGGCCGGCCTCGTAGCGGCTGTCCTTCTTGCACAGGCCGGCCTCGGCGGTGATCAGGTCGGAGATCTCCTCGGCACGGGCGACGACGAGATCGGACGCCGCGAGAAGGATGCGATGGCGCTCGTAGCGGCTGAGCCTGGGACGGTAGGCGCGTGCGATGTCGAAAGCCCGGCGGACATCCTCGACACCCGCCTTTGGCACCGAGCCGATGCACTCACCCGTGTACGGGTTGTTTACCTCGATGACGCGGCCACGGGCCACGTGCTCGCCGCCGATGCGCAGCGATTCGTTGCGGAACTGCACGCCGTTCTCCAGGGATGGTTGAAGGATTCGATCGTCACCTGCGCCGCGCGGGGTCCGGGGAGTCGTCTCCGTCGGCGGACTGCCTGCGAGCGGCGAATCGCCCGGCGTCACGCCGCCCGTTCCGGTCTCCCGCTCCAGGCATCCATTGTCCCGCGCGGAAGGCGCGGCGACGCAGCAGATCGGGTGCCAGGCCTCGTCCCGTCATCGTTCGTTCATCTTCCTGCAACACGGCGCGCCAAGAATGCTTCCGTCGCCGGACCGCAGATCGTCCACAGTCGCCGGTCGTTGGGCGGATTCTTGTCGCCCAGTGTTGCAGCTTTGTGTCGCCGGGAGCGTCGTCCATGTCCGCAGCAGTACTTGTTCAAGACCTGCACAAGTCGTTTCCCACCTGCAAGGCGCTGGATGGCGTAAGCCTCACTGTCGACGAAGGGGAGATGGTGGCGCTGATCGGCGCGTCGGGGTCGGGGAAGTCGACGCTGCTGCGCCACCTCTCCGGCTTCATCACCGCCGATTCCGGCGACGTCACCGTGCTGGGACGCCGGGTCCAGGAACGCGGCCGGCTCGCGCCGGACATCCGGGGGCTTCGCGCCGAGATCGGCTTCGTTTTCCAGCAGTTCAACCTGGTCAATCGCCTGTCGGTGATGACCAACGTCCTCATCGGCCTGATCTACCGCACCAGTGCCCTTCGCGCGATGACGATGCGCTTCTCCGTCGCCGAAAGGCAGCAGGCGCTGGAGGCACTGGCGGCGGTCGGGATCGAGCAGTCCGCGTGGCAGCGGGCGGCCACGTTGTCCGGAGGCCAGCAGCAGCGCGCCGCGCTGGCCCGATGCATCGTGCAACAGGCCAAGGTCGTTCTCGCAGACGAGCCGATCACCTCGCTCGACCCGGAGTCGGCGCGCAATGTGATGGAACTCCTGGCGCAGATGCACCGCAACCGGGGCTGCACGGTGATCGTCTCGCTGCACTAGGTCGAGTTCGCCATCAAGTACTGCCCGCGCACCGTCGCCCTGCACCGGGGCAAGGTCGTCTATGACGGCCCGTCTTCGGCGCTGACGCCGCAGCTCCTGGGCGACCTCTACGGCTCCGATGTCGAGGAGCTCTTCGACATGCTGCTCGACAGCCCGGCCTTGCGTATGCCTGCCGGCCGGAAATCCGACGCATCGCTGGCCGCGCAGGCCGTCTGACCTTCCCGTTCGTTCAACTACAGGAGACACTCCATGCTTCGCACCGTCAAAGCGCTGCTCATGGCCACGGTCATCGCCGTCGGCGCCGGCGTCCAGGCACAGGAAGTGAAGGAACTGAACTTCGGCATCATCGCCACCGAGAAGGCCGGCGCGCTGCGCCAGATGTGGGAGCCCTTTCTCGACGACATGTCGAAGGCCGTCGGCGTCAAGGTGAACGGCTTCTACGCCACCGACTACGCCGGAATCATCGAAGCCCAGCGGTTCAACAAGGTGCAGATCGCCTGGTACGGCAACAAGTCGGCGATCGATGCCGTGGACCGCGCCAATGGCGAGGTCTTCGTCCAGTTCGTCGACCTCGACGGCACGCCCGGCTACTACTCCTACGTGATCACGCACAAGGACAGCGGCATCACCTCGCTCGACCAGCTGCTGAAGAACGGCAAGAACTACACATTCGGCATCGGCGATCCGCAGTCGACGTCCGGCACGCTGGTGCCCGGGTATTACGTGTTCGCCAAGAACAAGCTCGACCCCAAGACCACGTTTAAGGTCATCCGGTCAACCAATCACGAGGGCAATTTCCTGGCCGTCCTGAACCGGCAGGTCGATGCCGCCACGAACAACAGCGAGATGCTGGTCAAGATGAAGGAGTCCAAGCCGGAGTGGCACGACCAGATTCGCATCCTGTGGACTTCGCCGCTGATTCCGCGCGATCCCCTCGTGTATCGGAAGGACCTGCCGGCGGATCTGAAGAAGAAGATACAGGACTTTGCCGTCAACTACGGCAAGGATGATCGCGAGAAGGAGATACTCAAGAACCTGTATCGGCTCAAGGGCTTCAAGGCATCATCCGACGCGCAACTGGTACCGATCCGCCAGCTCGAGCTGTTCAAGGACCGCAGCAAGTTCGAGAGCGACGCCAACATGTCCGAGGCCGACAAGCGAGCGAAGCTCGCCGAGATCGACGCCAAGCTGGCCGAATTGTCGAAGCAATAGCCCGCTGCCTCCGCGCCGGTCGGCGTCCCCGGCCGCCCGGCGCATGGGTCTGTCCCGCCATGAGCACGCCTTCCATTCGCGACGTACCGCTGACGCCACCGGCCGGCAACTTCCGGGCCACGCTTGCGTGGGGAGCGCTCTTCCTCGTCCTGATCTGGTCCTGGAACGGGGCGGACATGCGGCCGCTCGACTTGTTGAAGGACTCCGGCAACATGGGGACGTTCGCGGGCGAGTTCTTTCCGCCCGACTTCCACGACTGGCGGATCTATCTGCAGGAGATGATCGTCACCGTGCACATCGCCGTATGGGGCACCGTGCTGTCGATCGTCTGCGCCGTTCCCTTCGGCCTGATGTCGGCGGAGAACATCGTGCCGATCTGGGTCTACCAGCCCGTGCGGCGCCTCATGGATGCCTGTCGCGCCATCAACGAGATGGTGTTCGCCATGCTGTTCATCGTCGCCGTCGGCCTAGGCCCCTTCGCGGGCGTGCTGGCGCTGTGGGTGCACACCACGGGCGTGCTGGCCAAGCTGTTCGCCGAGGCCGTCGAGGCTATCGACCCGCGCCCGGTAGAGGGCGTGCGGGCGACCGGCGCCAACGCGCTGGAGGAGATCCTCTACGGAGTGATCCCGCAGGTCCTGCCGCTGTGGATCTCCTATTCGCTCTACCGGTTCGAGTCGAACGTGCGTTCCGCTTCGGTGCTGGGCATCGTCGGCGCCGGGGGCATCGGCGTGATCCTGCACGAGGTGATCCGCGGCTTCGAGTATGCGCAGACGGCGGCCGTCCTGCTGATCATCATCGTCTCGGTCACCCTGATCGACGTCGTCTCCGCCCGCATCCGTCAACTCGCCATATGAGCCCCGCGAAGACCGTGGAACTCAACGGCGTCGCCTATGCGTGGCCGCGACAGCCGGTCGTCGTCGTCTGCGTCGACGGAGGCGATCCCGCCTACCTCGAGCAGGGCCGCAGGGACGGCATCCTTCCCAACCTGTCCCGCTTCATGGACGAGGGTTTCTATGCCGTTGCCGACGGCACCGTTCCCAGCTTCACCTGCCCCAACAACATGTCGCTGATCACCGGCGCGCCACCGTCCGTGCACGGCATATCGGGCAACTTCTACCTCGACGATGCCGGTGAAGCCGTGGTGATGACCGGCCCCGAACTCCTGCGCAGCCAGACCATACTCGCCGCCTTTGCCGACGCCGGTGCCAGGGTGGTGTCGATCACCGCCAAGGACAAGCTGCGACGGCAACTGGGCAAGGGCCTGGACCTCGGCAAGGGGAACATCAGCTTCTCCTCCGAGTTTGCCGACCGCTGCACGCTGGACGGGACCGGCATCGAGAACGTTCTCGAACTGGTGGGCATGCCGCAGCCGGACATGTACTCGATGGACCTGTCGCTGTTCGTCCTCGAAGCCGGCATCCGGCTGCTCGAGCGCGACCGGCCCGACCTGATGTTCCTTTCGCTTACCGACTACATCCAGCACAAGCATGCACCGGGCGACCCCGTAGCCAACGAGTTCTACCAGCGCATCGACGAGAAGATCGGCCGTCTCGCCGAATTAGGTGCGGTGGTCGGGGTCACCGCCGACCACGGCATGAACGACAAGTCGAAGGCCGACGGAACGCCGAACGTGATCTACCTGCAGGACATCCTCGACGTCGCGTTCGGTGCCGGGGACACCAAGGTCATCTGCCCGATCACCGACGCATTCGTCCGCCATCACGGCGCGCTGGGGGGCTTTGTCCGCGTCTGGTGTCGCGGCGGCAAGGCGACGCCGGCCGCGATCATCGCACTCATCAAGGATGTTCCGGGCATCGCGCAGGCACTGACCAAAGAGGAAGTCTGCGCCTGCTACGACCTCGCGCCCGACCGCGAGGGCGACGTGGCCGTGATTGGCGACATGGGCACGGTGATCGGTGCCGCGGCGGCGGATCACGACTTGTCCAACCTCTCCGACGCGCGCCTGCGCAGCCACGGATCGACCACCGAGGCGCGTGTGCCTTTCATCCTGAGCCGTCCCGTGAGCGCCGACTATCGCGCGCGGGCCACGAAGGGACTCAAGAGCCATCAGATGTTCCAGTACGCCATCAACGGAGTGGAGGCGTGAGCACGGAAAGCCGCCCCGAGGGCGAGCACTGGAGCGCGCAGCGCGAGCGTGCGTCACTGAGTGCGAAGACCCGCCGGTGAGGCTGCCCGCCAGCGGCCGCGTTGCCGTCTACGACGAACCCAAAGGCCCATTCCGGCTCGTCGATTATCCTTTGCGCCCTCCCGCCGCGGGCGAAGTGCTGGTCAGGAACCGGATGGCAACCATCTGTCGTTCCGACATCCACACTTGGCAGGGCCATCGTCCCGGCCCCTGCCCCGGGTTGCTGGGTCACGAAATCATCGGCGACATCGTGGCGCTGGGGGAGGGCGTGACACACGACATGCGCGGCGATTCGCTGCGCATCGGTGACCGGATCACCTGGAGCGAGTACTTCATCCCGGGCAGCAACTACCATGCCGACGTGCTCGACCTGCCGCAGAAGTCGCGCGGCGTCGACAAGTACGGTCACATGGCAGCAAGCACGGCACCGCATCACCACGGCGGGTTCGGCGAGTTCTGCTACGTCGTTCCCCGATCGTGGATCCTGCGCCTGCCCGATGTCCTTACGGATGCGGAAGCGACGCCGCTCAACTGCGGCGTGGCGACCATGATCGCCGTCACCGAAGCGGCCGGCATTCGCGTCGGCCAGACGGTCGTCGTGCAGGGCCTGGGCCTGCTTGGCCTCTATGGCGCTGCCATCGCCAAGGTTCGCGGCGCGCGGGCAGTGGTCGGTCTCGACTCCGATCCCGCACGGCGCGAGCGCGCTTACCGCTTCGGTGTCGATCGGGCGTTCGACCCCGCCATGAGCAAGGAAGACCTGCAGCGGGAGGTGCTGTCCCTCTGCCGTCCCGAAGGCCCGGACGCGGCGATCGAGGTCTGTGGCGTCGCGCAGGCCGTCCTGCAGGGGATCGACCTGCTGCGTACCGGCGGTACGTACGTGCTCGCCGGGGTGGTGAATCCGCAGGCGATGGTCACGCTGGACGTCAACCTGATACTCAGGAAGATGCTGACGGTGCGCGGCGTCCACAACTATCACCCGCGCAACCTGATCGAGGCGCTCGATGTCGTGGTGGCCAATCGGACGCGCTTTCCCTTCCACGAGCTCGTCGATGGCCGGTATCCGCTTGAACGTGTCGGTGATGCGATGAACGATGCCGCCGAACGGCGGGTATTGCGCGCCGCAATCCTGCCCTGATCCGGAGACGCCGATGTCCGAACCGATTCTGCTCACGCCCGGTCCGCTGACCACCACGCGTCGGACCAAGGAGGCCATGCTGGTCGATTGGGGTTCTTGGGACGGCGCTTTCAACGCGCTGACCGCTTCGGTCTGCCGGGATCTGGCGGCAATCGCCAACGCCGGAGACTCACATGTATGCGTTCCCCTGCAGGGCAGCGGCACCTTCGCCGTGGAAGCGGCGTTGGGGACGCTGGTGGCGAAGACCGGCAAGGTGCTCGTGCCCAACAACGGGGCCTATTGTCAGCGCATCGTGCGCATCCTCGGCACGCTGGGCCGCACTGCCGTCGTGCTCGACATTCCCGAGGATCGACCTGCCGACCCGGAACGGATCGACGCGGCTCTGCTGGCCGATCCGGCGATCACGCATGTCGCCCAGGTGCATTGCGAAACCGGCACGGGCATCCTCAATCCGCTTGCGGAGGTAGCCGCCGTGGTCCATCGTCGTGGTCGCCGCCTGATTGTCGACGCGATGAGCTCCTTTGGCGCGATCGCGATCGATGTGCAGGCGATGCCGATGGATGCGCTCGTCGCCGCCTCCGGCAAATGCCTCGAAGGCGTACCCGGCATGGGTTTCGTCATTGCGCGCCGCAGCGCGCTCGAGGCGGCCGGCGGGCAATGTCACTCGCTGGCATTGGACCTGTGCGACCAGTGGCTCTATATGCAGAAGACCGGCCAGTGGCGCTTCACCCCGCCTACCCACGTCGTCGCCGCGCTACGCTCGGCGATCGACCAGTACCTGGCGGAGGGTGGCCAGCCCGCCCGCCTGGCGCGCTATGCGGACAACTGCGCCGTGCTCATCGGGGGCCTGCGCCGCAGCGGCCTCGCCACCTTCCTCGACGATGCGGTCCAGGCACCGATCATCGTCACCTTCCACGCTCCCGACGACCCCGCCTACGACTTCGGCGAGATGTATCGGCGCGTGCGAGAGAAGGGCTTCATCCTCTATCCCGGCAAGCTCACCGCCGTCGAGACGTTTCGTGTCGGCTGCATCGGCGCGATCGGGCCGGATGCCATGCGCCGTGCCGTCTGCGCCATCGAGGATGCCCTGTGCGCCATGGGCGTGCGCAACTTCGCGCCGGCATGACGCCGAACCCGTCCCGGGGCGAGGTCAGTCGGCACGCCCCACTCGCATGCCGCCAACGGAAGCCGTCCGGCGCACGTGCAGACGAGGGTCTTGCATCACCAGGACTGGAGGGGGCGCAGCAGGTGGGACTTCTTGGCCATGTGGCCCCCCATGCGGTCGAGCAGTTGGTCGAGCAAACTGATCGCCGCGAACAGATGAGGCCCCTTGTTCAACATGACGCACTCGGCTCGTGCGGCCATGGCGGCGTCCGTCATTTCGCCGCGGGAGGGCACGCCGGTCTTGAGAAAGGTCGCCATGACCTCCGTGGCTCAGATGACCGGCACGTGGGCGGCCTCGCATAGCCACAGGATTTCCTCCTGCATCTCTGCCAGGCGGGCAAAGCCTATCTCAACGGCAAGATCTCCCCGGGCGATCATCACGGCGGTTGGCTGAAAA
>WBZP01005997.1_pt1 | contig 12172 bp, 11 predicted proteins | sample 5204301 | NCBI WGS metagenome assembly WBZP01 (sample SAMN12412401, study PRJNA552823) | activated sludge metagenome | isolation source: activated sludge from nitrification reactor of wastewater treatment plant... | place: USA: Pennsylvania | collected 2017
GGCTGGAAGTGGATGTCAGCGATGACCGGGATCTGCGACTTGCGGGCGATGGCCGGCAGAGCATCGGCATCATCTTGGCTGGGGCACGCCACCCGGACGATGTCGCAGCCCGCGGCCGTGAGCGCTGCGATCTGCTGCAAGGTGGCATTGACATCGGAGGTGAGCGTGGTGGTCATCGACTGAACGCTGATCGGTGCCTCCCCACCGACCTCGACCTTGCCCACGCGAATCTTCCTGGTCGGCCGCCGAGGGGCCAGCACGGGAGGGGGCAGGGGCGGCATACCGAGTCCGACAGACATGCTCCCCATTATCCGCTACTCCCCTTGCTGGCACGGTCGGCCCACGCGATCGCGCAGATTTCTGGTCCGATCGCGGAACCCAGTGCGGCTGCGGGGCATCCAACTGCAGTGACCATCACGATGGAGACCCGAGTTCACCTCGATCAAGCCCTGCGAGATGTCCGAGAGGCGGCCCGTCTCAACGGCATTCTCGGAGCGCTGGCACAGGAGATCGAGCACGCTCGGAGCCAACGCGATGAGGCCTCCGCGCGATACCGATCCGAGGCCAAGGACGTCGCCCGACTGGAGGGGGTCGGGTGGGGCGCCTTGGTCTCGGCGGTGCGTGGCACGCGGACCGGTGAACTCGAACGTGAGCGCGCCGAGGAGGTTGCCGCCCGGTATGCCGCCCAGGCCGCGAGTGAACGGCTGGCTCGCCTCGAACGGGAGTATGCCCAGACCCAGACGTTGCGCAGTGTCCTCGGCGATGTCGATGAGCGTCGTGAGGAGGCCGCGCGAGCGCACGCGGCGGCTGTTGCCCGCAGCGGATCGATGCCCGAGCTCGAATCCACGCTCGACCAGCTGGCCACCCTGGCCTCGGAACTGTTCGAAATCGATGAGGCCCTTGCCGCCGGCCAACGGGCGCTCGGCGCTCTGCGCGAGGCGCAGCGGCAGATGGGCTCGGCCGACTCGTGGTCTGGATTTGACACTTTCCTGGGAGGAGGCATCGTTTCCTCGATGGTCAAGCATGAACGCATCGATCAGGCCGGCCGCGCCATCGCCAATGCCCAGCACACCTTGGCCGCTTTCGCGCGGGAACTCGGGGATGTCCCTGCGGCCCAACAGATTTCGGTTGACCTGGGGATCTCCCCCACGACAAGAGCGTTCGACATCTGGTTCGACAACTTCTTCAGCGACTTCGCGGTACGCGACCAGATCAAAGCATCCCTGCGGGCACTGGCTGCAGCCACCGACGCCGTGGGCGTGGCTCTGAACCAACTCACGGCCCGCCAGTCAGAGGTTCGCCGGCAGCGCTCCGGACTCGTGTACCGACGCGATCAGCTCATCGGGGCCTCGAACCCGAACTAGCCCAGTTTGATCGGCTTGACGATGTCCGCGTAGATCAGCAGTGCCGACATTGCGAGGAGGGCGATAGAGACGGCATACGCCAAAGGCAGCGCACGGGCAACGTCCACCGGACCCGGGTCGGGGTGCCCGCGCAGCCTCGCCCAGCGGCGCTTGACGCCCTCCCACAGAGCGCCCGCGACGTGTCCACCGTCGAGCGGCAGCAGGGGCACCAGGTTGAAGACGAAGAGCATGAAGTTGAGCATCGCCAGCAACCCGATGAGGGCGAAGACCTTGTCCTGCGTATCGCCACCCACCAACCAGTCGAGTTGCCCCGCACCGATTTCGCCGGCCACGCGACCCACGCCCACCACTGACATGGGTGAGTCGATCGGCCGCTCGGCGTCACTGGTGACTGCGCCCCACACGCCGACCAGTTTCTCGGGGACCGCGACGATCCCATGAGCGGTGTTTCCCAGGGTGTCCCACACGGCACTGGGTACAGCAGAAATCGGCTGAGGCACATATGCCGTCACCGGCCCGGACATAATCCCCAGGAAGCCTGCCTCGACCGTGCGCAGGCTGCCGTCGGCATTGCGGACGGCCTGGCCATCGTCACCAATCTCGGCCAGCGTGTTGCGGATCGGGGTGGCGGTCAACGTGAGCTGCTGTCCATCGCGCTCCACCACAATCGTGGTGCTTTGAGCCACCCGGGGGCGGATCGCCGCACCGACATCTGCAGTCGCGGTCATGGCCACGCCATTGATCGAGACCACCCGATCGCCCGGCTTGATTCCCGCCACATAGGCCGGAGTCTTGGTCAGGCCGGATGTGCAGTCGGCGGTCCGGGAAGCGTCGCTTGCGGGGACGACACACTCATAGACGCCATTGACGACGACGCCGGGTCGGACCTCCTGAACCCCATGAACCGTGAGGCTGAAGGTCAACAGGACGATGCCGAGGATGAGATTCATGGTCGGGCCGCCGAGCATGATGGCCAGCTTGCGAGGAACGCTGAGGTTGTAGAACACCCGATCCTCGTCCCCCGGCTGGACCTCTTCGAGACTGGTGGATCGCGCCTCGTCGACCAGTTGCGAGAACCGGCCAGTGCTCGTGGCCCGAATCGTCCCAGGAGCATCTCCTGCCCTCGGCGGGAACATGCCGATCATGCGGACGTAGCCACCCAGCGGAATGGCCTTGATGCCATATTGCGTCTCGCCGCGGCGACGGGACCAGATCGTTGGGCCGAAGCCGATCATGAACTGCGGGACCCGCACGCCGAAGCGCTTGGCCGGCAGAAAGTGCCCGAGCTCGTGCCAGCCGATAGAGAAGGCCACTCCCAGCACCATGAGCAGCACAGCGCCGATGACGGCGAGAATGGTCACGCGTTCCCTCCCTGAGGCGGCGTCGAGTCGATCAAACTGGCGGCCGCACGGCGAGCCCATGCGTCCGCTGCCAGCACACCCTCAACGCTCGACGCGTCCTGAGTGCTCCCATCGTGAGTCTCCACCACCCGGGCGACCGTGTCGACGATATCGAGGAAACCCAGCCTGCCCTCGTGGAAGGCATCGACGCAGACCTCGTTCGCCGCGTTGTAGACCGCCGGGTAGGTGCCCCCGGCCACTCCCACCCGCCGTGCCAAACGCACGGCCGGAAAGGCCTCATCGTCCAGAGGGTGGAAGTCCCAACTCTGCGCGATCGACCAGTCACACGGCACGTCGACCTCGTCGAGCCGATCCGGCCAGGAGAGCCCCAGCGCGATGGGCACGAGCATCCGCGGCGGGCCCATCTGGGCGATGGTCGAACCGTCGTGGAATTCCACCATGGAGTGAATCCACTGCTGCGGGTGCACGACGACGTCGATCCGGTCAAACGGGATGTCAAAGAGCAGGTGCGCTTCGATGACCTCTAGACCCTTGTTGACCAAGGTCGCCGAGTTCGTGGTGATCACGCGTCCCATCGCGTAATTCGGGTGCGCCAGTGCCTGCTGCGGCGTCACCGCCCGCAGTTCGGCCCGCGTGCGCCCACGGAAGGGACCGCCGCTGGCGGTGACCACGAGGCGGCGGACCTCCTGAGCCCGGCCGCCGCGCAGCGACTGCGCGATCGCCGAGTGCTCGCTGTCGACGGGGACGATCTGCCCTGGCGCGGCGGCCGCGGTGACCAGGGAGCCACCGACAATGAGGGATTCCTTGTTGGCCAGGGCGAGCACCGAGCCGGCGGTCAGCGCCGCCAGGGTCGGTTTCAGGCCGATCGATCCGGTGATGCCATTGAGGACCACATCGGCTCCGCAGCCGGCGACGATCTCTGCCGCCCGCTCCCCCACCACCACCTCCGGGGCGTATGCCGGGTGGCCAGCCGCGGCGGCATACCCGGCAATGGCCGTTCGCAGGTCGTCCACGCTGCCGGTCGCTGCGCCCACAAGGGCCGGGCGGACGGCAGCCGCCTGGCGCGCAAGCAGGTCCAGATTGGCACCACCGGCTAGGGCGACGACATCGAATCGACCTGGGTGTCGCCGAATGACATCCAGGGCCTGAGTCCCAATGGATCCGGTCGAGCCGAGGATGGCGACGCTGCGGGAAGTCACCTGCCCATCCTCTCAGGCATCCTCACCGATCGATGACCGTCACCTGGCTGCTCGGGTAGGCATCGCTGAGCTCGGTGAGCACCTCGAGGATCCCTTCGTAGGCGCTCTGGTCATGCTCGCGCAGGTCGGCACTGCCGTCCCAGATGAGTTCCACCGCTCCGGGGCTCTCGGAAAGGTGGTCGTCCAGGACGTCTGCGAGCGCGTCCAGGTTCAGCCCCATGTGAGCCGGCAGCCCCAGCGTGTCCCGAAAAGCGATCAGCGTCTCCCGCTTGGTGCGCTGGCCCGGGACCAGCACCACGGCGCGATTCTCTTCCCGCGCGTCGGCCATCAGTCCCGGCAGATCCACTCGGTCGTTCACGATCCGGATCATGACTCCTCGACAATCTGCTGGAAGCTGTCGTAGTGATCGGAGGTCCAGTACAGGTCACCGTCCCGGCCGGCGATGATCCGCCATGGCCCGCGATCTGCCGAACCGGGTTTGTCGACGGTGTACTCGCGGTAGTAGCCCTGCGGCCGCGAGGGCAGTAGGCGTTCCCGGTTCCCGAAGGTGGCCCCGTCCTTGTCATAGCGGAAAGGACCGCCGGCATGAATGAGGTCCACCATCCGCTGCGCCTGACGGGGCAGCTCGGAGGCGGCAATGGTGGGCAGGCCCGATGCAGGGGTCTGCTCATCCTGCGAGAGCGGTCCCACCGTCGGTTGAGTGGCTCCCGGCGTGGGCGAGACCACGTGCGGGGAGCTCACGCTGCGGCTTGAAGAAGGTTGGCTCGGCGTGGGGTCGGGGTCGCTGGATCGGTGGGTCAGCCACCACGCCACGCCGATGAGTACGACGCCTAGCGCCAGCACCAACCAAGGCGGGACGCGGGAGGGCCGGGGGGCCGAAGGGGTCGGCATACGCGCAAGGATGACCTAGAAGGCCATCCCGACGTACTTCACCTCGAGGTACTCATCGATGCCCTCGAAGCCGCCCTCGCGACCGAAGCCAGAGTGCTTGACGCCACCAAAGGGGGCGGCCGGGTTGGACACGATGCCGGTGTTGATGCCGATCATCCCAAACTCCAGGGCCTCCGAGACCCGGATGACCCGGGCGTGATCGCGGGTGAACACGTAGCCCACGAGACCGTATTGAGTCGCATTCGCCTTGGCGATGGCCTCCGCCTCGTCCGAAAAGGTGCACACCGGCGCGACCGGACCGAAGATCTCCTCGGTCAGGCAGCGACTGTCCGCCGGGACGTTCGCGAGCACAGTGGGGGCGTAGAAGAAGCCGCGGCCAGCCATCGGCGCACCGCCGGTGAGCGCCGTGGCGCCCCGCCCGATGGCGTCTTGCACCAACTCGTCAACCCCAGCGCGGGCCTTGGCGGTGATCAAGGGGCCAACCTCGACGCCCTTCTTGGTGCCCTTGCCGACGGTGAGACCGGCCATCCGGTCGGCGAACTTGCGGCTGAACTCCTCCGCCACGTCCTCGTGGACGAAGAAGCGGTTCGCGGCCGTGCACGCCTCGCCGATATTGCGCATTTTGGCGAGCATCGCGCCATTGACCGCCGCGTCGATGTCCGCATCCTCGAACACGATGAAGGGTGCATTGCCGCCGAGCTCCATCGAGAGCCGCAGCAACTGCTCGGCGGACTGCTCGACCAGGATCTTGCCGACCCCGGTGGAGCCGGTGAAGGTGAGCTTGCGCAGGCGCGGGTCCTTGATGATCGGCTCGCAGACCGCACCCGAGTGGGTCGTGGTCACCACATTGAGGACGCCCTTGGGCAGGCCAGCCTCCTCCATCAGGGCCGCCAGCGCCAGCATGGACAGCGGCGTCTCGTGTGCCGGCTTGACCACCATGGTGCAGCCCGCCGCCACGGCCGGCCCGATCTTGCGGGTGCCCATGGCCAGCGGGAAGTTCCACGGCGTGATCATCAGGGTCGGACCCACCGGCTGCTTCATGGTGAGCAGTCGGGTGACGCCATTGGGGGCCATCAGATAGCGGCCGTGAATGCGCACGGCCTCCTCCGAGAACCACCGGAAGAACTCGGCGCCATAGGCGACCTCGCCGCGCGCCTCGGCCAGCGGCTTGCCCATCTCGAGGGTCATCAGGGTGGCGAACTCTTCGGTTCGCTCGGTGAGGAGTTCGAAGGCCCGGCGCAGGATCTCCGCCCGATCCCTGGGGGCCGAGCGCGCCCAATCCGCCTGAGCAGCCACTGCGGCATCGAGCGCCGCGATGCCATCCTGCGGGGTGGCATCAGCACAGTTGGCCAGTACCGAGCCGGTCGCCGGGTCATCCACGGTGAAACGGGCGCCGCCGGTGGCCTCGCGCCATTGGCCGCCGATGAGCAGCCCCGAGGGCACGGTGTCGAGAACAGCCTTCTGGGTGAGCGGGGGCATCGGGTCTTCTCTCCTGGTGGTGCGGTTCAGATGTCGTGTCGGTGATTGTGCGCGTCGCCGTGGTGACCGGCAGCGCCGTGCTCGTGTTGGCCAAAGTGGCCCTCGGGAATGGCCGCAGCCCGGCCCGACAACAGGGGCAAGGACGGATCCCAGCGAGTCCCATCGCGATCGTCCTTGCGCTTGCGAGCAATGGCCGAAAGTGCCTCAAGGACAACGCGATTCGCGAGAGCAGCGGTGATATCTGCGTGGTCGTATGGCGGCGAGACCTCCACCACGTCGATCCCGCACACCGGCAACTCGAGGCAGATCCGACGGACGGCGTCGAGGAGTTGTCGGGCCGAGAGGCCGCCCGGCTCGGGGGTGCCCGTACCGGGCGCATGACCGGGGTCGCAGACGTCGATATCGACGGAAAGAAAGACGCCCTCGCACTCATCGGTCGCGATCGTGAATGCCTCGCTCAGGCATTGATCGAGACCACGGTGAACGATCTCGGTCATCTCGAAGGAGCGCATCCGCTGCTCGGCCATCCAGGACAGGGTCTCCGGACCCGGCCAGTATCCGCGCAGCCCGACCTGGAGGAAGCGATCACCGCGCAGTGCGCCCGACTCGATCAGTCGACGCATCGGCTGGCCGTGGCCCCACAAGGATCCGAACTCGATGTCCCCGGTGTCGGCGTGTGCATCGAAGTGGATCATCGACACCCGGCCCTGTCCGAGCACATTGGCGCAACCCTTGGCGTCGGGGAAGGCAATCGAGTGGTCGCCGCCGAGCACGATCGGGATCGCTCCCGCCTTGACCACCGTGGTCACCGCCGCCTCGAGTTTCGGCAACGAGCGCTCAATGTCTCCGGAGTACATCTCGACGTCGCCGGCGTCCACGACGCGCAGGTCCTGCAACCCGTCGACCCGCAGCGCCAGCGAGGGACGCGAACCGTCGTGCGGCAGGTAATCCGTCATCCGAATCGCTTGGGGGCCGAAACGGGTGCCGGGGCGGTGCGAGGTGCCACCGTCGAAGGGCGCCCCGAGGATCACCACGTCCGCGTCGGCGAAAGTCTCCGGCTCGTCCAGGTCGCAGCGGTCTACCCCGAGGAAGGTGATATCCGGCCCATGCTGGGCGCCATAACGCGTCATGCTGGCGACCCTATCGTCACCGATCCTCCATGCCCCAGGGGGAGCCGTACCCATGCGGCTTCGGCGCTGCCAGGAGCTCCAAGAAGGGCACCGGATCGAAGGCCTCCGCGCCCAGCACGCCGGCGCCCGACCATCGGCCATCCGCGAGCAGTTCCAGGGCCACCACAGGGTTGACTGCGGTCTGCCACACCACGCACTGGGCGTCATAGTCGCGCATCGTGTCCGCATTGTCCGACACGTGGTACAGGTACGTGCGGCGGGGCTGGCCGTCCTTGCCCGTGCCGGTCACCCAGAGCCCTGCACAGGTCTTGCCTTCCATCCGAGGACCGATGGTCACCGGGTCCGGCAGGCACGCGGCGACGACATCCCGGGGACTCACCTCGACGCCCTTGACCATGACCTTGTCGGTCCGGTCCAGACCCAAGGTGTTGAGAGTGCGCAGGATGCCGATCATCTCGGCGCCAAGGCCGTACTTGAAGGTGACCTTGTCGGCCTTCACCCAGCGCGGCATGAGCAGAACTTCTTCATGCTCGACATGCACGCACTCCACCGGTCCGATGCCTTCAGGGAAGTCGAAGGCCTCGGGCTCGCTGAAGGGAGGCAGGGTGAACCAGCCGCCATCCTCGTCGCCAGAGCGCGAGCGCTCCCAGACCACGGCCGGATTCAGGCACTCCTCGATGATGGTCCACATGGAGAACCCCGGCGCGAACACCTCGTTGCCGTTCTCATCGCGGATGACCAGATTGGCGCCGTCACGTACTCCCAGTTCCTCGATGTGCGAGAACAGGTGGTCGGCGGCATACCGAGCGAAGACGTCGGCCAGGCCGGGCTCCACGCCGATCCCAACCAAGGCCAGCCGATCGGCATTCTCATACTCACTGGCCATGGCGAACTGTTCGTCACCCAGCTTGACCCCGACCTTGGCGTACGGCTGGTCCGGGTGCCGCTGGGACAGGCTCATGGCCATATCCAGGTAGTGGGCTCCGCCAGCCAAGCAGCCACGGAAGATCGGCATCACGAAGCGGGGGTCCACCGCATTGAGAACGTGAGTCGCGCCCACCAGCCGAATGAGGTCCGCCACCGCGTGCTCATTGCTCGCATCGACTTGGGCGGCAACAAAGCGCGCCTCATCCGGATGCCGGGAGACCACGGAGGCAACGGTGCGATCGGCCCGGTCAAGGTCATAGTCAGCGACCACCCAGGACTCGAAGAAGTCTCGTTCGGCGGCGATCTTGGCCGCGGCGTCGCCGACGCCGCCGGCCCCGATCATGAGGACACGCATGATGAATCTTTCTCGTGGAGGGATGACTCGTGGAGGGATTATTTCTTGCGGGCGTTGCCCACGACCTGGCCGATGATGACCAGGGACAGGGCGATCACGAACATCGAGAACCCGATGACATTGGCCTGGGCCGGGATGCCGCGCAAGTAGGAGACGTAGACGAACTTGGGAAAGGTCGTCTCGTTGCCGGAGACGAAACTGGTGATGATGAAGTCATCGAAGGACAGCGAAAAGGCCAACAACGCGGCACCGACGATACCCGGCAGCACCAGCGGGAAGGTGACCCGCCAGAAGGTCTGCGAGGGACTGGCGTAGAGGTCTTGCGCTGCCTCCTCCAGCCGAGGGTCGAGGCTCTGCAAGCGTGCCTTCACGCTCACCACAACGAAGCTGATACAGAACATGATGTGGGCGATCGTGATGGTCCAGAACCCGAGCTTGAAGTCGGTGCCGAACCAGCCATTGATCTGCGTGAAGCCATTGACGAAGACGGTCAGCAAGCTAGCGCCAAGGACGATCTCCGGGGTCGCCATCGGGATGAAGACCAGGATGTTGGCTGATCCACGGCCGCGGAAGCGGTGGCGGACGAGGGCGAAGGCCAGCAGGGTGCCCAAGATGGTTGCCGTTGCCGTGGAGATCAACCCGATCTCGAGGGACTTGACCAGGGATTCACATGCCCCGGCAGCGCCACAGGGGTTCTGCCAGTGCTTGAGCGTGAACCCACGCCACTCGATATTGCTCTTGAGATAGTCATTGAACGAGAACACGAAGGTGTAGAAGACGGGCAGGAAGAGGTACAGCAGGACCAGGATCGCGACGATCATCGCGAACCGTCCCGCGAACCACGCCTGGATGCGCCTGATGAGCGAGGGCCGATAGGCAGCCCCCGGAGCGGGTGCGGTGCTCATACCAACTCCTCCGTTCCGTAGCGCCGAACGTAGAGGAAGACCATGGCCAGAATCAGGGCCATCAGCGTGAACGAGAGGGCCGCAGCGATCGGATAGCCCCCGAGGACCTTGAAGAACTGGCTCTCGATGACGTTACCGACCATCTTGGTTCCGGTATCCGAGCCCAGCAGTTCGGCATTCACATAATCACCGGCTGCCGGGATGAAGGTCAGCAAGGTGCCCGCGATAACGCCGGGCATGGACATCGGCAGGGTCACCGTCCGGAAGGTCGTGAAGCCATTGGCGTACAGGTCGCCGCCGGCCTCGATCACCCGCGGATCAGCCCGCTCCAGCGAGGAGTAGATCGGCAACACCATGAAGGGCAGGAAGTTGTAGGTCAGACCGGCCACCACCGCGACCCAGGTCTCGGTGATCCGCCCGTTGGGAAAGAAGCCCAGCAGATGGACGGACTTCAACACACTGGCCACGGGTCCCTCGTCGGCCAGGATCTGCCGCCACGCAATCGTGCGCAGAATGAAGGAGGTGAAGAAGGGCGCGATGACCAGGATCATCATGATCCCCCGCCAGCGACCGGCCTTGAAGGCCATGGCATAGGCCAACGGGTAGGCCAGCACAAAGGCAAAAAAGGTCGCTAGCCCGGCATAGAGCATCGAACGGCCGAAGTGCGGCAGGAAGTCGGACAGCGCGCGAACGTAATTGTGGACGTTGACGTCCTGGTAGTAGTACCCCGGATAGTCCGGATAGTCCGAATACAGGCTGACCGCGAACAACTGGGCCAACGGGTAGATGAAGAAGACCACCAGCCAGAGCACACCCGGCAGCAAGAGCAGGTAGGGCAGCCAGGAGCGACCAGCACGCTCTGGCGGCGGTGCGGCCGCGTGGGCTCCCCCGCCACCAGCACCGACGTGGGCCAGCGCACTCACTGCGTGCTCCCGACCTTTGCCGCCTCGGCCGCCTTGACGGCCTCCGCATCAGGTGCGACACCGAAGGCATGGCCTGGTTTCCAGGTCAGCCACACCTCGTCGCCGGGGCGCAGGTCCATCGCCTCGAGGTCCAGGTTCTGCTCGTATGCCGACCACACCGTGCCGCTGGGCAGTTGCACGAGGTACTGGGTTGCCACACCAATGAAGGAGACGTCCAGGACGCGACCGCGGACATCATTGCCCGTACCGTCCGGTTGTCGTCGGGCCACGGAGACCTTTTCCGGGCGCACGCCGAAGGTCACCTCGCCAGATTCCACGGAACACCGGGCTGACGGGATCTTCACGGTGGTGCCTTGAACCTCGGCCACGAGGAAGTCGCCATCCCGGCCGGTGATGCGCCCCTGACCAAGGTTGGACTGGCCCACGAAATTCGCCACGAAGGCGGTCTTGGGCAGGTCGTACATCTGCACCGGCGGACCCATCTGCTCGATCCGGCCGTGGTTCATCACGGCGACCGTGTCAGCCATGGTCATGGCCTCCTCTTGGTCGTGCGTGACGTGGATGAAGGTCAGGCCGACCTCGGTTTGAATACGCTTGAGCTCGACCTGCATCTGGCGGCGCAGCTTGAGGTCAAGGGCACCCAGCGGCTCGTCCAGGAGCAGGACCTCCGGGCGATTGACCAGGGCTCGCGCAACAGCCACACGCTGCTGCTGGCCACCCGAGAGTTGCGCGGGCTTACGCCCGGCCAGATGGCTCATCTGCACCAACTCGAGGGCCTCCTGCGCCATGGTGGCCGCATTGGCGTCACCGCGCCGCTTGGGGCCGAAGGCGACATTGTCGGCAATGGTGAGATGCGGGAAGAGCGCATAACTCTGGAAAACGGTGTTGACCGGACGCTCGTAGGCCCGAGACCCGGTTAGGTCTGTGTCCCCGATGTAAATCCGACCGCCCGTGGGTTGTTCGAGGCCCGCCACCATCCGAAGCGTGGTGGTCTTGCCGCATCCTGAGGGACCAAGCAGCGCAAAGAAGGAGCCGCGCGGCACCGTCAGGCTGAGGTCGTCGACGGCGTTGAAGTCCGCGAAGGATTTGGTGACATTTTCCAGCCGCAGGTCACCCTTGGCCTCCCGGAAGCCGGAGACCTTGCCATCATTGCGCGCCATCAGTTGCCCCTGACTTTCTCCCAGAGTGCCGAGTACTCCGCGTCCTCTTGCGGGGTGAGTGCACGGAACCCCTGGATGTTGCTCTTGCTGATGAAGTCTGCTGTGGGGAAGATCAGCGGGCTCTGAGCCAGCTCGGGATCCTCCTTGGCCATGACCTCTTGGGCGCCTTGAACCGGGCAAACGTAGTTGACCCAGGCAGCAACCTGAGCGGCCACCGCGGGGTCGTAGTAGTAGTTCATGAGCTCCTGGGCATTGCGACGATGCGTCGAAGTGATCGGCACCATCATGTTGTCGCTCCACAAGGTTCCACCGGACTCGGGGATGACGAACTGCCAGTTGTCATTCTCCGTCTCGGCGCGCAGCACGAAGAGGTCGCCGGACCAGACGATGCCAGCGATGGCATTGCCACTCTTGAGGTCCTCCATGTAGGAGTTGCCCTTGATCCGGCGAATCCAACCGTCGGCTACCCGCTTCTCGA
>WBZP01005998.1_pt1 | contig 12172 bp, 8 predicted proteins | sample 5204301 | NCBI WGS metagenome assembly WBZP01 (sample SAMN12412401, study PRJNA552823) | activated sludge metagenome | isolation source: activated sludge from nitrification reactor of wastewater treatment plant... | place: USA: Pennsylvania | collected 2017
GCGTGCCGCTGACCTGGCGGCCGGTCTCGATGACGCGGCGCGCGAGCTCGGCGATCTGCAGGACGTCGTCGTCGGTCTCGGTGGGGAGGCCGCACATGAAGTAGAGCTTCACCTGGCGCCAGCCGTGGGAGTACGCCGCCGCGACCGTGCGGATCAGGTCCTCCTCGGTGACCATCTTGTTGATCACCTTGCGCATCCGCTCGCTGCCGCCCTCGGGCGCGAACGTGAGGCCGCTGCGGCGGCCGTTGCGGGTCAGCTCGTCGGCGAGCTCGATGTTGAACGCGTCGACGCGCGTGCTCGGCAACGACAGGCCGGTCTCGGTGCCCTCGTAGCGGTCGGCGAGACCCTTGGCCACGACGGCGATCTCGCTGTGGTCGGCGCTCGAGAGGCTGAGCAGCCCGACCTCCTCGTAGCCCGTCTTCGCCAGGCCGTTGTCGACCATCTCGGCGATCGTGCGGGCGCTGCGCTCGCGGACCGGGCGGGTGATCATGCCGGCCTGGCAGAAGCGGCAGCCGCGCGTGCAGCCGCGGAAGATCTCGACGCTCATCCGCTCGTGGACGCTCTCGGCGAGCGGCACGATCGGCGCCTTCGGGTAGGGCCACGCGTCGAGGTCCATGACCGTGTGCTTCGCGACGCGCCACGGGACGCCGGGGCGGTTCGGCGTGACACGCAGCAGACGGCCGTCGGCGTGGTACTCGACGTCGTAGAACGCGGGGACGTAGACGCCACCGGTGCGCGCGAGGCGCAGCAGCAGCTCCTCGCGACCGCCGGGACGGCCCTCGTCCTTCCAGTCGCGCACGACGTCGGTGATGGCGAGCACGGCCTGCTCGCCGTCGCCGAGCACCGCGGCGTCGACGAAGTCGGCGATCGGTTCGGGGTTGAACGCGGCGTGCCCGCCGGCGACCACGACGGGGTGGTCGTCGTCGCGGTCGCACGCGTGCAGCGGGATGCCCGCGAGGTCGAGCGCGGTGAGCATGTTGGTGTAGCCGAGCTCGGTGGAGAACGAGACACCGAGCAGGTCGAAGGCGCCGAGCGGGCGGTGCGCGTCGACGGTGAACTGCGGGACGCCGTGCTCGCGCATGAGCTTCTCGAGGTCGGGCCAGACCGAGTAGGTGCGCTCCGCGAGCGCGTCGTCGCGCTCGTTGAGGACCTCGTAGAGGATCTGGACGCCCTGGTTGGGGACGCCGACCTCGTACGCGTCCGGGTACATGAGCGCCCAGTGCACCGCGACCGACTCCCACGGCTTCACCACCGCGTTGAGCTCGCCGCCGACGTACTGCACGGGCTTGCTCACGAGCGGCAGGAGCGCCTCGAGGCGCGGGAAGACGGACTCGACGGTCACAGGGGTCCCTCCGGATCGGCAGAGTGAGGGCGGCCGACGGCCGCGCGAAGACGTCCCCCACCCTACCGGCGCTTCCCCGCCCCCCCCCACCGCGCGGCGGGGCTACTCCTGGGTGCGGAGGTGGACGTTGAGGAGGAGGCCGATGGCCAGCCAGGAGGCGAACATCGAGGTGCCGCCGTAGGAGACGAAGGGCAGCGGTACGCCGGTGACCGGCATGATGCCGAGGTTCATGCCGATGTTCTCGAACGCCTGGAACGCGATCCAGACCGCGACGCCCACGGCCACCAGCCGCCCGAACAGGTCTGCCGCGCGCAGAGCGATACGCACGGCCCGCCAGAGGATCAGGCCGAGGAGCGCGACGATCGCGCCGGCGCCGGCGAACCCGAGCTCCTCCCCCGCCACCGAGTAGACGAAGTCGGTCTGGTTGTACGGAACGAAGCGGCCCTGGGTCTGCGGACCGTTGAACAGACCGGTGCCGAGCATGCCGCCCGAGCCGATCGCGATGCGCGCCTGCTGGGTGTTGTAGCCGATGTCGCGGGAGTTGGCGGTCGGGTTCGTGAACGCGGTGAGGCGGTCGACCTGGTACTGCTTGAGGATCCCGAGCTGCACCGCGAGCAGCGCGACGAGGATGCCTGCGGCGAGGATGCCGACCAGCCACCGTGCCTTCGCGCCGGAGACGGCGATGATGCCGAACACCATGCAGGCGATGACCATCACGGTGCCGAGGTCGGGCTGCAGCATGATCAGCGCGACGGGCACGGCGGCGACGCCCAGCGCGTAGAGGACGTCGATGTCGCGCGGCTCGTTCTCGGCGTCGCGCTTCTCCGACAGGATCATCGACATCCCGAGGATGATCGCGTCCTTCGCGAACTCCGACGGCTGCAGCGACAGCCCGCCCGGCAGGAAGATCCACGCGTGCGCGCCGTTGACGGTCCGGCCCAGCGGTGAGAGCACGACGAGCAGACCGATGATCGACGCGCCCCACAGGATCGGCGTGTAGGCGCGGAGCAGCCGGTAGTCGAACCGCGAGATGAGCACCGCGAACGCGATACCGACCACGAGGTTGAGCAGGTGCTTCTTCAGGAACTGCTCGGGGTCGCCGCCGGTCTCGGCGAGCTTGCCCTGGGTCGCCGACCATACGAGCAGCGAGCCGATGATCGAGAGCGCGAGAGCAGCACCGACGAGCAACCAGTCGAGGCGGCGCAGGTACGACGTCGAGGTCGGTCGGTTCACCCCGGCCGAGGGGTAGGTGAGCGTCATCCCGACCACCACCGGGGCGGCCCGTCACGGGTACGCCGGGCCCGCCGTCCGACGAGCCCCGCGCCGAAGAGCACCGGCAGCGCCACGAGGCCGGCCGACGACGAGGAGTTCGGCGTCGCACCGTCGTCCACGGTGGCCGATGCGGTCGTGGCGGTCGCGGCGGGCGTCGGCGCCTTGCCGGAGATGGTGGTCGGCATGCCCGGGTAGACCGGCGTGCCGTCCGACTTCACCTTCGGCAGCTTCGCCGCTGGGGCGCCGCCCTGCAGCACCGACTTGGACGGGTCGACGGTCGAGCCGGTGATGCCGTAGATCGCCTCGTAGATCTTGCGGACGCTGGGGGCGCTGGTGAAGGCACCGGTGCCACCCTGCGACACCATCATCACGACGGCGTACTTGGGCTTGGTCGCGGGCGCGAACGTCGCGAACCACGACGTCGACTGCTGGTTGTTGGCCGCCTGGCCGGTACCGGTCTTGGCCGCCACCGGGATCTGCGCGAGCGGGAACCCCTTGAACGCGTTGTAGCCCGTGCCGTACGTGCGGCTGGTGACCTCGGAGAACGCCTGGCGCAGGAAGGCGAGGTTGGCCGCCGACACCGGCAGCTTGCCGGTGGCCTGGGGCTTGAAGACCTTGAGGTTCTTGCCGCTGCTCGACACGACGCCCTTGGCGACCTGCGGGGCCCACAGCGTGCCGCCGTTGGCGACCGCGGCGTACGCCGTCGCGACCTGCAGCGGCGTCACGACCGTGTCGCCCTGGCCGATCGCGAGGTTGACCTCGTCACCACCGCGGTAGACGCCGCCGTCGGCGCAGTTCTCCTTCGCGAGCGCCTTGAGGAACGCCGCGCGGTTGGGGTCGGTCTTCGCGACCTCGGGGTAGCCGCTGACCGCGCGCTGGCACCACGCGTCGTGGAGCTGCTCGTTGAGCGCGGTCTTGAACGCACGGCCGCCGACGCGACCGCGCGTCTCGCTGGGGAGGTCGATGCCGGTGCGGCGCCCGTAGCCGAAGGCCTTCGCCATCTTCTCGATGGGGTCCTTCGGGTTGGCGACCGGCTTGTTGCCGCCGTCGCGCAGCCAGTAGTCGTACGCGATCTTGTACCACATGGTGTCGCACGAGACCGCGAGTCCCTTGGCGAGGTCGACGTCGCCGGGAGCCTCGCCCTCGAAGTTGCGGAACTTGCGATCGCCGATCTGGATGAAGGGCGGGCACCCGTAGGTCTGGTACGCCGAGTAGCCGTTCTGCAGCGCAGCGGAGGCCGACACGATCTTGAACGTCGACGCCGGCACGAACTGGCCCTGCGTCGCACGCGAGATCAGCGGGTAGTTCGAGGTCGCACCGGTGAGCGCGGCGTACTCCTTCTGCGAGATGCCGCCGACCCAGACCGACGGGTCGTAGGTCGGGTACGACGCCATCGCGAGGATGTGGCCGTTCGTGACGTCCATGACGACGGCAGCGCCGGAATCGGCCTTGTACTTCTTGCCGGTGTCCTTCTCGGTGCGCGTGCGCGCCCGGGCGATGGCCTCGAGCAGCTGCTGCTCGACGACGGACTGAAGCCGCGCGTCGATGTTGGTGACGAGGTAGCTGCCGGGCTGCGCCTCGGTCTCTCCCGCGTTGCCGACGACGTGCGCGGCCTGGTCGACGAGCAGCGTCTTCACGCCCGGCGTGCCGCGCAGGTAGGAGTCGTACTGCGCCTCGAGCCCGGCGCGGCCGACGATGTCGGTCGAGCGCAGCAGGTTCGGGTCGTCGGGGGCGAGCTCGCCGGCCTTGATCCGGGCCTTCTGGTCGGCGAGCTCCTGGTCGCTGACCGGTCCGATGTAGCCGAGCATGTGGGCCGCGTTCGCCTTGTAGGGGCTCTCGTACTCGCGGACGGCCTCGAGGCCCGCGGTGACGCCCGGGTAGAGCGAGCGCTTCTCCATGATGGTGAGCGCGAGCGCCTGGGTGATGTCCTTGGCGACCGGCACCGGCTGGAACGGGGAGCCGTTCCAGCAGATCGGCGGTTTCGCGTGCGCCTTCGGCCCGCAGGTCTCGAGCCGGTAGGCGAGCGCCGTGGGGTTGGTGCCGAGGGCCTTGGCCAGCCGGGCCAGCGTGCCGACGCCCTTGTCCTTCTGGGCCTCGAGCACCGTGCGGTCGATGCTCACGACCAGCGACGTGCGGTTGGCCACGAGGGGACGGCCGAGCTGGTCGAGGATCAGGCCGCGGGTGGCCGGGGTGTAGACGTAGCGCTTGTTGTTGTCCGACGCCTGCTGCGTGTAGGTGTCGGCGGACACGACCTGGAGGAAGAACAGCCGGGCGACCATGGTCACCAGCAGCGACATCACGAGCACGCCGAGCACCGCGAGGCGCAGGGTGGAGCGCTCGCTCACGATTCAGGGCTCCAGACGTGTCGGGTCGGACGGCGGACGCACTCCTCCGTCACCGTGGTGACGCGGGGCGGGTCCTCCGGGTTCCCCGTCGTGACAGGCCTCACGACGGGCCGAGGCGTGCGAGGTCCAGGTTACTGGCGGACCACGTCGTAGCGGGGGGCCGGTGGATCCACCAACCGCCACAACCACCCCACGAGTGGCACCACGAACGCCGCCAGGACGATCGCGTAGAAGATCTGGGTCAGGACCAGGCCGGGCACCCGGTCCCAGGAGACCCGGGGGTCGGTGACGACCCCGCCCACCAGGGCCAGCAGCAGCACGGCGAGGCCGGACAGCGCCCCCACGAGCAGCACCACGAGCACCGCCGGCCGGTCCTGGATGCCTCCGGCGACCCCGGCGAGGTAGCCGACGACGACGAGCACGACGGCGGTCAGGCCCAGCAGCCCGTCGGCCGGCGGGACGAGGTCGAGCAGGAGACCGGCGAGGAAGCCGGCCGCTGCGCCCCGCACCGGGCCCGCGGCGTACCCGAGGGCCGCCACGGTCACGGCGACGATGTCGGGCACGGCTCCGGGCAGGTGCAGCCAGGGCAGGACCGTGATCTCGAGGAGCACGGCCGTGACGACGAGCGCCACGGTCAGCAGGCCGCGTACCCAGGCCATGTCAGGAGGATCCGGGCGACGGCGTGGTCGACGCCTTCGGGGATGCCGAGCCGCTCGGGCTCCCGGAGGCGGTCGCGCTCGGGGACGGCGTGGGCTTGGGCCCGAGGACGGAGTCGCGCGGATCCGTGCGCGGCGCGGTCACGACGACGCCGACGAGGTCGAGGCGGGTGACGTCGACGAACGGGTCGACCTGCGCGACCCGGGTCAGCTGGCCGGGGGTCCCCGAGACGGCGGTGACGGTGCCCAGCGGGATCCCCGGGACGTAGACGCCGCCCTTGACGGCGTAGGACACCAGCCGGTCGCCGACCGTGACGGGCGCGAACGGGTCGAGCAGCTGCAGCTCCAGCGAGCGGGAGTCGCCGGTGCCGTTGAGGAAGCCGACCTCCATCGACGCCTCGACCCGGGCGCCCACGGTGGAGGTCGCGTCGACGATGAGGACGACGGTGGCCGTGCTGCTGGTGACCGAGACGACCCGGCCCACGAGGCCGCGTCCGCTGACGACGTTCTGGTCGACCTTGATGCCGTCGCGGGAGCCTGCGTCGAGGGTGACCGTCCAGGCGAAGCCCTGCGCGGGACCGATCGCGATGACCTGGGCGGGGACGACGGTGTACTGCCCGGCACCCGAGAGCTTGAGCAGGTCGTCGAGCTCCTGGGCCCGGTTGCGCGTGTACTGCTCCTTGTCGGCCTGCGCCTGCAGCTCGTCGTTCCTGCGCTGCAGGTCGGCGATCTGCTGGTCCTTGCTGCCGAGGCTGGAGATCGACGACACGAAGTCGCGCACCGGGCGCACCACGGCGGCCGCGGCGTTCTCGACCGGGCCGAACAGGCCGCTGGCGCCGTCGCGCGCACCGTCGCCGGCGCCACGCAGGCTGAGGACCACGAGCGTGAGCGAGGTCAGCAGCAGGATGCCGAGGATGGTCCTCGTCCGCCTGGTGTCCCGCATCGGTCCCTGTCTCCCGTGTACGCCGCCGCGACCCGCTCAGCGAAGCGCCCGCGATGCGCACGGCATCGCGGGCGCCTCGTGGGCGTGAGGCTAGTTGCGCGCCTCGGCGATGAGGACCTGCTGGAGGGCCTCGAACTCCTCGACGCACTTGCCGGACCCGAGCGCGACGCAGTCGAGCGGGTCCTCAGCGATGACGATCGGCATGCCGGTTTCGTGCCGGAGCCGCTCGTCGAGGCCGTGCAGGAGGGCGCCACCGCCGGTGAGGACGATGCCGCGGTCCATGATGTCGCCGGAGAGCTCCGGCGGCGTGCGGTCGAGCGTGGTCTTCACGGCGTCGACGATCGCGTTGACCGGCTCGTCGATCGCGCGGCGGATCTCCTCCGCCGTGACGACGACCGTGCGCGGGAGACCGGTGACCAGGTCGCGGCCGCGGATCTCGGCGTGCGGCTCGTCGGGGCTCGGGAACGCCGAGCCGATGGCCATCTTGATCTCCTCGGCGGTGCGCTCGCCGAGCATCAGCGAGTACTCCTTCTTCACGTAGTTGATGATCGAGCTGTCGAGCTCGTCACCGCCCACGCGGATGGAGAGGCTGGTCACGATGCCGCCGAGGGAGATGACGGCGACCTCGGTCGTGCCGCCGCCGATGTCGACGACCATGTTGCCGGTCGGCTCGTGCACGGGGAGGCCGGCGCCGATGGCCGCCGCCATGGGCTCCTCGATGATGTAGACCTTGCGGGCGCCCGCGGCGTACCCGGCGTCCTTCACGGCGCGCTGCTCGACGCCGGTGATGCCGGAGGGGACGCAGACGACCAGGCGCGGCTTGGCCAGGTGGCGGCGCTTGTGCACCTTCTGGATGAAGTAGCGCAGCATCCGCTCGGTGGTGTCGAAGTCGGCGATGACGCCGTCCTTGAGCGGGCGGATGGCGACGATGTTGCCCGGCGTGCGGCCGATCATCTTCTTCGCCTCGGCGCCGACCGCGAGGATGCCGCCGCTGGTGTTGTTGATCGCGACGACGCTGGGCTCGTTGAGCACGATGCCGCGGCCACGCACGTAGACGAGCGTGTTGGCGGTGCCGAGGTCGACGGCCATGTCGCGACCGATGAACGACATGTTGTTGGCCATGGGGCGGGGAAGCCTTCCCTCATCGGGTACGTACGGGCTGTGCGGGCCGTGCCGGGGGCGACGCTGCCACCCGGACGGACGAGCCCTCAGGGTAACGGCCGGATGACGGTGCGGGGAAATGCCGGTCGGACGCCCCCGCACGGCCAGCCGTCCATCGTGACCAAGCCCACGGCACCCCGCGGGCGACTCCGCGCGGGCCGCGGCCCTACCCGCGGCTCCGTCGGGGTCCCGCGGATCCCAGCGCTCGGGCCACGCCACTGCCCGAATGCACCGTTTCCCCGACGTCACTGCCCGAAGGCACGGAAACTCGGACGTTTCCCGCGCATTCGGGCAGTGACGTGCGCGGATCGGGGCTGGGGCCGGCGGAGGGGCTGGGCCGGAGGGGTCAGGCCAGGCCGGGGAAGAAGAGGGCGATCTCGCGGGCGGCGGACTCCGGGGAGTCCGAGCCGTGGGAGACGTTCTCGCTCATGACCGTGGCCAGGTCGCCGCGGATCGTGCCGGGGGCGGCCTTGGCGGGGTCGGTGGCGCCCATCATCGTGCGCCACGAGGCGATCGCCTCGCGGCCCTCGATCACGGCGGCGACCAGCGGGCCGGAGGTGATGAAGTCGACGAGCTCGCCGAAGAAGGGCTTCTCCGCGTGCTCGCCGTAGTGCGACTCGGCCGTGGCGCGGTCCAGCGTGCGCAGCTCGAGGGCGACGAGGCGGAAGCCCTTGGCCTCGATGCGGGACAGGACCTCGCCGACCAGGCCGCGGGCGACGCCGTCGGGCTTGACGAGGACGAGGGTGCGCTCGGACACAGCAGGGCTCCGGTCTGGTTCAGGGGGTGGTCCCGCGGCTGCGGGCCCGCGGAAGTCTAACCGCCGGCCGCAGGTGCGCCGTCCGTCGGAGCGGCTGCCCGGCTACGGGCGGCGCCTCGGCAACGGAGCGGCGGTATCCGTCGGAGCGTCCCGGCGACGGGAGGCGCCTCGGCCGTGGGGAGCTGTCCGCGGAGCGGCTCCATCAGCGCGGGGCGGTGCCCCGGTCGCCGCCGTCGGCCGGCGCGTCCTGGGCTGCGGCCGCCTCGGCGGCGCGGGCGGCCTCGAGGCGTTCGGCCTTGCCGGCGTAGACCACCGCGGTCAGCCAGACGCCGAGGAACAGCAGGCCGAGCAGGGCCAGGGCGGGGACGACGACGCCGGCGAGGATCACCAGCAGCTGCAGGGCCGAGCCGACGGCGACGCCGCGGGGCTGGCGAGCGTAGCCCGAGCCGAGCAGCAGGAGGACGGCGAGGATCCCGAGCACCCACGCCGCCCGGGCGCCGCCGTCGTAGAGCACGACCGCGACGGGGATGGCGAGCCCGACGACGATGGCCTCGAGCAGCAGGATCGCGGGACCGAGCGTCTTCACCGTCAGGCCTCGCCGCGACCGAGCAGCGCCCGAGCCTCGGCCGCCGTCACGACAGAGCCGGTGACGAGCACGCCGGTGCCGCCGCCGAGGTCCGCCGCCGCGGTGTCGGCCGCCTCGATCGCGACGTCGATCGCCTCGGCGAGGCGGGTCGCGACCTCGACGCGGTCGGCACCGAAGACCTCGACCGCGACGGCCGCGAGCTCGTCGACGTCGGTGGCGCGCGGCGACGACGAGCGGGTGACGACCACCGACGCCAGCACCGGCTCGAGGGCTTCGAGCAGGCCGCGGGCGTCCTTGTCGGAGAGCACCGCGATCACGCCGACGAGGTGGGTGAACTCGAAGGAGTCGGTGATGGCAGCGGCGAGAGCCCGTGCGCCGTGCGGGTTGTGGGCGGCGTCGACCACGACGGTCGGGCCGCGGCGGACCACCTCGAGCCGGCCCGGCGACGACACCTGGGCGAAGCCCGCCCGCAGCACGTCGACGTTGAGCGGCTCGGAGCCGCCGCCGAGGAAGGACTCGACCGCGGCGAGCGCCACCGATGCGTTCGCCGCCTGGTGGGCGCCGAAGAGCGGCAGGAAGACCTCGTCGTAGCGGCCCGACGGAGCCTGCAGCGACAGCAGCTGGCCGCCGATGCCGGGCGCCCGGTCGACGACGCCGAACTCGAGACCCTCCCGCGCGACGGTCGCGCCCACCTCGACGCAGCGGGCGAGCAGCACCTCGGCCGCCTCGAGCTGCTGCGCGGCGAGCACCGCGGTGGCGCCGTCCTTGATGATCCCGGCCTTCTCGCCGGCGATCGCCGTGATCGTGGGACCGAGGTAGTCCATGTGGTCGAGGTCGATCGGGGTGATGACGGCGACGGTGCCGTCGGCCACGTTCGTGGCGTCCCAGGCCCCACCCATCCCCGACTCGACGATGGCGACGTCGACGGGAGCGTCGGCGAACGCGGCGTACGCGACGGCCGTGATCACCTCGAAGAACGACAGGCGCGGGCCGCCCTCCCGCTCGCTCGTGGCGTCGGCGATCCCGACGTAGGGGCGGACGTCCTCGTAGACCCGGACGAAACGCTCGAGGTCGATCGGCTCGCCGTCGAGCTGGATCCGCTCGCGGACCGAATGCAGGTGCGGGCTGGTGAACAGGCCGGTGCGCAGGCCGAAGGAACGCAGGACCGCCTCGATCATGCGGGCGGTCGAGGTCTTGCCGTTGGTGCCGGCGAGGTGGATCACGGGGAAGGCCCGCTGCGGGTCGCCGAGCAGGTCCATCACGGCGCGGATGCGGTCCAGCGACGGCTCGAGCTTGGACTCGGGCCAGCGGGTGGCCAGCTCGGCCTCCGCGCGCACGGACCGCGTCAGCAGGTCGTCGGCCTCGTCGTCGGTCAGCGGAGGGGCGACCGCCTCCTCGTCGACCTCGTCCTCGTCGAACGCGGCACCGAGGCCGGAGTCGTCCTCGTCGTCGAGGAGCGGGGCGCGCAGGTCGATCCCGGGCCCGCCGACCTCGACCGCGTCCTCGCCGTCGAGCAGGTCGATGCCCTCGCCTTCGTCGTCGAGGTCGTCGGTGCCGTCGAGGTCGTCGAGGTCGTCCTCGTCACGGGGGTCCACGGGTCGCGATCCTACGCGGGCCCCAGGGTGCGCCGGACTCCCGAGCCGCTGGCCGGATACGCGGTCGGGGACACGGGTCCCGGTTCCCTAGGATTGCGCCCATGAGCACCCCTGCGCCCGACTCGCGCGTCCCGGAGAAGCCGACCATCGACGGCATCGAGGACCGCTGGGCGCAGGTATGGGAGTCCGAGGGCACCTACCGCTTCGACCGGTCCAGGACCCGCGAGCAGGTGTACTCGATCGACACCCCTCCGCCGACCGTGAGCGGGTCGCTGCACGTCGGCCACGTGTTCTCCTACACGCACACCGACTGCATCGCCCGCTACCAGCGGATGCGCGGCCTCGAGGTCTTCTACCCGATGGGCTGGGACGACAACGGCCTGCCGACCGAGCGCCGTGTGCAGAACTACTACGGCGTGCGCTGCGACCCCTCGCTCCCCTACGACCCGGCGTTCACCGTGCCGGAGAAGCCCGACGAGAAGAAGCAGGTCCCGATCTCACGCCGCAACTTCGTCGAGCTCTGCGAGCGGCTGACGGTCGAGGACGAGAAGGCGTTCGAGGAGCTGTGGCGCCGCCTCGGTCTGTCGATCGACTGGTCGAGGACCTACCAGACCATCGACGCCCGCGCGCAGCGCGCGTCGCAGCGCGCGTTCCTGCGCAACCTCGCGCGCGGCGAGGCCTACCAGTCCGAGGCGCCTACCCTCTGGGACGTCACCTTCCGCACCGCCGTCGCCCAGGCCGAGCTCGAGGACCGCGAGCGCGAGGGCAAGTACTTCCGCATCGGCTTCCCCGCGCCCGACGGCTCGCGCGTGTTCATCGAGACGACGCGCCCCGAGCTGCTCGCTGCGTGCGTCGCCCTCGTGGCCCACCCCGATGACGAGCGCTACCAGCCGCTGTTCGGCTCGACCGTGCGCACGCCGCTGTTCGACGTCGAGGTGCCCGTCGTGGCGCACCGCCTGGCCGACCCCGAGAAGGGGTCGGGCATCGCGATGATCTGCACCTTCGGCGACACCACCGACGTCACCTGGTGGCGCGAGCTGCAGCTGCCGACCCGCCCGATCATCGGCTGGGACGGCCGGATCCTGCCCGAGACCCCGGAGTGGCTGACCACGCCGACCGGCCAGGACACCTACGCCGCCATCGCCGGCGCCACCTCGTTCACCGCCAAGGAGCGGATGGTCGAGCGGCTCACCGAGGCCGGCTTCGTCGAGGGCGAGCCCAAGCCGACGGTGCAGGCGGTGAAGTTCTACGAGAAGGGCGACAAGCCCCTCGAGATCGTCACCACGCGCCAGTGGTACATCCGCAACGGCGGCCGCGAGACCGACCTGCGCGAGCGCCTCGTGGCGCGCGGTTCCGAGCTGAGCTGGCACCCGCCGTACATGGAGGCGCGCTACCGCTCCTGGGTGGAGGGCCTCAACGGCGACTGGCTGATCTCCCGCCAGCGCTTCTTCGGCGTGCCCTTCCCGGTCTGGTACCGGCTCGACGAGCACGGCCAGCCGGCGTACGACGAGCTGC
>WBZP01006001.1_pt1 | contig 12166 bp, 12 predicted proteins | sample 5204301 | NCBI WGS metagenome assembly WBZP01 (sample SAMN12412401, study PRJNA552823) | activated sludge metagenome | isolation source: activated sludge from nitrification reactor of wastewater treatment plant... | place: USA: Pennsylvania | collected 2017
GCTGCGCACGACGTCTGCGAGCGACTACTGGGATCCGATCAAATATCTGCGCGTTACGCCTCGGCGCAGCGATCTGTATCTGACGATCGGGGGAGAAGTCCGGCTGTGGGGAGAGTTCTTCCAGCACGAGCAGTGGGGATCGACCGGGCACGCCCGCGATGGCGCATTTCTACAGCGCTACATGCTGCATGCCGACGCACACCTGACGCGCCATCTGAGGGTCTTTGTACAGCTCAAGAGCGGCCTCGCGGCGTTTCAAGAGGACGGGCCCGGGCCGGTAGACCAAGATCTGCTCGACTTCAACCAGCTTTATCTCGACCTGATCGCGATTCCTGGTGCCACGCTCGACGACGAGCCGCGCTTGCTGCTGCGCGGTGGCCGACAAGAGCTGAGCTTCGGCAGTGGCCGTCTTGTGGAAGTACGCGAGGGTCCAAACGTGCGCTTCGGCTACGACGGAATTCGCCTCATCGCACGTCCAGGGAGAGCCCGCATCGACGCCTTTGCGCTGCGTCCAAACGTGACGGCAGCGGGCGCATTCGACGATCGATGGGACTCCTCGCAGTGGTTTTGGGGACTGTACAGCACGTACAACCTCCCGTTCCTCACCGTGGATGCGTACTACCTGGGTCGGCAGCGCGACCACGCCACCTACGAACGAGGCCAAGCCAGCGAGCTACGTCACACCGTGGGCGGACGGGCACGCGCAACGCTCCGCTCGATCGAACTGGAGCTGGAAGCCGCCTATCAGTTCGGTTCGTTCGGCGCGCTGCCAATCTCCGCGTGGACCGTGGCTGGCGAGCTACAGCTACGAAGTGAGAATCTGCCGCTGCATCCGCGACTCATCCTTGGCGGAGGCATCACCAGCGGCGATGGCGGCGCAGCCAGTCCCTCGCTCGGAACGTTCAGCGCGCTGTTTCCTCGTGGCGCGTACTTTGGTCTGTTGGCCCCGAATGGACCAGCCAACAACTTCGCGCCGCATGCCGGGCTCCAGCTCTCACTGCCGGCCTCGCTGACCTTGCTTACCGAGCTGTGGGCCTTCTTCCGCGAAAGCGTCCACGACGGTGTGTATTCCGTCCCAGGTACATTGTTTCGCGCAGGCCAAGGCCATCCCTCGCGCTATCTTGGCACACAGACGGAGACCTGGCTGACCTGGCAAGCGAGCCGCCATCTGCTGCTGAGCACGACCTTTGGCTATTTCTGGGCGGGCAGCTTCCTGCGCGACAATCCTCCCGACGAGGACACCACCTACGTTGCCGCGTGGATGACCTACAAGTTTTGATCAAGAGGGATCGCTTAGCGAGAGGGGCAGGTCCGCGCAAGCGTGCGCGTAGAGAGCAGGGGTCACGCCCAGGACCTTTTTAAACCAGCGCGTCATATGGCTTTGATCACAGAAGCCCGTCGAGTGTGCCACATCGCTGCCAGGCATTCCACTGGCCAGCAGCCGACACGCTGCGGACAGCTGTAGCAGCATTCGATATTGGCGCGGCGTCGTGCGTAGCTCGCGTCGGAAGAGCCGCACCAGGTACGACTTGGTCACGCTCATCTCGGCGGCCAGTTCACCCAGACCAAACTCTTCATCCAGCGTTCGATGAAGCAGCCTGCAAGCCAAGGCCACCGTCCGATTCTGACGCAACGAGGGTCGTGACGAGGGTTTTGATGATGCTTGATACGAGGGAGAATTGCCAGTTTCTGAACCCTCGAACTGACAGATCAGCCTCGTCGTGACAAACGATCCAGTCTTCACAACCCTCGTGATCGGCGTCCCTTCCACAAGCTGGGCCATCAGACGACGCTGATCGTCGGTCAGGGATACCCCAAAGTGAACCTCACGCTCAATGTGGACACTGCCGCCACTTCCCTCTCCATCGCGCAGATCAATGTGGATAGGACCCAGCTGCCAGCCTCTGTCTTCGATGTACGTCTGTAGGCTCATCGCAGTGCAAGCACGCAGCCCCGCCAGCAAAAGTCCCCTGTCCGACGGCATGAAGTTGATGACGCCCATCCGATCCGACCTCCGCAAGAGCAACCGGATCACAGTGCGCTGCGATGAGTCACCTGCCAATCAGGCGATGGAAGGAGGCCGGCATCCTACGAAAGAAGGAGGCTCCGCGATGTTCCCTCTCTTGTTGTCTGCAACCACGTAAAGAGTGCGTGTCGGACAGACTCACCCGTTAGGAGCGCAGAAGTCCCTTGCGCTCAGCGACGGCAATCGCCTCGGTTCGGCTAAGCACGTTGAGCTTTCGGAACAGCGCCTGCACATGACTTTTGACCGTCACCTCAGAGATCGAAAGCTCTGCGCCAATCAGCTTGTTCGATCGTCCCTGCGCCAGCAGCTGAAGCACCTCACGCTCGCGCGGGGTCAGGTCTTCGGAAGCCAAGCGCTCTGCCAGCTTCGCAGCGACGGAAGGTAGCAGGTACGAACGGCCCGCATGCACCGAGCGAATGCACTGAAACAGCTCCTCTCGCCGTACATCTTTGAGCAAGTACGACTTTGCACCGGCCCTCATGGCACGATAGATGTCTTCGTCGCCATCATAGGTTGTCAGCACGATGATGTTGGCGGTCGGCTCGATGGCACGAATCCGTTCGATGGCGCTGACTCCGTTTACGATCGGCATGCGCAGATCCATCAAGCAGATGTCGGGACGATGTCTTTGCCACAGCTCGATGGCTTGTTGACCGTCGCTGGTGTCACCGACGATTTGCATATCGGGCTCTTGCTTCAAGATCGCAACGATTCCATCGCGAACCACCGTGTGATCTTCTGCGACGAGAATCCGAATGGGCAAGGACGGATTGTCAGACATAGACACCCTCGCTCAGTGCAGCGTTTGTGCCGGGTCGCGGCAGCGTAATTTGAATCTCGGTGCCCTCACCAGGCGTCGAGCGGATGCTAAACTCTGCGCCCATCTGATCGGCTCGCTCTTTCATTCCCAACAGGCCAAAACCCTCGTGTTCTGCATGCACCTGAAAGCCGATGCCATCATCGCTCAAACGGAACTGGATCTCTTCGTCGCTGACCACCAGGGCCGCACGAAAGTTCTTTCCTTTCGCATGTCGGATCATGTTCGTCAAGGACTCCTGCGCGATTCGGAGCAGACCTTCTTCCCAGTCCGCTGGAAGCTTGGGAACGTTTCCGAGTAGGTGAAACTCGGCGTGCAAGCCTGTGCCGCGCGTCATCCGATCAAACAGCGCTTCGAGGGCCACACAGAGCGAGGACCCTTCCAGAGAACGAGGACGAAGCGCCCGGACCGAGCGCCGCGCTTCCCCCAAGCTCGCCCTCGCAAGATCACTTGCCCGCTCGACGTGTGCGGCCACTGCCGTCTTGTCACCATGGGCAAGCGCACCCTTGACTGCTTCGAGCTGCATGATGACGCCGGTGAATCCTTGGGCGAGGGTGTCATGGATGTCGCGTGCCAGACGATTGCGCTCTGCCATCACTGCCGACTCACGGCTCTGTTTCGACAAGTGAATCAGCTGGATGGCCAGCATCGCTTGATGCGCCAGGGCACGGGTCAGCTCGATCTCTTCGGCTCGCAAGCCTCGTCGGTGCTTAAAGCGAATGCTGATGAGTCCTGTCACCGTGCCAGACACCAACATCGGAACCGCCAACGTCGCAACGTAGCCCGATTCGTAGAGTCGTCGCTGAATCATCAAGGACGCCTGGCTTTCGACCTGATGAGAGGACCAATCAACCCACGTTTCAGGGTCGCCATCGGCAAAGCGAACCCTCACCGTGTTTGGTTCGATTTGTCCGAGGACAACGCGTGATCCGGTGTGAAAAAACTCGGTCCAGACGGGATGAAAGCTGCTGGCGATCGACAGAGGCTCCGAGGCTTGAATCCTTGCGGCAGGAGCCAGGTGCAGCTGGCCTTGGCAGCAGTCGGCGACCAGATGAACCCGACCCGTTGCCGGGTTTAGCTCATACACACCGACGCTGTCGGAATCGAGCTGGTGCCCAATCGTACTCAAGACGTGTTCAAGAAACTTCTCTGGCTTCGACTCCTGCGACATCGCGGCCAGCGTTCGGCGCATGACCTCAAGCTGACCGCGCGCGAGATGTTCCGAGCCTCGCCGATCCTCAATGGCCCGCTCAAGATCAGCGGTTCGCGCGACGATGCGTCGCTCAAGCTCCGCATTCATGCGCAGGGTCGACTCCTCAAACACTTTCCGTTCCGTGATCTCCATCAGCGTGCCGATGAAGCGAAAGGGCCGTCCCTCGTCATCGAAAAAAGCCTGCGCACGCGCCGTCACCCAGTGCAAAGATCCATCGTCGGGATGGATGATGCGATATTCGACGTGATACGTACCGCCGCTCACTCCCGCCAGCGCATCCATGACCGCGCGGTCGACTCGCTCGCGATCTTCGGGATGCACGCAGCGTAGAAACAGCTCATGCGTGACCTCGGTGTCCGGCGGCAGTCCGAAGATCTCTTTGAGTCGCGGCGACCAATCCCCAGCATTGGCCACATCCGTCGAGTTCCAGACCCAAAGCCCGATGCGCCCGGTCTCAATGGCCAAGCGCAGCCGCTGCTCGCCGTCCCTTAGCTCTTGGTTGAGCCGCCGAAGCTGCGCGGTCTGTTCTTGCAGCGTGATGTCGGTATCGAACCTGTCCTGCGGCAGAGAAGAGGGCCCTTGCGAGTCTGCGTCACCATCGAGTTTGTCGCGACCAGTTCCCATGTTCGCCATCGTGGCATCGCAGTGTACGCCCACGCAAGACCGTCCACACCGGTTCGGCCTCGCGCAGCGGTTACGACGCTTGTGTCGATGCCATCCGCTGCGTGGCTCTTTCTTTTTGAATCAACTGAAGCACAATCGACAAAAACAAAAGCTGAATCGGTATGATGATCAAACTATAATATTCTGGAAACATGGCAAAGTGTGCAGTGCTCCAAGTGAGGATCGTCTTTGCATGAAATGGAATGCTGATTAAGAAATAGACAGACACGCCAGCGCCAGCCACTCGGAGCCAGCCTGACTGCGCTCGCCAGGGAACATAGCCTCGGATCCCCAGGATTCCCCCCAGGGTAATAAACGGAACGAACAGAAGATCGAGAGCTGGCGTGAATATCGTCCCCAGGAACACGCTTCGGCCCGCCAAGATGGCACTTGTGTGTAAGCCAATTCCCATGATCAAAGCAACGGCTTGTGACCACAGCCCAATCGTGAATGATGGATGGAATGCATTCTGTTCTTTCATCGAATTGATCCTTTCTGAAGGTCTTCTGACCCTAGCAAGTTTTCTACACAGATAGAGACGTGTTCCCTCTTCACTCGCTCCTCGGTAAACTGGAATCCAGCGGCCTGCCCAATGAAGGAACCAATCAGCAGTGGATACACCAATCCGCCAATGGCTTGAACGATGCGCAGCATCAGACGACGTTCATTCGTCTCTCCGGTCACCTCGCGCACCAGTCGCTTCAAGGTCTGTAGACCGTCGTTCTGCAAAAAGCCAAGGTATTGGCGCTGGGCATCACCGCCGAGAAGCCCGGTCCCGATGGCCTGACGATACACATCGGGATATCGCAAAATCACCGAGGCAAACTCATGCAAGAACCGACGTACACGCAGCCGAGGGTCCAGGCTGTCAGGGGTCAGGTGGGAAAACGCACGCTGCAGCTCTGACGTCAGCTCGACGAGTACCTCATTGACGAGGGCATCCTTCGAGCCAAAGTGATAGTTCACCGCCGCCACATTGACTCCGGCCCTCTCTGCGATCTGGCGGATGGTGAGGGTTGCCAAGCCTTCGGTCTGAATGGTTTCCAGCGTGACCGCGATGATGTGATCACGCGTGACCTTCCCGACGCTGCTTTGGGTTCTGCGTTCCGTCATGACTGCACCTGTGAAAGCGGCTCTACGCCCTGCCAAAGACCGGCGTAGGGTCTGGACGCTTCGACCCTCGCGTCAGCAGCAGTCCCGAGGTCTCTAGTACGATCATCGAGACGTGAATCGCGATGCCCGCGTGCGTGATTCCATAGCGTTCGATGTCGTTCCAAAACAGGAAGTTTGCGACGAGTGGAGCCAGATGTCCCAAGATGCCAACCAGATGCCATGGCCGCACGTTGACCATGGCCGAACCGAGCCAAAGCACGATCCCCATCGTCGTCATCAGCAGATACGCCTGAAACAGTCCGATGTAGCCAATCGGTTCGGAATGCAGCATTGCAAACTGTCCACTTCCAGACAGATACCCTTGTCCGCTTACGGCAGTCAGCAGCAGCGTAGCGACGATGAGCAGAGAGCCGTGAAGGCGCAGCACCGTCTTGCTGATGCGAAGCGATCGTTTCTGTGGGTCCAGCATGGTGAGTCTCCTGTGGGTCAACGGTCCGTGTTTCTACGAAATCGAAAGGGCAGCCCTCGAACCCTCGCGGGACATCGCGGCCAGTGTCTGTAACAGCACGAGGCCGAAGTGACAGGCGGTGATTCCGAGTCCAAACAGCCGCATGTCCAGCGCGCCGAACGCGTGGTCAAAAAACAGCAGGTTGCTGCCGCCCAAGATGATGTGGATGACGGCGGCCAGGCTGTGAAACGGTCTTCGCTCAGGCTGCTGGGACCCGTGGTACAGCACCAGGCCGAACAGCGCGGCGAGCAGGTGCGCTTCAAAGCTACTGATGGCCAGTGGAGCACCGAACATGACCTTGGCCAGCGGACCCTTTGCGTAGAAGTGACCGATGGCATCTGCGACGGCTGCACCGCCCCCCATCAGCATCAAAAATGCGGCGTTGTACTGAAGCAAGCGACCAGAGTTCATGATCTTCCCCTTTCATTTCAAACACTGTTTCAATCACTGTTTGAATCATGAGGCAACACAGACTTTCGCGCCAGCACATTCTGGTGAAAAGCGCTGTGTTCGAGGCTGCGCTCCGCTTCGCTGAAGTGCGATCAGCCGGTAGATCTAGCGAACGAGAGGGGAATGAAGAGACATCGGGCGGACTTGTCTGATTGCGAAGAGGCGCGAAGGAATCCGATTCATCGCGCTGCGTGACGGACGGGTGGAAGCTGAACTGCCAATCCGTCGAGAACGCAGCCTAGACCGTGCGCAAAGATCGCATCAGGGGTGTCGTGTTCCACTTCGTGGACGATGCGCGACATGGTTGGGAATGCGCCCGTGCGAAGCTGCTCCTGTAGCCAGGGCCACCTGGCCTGCTGCCACGCCTGCTCGTCGAGCCCGGTCGCGCGCTCCGCTGCGAAGTCGTTCGCTTCGATGTGGATGGCTCCGACGGCCCACGCATTCATCACGCGCACCGCAGCCAGCGCAGTCGGTAGCGAGGGAACGGTCACTTGCACCGCCGCAAGTAGGCGCTCGTAAAAAAGCAGCGCGTGCGGACCTGGATGCGGGCGTCCTCCCAGCAGCGTCGGAAACCAAGGGTGCTGGCGAGACAGCTCGCGCAGGCGGTACGCAAACGCACGCAGCACACGCTGCCAGTCGCCGCTGAGCGGCCCGCTCTCATGTAGCTCGCGATACAGATCATCGATCATCAGATCGATCAGCCCGGCCTTCGTCGACGTGTAGGTATACAGGCGCATCGGGCCCGCTCGCAGCTTCGCAGCGACGTTGCGAAGCGACACAGCGTCCAGTCCTTGCTCATCGGCGATCGCGATCGCGGCACGGACAATCTTGTCTCGGCTCAGCGGCGCAGGAGCGGGTCGCTCTTCGGGTTCTGGACGGCTCCACACCGGGCTTACATCGGTCTTTTTTGACTTGGCCACGGGCCACTCTTGCGCAACCTGGACTGCTTGACAATACGTATTGATCGATACACTGTATCGACATGGACACTGAATCGATGAAACAACAAGGAAGCGTCGCTCCGGTCTTGATCGTGGGCGGCAGTCTGGTCGGCTTGTCGGCGGCGATGTTCTTGGCGGCACGGGGCGTTCCCTGCGTCGTGGTGGAACGTCATCTCCACAGCTCGACGCATCCACGGGCCATCGGCTACACGCAGCGCACGCTGGAGCTGTTTGACACCGCCGGACTCCGAGGGATTCCCGAAGCGCCCCCGACGTTTCGGCTGCGGCGCGTCCGGGTCGAGAGCCTGACGGGTCGCTGGCTCGACGAGACGGACTGGACGCCCAAGAGTGCGAGGGTCGAGCGTACGGAGCCACAGCGAATGGATCCCTCGCCTCATCACGGTGCGGTGATTGCGCAAGATCGTCTGGAGCCGCTGCTACGAGCGCGCGCCCGCGAGCTGGGTGCGTCGCTGCTGCTTGGCACGGAGCTGGTTCGCTTTGCGCAGGATGCCGACGGCGTCACCGCGTGGATCCAGGATCGCGAGGGTTCACAGCAGGTGATCCGCGCGAGCTATCTCATAGCTTGTGACGGCAACCGCAGTGCGATCCGCGACTCGCTGGGAATCGGTCGTCAGGGCATCGGCGTCATCGAAGTCATGCGCAGCGTCTTGTTCCGCGCCGATCTGGAAGCGTATCGCCACGGCGTAGGTCAGTTCGAGGTGAAGGGGCCGAATCTGGATGCGTTCCTGACCACCTACGGCGACGGACGCTGGGTGCTGATGTTCAAAGACGACATTGAGCGGGACCATGCGACGCTGACCGAGGCGATTGAGCGGGTGCTCGGGGCTCCGCTTCCCTTTGAGATCCTCACGACGGGACGCTGGGAGCTGACGGCCCTTATCGCAGACCGCTTTGCGCAAGGGCGCGTCTTTTTGGCGGGAGATGCCGCGCACACGCTACCTCCGACGAGAGGTGGCTACGGAGCGAACACCGGTATCGCCGATGCCTACAACCTGGCGTGGAAGCTCTGCGCCGTGCTGTCAGGTCAGTCGCAGCCCTCGTTGCTAAATAGCTACGATGAAGAACGCAGAGGCGTGGCGTGGCTGCGCTTGCGACAGACCTTCGCGCGTCCCGATTACTTGCAATACGCCGATGAAGAGAGTCGCAACACCGCAATCCTCGATCCGGTGGCGATCGAGCTAGGGGAGCTGTATCGCTCGTCGAGTATTCTGGGAACAGAGGGTGATCTTCCGCCCGCGCGACATCCCAGCGATTGGAAAGGTCAGCCAGGGACGCGCGCTCCGTTTCGCAGTGTGACCCGCGAGGGGAAGCCATTTTCGACGCTGGACTGGTTTGGATCGGGCTGGCTCCTTTTGTCGAGCAGCGCCAACTGGTGTGACGCGGCGAGGGCTGAGGGAAAGACCTTGGGCCTGAATGTCAGTGCCATCTGTCTTCGCGAGTCTCTTTCCGAGACGGACTGCGCCTTGGTCGAGCGCGATCTCGGCATCGAGGGTGGCGGTGCCTCGCTGGTTCGACCCGACGGTGTGATTGCTTGGCGTGGAACAGCGCAGCAATCCCTCACGCAGATTGCGGACGTGTTGAGGGCAGCGGCACACACGATGTAGCCTCGCGAGCGTCCGTCTTGACGGTCACTTCCGCACCGTCAGCGGAGGTCCGGCACTGTTTTTCACTGCCTTTCCCCAGCTCCGTTCGGTAGTCGTTTCGCGACGGAATCGACGGGGGCGCTGGGTCACGATGAACAATTCCCTGGTCGTGGGCGTACTGGAGCGCGCGCAGCAGGCCCATGAAGATCTCAAGCCGAACCTCGACGGGATAGCGCGAGTGATAGTACGGATCTCCGTCGGCCAGCTTGTGGATAATGTGCTCCAGCGTCTCGCCATCAACGTACTTCATGACGAAGTAGTAGTTGCCGTTTTCGTCGAGTCCTACGTCGTGAATCGGAACGATGTTGGGATGCTCCAGCTGTCCGACGGTGCGGACCTCGCTGATGAAGCGCAACAGTGCCGACGGATCGTTCGACGGAGGCCGATTCAGCCGCTTGAGCGCCACCGTCCGTCCGATGTCGTTGTCTCGGACCAGGCTGACTTCGCCCATACCGCCGCGACCCAGCTCTTTGATCGTCTCGTAGCGCGCGTTCGACTTGCGCACCAGCTCGACCTGCTCGCCACGAAGCTCGACGAGGGGCAGCACCGTGGTTTCGCGCCGAATTTCCTTCAGCGTGTCCGCCGATCCCATCGCTGGCGATTTGACCGCCGGACCGCCGCTTCGCGCCGCATCCACAAACGGCACGCTGTCCGTCGCAACCGTCCGATCCCCGACGAGCTGCGTCGGCTCACCCGCCAGCGAGATTCCTCGTCCCGATGGTGAGACGACCGTCTCAGCCGGAGAAATCAGCGACTGAGACCCCACGCTCGATGCACTTGTCCCAGGCTGCCTACTCATCGCAACGACCTAGTTCTTGCATTTTCTTACTCTACCTTAGGTCAGTCGCGCAGGAGCCCTCACGCGTACGAAATCCCAGCCACTTCGCTACGCAATGCCGCTTGCCCAAAGCGCCAGCGCTCCGGCACCCTACCTAAAACACATGTCGAATCCTGTCTCTCGGCGGATTGCTCTATCAACCGGCCTTCAGTATCACGTCCTCGAGTGGGGAGCGGACGATCCAGCGCTGGATCACACGGTGGTGCTGATCCACGGATTTTTGGACCTGTCGTGGACCTGGGAAGCGGTGGCTCAGGCGGGACTTGCGCAGCGCTTTCACCTGATCGCCCCCGATTTGCGAGGCCACGGTGACAGCGATCGCGTTGGTGCCGGCGGCTATTACCACTTCATGGACTACCTGGCTGATCTGGAAGACGTGATCGCGCAGCTTGGTCGTTCGCGCGTGTCGATCGTCGGACACTCAATGGGCGGATCGGTCGCGGCCTACTACACCGGAGTCTATCCGTCGCGCGTGTCGCACTTGGCGCTGCTCGAAGGACTGGGACCGCCCGATTCGGACTGGTCCACTTGGCCCGATCGCCTGAGCGCGTGGATGGCTGCATGGAAGCGTCAGCGCGAGCGAGGTGGCAGCAAGCGCTATCCGTCTCTCGATGAGGCAGCCGCGCGACTGCGTGCCACCGACCCCAAAGTCAGCGAGCCAATGGCGCGACGACTGGCCGAAGTATCCACGGTCCGCACCGACGATGGACGACTGATTTTTAAGCACGATCCGCTGCACCTAACACCCGCGCCGTACTTGTTCATGGTCGACGGAGCGCGATCGCTTTGGGAGCGCATAACGTGTCCGACGCTGCTCGTCGATGCCAAGGACAGTGAGTTCCGCTATTCTCCCGAAGAAGCGCTACGTCGACGATCTGCCTTTCCCAATGCCCGCCACGTCGAGCTGGCCGACGCCGGTCACATGATGCAGCGACATCAGCCGCAGCTTCTTTCGGCGTTACTCGACGAGTTTTTGCAGACCTAACAGCCGCCATCGCGCGCCATCGTGGGCTTTGTCCCGTCGCCAAGACGTTGATTGCTGATATGGCGCGGTTTTGTGCGAAAATGGTCTTCGCCTTTGTCGTAGCCTAAACGCCTAGGCGAAAACCCAACGCATATAGGACGTGAGCGCTTGACCTCCGCAAGCCTGTTTGAAAGAACCTGGGATGCTGCCATTAAGCTGAGCCGAGGCGGAAAGCTTGAAGGTCAGCACTTCGTTGTTCGCGTCGCCGACGAGCCAACGGGCGACACGCTGCGATTTCACATCCTGAATCGGCAAGGACGCATTGTCTTTACGCCGCCAGCCGACGACGAAGCCGAAGCGGGTGGGCTGTTTACCGCCGCGCGACGCTTTGTCGAGCTGGAAGATGCCGAAACGCGCAGCGTCGAGCCGCCCGAGTTTTTGGTACTTCAGCGACGGACCTACAAAGACAGCCTCCGCGAGTGGGGACTGATGGATGCCGAAGGTCGCGTGCTCAAAGCCTACGAGTACGATCCCGAGCCGCTCCTCGGTTACGTCGTGCGCGTCAACGATGTCTACGCGTACGGAATCGTCAAGCAGACCGCGCTCGCCGAGGGAACCATCACCCCGACCGGAGCCTGCGACAGTCCCGATGAAGCGCGTCGTCGCGCCAGTGAGCTGCTGATGCTGGCACTTGTTCGAGGCGCGACCGTCATGGGCATGAACGGCGTGCCTGCCGTCATCGACTTGTCCGCGGATCCCGAAGACGACGACTCAACCTAGCCGAGATGTCGCCAGCCTGCGACCGCGCCTGCGTCGGAGAAGTAAAATTCCCAAAATTCTCTGTTGACGTAGGTGCAAATCCCGACTACTAGATTGCTTCGCAACTCGCGCTGGGGCTGTAGCTCAACTGGTAGAGCGCTTGAATGGCATTCAAGAGGTAACGAGTTCGACCCTCGTCAGCTCCACGAA
>WBZP01000396.1_pt2 | contig 12165 bp, 8 predicted proteins | sample 5204301 | NCBI WGS metagenome assembly WBZP01 (sample SAMN12412401, study PRJNA552823) | activated sludge metagenome | isolation source: activated sludge from nitrification reactor of wastewater treatment plant... | place: USA: Pennsylvania | collected 2017
CCAGGTGATCCAACTCTTACGTCAGGGCTCCAGACTGCGGGAGAGCTGGAACGAGGAGGTCGGACAGCGTCTGGCCGAGCGATTGGTTTTTTTCCGGGCCGATCTCGACGAGGCCGAGGCCTACGCGCGGCTGGCGGAGCGTTTCCAGGGACAACCTGGTTTCCCCAGCAACCGGGTGTTCTACATGGCCATCGCTCCCGAGCACTATGCCAGGGTAGCCGCCAACCTGGGCGCGGTGGGTCTGCATGAACAGCGGGAAGGTTGGACTCGGCTGGTGGTGGAGAAGCCCTTCGGCTACGACCTCGAATCCGCCCAGATCCTGGATCGGGCGTTGCGACGCTATTTCGACGAGGAGCAGATCTTTCGCATCGACCATTACCTTGGTAAGAGCACGGTGCAGAATGTCCTGGTGTTCCGCTTCGCCAACCTGATGCTGGAGCCGCTGTGGAATCGCAACTACATCGACCATGTCCAGATCACCCACTCCGAATCCCGTGGCATCGAGGCCCGCGCCGGCTATTACGACGGTGTGGGCGCCCTGCGCGACATGATTCAGAGTCACTTGCTGCAGATGCTGACCCTGGTGGCCATGGAGCCGCCGGCGAATCTCGATGCCGAAGCCTTGCGCGACGAGAAGGTCAAGGTGCTGCGCTCGATCCGTCCCATCCCACGTCAGGCGGTGCATGCCCATGCCTTCCGTGCCCAGTATCGTAGCCAGCGCTCGGGACAACAGCTGTTGCCCGGCTATCTGGAAGAGGCCGGGGTTCAGTCCGGGAGCACCACCGAGACCTATGCCGCCCTCAAGCTCTATATCGACAACTGGCGCTGGCGCAACGTCCCCTTTTATCTGCGCACCGGCAAGCGTATGCAGGCGGACTCCTCCCTCATCAGTATTCGCTTCCGGCATCCGCCGCAGCAGTTGTTCCGCGAGACCCCCATCGAGGAACTCAAACCGAATTGGTTGCTGTTGCGCATCCAGCCGGACGAATGCCTGCGCCTGGAGTTACAGGTCAAGCAACCCGGGCTGGAGATGCGCACCGAGACCACGCGGCTCGATGCCGGGTCATCCAACCTGGGGTCATCCAACATCGACGCCTATGAGGCCCTCATCCTGGATGTCATCCAGGGCGACCACTCCCTCTTTCTGCGCTACGACGAGGTGGCCTGGGCCTGGCGGGTGGTGGACCCGGTGCTCAAGGTCTGGGCCACGGAACGGGAATATATCTCCACCTATCCGGCTGGTAGCTGGGGGCCGATGGAAGCCAACCGGCTCTTCGACCGCGATGATCAAGCCTGGCGCAACGCGCTTGAGGGATAAGGCGATGGCCGGAAAAAGACATACCTGAAGGCGGACGAACAGACCTGCGGGCGAGTATGTTTTTTGACAGCCATCGCCTCGGGACTTGATCCTGCCGAGAGATCCTCCCTTTCATCTTGCTGAGCGGTTCCGACATGACAGCACTCGATCGCACCCCCGAATGGCTCGACCTCCAACAGCATTGGCGCGACATCGCCGAGTTCCAAATGCGCGATCTGTTCCGGCAGGACCCGGAACGTTGGCGCGCCTTTTCCACCCAAGCCTGTGGTTGGTTTCTCGACTACTCCAAGAACCGCGTTACCCAAGACACCCTGAGCAAGCTGTTCGCCCTCGCCCGGGCGGCGGGGGTGCCGGAGTGGACCCGACGGATGTTCGCCGGCGAACGGATCAACACCACCGAGGAGCGGGCGGTATTGCATGTGGCGCTACGCAACCGGAGCCAGACGCCCATCCTGCTGGAGGGTCGGGATGTGATGCCGGAGGTGAACGCCGTCTTGCGGAAGATGGAGCGCTTCGTCGCCGAGGTACGTAGCGGTCGCTGGCGGGGACACACAGGCAAACCCATCGCCACTGTGGTGAACATCGGTATCGGCGGTTCCAATCTCGGACCCTTGATGGTCTGCGAGGGCCTCAAGCATTACCAGACGCCCGACCTCAAGGTGTTCTTCGTCTCCAATGTCGACGGCACCCATATCGTCGAGACCCTGAAGCCACTGGATCCCGAGACCACCCTTTTCATCGTCGCCTCCAAGACCTTCACCACCCAGGAAACCCTGACCAACGCCCAGGCCGCCCGCGCCTGGACCCTGGCGACCTTGAGGGACGAAGCCGCCATCGCCCGCCATTTCGTGGCGGTCTCGACCAACAGCGCCGAGGTGCGGGCCTTTGGCATCGACCCGGTCAATATGTTCGAGTTCTGGGACTGGGTCGGGGGACGCTATTCCCTTTGGTCGGCCATCGGCCTGCCCATCGCCCTGGCGGTCGGTATGGAAGCCTTCTACGAATTGCTCGACGGCGCCCATGAGATGGATCGCCACTTCGCCGAGACTCCCATGGAACAGAATCTGCCCTTGATCCTGGCCCTGCTCGGGGTCTGGTATGTGAATTTCGTCGGCGCCCATACCCAGGCCATCCTCCCCTACGACCAGTACCTGCGTATCCTGCCCGCCTATCTGCAACAGGCCGACATGGAGAGCAACGGCAAGGGCGTGACCCGGGACGGCGAACCCATCACCTATGCCACCGGGCCGGTGGTCTGGGGCAGCGCCGGGACCGACGGTCAACATGCCTTCTTCCAGTTGATCCATCAGGGCACCCAGCTCATCCCCTGCGACTTCATTGCCTCCATCCACAGCCACAACGAGCTCGGCGATCAACATCCCAAGCTGCTGGCCAATTTCTTCGCCCAGACCGAGGCGTTGATGCGCGGTCGCACCGCCGGGGAGGTCAGAGCGGAGATGGAGGCCGCCGGAATCCCCCCTGAGCGCCTCCAGACCTTGCTGCCGCATCGGGTTTTCCCCGGCAACAAACCGACCACCACCCTCCTCACCGATCGCCTCACCCCCCGTCGCCTGGGGGCACTGATCGCCCTCTACGAACACAAGATCTTCGTCCAGGGCCTCATTTGGCGGATCAACTCCTTCGACCAGTGGGGCGTCGAACTGGGGAAACAACTGGCCAACGTGATCCTGCGGGAGTTCCGGCAAGGACGGGTCGAGGGGGGGCATGACGACTCCACCCGTCAGTTGCTGGAGTATTGCCTGCAGCGACGTCATAGCGATTCCTGTTAGCCTTCCCGCATCCGCTCGGTCCGGCGGCAACAGCCTCGGGTCGACCGCGAGAGACGGGGGCGGTCATGGCTGGCCACTCACTTCCGGCGCTTCCGGGCCGGGGCGATTTGGCCCGGTTTTTGTTCTTTAATAGAGAACAATAGCCGATTATTTTTACCTATTGTTCTCTAAAAAAGAACGAAAACGGGCGATTTTTTGTCGATGCCCGGAGCCGTCGAGCGCTCGAAGCGGGGCGCCGACACCCCCGGCCACCAACCAGGGTTCGGCGCCGCGGGCCCGATCCCTGATCACCCGGACAAGAGGGTCAACAGGCTGGCGCTGGCCTCGGTGAGGCCGCGATCAGGTCACCGCTATCGCCCAAGGCCGGGCGGCGATCCCGGTGGGCCTGTCCCTCACGGATCCGGACCTGGATTCGCTGGGGGAGCCTTGCTGTCCATCATTCAAACCCGGAGGAAAAAGCTCTACTCTTAAATCTCGACCATCAAACAGAGGTTCGACTATTCCGCCGGAGTTCGCCCAAGACGACGGCTACCCCAAAAAGCAAATAGAACCCCAGACCAGGGACCAGGCCCCCAGCAGGAGGACCCCAACCATGGAGATTCGCCCCAGTGTGAAAGCGCTCATCGCCGTCGTGACGGTGATCGGGTTGTTGTTGATGGTTGGTCGGCAGAGCGGCGAACTGTCCCTGAAGGCTGGTTCGGCGGCGGCGAGGGATGAGGGGCAGGCGATCGAACTGGTATTCGCCGTCTACGCGGAGATCACCCCGATCGAGGTCATGAAAAAGGTCGGCGCCTTTCGCGAATATCTCCAGCAGGGTCTCAGGAGGCGGGGGATTCCCGCCGAGATCCGGCTGCGTATCTTTCCCAGCTATGGCCCGGCGATCGAGGCCCTGACCAGCGGCGAGGTGGACTTCGTGCGTTTCGGTCCGGTGAGCTATGTGGTGGCCAAAGGACGTAACCCGGGTATCCGCCTGCTGGCCATGGAGAGCAATGATGGCGCCAAGCGTTTCAATGGCGTGATTGCCGTGCCCGAAGCCTCTCCGCTGAAGAAGATCGAGGATCTGCGGGGAAAACATCTCGCCTTCGGCGCCCGCCTTTCCACCACCGGACGCTATCTGCCCCAGGCGGCCCTGGTCAAGGCCGGCATCCGGGCCGCGGATATCGAGGACTATGTCTATCTGGATCGCCACGACAAGGTCGCCTTTGCCGTGGCGGCCGGGCAATACGATGCCGGGGCCATGAATGAGGAGACCTATGAGAAATTCTCCGCGACCAAGGGGTTACGCACCATCTTCAGGTTCCCCTGTGTCACCAAGCCCTGGGTCGCCCGGCCTGGGCTCGACGAGCGGATCGCCACCGCCCTGAGCGCGGTGCTGCTGGAAGCAAAGGATGCCAGGGTTCTGGAACCCATCAACCGTAGCGGCTTCCTGCCCGCCGAGGACGCTGACTACGACCTCATCCGCGAGGCCATGAGCCTGGCGGCGGACTTCGATACCCAGAGCCTGATCTTCGGTATCTACACCACCGAACCGACCCCGGCGGTCTATGCCAAGGTGCGTCCGGTACTGGACCAGATCGAGAGAAACCTCGGCCTCGAAGGCGCGCCCGAGCGGATTCTGTTGCGGGTGTTTCCCAATTACTGGGATGCCGTCACCGCCCTGGCCCAGGGCGAGGTGGACTTCGGGCGTTTCGGCGCGGCCAGTTATGTACAGCTGCGCAAACTCAACAAGGATGTCCGCAGTTTGGTCAATGAAACCAGCGAGGCCCCCCGCATCGGGGTCTTCGTCGTCAAGGCCGAGGCCGATATCCGGGACCTGGCCGGGCTCAAGGGACACACCCTGGCCTTCGGCGATCCCTTGTCTTCCAGTGGGCGCTTTCTCGCCCAGCGGGAATTGGTCCAGGCCGGCGTGCACGCCCAGGATCTCAAGGATTACGCCTACCTTGGCCGCCATGACCGGGTCGCCGAGGCGGTAGGCGGGGGACACTATGATGCGGGCGTGCTGTCCGAGGCCCTGTTGGAAACCTATGGGATCGGGCACAAGCTGCGGGTGGTGCATAGCTTCAGCATCCCACCCAAGGTTTGGGTGGCGCGTTCAGGCGAGGACGAGGAATTTGTCCAGGCTTTGACGGAAGCCATCCAGAAGGTACAGGGGGCCGAGGTGCTGGGCGGTCTGGATATCCGGGGCTTCGTGCCGGTGGAAGAAAGCGCCTATGAGGTGATTCGCGACAGCCTGGAAAAGGCCAGGGAATTCGAGCGCACTCCATGAGCCTGAGCCTCAAGATCACCGCAACGCTGCTTTTCACGCTCCTGGTGTTGTTGTCCCTCTTCGGCTGGGTCATGATCGGCGACGAACGTCGTACCTTGGAGAGCCTTCTCGATCGCCAGGGAAAGGCCATCACCGAGGTCATTGCCGCCTTCAGTCTCGACCCCTTACTGGCTCAGGATTATCCGAAATTGGAGTCCATCCTGGAGCTGATCGGCAACCGCACCGCCGAGATCCTCGCTGTCGAGGTGATGCAGAATGGGCGGAAGGTGGCCGGCTATCGAGCCGGCAACCTCCATGACCATCGAGTCTTTCAACACCCCATCCTTGCGAGCGGGGACTCCATGCCGCAGGAGGATGGCCGGGAGGTTCGGCTCTATCTCTCCACCGCCGAAAACCAACGTCTGATCACCGCCCGGGTGCATGAACTCTGGCTCTATTTCGGCATTATTTTCCTGGCCTTGCTCGGTCTCTTGCTACTCATCCTGCGCCGCACCGTGCTGCGACGGGTCATGGCCCTCACCAGGTACGCCGAAGGGATTAGGGTTCAACAAGAGCGCCGCCAGTTCCAGCTCAACGGCACGGACGCCAAATCGGGATGGTTCCCCAGTGGCCAAGACCAGCCACCCTTGAACCTCTTCGGACAGGGGGACGAGATCGCCCGCCTGGAGTCGAGTCTGCGTACCATGCGCGTCAGTATCGAGCAGAAGGATCAACAGCTCGGTGAATATGCCGGTGGTCTGGAGGTGAAGGTGATGGAACGCACCCATGAACTCCAGGAGGCGAAGGACAGGGCCGAATCCTCGAACCGCGCCAAGGCGATCTTCCTCGCTAATATGAGCCACGAGATCCGTACCCCCATGAACGGCATCCTCGGCTTTGCCGGCCTCTTGACCCATACCAGGCTCGATCCCAACCAACAAGAGTTTCTCTCGGCGATCACCAACTCGGCGGAAAGCCTGCGGGCCATCATCGACGATATCCTCGATTATTCCAGGATCGAGGCCGGGAAGCTGGCGATCGAGCGCCGTAGCTTCGATCTGCACACACTGGTGGATGACTGCCTCCTCAACCAGATGCCCGCCGCCTACGGCAAGGGCTTGGAGTTGGTGCACGGGATCGCGCCCGGCACCCCGGTCATGCTGATCGGCGATCCGATACGCATCCGCCAGGTGCTCATCAATCTGCTCGGCAACGCCGTGAAATTCACCGCCGAGGGCGGCGTGTCCCTCTGGATCGAGCCGCTCTCCAGTTCCAGTCAGCCGGGGCTGCGCTTCGAGGTGGCCGACACCGGCGTGGGGATCGACAGCGAGCAACAGGAGCCACTCTTTCTCCCCTTCACCCAGGCGGATTCCAGTGTTACCCGCCGCTTTGGCGGTAGCGGTCTTGGCCTCGCCATCTCCAAGCAACTGGTCGAAAGCATGGGTGGGCGCATCGGTGTCTCCAGCCGCCTGGGGGAAGGATCCCTGTTCTGGTTCGAGTTGCCCCTGGTCATCCAGTTCGGCGCCTGTCCCCAGGACGACGAACGACCCTGGCTCAAAGGACGCCGGGCACGGCTCTACGAGCCTTCGCCCCAGGCGCGGCGGGCGTTGGTCGCCAACCTGAGTGGACTTGGTCTGCGGGTGCGGGTCATTGAAGAACTCGAGGGTTTGGAGCATGAGGGCGAGGGCGACGCCGGTGCCGATCTGCTCATCGTCGGGCTGGGGCCGGTCGGTACCCAGGAGGCCGTCAGACGGAGGTTGGAGGCGTCTGGAAACAAGGGTTCCCGGCCTCTGCTCCTGCTTGCCGACAGCCTGGTCTTCGAACCCTGGACCAAAGAGACCGGCTTTGCCACCGTGGCCGCGATCGCCAAGGGCTCGGGCTACAAACACCTGGCTGAGAGCCTCGAAGGATTGCTGATCCGTCGCCCGGTATCACCGATCGGGCCTCCGGCTCCCAGACCGATACCGACCCCGGTAACGGCGGACGGGGGGCGTTGGCCCGGGGCCAAGGTGCTGGTGGTCGATGATAATGAACTCAATCTACGCTTCGCCAAGATCCTGTTGCAGGATCGGGGTCTCCAGGTATTGGAGGCGACCAGCGGGCGCCAGGCCTTGGAGAGAGTAGCCCAGGATCGACCGGATCTGGTACTGATGGATATCCAGATGCCGGACATGAGCGGGGTGGAGGCTACCGCCGGGATCCGTGAACTGGATCGAGGCCGGCAACGACGCACCCCGGTGATCGCCCTGACCGCCCATGCCTATCCGGAGGATCTGGAACGCTTCCGCGCCCAGGGTCTGGATGATTGCCTCACCAAACCCCTGGACCACCAGAGGCTCTGGTCGGTGATCGAACAGTGGCTCGGCGGCGCTGCCGGGCAACCGGGCGAGGTCGGCTGATCTCGCCAAGCTAAGATGAAAGTACAGGTCCTCCAAACAGGTTCTCTTCGTGATCTTGTAGGTCGGACTCGCGAGAGTCCGACGGCTATTGACAGGGGGCGAACTGTTGTCGGACACAAAAACCCTGTTCGACCTACAAATCTTGCATGAGGTATCGAGGAGCAAGCGGATGAGAGTACAGGTCCTCCAACACGTCCCCTTCGAGGACATCGGGAGCATGGCTGGCTGGCTGTGGGAGCGGGGCGCGCAACTGAACTACAGTCGCCTGTTTCTGGAACCGGATCTGCCCGAGGTGGCGGATCTGGATCTGGTCATCGCCATGGGCGGCCCCATGAGCGTCAACGACGAACTCCTGTTTCCCTGGTTGCGGCAGGAAAAAGCCTTTCTGCGGGAAGCCATTGAGCGCGGAGTCGCGGTGATCGGGGTCTGTCTGGGCGCGCAGTTGATCGCCGCCGCCCTGGGGGCGGGGGTCTATCCCAACCCGGTCAAGGAGATCGGCTGGTTCCCCATCGAGGCGGTGGATAATGGAGGTGGAGGTTTCCGCTTTCCTCCGACCACCGAGGTCTTTCACTGGCACGGCGAGACCTTCGACCTGCCTTCCGGTGCCTGGCATCTGGCGCGCAGCCAGGCCTGCAAACACCAGGCGTTTCAGATCGGACGCCGGGTCATGGGGTTGCAGTTCCATCTCGAAACCACGCCCCAGTCCGCCGCCGATCTCATCGAACACTGCCGGGACGAGTTGCTGCCCGGACCCTTTGTCCACAGCGAATCCGAGTTGCTGGCGGCGCCGGCGGAGAACTACGCCAGGGTCAACGCCCTCATGGTCGAGATCCTGGACTATGTGACGGCGCCGGACTGAGGTGGTCTCTGTCCCGAGCCCCGGCGCACTCTGGCATCGGCGGGATTGTGCGCCTCCCTGGACTGGTGCAGCATAGGGATCGGCGGCCCGGGAACGGGTCTTCCCTACACAATAACTCGCTCGTTCAGGAGAGATTGCATGCCTACCAGTCAATGGCGCGTTTTGCCGGGGTTGTTGGCCTTGGCGCTCAGTGGTGTCGCTTCGCCTCCAAGTGTCCAGGCGTTCGGCATGGGGACCTCGGGACCAGGCAACTATCCGGCGACTCCCGCCGGTCCTTATGGCGCTGGTGGTGCCCCTGCGCCATCCCAGTCGGCGCCGGCCCAGGCCCAACCACCGATGGCGGCTCCCACGGCCCCGGCGCAAGGGAGTGCGCCGCCTGGATACGGCCCTGGTCCTGGCTATGGCGCAGGACCCGGTTATGGTGTCGGCCCGGGGTTCGGTGGCGGACCAGCGGATTTCGGGCCCGGTTATGGTTCAGGATATGGACCCGGCTATGGCCCGGACTATGGTCCTGGTGGCGGCCCAGGCATGGGGATGGGTGGACCCAGACGAGGGGGCGATTTCGGTTCTTCACGCGGGCCACGTAATGGTCCCCGAGGTTGGGACCAGGGTTACGGTGGTCCAGGATATGCCGGTGGCCCGACCGCGCCCGCTCAGGGCCAGACGGCTACGGGACAGGCGGCCCCGACACCCCAGGCCCAACCTCAGCCGCAACCCCAGAGCAACCTGCCCGGGCCGGGTTACGGTGGGGGTCCCTATGGTCCGGGACCGGGTGGAGCCGGCTTCGGGCCCGGTCCCTACGGTGGCTATCCCCGTTATTGAGATCTGAGTCGGTGAGGGGGAAGGCTATGGCAACGCCCCCTCACCGTCGGGGTTCGGCGAGAGGACGTTTTCCCCGCCCGGCATGAAACCTTTCTGGCCCAGCGCCTTCGACCCAGATGTCGGGCGTCTCCCGGGCTTGGACTGTTTTACCCCGGCCTTTATTCTTCATTGGAGAATAATTTCTGCTGATTGTTCTCGATATCGGAACAAAACCGGCCATTTCCAGTCGATGCCCGGGCCCGATCGGTCGGACGCCCCAAATGAATTCTGAGTAGGGATGAGGTAAAACCCCAACCCGGTCCGGACGAGCTTCAGACCGGCTTCCGGCTCACCGCCTGCGGGGGAATCCTGTAGAATGCGGGCTTTCGCGAAGCGCGGAGACTCGAAGTGGAGAACTTGCACGGCACCACCATCCTTTGCGTGCGTCATGGCGGGCGGGTCGCCATGGGGGGCGACGGCCAGGTTACCCTCGGCACGACACGCATGAAAGGCAACGCCCGCAAGGTGCGCCGGCTCTATCATGAGCAGGTGTTGGCGGGTTTCGCCGGGGCCACGGCCGACGCCTTCACCCTCTTCGAGCGCTTCGAGGGCAAGCTGGAGCAACATCGGGGCAATCTGACCCGGGCGGCGGTGGAACTGGCCAAGGACTGGCGCACCGATCGCCTGTTACGCCGTTTGGAGGCCCTGCTGACGGTGGCGGATCGCCAGACCTCCCTCATCATCACCGGCACCGGAGATCTCATCGAACCCGAGCTGAATCTGATGGCGATCGGTTCCGGCGGCGCCTACGCCCAGGCGGCGGCCCGCGCCCTGTTGGAGAATACCTCCCTGGGTGCCCGCGAGATCGTCGAGCGCGCCCTCAATATCGCGGCCGATATCTGTATCTACACCAATCATTCCCTCACCATCGAAGAGATGGAGAGCGCTACCTGAGGTCCCTTACTACAGCCACCATGTCGGATATCACCCCGGAACAGATCGTCCACGAGCTGGACAAACACATCATCGGCCAGTCGTCCGCCAAACGGGCGGTAGCCATCGCCCTGCGCAATCGCTGGCGGCGTGCCCAGGTGGCGGAGCCCTTGCGGAGCGAGATCACACCCAAGAACATCCTCATGATCGGTCCCACCGGTGTAGGCAAGACCGAAATCGCCCGTCGTCTGGCCCGTCTCGCCAGTGCCCCCTTCCTCAAGATCGAGGCGACCAAGTTCACCGAGGTGGGCTATGTGGGCCGGGACGTGGAGACCATCGTCCGCGACCTCGCCGATATCGCGGTCAAGATGATGCGCGAGCAGGAAACGGAAAAGGTCAGGGATCTGGCCCGAGCGGCAGCCGAGGATCGGGTGCTGGATGTGCTCTTGCCGGCCCCGGCCGGATTTCGCGGCGAGGAGGTTCCCGCCTTGCCCTCGTCCACCCGCGATAAATTGCGCGCCAAGCTGCGTCGGGGCGATTTCGACGACAAGGAGATCGAGATCGAGGTCAGCGCCGTCCAGGTGGGGGTGGAGATCATGGCCCCACCCGGGATGGAGGAGATGACCAGCCAGTTGCAGAGCATCTTCCAGAGCCTGGGCGGGAGTCGGACGCGGCGGCGCAAGTTGCGGGTGAAGGATGCCCTCAAGCTGCTCCAGGACGAGGAGGCCGGTCGGCGGATCAACGAGGAGGATCTCAAACTCCGGGCGCTGGAGGCGGTGGAGCAGCATGGCATCGTCTTCATCGACGAGATCGACAAGGTGGCCCGACGTTCCGAATATGCCGGTCCGGACATCTCCCGGGAGGGGGTGCAGCGCGATCTGCTCCCCCTGGTGGAAGGCTGCACCGTGTCGACCAAATACGGCATGGTGCGCACCGATCATATCCTCTTCATCGCCTCGGGGGCCTTCCACCTCGCCAAGCCGTCCGACCTCATTCCCGAGTTGCAGGGTCGTTTGCCCATCCGGGTGGAACTCGATGCCTTGACCTCGGAGGATTTCGTCCGCATCTTGACGGAACCCGACGCCTCCCTCACCGATCAATATCGGGCCTTGCTGGCGACCGAAGGGGTGGATCTGGGTTTCACCGCCCAAGGCATCCGCCGCATCGCCGAGATCGCCTTCCAGGTCAACGAGCGCACCGAGAATATCGGCGCCCGGCGCCTGCACACTGTTATGGAAAAGTTGCTGGAAGAGGTTTCCTTCGATGCCGGGGGAAGGCAGGACAAAACCCTGATCGTCGACGCCGCTTATGTGGACAGCCACTTGGCCGAATTGGCGGCGAACGAGGATCTCAGTCGCTACATCCTATAATCCTCTAAGGGGCGGGGCGGACCCGCCTGGATCAAGAAGGACAGAGACGCATGGCCAAACCCTTTCCCACTGAACTCAGCCTCCATCGCCAATCCAGGGTGTTGGAGATCAGTTTCGACGACGGCGCCCACTTCAACTTGCCCTGCGAATATCTGCGGGTCTATTCCCCCTCCGCCGAGGTGCAGGGTCACAGCCCGGAAGAGCGGGTGCTGCAATTCGACAAGGAAGAGGTCAACATCGACCGCATCGAGCCCGTCGGCAACTATGCCGTCTGTCTGCATTTCGACGATGGCCACAGTACCGGCCTCTATTCCTGGGAGACCCTTTACAAACTGGGCCAGAATCAGGAGGCCTATTGGCGGGATTATCTCGGCGAACTGGAAGCGGCCGGGCGTAAGCGGAAAGAGCGGCTGGTCTGAGGCGGAAAGGGGATGGCGGGATGACCGAGAA
>WBZP01006002.1_pt1 | contig 12164 bp, 8 predicted proteins | sample 5204301 | NCBI WGS metagenome assembly WBZP01 (sample SAMN12412401, study PRJNA552823) | activated sludge metagenome | isolation source: activated sludge from nitrification reactor of wastewater treatment plant... | place: USA: Pennsylvania | collected 2017
GTGGCGACAAACCAGTCGGCGAGTAAGCCAGCGGACTCGGCTGCGGAAGCGACCGGTCCTTTGGCGATTCCCGCCACTGCGATCGCGACGGCGGCTCCAACGCAAGCTGCGGCTGCACCGGCCCAATCCTCGTCGCTTGTCGCCAAGATCGGACTCGTTGTCCTGGGCCTGATTGTCGGCTTCCTGCTTCGCCACCTGCTCGGTTAGCCAGATTTCTTTTTGCTTCAAGCGAAAAAATTGAAATCTAGACAGCTTTTTTAAAAGGCTGAAAAAATCGCTCATCCCGAGTGAACGCCCGGTGAGGACTTGACTTTCCGGTAGCAGAGTGTGAAGTAAACATACTGTGCCAGAGAAAGCGTCAGCCATATTCCTAAAAACAGGTGTCCTAACCCCCCAAGGGCTCAACGCGGCCATCGCGCTCAAACAGCGAGACGGTGGCACGCTCAGCGAGGCGATCCTGCGCCTCGGGCTGCTTGACGAAGAGCACTTGGTTTCCGCGTTCCAAAAGAACATGCAGATTCCACGAGTCTCCGCTGCGGCGCTGGCTCGGGTGTCCAAGGATGTTCTCAACGCGATCCCCGCAGACCTGGCTGCCCAGCTGCGGGTGATTCCGATGGACATCGACGCGGGCGGTAACTTGACGCTGGCGATGGTGGACCCAAGCGATGATGAGGCCGTCGAACAGGTCATCATGCATACGCTTTCGGAGGTCAATCGCGCAGTGGCCTCGCCCACGGCGATGCGGGAAGCGCTGCGAACGCACTACGGTGTGGTGCTGAGCAAGCCCGGCGCGCCAGCTGGGGCTCCTGCGCAAGCGGTTCCGGCGGCGAAATCGGGTCCAGTGGCAGCGGCGGCTCCCGCAGCGGCTCCGGCTCCGACCCCAGCGCCTGCACCGGCAGCGGCTCCAGCGGCCAAGCCCGCAGCGGCTCCGGTGGTTTCGTCGGCTCCAGCGCCTGCTCCGGCAGCCAAGCCAGCCGCAGCGGCTCCAGTGCAAGCGGCCAAGCCAGCGGCTGCAGCACCCGCGCCTGCCAAGCCTGTGGCTCAGCCGGTTGCTGCGGCGCCCGCGCCGGCTGCGAAGCCAGCAGCAGCCCCGGTGGTTGCGCCCGCTGCGACGCCTGCGGCCAAGCCAGCGGCAGTGGCTCCAGCAGCCCAACCGGCCCCGGTCAAGCCAGCGGCAGTGGCTCCAGCAGCCCAACCGGCCCCGGTCAAGCCAGCGGCCCAGCCAGCGCCTGCTCCCGTCAAGCCCGCAGCGGCTCCGGTTCAAGCTGCTCCGGCGGCCAAGCCAGCGGTGGTGGCTCAGCCGGTGAAGCCCGCAGTGGTTGCGACGCCAGCGGCCAAGCCAGCCGCGCAAGTGGCTCCTGCCGCGAGGCCTGCGGTCCAAGCCGGTGCCAAGCTCGAGCCCGCTTCGCTCAAAGCACTGGCGCGTGCCCTCGATGGTGTCAACTCGGCAGCCGCAGCACCAAGCGGTGGCGCTTTTACCGCCCAGATCGAGCAAATCCGTCAAGCCGGTCAGCGCGACGAGGTGGTGGCGATCCTGCTCAATGCCATTGCTCCGCTTGCGGATCACGCAGCGCTGTTTGTCATTCAGCAAAGGCAGTTTGCTTGCTTGGATGGACGAGGACCCAGCCACGTCATCGATATGCTCAAGTGGGTGCAGCTTTCGACGGAAGAGCCATCGCCATTTACGGCGGTGGTCGCCGCCAAAGAGCCGCACCTGGGACCGCTGCCGCACTCGGCTGAAAATCAGGCTGCGATGACGGCGCTTGGCAGCTCGTCGGGTCCGCTCCTGCTGGTACCGCTGATGTTCAAAGGTCGCGGCATCGGTGTGCTCTACGCCGACGAACTCAAGCGCGATCTGAAGCCGCTCATTGCCGATCTGAAGCTGATCGCTGACGAAGCGGCCACTGCCTTTGCCCGCATCATTCTGCAGCGCAAAAAGTCCGGCTAGACGCTCCGCGCACCGCCCTCCAGATGGCTCTTGCCATACCCCTCAATCCCCCATATCGTGGAACTACTTGTGCGCCTTTAATGCGCGTGCAGTCCGCAAATTTTTGCGATTGCCGCGTAAGTGAGAACGGCCCAATACGTGGGCTTCACCGAGGCAAAAAGAGAAGGAGCAAATGAGCACCAAGCTGTTTGTGGGAAACCTGTCCTACGCTATTACCGAGCAGGAGTTGCGGGATGCTTTTGCGCAAGGGGGCCGAACGGTCCAGAGTGTGCGCATCGCCCGTGACCGCGAGACCAACCGTCCGCGTGGGTTTGCCTTTGTAGAGGTCGCGACCGACGCTGAAGCTGATTCGGCCATCAACGAGTGGAACAACAAGCTGCTCGCTGGCCGACCGGTTTTCGTCGAAAAAGCCCAAGAGAGGGCTCCTGGTGAGCGACCGGCTCCTCGTCCTCGTCCGCCTGGTGGTCCCGGGGCTGGCCCTGGTGGCGGTTTCGGTGGTGGCGGTTTCGGCGGTGGTGGCGGCTATGGAGGAGACGGCGGTGCCGCTCGTCCGATGGGTCCGCGTCCGCCGATGCGTTCCTTCGGTGGTCCCGCGTTTGATCCTGGTCCGCAGCGTGAAAGTGGTCGTCGTCACAACACCAAGCCCGATCGCAAGGGCAAGGAAAAGAAGGCGGCGGGTCGGCCAGCTCCCGAAGAGCGTGAGCGTGGCAAGTGGCGCTGGGACGGCAACGACGACTACTAGTCGTTCATTGTTCGACGGGGGAATCGAATGAGTGAGTCGCTGCTGAAGCTGCTATCGAAGCAGCGTAAGCAGGTGATCGGGCTGATGTCCGGTACGTCCGGCGACGGTCTTGACTGCGCGCTGGTCGATGTCTCGGGTCATGGGCTCGACATCCAGATTCATGGAGTCCGCTCGCGGACCTTTCCCTACGATTCTTCCGAAAAAGCCTTTATCCATTCCCTGTTTGAGCCGGAGCTTGACGCGCGTACGCTGTGTCAGGCTTCGTTTCGACTGGGAGAGCGCTTCGCCCAGGGCGTGCTCGACTTCTGCGCCGAGCTGTCGCTGGATGTTCGCGAGCTGGACCTGATCGGTAGTCACGGTCAGACGGTCTGGCATCAGCCTCCGTCGGCGTGTCGATCGGGAGAAGTTCCATCGACGCTACAGATCGGAGAGCCAGCGGTGATCGCCGCGCGTACGCAGGTGGTGACGATCGCGGACTTTCGGGTCGCGGACGTTGCGCTCGGTGGAGAGGGCGCGCCGCTGGTGCCGTACTGCGACTATCTGCTGTTTCGGCAGCCGGGTCGGCGACGTGCGCTACAGAACATCGGTGGCATTGCCAACGTGAGCGTGCTGCTCGATGACGCGGACTCGGTGGTGGCGTTCGACAACGGGCCAGGCAACATGCTGATCGATGCGCTGGCTCCGGTGGTTTCCGACGGGCAGCTTGACTTTGATCGCGATGGCGAGCTGTCGGCGCGCGGGCAGGTGCTTCCCGATGTGCTGTCGGCGCTGCTTGATGATGACTACCTGCGTCGCAAGCCGCCGAAGTCCACTGGGAGAGAGCGCTACGGTGTCACGTTTGCTGAAGCACTGCTCCGTCGCTATGCGCACCATGAGCCAGCGGATCTGCTGGCGACTGCGGTGGCGTTTACCGCGCATGCGATCGCTGACAGCCTGCGTGGGTTTGCGCTCGACGAGCTGATCGTGTCAGGCGGCGGCGCGCACAACCGAACGCTGATGGCGAGCTTGGAACGGCTGCTGTCTCCCGTCGCGGTGCGCAAGATGGATGCGCAAGGGATCGACGTAGACAACAAGGAAGCGGTGGCGTTTGCGCTGCTCGCGGTGCAGTCGCTTCACGGACAGCCGACGAACCTTCCGAGTGTGACGGGCGCGCGACGAAAAGCAGTGCTCGGGAAGATCAGCCTGCCGCCGCTGTAGCTCGTTACGGAAGCGAGCGGGCCTCGCGCAGTAGCTCAATTTCCCGACGAGACTGCTTCAGCGTATCGAGCTGCGCTCGCAGTCCGACATACATCACAAAGCGCGTCGAGTTTTGCCAGCTCAGCGACGGATCAAACGGAAAGCGCGCGACCTCCGTCGGAAACTCTTTGGGCAGCGCGGGATATTCGGGCACTTGCTCGCCGCGAATCGCCATCGCAAAGACGTTTCCTTCGGCAAACGCGGAGATCGGACCCCAAAAGTTGAACCCGACGCCCAGGCTCGACAGCAGCATGTAAATCGTTCGGTTCTGCGGCGACACCACCTGAATAAGCGGTCCGTCGGCGGGCTGACTCACTCGAGCGGGACTGGTCTGCGCACCGTGCATGAGCTGCAGCGCTCCGTACAGCGACACCTCCCACACCGGTCGATACAGAAAGTCACCGCCGAGCCGATCCCACAGCGTCAGCGCTCCGGCGTAGGGATCGGGCTCGTAGCCGCGTGCCAAGCGCAGATCGAAGCGTCGTCGCGGTCCGACGTAACCAAGGCTGACTTCCCCAGCAACGGTCAGCGTCGAAAACTGTCCGATCGAAGACTCGAGCGGCGGCGGGTGGAGGTTGCCGCGAATGCCATGCACTCGTCCGTCGATGGAGCAGCGATCTCCGGCGATAAGCAGCGGATCGAGCCGGACACACAGGTGCGGCTGCGCGGCGATGCCAAACCCGGTCTCGGCCCGCATCGTGAAGCGCTGATCGAGCTTGTATTCCCAGGCAGCACCGACGAAGGCATCGTGCGCTGGCTGGACCTCGCTGCGCGACAGCACATCACGAAACGTGCTCGAATAGAGCGCGCTCAGACGGTAACGAAGCGGAACTTCGACGCGATGACGGTTCCAGGTTCGGCCCAGCGCAAACGAAGCTTCCAGCGTCTGCATCGGTCCCAGCGTCGAAAAAATCGGCAGGCTATCGATCGATCCAAGGATCTCCAGCGCTCGCCACGACAGCCCGGCCCGCAGCGCAGATCGATCGCTCAACGAGTGCTGAAGCTCGACGCTGGCGCTGCTGGTGATGAAGAACTGACCCGAGGCGGACTGGCTGCTGGACGGTAGGTTTGGATCGACCTGGCCGACCTGACCGCTGCGGGTATCGAGGGTGCGATCGAAGACATCGATGCCAGCGCGGGCTTGTCCGGTGATGCGGGTGCGACTGCTGAGCGCGTGCTCGCCGCGATAGTCGAACCCGAAGCTGGGCCGTCGCAAGATCGGTGTGCAGAGCTGCGCCGAATATCCGAGCGAGAGCGCGAGCTGATGGCGAAAACGCTTGCTGTGGGCAAGGAATGCGACGGTGGCGCTGGTTTCTCCGCCGATGTCCCAGCCGGGATCTGCGCCGCATGCGCCGGTATCGTCGCCGGTTCCGTACTGTCCTGCGTTGGCGACGCCGACGAACGTGCTGGTGCGAATTTCCCCGAGGAAGTCAAAGCGCGCAGCCTCGGCGCTGGATGCTCCGCACAGAGCGGCCCAAAGCGCACTGGCACAGAGCGCTCGTCTCATCCGTCCCTCGGCTGCCTCTGAACTGCTGCGTAGACGCTTTCCGCACCTTGGGCCCACGCTTCGAGAGAAAAGCGCTTTTCTGCGACGCGCAGTGCGGCTTGTCCAAACTGTCGGCGCTGCGTTTCATCGCCAACCAGCGACAGGAGCGCGCGATTGAGCGCCACCTGATCGCCTTGCGGCACGACCAGCCCGGTGACGCCTTCTTCGACGATCTCTCGACATCCGCCCGTCGCCATCGTCACCACCGGCACGCCGAGCGCCATCGCTTCGATCAGGTTCAGCGGCAGCCCTTCGTTGTGCGAACACGACACCAGCACGTCGAGCGAGCGATACGCATCGGCCACCTGTTCGACATAGCCAGCGAGCGTGACGTTCAGCTGTTCTTGATCGATTCGCGCTTGTAGCTCGTCGGCGAGCGGTCCTTCGCCAAATAGCAGCCCGCGCACCGGCAGACCCTGCTTTTTGAGCGACGACATCGCCGACAGAAAGTGCGCGTGACCTTTTTCCGGCGACAGACGAGCGACCATGCCGATCACGATCTCTGCGTCTTTGCACAGCGTGCTGCGCAGATCGCGCTGTCCGACTTGCCCACGCAGCCGCGCGATGTCGATTCCACTCGGCAGCAGGTGCGTTCTCGTCGGAGACACTCCGCTCGCGATCACCTCGGCGCGATAGTCACCGCTCAGCGTCAGAACCGCCGACGCGAGCCGCAGCGACAAGCGATCGAGTCGCTCATAGACGCGCACCCGCAGATCGTCGGGACGCAGATAGCCGTGAACCTCGATGACGAGCGGCAGGCTCAGCATTCGACACAGCGGCGCCGACAGCACATCGGTCTTGAGCGAGTGCGAGTGAACCACGTCGGGCCCAAGCTGCCGCAGCATCGCAAACCAGGCCGCCACCAGGCGCGGGTTCACTTGGGCGGTGGCTTCGACGCGATGGGTCGCAATGCCGCGAGCGTTTAGCTCTTTTTCCAGACGATCCTGACCGTCGCCGAGCCGTGCTTCGTGACAGAGCAGCACCTCGATGCGATGCCCTCGTCGCGCCAAGATGGTTGTTTCGTCGAGCACACAGCGCTCTGCTCCGTAGATTTGGCTTGCCGACTGAATGACGTGGACGATGTGCATCGGGGAATCGCGTCGTAAGGCGACAATCTATCACGGCTGTTTGGAAGCGCTGCGCAGCCGTGCGGCTTCTGCTCGTTCGACGGCAGCCCGATGTAGCTGTCCGCTTTGGCTTTCTACGTCCGCGCGCACTTCGTGAAGCCGAGCGAGCAGCGCCAGCGACTGACCGTCCGCGATCGCTTGCTGAAGGATGCGACGGGCCTCGTCGAAGTGTCCCAGCTTGGCCACGATCTGCGCGTGGGCAATCGCCAGCTCCGGCGCGGGCTGGATCGCGATCGCGTGCCGGGCCAGCGAGTCCGCCACATCCGTTCGTCCCGCACGCAGCAGCAGCTCTAGCAGTCCTCCGACGAGCAGCGGATCGGTCACTCGCTGGGCCAGCAGCCCTTGCAGCGCAGACTCGGCTTCATCGGGACGACTGAGCGCCAGCGCCGCGCGTCCCAGCCACGCACATGCGTCGGGATCGTTTTTTTGCACCGCCAGCTTGCCAATCGCCAGCGCCAGCGCCCAGTCCGGTGTGGCTTGACCACTCAGCGCTTCGAGGAGCGCTCGCCGGACTTCCACCCGATCGGGCAGCGCCGGGACAAGCTCCGCCGGATCGCGACTCAGCTGAAGCAGCAGCCCAATCAGCCAGCGCCTTTTTTCCGGGTCTGCATCGGCGAGCAGCGGCGTCATCATCGTCAGCGCCTGCCGCCGGTGTCCGTAGCGTCCGAGCAGCTGGGCCGCCGTCGCGCGTGCCAGCAAGTCCGACGGATGCTGCGTCAGCGCTCGGTTGATCCAGCGCATCGCATCGGGATGATCATCTTGCACGAGCCTCGCCGCCAAGATCGCCGACAGATACGAATCGAGCGGATGTCGACGGAGCGCCTCTGTGGTCTTTTCGATCAGCAGCTCGTCGGAAACCTGGCGATCGGTGACGAGCCGAAGCAGCGCTTGACCGTCTTGCTCGTGACTCGGCGCGTGGAGGTGAACCCACAGCGACAGTCCCAGCGACGCAAGGCCCGGAATCAGCAGCCAGCGTGCGCGCACGTTCCAGTGTGGCTTCTGAATCAGCGTCGTCAGAAGCAGCGCGGAAACCATCAGCGCTCCCGTCGCTAAGTTGAAGTCAAACAGGTTGTGCGCACCGAGCGACAGCAGCGCAATCGACGCAGCTCGACGAACCGGCGACGGCGCTTCGCTTCCGTGCTTCCAGGTCCGACGCAGCGCGCCGGCCATCGCCAGCCCGAGCAGCAGCACGAGCCCGAGGCCGACGATCAGCCCGTAGTCGAGCAGCACCTGAAGCCACTCATTTTCCAGGTAGGCAAAGCGCGTGGTGACCGCAACCTCGGGCGCGACATCCAGCGCCGTTTCGAGCGAGCCTCGTCCAATCCCGAGCAGCCAGTGACCTTGGGCCAGCGGCAGTGCTTCTCGCCAGACCCAAACCTTGCTTCCCGGCGTCCACAGCCCACCGGACAGACCTGACTGGACGCGCAGCCACAGCGCTTTGCCCGGTCCGACGAGCAGCGTCAGCGCACCGAAGACCAGCGACGGCATCACCCAGCGCACAAGGCGGCGGGTTTGCTCGTGACGATTCGGCGCATCGGCCCACAGAAGCGTCACAAGCTGCGCAGCCAAGCCACAGACAATCCCGGCCCGCGACAGCGTCTGCAGCAGCGTCAGGTTGAGCACAACAAGTGACAACAAAAGTGTCACTTTTCGGATCACGCGCTGCGTCGGGGCAAGCTCCAGCCACATCCCGAGCGCCAGCACCGCACCGACTTGCACAAGCGCGGCCATGTGGTTGGCGTTTTGCAGCACGGCGGGCCACAGCGCGCGACTCGAGCCGTGCGTATGGACCGCGAGCGGGGGCGGCAGCGGCAGACCGAGCGCCGACAAGAGCCCGAGCAGCGACAAAAGCACCGCGACCAGCACCACCATCCCGCACAGCCGCAGGCTATCGCCGTGCCGTCTCCGCAGCGACGACCATGCCAAGAGCAGGCTCAGCGCACCGAGCAGGCGCGCACCTTCATGCAGCGTCTCCGCCGGATCGAGCGACACCGGCAGCGCCGCGTCACCACCCAAGCCTGTCATCACCTGCATCAGCGTCGCGTTGGTTCCAATCGGCATGTGCTGACGCAGGCTGACCGGCAGCGGCACACACTGAAACAGCGCCCACAGCACCGCGACGAGCAGCCACGGCGCAAACAGTGAAATCGGCACCGGCTTGTCACTTCGCGCTCGCACCACCGCGAGCAGCCCGCACAACGCCGTCAGGATCAGCGTCGCTGGACGATCGACCGTGCCGCTCCACAGCACTGCGAGGAGCAGCGTCGGCAGAACCCACACAATCAGCCTGAGCTGCTCAGATCGCAGCGTCACGGTCGCGCGCCGAGGCGAATGTTCGCCCATCTTCCCGAACCGTCGTCGGTTCTTCGTCGCTTGGACCAGGCAAGACCGGCGCGGTCACAAATCGGACTTTGCGACGGAAGACCTCGGACATCAGATCGGCTTTGCGACGAGCCGACCACAGCTCAAGCTCCAGATCGCTGCCGCTCGGCGCGGCCAAGGTCAGCTCGATGTCTTTGCTTTCGATTCGCACCCGCACCGCGCTGATGATCTGTCGGTTGGTGCGATCCAGTCCGTCGGCCACTCGCAAGATCGACGCCAAGACCCGAATGCGGCGACGCTGCGATTCCCCGAGGCTGACAAAGCTTTCGTGCGTGTCCTTCGGCGTGGCTTTGCGGTGATAGCGCACGCACTGCGCCAATATGTGGGTTTCTTCGACGGTAAAGCCCGAAAGCCCGACGTTTTCGATGAGGTACTGCGCGTGCTTGTGATGCTTCGACGCTGCAATGTAAAAGCCGATGTCGTGCAGCAGCGCCGCGTATTCCAGCAGCTCTCCCTCGGAGTTTTTCAGCCCGTGCAGCGGCCTGAGCCCACGAAACAGATCGAGCGCCAGCCTCGCGACGTGCTGCGCATGCGGCTCACGCGCCTGACAGCGTCGCTGCAGCGTCACCACCGATCGTCGCCGGAGATCAGGAAACTCGTCGGAAAGCTGAATGTCGGGACGGTGCTTTTGCGCGTAGTCAAAGACCAGCCCTTCGCGCAGTCCGGCCTCGCACAGCATGTACTGGTCGGCGTGAAACACTTCGAGCAGCGATCGCACCAGCACCACGCCCGGCAAGATCGAGTCCGCTCGACGAGGATCGAGACCCGGCATCTTCAGCCGCTCGGCGGGCGTCATCGCAAACAGTCGCTGCTCCAGCGCGTAGATGTCGGAAAAGCGCACGATGCGGCTGCGTTCGCTCTTGTCTTTGGCGACGGCAGGATCGGGCTTTGTCGTCAGCGGCGCGGTACACAGCTCGGCCAGCGCGCGTCCGGTTCCCGCACTGATGGCGACGAAGTCAAAGCCGATGCGCTGAATCGGTGCCGCGATCTTTTCGAGCGAGCGATGACACAGCTCCGCCAGCTGCGCACGGGCATCGATCGTCGGTAGCTCCAGCGAAAACGACTGAAGCAGCCGCAGCACCCCGAGCTTGAGGCTGCGCTGGTAGTACAGCTCACGCGCGTCGCAGACCATCACCTCGACCGAGCCACCGCCGATGTCAAACAGCAGCGCCCGTCGAGTGCCGAGCGGCAGCACCGAGCGCGCGCCCAGGTAAATCAGTCGCGCTTCTTCGTCGCCGCTGATGACGTGCAGATCGATGCCTGTCTCGTCACGCATGGCCCGGACGAACTCACCGCCGTTGGCGGCTTCGCGGGTGGCACTGGTGGCGACGGCGAGCAGCGCATCCACTTGATGGCTGTCACACAGCTTGCGAAAGCCGCGCAGCGCCTCGGCAGCGCGGGCAAACGACTCGGGGGAAATCACGCCGCTTTGAAACGTCGAGTCGCCGAGCCGAACCATGTCTTTTTGGCGATCGATGACCTCGACCTGACCTTGCGCGTTGATCTGCCCGATCATCAGGTGAAACGAGTTGGTTCCGCAGTCGATGGAGGCGACCTTCATGCGCCGTGCTCCAGCTCTGCGAACCGATCGAGCCCAATCGGCAGCGGACGATCATCAGCCACCGTCGAACGAGCCCGGCCCGCGCGTCCGTTGTCGTCGGGTTTTTCATCCGATTCATCATCGGAGTGTGCGCCGCCGTCTCTCTTGGTTCCGACCGTGCCTTTGGGCAGCTTGCCGAGCAGTGCCAGGTACAGATCACTGCGCTGCGGCTCGCCACTGCGAATCGTGCCCGGCTGGGTGTACGCGACCCAGACTTGATGCTTTTTGTCGATCGCCAGCGTCGGCTCTGCCGCCCCGTACTTTCCATCCAGCAGCACGAGCTGTCGCGTCCGCTCGACGACCGGCGCGTGCAAAAGCAGCACCAGCGCTTGGCTCTGCTCGTCGATGTGCTGACAGGCCAGAAGCAGCCCTTTGGCAATCGGAGCGGGCGACGAATAGCCAAGCGGACTGCGCGCGCTCAGCTGACCGCTCGGGAGGTGCAGCTCATAGATCGTGCTGCCGCCGTCTTGCTGGGCCGAAAAGAACAGGCTGTCGCCCCACGGTGCCCAGACCGGATGACCGAGCCGCGCCCCCGGCAGGTTGGGAATGCTACCGATCAGCAGCTCGTGACTGCCTCGGCTTACGTCGTAGCGCCACAGCCGCAGCGGACCCGCCGACCCACCGTCATCGGCCAGGTACGCCAAAAACCGGCCATCGTGCGAAAACGCTGGGTCTCGATACAGCCTGCCGTCGCCACCAAGCAGCCGACGCGGCTCTGCATCCCCGGCACTGAGCAGCCAGATCTCGCAGGTGGCCCCGACCTGACGACCGTAGGCGATGCTGCCGTCTTTGGCGATCGTCCCGTGCCCTTCGACCGGACCTTGCAGCACCCGCGCGATGCGACCTTTGCGATCGGTACACAGCCACTGCGACTCGGGCCCGCTCGACAGCGCGTGCAGGATCAGCCGACCACTTGGCGAAAGCGTCGGTGCGCGGTGGTGAAGCTGGCCGGCGGTCAGTCGACGCTGCTTGCGCAGGTGCAGATCGCGGAAAGTGCCCAGATGCGGTCGCGTCATCGCTTCATCCTTTTGGAAAGTGCGCCGGAGCGGCTGTGCGCTTCGGGGCTGGCCAGTGCGCGCATCGTAGCGAGCCGAGCCCCGCAGGAAAAGGTCTACTTGGGCGGCGGGCCTTCATCGGGATAGCCGTTGGCCAGGTCTTCCAGCGTCAGCCGACGGCTCGCTTCGGGCGACAGCTCGTCTTCTTCGTCCGTAAAGCCTTCGAGCGACTCTCGGTCATCGAGCACCTTGGCCGCCGCCGGTCCCTGCGCAACCTGAATCTGTCCCACCGCCGTCGTCGCTTGCTTGCGAAGCTGGCTGTTCATCCAGGCAATAAAGCGCACCGGGTGGTAGTGCCAGACCACGAAGTCTTTGGGCAGGCCGACCTTTTCGCCCAGCTCCGCCGTGTACCACAGCGTCGGCTTGATCTGGTCACGGTAGAGCTTTTGCCGCGCCAGCTTGGGCATCGCCCGAAAGTCTTTGCTCTGGAGAAGCTGCGACTCCCAGTCGGGACTGTCGCCCCACTCGGACTGAAAGCGCACCGCCAGCTTGCGTAGCTCGGTGCGGCCTTCGTCGTTTTGGAAGAAG
>WBZP01006003.1_pt1 | contig 12164 bp, 10 predicted proteins | sample 5204301 | NCBI WGS metagenome assembly WBZP01 (sample SAMN12412401, study PRJNA552823) | activated sludge metagenome | isolation source: activated sludge from nitrification reactor of wastewater treatment plant... | place: USA: Pennsylvania | collected 2017
ACAATTGATAAAACGAGCGAACCGAAAACATTGGTGCTCGGCGTCTATACACGGTAATGGAACGGTTGCTTGAGGAGGTCTCATTCTCCGCCGGCGCCCCGGGTGCCATCACCACTGTTGCCATAGACGCCCGCTATGTCGACGACCGTCTGGCTGACCTGGCCAAGAATGACGACTTGTCGCGATACGTTCTGTAGGTTCGGAAGTGCGCCCGCCGCAAGGGGCGGGCGAGAGACCGTGGCGGAGCGTCGGCAGCGCTGCCGTGGGGATGTCTCTCTTGGTCATGCGTCTCGCTTCCAGTACGCAGCCGCGCAACGCGAGAGCGGGCAGTCTGGTTGGTGGTCGTCTCGGGGTGGCTTCCGCCGGGGCCAAGACGACAGGCCGGCAGCCTGGTCAGGTGGCCGGACGTATGGCTATGGACTATCCGGCCAGTCGTCAGCAGATATCTCGCCAGGCCGCTAGGGCAGGATCAACTGCTCGTTCTCGTGTACCTTGACGTCGCGCTGGCCATGGCCGCCGACGTAATAGGTCACCCACAGGATCTTCGGGCGGCCGGTGGCCGGGTCAGAGCCCATCGTGCGGTTGTCGACGCGGACCGACAGTCGTCCGTCACGCACCAGCGAGCGCAGTCGCGACGTGACGTTGATGCGGTCAGGTCCCTCGCCATATTGGGCGCTCACGATCGTAACGCCGCCTGGCGGCACTTCGCTGCCGCTATCATGGCCCCAGCCTCCGTTCCAGCTGCCCGTACTCCAGTTGCCACCGCCCCATCCGGTAAACATTGCACCGTCCACCATTTGCTCCTCGCCGTACTCGAACGTGCGGGTCGCGCCGTTCGGTCCGCGTGCATAGATGCGCAGCGTCTTGACCACGCCCGGATCAGGGTCCCTGCCGAAGAGCTTGTTGGTGACGCGGAACGTGTTGTCCTGTCGCGCGAGTTCGCGCAGGTGTTGCGTTACGTCGATATTGCGGTACCCGGTGCCGTAACGCGCCTCCAGTATCTGCCACCGGCCCCGGTCGGCATGCTCGTCGTCGGCAGAGCTGCCCCATCCCCCATCCCAGCCGCCCTGACCCCAGTTTCCGCTAGTCCAGCCGGTGAAGCGGTTGCCGTCGACGACGTCGTTCTCGATGTACTCGAAGGTCCGCGTTGTCCCAGCCGGGCCGCGCGCGTAGATGCGCAGCGTCTTGACCACGCCGGGAGCGGGATCGTTCTGGAAGGTCTTGTTGCCGACGTGGAAGGTGGTGTCCTGACGTGCGAGATCACGCAGGCGCTGTGTGACGTCGAGGCTGCGCTCTGCGGTGCCATAGCGTGCTTGCAGTATCTGCCACTGACCGAGGTCACTGCCGTAGTGCTGCGACCAGGCAGTCGCGGATACCAGCAGGCACACGAAGAAGGCGACGAGACGCGGCAGGATCCAGATGGGAAAACGTTCGGCAGGCATACGCGAGTACTCCTTTCGGTGAAAGACAGGAATTGCAGAGACGACGATCAACGGAGGGCCGTCCTGGCGTTCAGGCTATCGGTGAGCGCACACGCTTTCCGCTACTTTACGACCATGACCGGCAGGTCGGTCAGATGGATGACTCTGCTCGTCACTGAACCGAGCAGCAATCCCGCCACCGTGCCGAGCCCGCGGGCACCCATGACGATCAGAGTACAGTCGTGCGCTTTGGCATAACCGACGATGCTTGGCGCTGTTTCTCCGACCAGAACATGACTGGAATAGTCCAGTCCAACCGCTTCAAGATGGGCCCGGGCGGCGGCCAGCGCAGCGTCCCCGGCCTCACGGTGGTAGTCCTGAACTATCCCATCATCAACGAAACGGACCACATCGGCGGGCAGCGGGGCCTGCACATTGATCAGCAGGATGGCCGGCCGCACGGCGTCTCTTGCCGCTTCTCTGATGACATAGTCGACGGCATGCAAAGCGTGAGGCGATCCGTCGACGGGAACCAGCCAGACTGCGGTCATTGCCCATCTCCTTTCCTGATTCCCTTGTGAGCGTGCGCGCCAGGCTCGTCGGCGATGCGAGCGGAGCGTTGTCGTCCAGCCAGCCATTTGCCGATGAACAGGACGAGCAGCGCGCCAAGGGTCGAAGCGGCGTAGCCTGAATGCGGAATCATGCCGCGCAGCAGGGCAGGCAATCCAGGGTCAGTGATCAGCATGCCGCCGCCGATCCAGCCGAGCAAGGCGCCGCCGGCCGCAATGACGATCGGAAATCGGTCCATCAAGCTCAGCACGAGTTTGCTGCCCCACACGACGATCGGTATGGAAACCGCTATCCCGAAAATGACCAGGATGATCGATCCGTGCGCTGCTCCGGCAACGGCAATGACGTTGTCGATACTCATGACGGCGTCGGCGACGATGATCGTCTTGATGGCGCCGACCAGGGTACTGCTTCCGGCAACGTTCTGGTGCCCGTCTTCGCTTTCGTCTTCCGGCTGAATCAGCTTGATGCCGATCCAGAAGAGGAGCACTCCGCCGACGATCTTCAGATAGGGGATGGCCAACAGTTGCAGGGCAAAATAAATGAGGACGACACGCAAGCCGATCGCTCCGAAGACGCCCCAGAAGATCCCGCGATTGCGCTGCTCGTCAGGCAGCCTGCGGCAGGCCAGGGCAATGACCACAGCATTGTCGCCGCCGAGCAGAATGTCGATGACGATGATTTGCAGGACCGAGATCCAGAATGCCGTCGAGGCGAGGTCAGGCATGGCGCAGAACTGCCCTTTCAGGTAGGTGCCAGCGTTTCGGTTTCCGTAAAGCCAGCCGGCGGCAGGTTGCAGGCGAGCGCAAGACCTGGCGAAGCGGCGGCGACCGGCGGGGATTCTCGCACAGAATGCTCGTGGCAACCAACCAGCCGTACGCTTGTTCCACGGGTATCGGAAAAAAAAGGCGTCACCGCGAATCGCGGCGACGCCTCTCGACGGTTCATGCCGGAGCCCATTTTGCCAGGCGCCGGCACCTGGTCCGGGATTCAGTCCATGGCTTCGTAGAGTGGCAGCGTCAGGAACTCCGGGTAGTCGGGGGTGAGCGACATCTTGTCGAAGATCACCGCTGCCCGATCATAGCTGGCGGTATCTTCACCCTGTGCACTGACGGTGGCCTTCACCTTGACCAGCTCCTCGGCGATCATCGTGCGCACCATGTCGACGGTCACTTTGCGTCCATCGTCGAGGACCCCTCTTGGCGAGACGACCCATTGCCAGACCTGCGAACGCGAGATCTCGGCCGTCGCCGCGTCTTCCATCAGATTGTGGATCGGCACGCAGCCGTTGCCGGCGAGCCAGCTTCCGAGGTAGTGGATGCCGACATTGACGTTATTGCGCAAGCCGGCTTCCGTAATCGGCTGCGACGGCTGGAAATTCAGGAAATCGGCCGCGCTGAAGGTTTCCTCGCGCTGCTTGTTCCATTGATTCGGGCGGTCGCCGAGGACCTTGTGAAACTCTTCGGCGGCGATCTCGACCAAGCCGGGATGGGCGACCCAGCCACCGTCAAAACCGTCGTTGGCATCGCGAGCCTTGTCGTGCCGGATTCCGGCTAATGCCTTTTCGTTCGCTACCGGGTCGTTCTTGATCGGGATCAGCGCGCTCATGCCGCCCATTGCTGGCGCTCCCCGTTTGTGGCAGACCTTGACGAGCTGCAGCGCATAGCTGCGCATGAACGGTACTTCCATGGTAATTGCGCCACGGTTGGCGAGGCAGAAGTCGGCATTCTTCTTGAACTTCTTGATGCATGAAAAGATGTAATCCCAGCGCCCGGCGTTGAGGCCGGCCGAGTGCTCGCGCAGCTCGTAAAGGATCTCCTCCATCTCGAACGTGGCGAGGATGGTTTCGACCAGGACAGTGGCCTTGATCGTGCCGTGCGGCAGTCCGATGTGCTCCTGTGCCATGATGAAGATGTCGTTCCACAGGCGCGCTTCGAGATGCGATTCCATCTTCGGCAGATAGTAGAAGGGCCCGGCGCCGCGCGCGATCTGCTCCTTGGCATTGTGGAAGAAGACGAGCGCGAAATCGAAGATGCCGCCGGACACGCGTTGCCCATCTATCGTCACGTGTTTCTCGTCGAGGTGCCAGCCGCGCGGCCGGATCTGGAGCGTCGCAATTTGCGCGTTGAGTGAATATTCTTTTCCCGCCTCATTGGTAAATGAAAGCTGCCGCCGGATTGCCTTGTACAGGTTGACCTGACCCTGAATCTGGTTGTCCCATTTCGGGCTATTCGAGTCCTCGAAGTCGGTCATGTACGAATCTGCACCCGAATTGTAGGCGTTGATGACCATCTTCGCCTCGACCGGGCCAGTGATTTCCGTCCGCCGCCGCTCAAGGGCCTTGGGGAGCGGCGCGATTCTCCACTCGCCTTCCCGGATGGCCTTCGTTTCGGGCAGAAAGTCGGGCATCTCGCCGGCATCGATGCGTGCCTGGCGAGCGATTCGGGCCTGCAACAGCTCCTGGCGGCGAGTTTCGCAGGCGCGATGCAGTTTGGCTACCAGCGCCAGCGCATCATGGGTGAGTATGGCTTCGTATTCGGGCTTGATCGGTGCGTTGATTTGCACTCCGGCGGGCAGGTTCAGACTCATGCGTGGGGTCCTATTGGTAGTTGGTTGGGCAGCCCGGCTATTCTATTGAACCACGCAAAGGAAGAAAAGAGGACAGAGAATCAAAGTATCTTTTACTTCTGGTATAGAATAGGTCGCGTGGACCAGATCAAGCAGATTCAGGCGTTTGTCAACTCGGCAACCCGCGGCAGTCTTTCCGCTGCCGCACAGTTGGAAGCGGTGACGCCGGCGGCAATTGGCCGGCGACTTGACGCGCTGGAGATGCGTCTGGGCGTGAAGCTCCTGCTGCGCACGACGCGGAAGCTTTCACTGACCTTCGAGGGGCAGGCGTTCCTTGAGGACTGTCAACGAATACTTAACGACCTGACGAACGCTGAAGCGGCTGTTTCGCTGGGTGGTGTGCGTGCCTCAGGGCATTTGAAAGTCTCGGCCCCGGCCGGGTTTGGGCGACGTCATGTGGCGCCGCAGGTCGCCTTGTTCATGCAAGCCAATCCGGGGGTCACAGTTCGCCTCGACCTCACTGACCGCCTTGTCGACTTGCTGAACGAGGGAGTGGATTGCGCCGTGCGCATCGGGGAAATGCCCGACTCCAGCCTGGCGAGCAGCAAGCTTGGTGAGATGCAGCGGGTGGTCGTCGCGAGTCCCGCCTATCTGGTGCGTCATGGCTCACCGCACACGCCGGCCGACTTGTCGGCGCACAATTGCCTTGCGCTCGATCAACAGCGCGGCTGGGCCTTGCGTCAGACTCCGGGTGGAGAGGTTACGCACCTGAAGGTCGCAGGAACGTTCGAGTGCAATGATGGTGCGGTCCTGCACGAATGGGCTTTGGCCGGCAAGGGCCTGGCCTGGCGGTCGATCTGGGAGGTTGGAGAAGACCTGCGCAGCGGTCGCTTGGTGGCCTTGCTCGAGGAATATGCTGCGCCCCCTGTCGGCATTCATGCCGTGTTCCCGCAGCGACGGCATCTTCCCCTGCGCATACGGTTGTTCATTGACCAGCTAAAGACGATTTTCGGCGAACCCACGTACTGGGGGCCTGGCAGGTAGGCATGCGCCTGGCGGTGGGGCGCCTCGCGCGTCGGATCCGGCGCGATGCGGCCGCTCCACGGCGAACTGTCGTTCGCCGTTGGCGAGAGAGCAGCCTTGCCTGGCTGCCCGCAGCAACGCTTTTCTCGCTTTCTCGGCGCGGATGTGAGCGAGCGCCTGGGCTCGATTGCATTCTTTGCAGTAGGAGTGAAGCCCGTCCGAACTTCGTGAGTTCTTGTGGAAATCAAGCACCGATTTCTCTTGCTTGCACTTTACGCAGACTTTTGTTTGTTGGGTATTCATGGAAATGGACGACTCAGAGATGGTCTGTTGGGGAGGAAGCGCTCGTCAGTGAGGCTTGATGGTTTGATCGCGATCATTTGCTCTACTTATCCTGGTGTCCTCTCGCCGCGCATTGGCCAGCGCCGCGAGAGGCTCGGGAGGCATACCGTCCTCTCTACCAGGAGCCGGTCTTGCGCCTATTCGGGGAAAGAACGTCTCCTCTCGCGAGAGGTGTTACGAGCATGAATTCTTGACCTAGTCCAGTTAAACACAAGTGACGTGCGTCACGCTTTACAGTATGTTGGTCGGTCGTAGTCCTGGTGAGGCTCTGACAGTCTGTCCGCCCATGCGTGCCGTGTCGTTCTGCTGGAAAGGCAAGGACGGGCGTCAAGCGCGATCCCGCTCCATAAGAGTGCTCAATCTGCAACAGCGTTCGACACTCCGGCGAGAGCAGACTTTTGACGGTATGGTCCGTATTTGCTAGCCTGTCAGCGTGTCAAGGGAAGCAGATCCGCGCAGCGGGCGTCGCCAGGACGGCAAGTCTCAGCGCAACAGGCTGCGATCCGCGGCGCGTCGCTGGCAGAAGGCCAGCCATGACAGCGGCCGTTGTCACGCCCGACGGCTGGTACCCTTGTTGAAAAGCCGGCTGATGGTTGTCGTTCGCCAAAGGGACGTTCGATTGAGTGAAGAGTGATGAGCGAAGTATTGTGGGTCTTGGCCGTGGCGGCAATGTTCTGTGGTCTGGTCGGCGTTTTTCTGCCGCTCTTGCCCGGCATCCCGCTGCTGTTCGGCGGGATGTTGCTGGCTGCCTGGCTTGACGATTTCACGCGCGTCGGACTGTTCACGCTCCTTGTTCTCGCGTTCATGGCTGTTGCCGCCTGGTTGTTCGAATTGCTCGCCTCGGTCTGGGGTGTCAAACGCGCCGGAGCCAGTGGACTGGCGGTTGCCGGTGCTGGCTTCGGGGCCGTTATTGGGATTGTCGGTGGTTTGCCGGGGCTGGTGCTCGGCCCTATCGTGGGCGCGATATGTGGAGAATACCTGGCGCGCCGCGATGAACGCAGCGCAGTGCGTGCCGGGGCGGCGGCCGGAATTGGCTTCCTCGTCGCTACCGTCGGCAAGGTGGTGTTTGCCGTGGTGATGTTGGCCCTGTTTGCTTTCGCGTGGTTTGCCTGATGTCGAGCTTCCTGTTTGCGCGCGGGCGTGTCTTGCGGCAGCCGACGCCCTGCCGGCGGCGTCCCATGCGGAGACTGGAGCGTGTGATGAGCCTCCGCGGCGCCGGAGCGCCTCTCGCTCGCGCTTGAGCCGGGCGCCTGCGCCTGGGCGTCGGCGCGTAGTCAGGCCAGCTTCGACCACTCGCCGTGTGACGGCAGCACCTCTGTCTTTGCTGGCGCGCTGTCCCGGAGGATTGAAGCGCGAAGCTGTTTGAACAGTCAAGTCTGCACCATTTCCAAGAGCACAAGAATCCACCATCCATGACTATTGTTTCCCCTCCTGCACCCGGCACCCGTGTCTTGGTGCGCGATGAAGAGTGGCTGGTCCGGAACGCCGACCAGTGCAGTGCGGGCGGCTATGAGCTGCGCTGTGTCGGCGTATCGGAGCTCGTGCGCAATCGGGAGGCCGTTTTTCTGGCGTCACTTGATCGCATCGAGATCATCGATCCCCGCGAAACCGAGTTGGTGGCGGATCCATCGCCAGGTTTCAGGGCGGCGCTGCTGTATCTGGAAGCGCGGTTACGGCAAACCGTGCCTGCAACCGATGAGCTGGCGCTCGGGCATCAGGCGGTGATGGACCCGCAGCCTTCCCAGCTCAATCCCGCATCGCGAGTTGTCAAGCAACTGCGCCCCCGCTTGCTGATCGCCGACACCGTGGGCCTGGGCAAGACGCTGGACTGGATGGACACCCGTTACGCCAAGGTGCGCAGCCTGCTGCCCTCCCGCCGCACCTTCTTCGAACACCTGCGCGCCTTGCTCCAGTACCTGCCGTTCGATGACTGGGATCACCTCATGCGCTTCATGCAGCAGCGCCCCGCTCCCAAAGCCACAGATACCCTGATTTGCCCATTCCAACAGTAGTGACCCTCGCCACACGCTGCCATGGAGTTTGAAATGAGAACTGCTGCCATAACCGAAAGCAGTGCCTTTGGGTTCTCACTTGCGATTGCAAGCAAAGAGGGGGCTGTACCGGTCGGCTGCTTACGGCCCTGCTCCCTCTGTCGACCGCTTACCCTCAAGTCTACGCGAGCGGATGCCGTAAGGTGCACTAAGATACGCAGCGTACCGGCCATCCTCGACGGCTGGAGCAAACGTTCGATATAGGGGAACGAAGTTGAAACATGGCAGATACTCAGGAGTCCCTGGGCGATCGGCGCCGACCACCGCTACGCTGGTGGATCTGTGCGGATGAACGCAGCAGGAGCAACTCACGAAGGTCAATACACAACAGCGAGCGGGGCACACCTTGCGGGACTACGCGAAGACGTGCTCCATCACGATCCGCTGCTCACGTGTCTGGTCGAACTGACTCGCTTGCTCGGTCGTCCGAGCACGCGAGCGGCGCTTGCCGCAGGACTGCCGATTGCTGCCGGTCGCCTGTCGGCATCGCTCTTTGCTCGAGCGGTCGCGCGCCCCGGGCTGTCTAGCCGGGTCGTACGCCGCACGCTGAATGAGATCGCCAGGATTCTCCTGCCAGTCATCCTGTTGTTGAAGGACGACGAAGCGTGCGTGCTGCTGCGCTGGGACGAAACGGACGAAACTGCGCGCCTGCTCTTTCCCGAGACCGGCCAGGGGGAGGTGCTGCTGCCGCGCGCGCAGCTCGCCGACCGCTGCTTCGGCATCGCGATTCTTGCCAAGCCTCGCTTCGACTTTGACGCGCGCACGCCGGAAGTCGGCAATGTTGCCGACCGTCACTGGTTCTCGGGAGTCCTGCTCGAACAGGCCGCGCTGTGTCGGGACGTTCTCACCGCAGCGTTGCTGGTCAATGTTCTCGCTTTGGTGATGCCGTTCTTCGTGATGAACGTTTATGACCGTGTCGTCCGGAACAACGTGGTCGATACGCTGTGGGTGCTGGCGCTCGGCGTCATTCTGGTGATCGGCATGGGTTACATGCTGCGGCGATTGCGCAGCCGCTTTATCGACCTCGCCAGCGCGCGCATCGACGTAAAGTTATCCGCGTTGATCAGAGAGCGGGTGCTGGGAATGCGGCTGGCTGCGAAACCGGCATCGGTCGGTTCTATTGCTGCCAACCTGCGGTCCTTCGAAGCAGTGCGCCGCTTCATTGTTTCGGCCAACGTGTCGGCGTTAATCGGTTTCCCGTTGGCTCTGATCTTCTGCTGGTAAGTGTCTGGATCAATTGGCCACTCGTGCTGATTCCGCTGCTTGGCTTGTTGATTGGCGCACTGTATGCCCAGCTTGTACAGCATCGGATGCACGAGCTCGCGGAAACGACGTATCGCGCAACCGCGCAGCGCAAGCAGCGTTGATCGAGAGCCTGACCGCGCTCGAGACTATCAAGACGCACAGTGCCGAGAGCGTCGTACAGAGCAAATGGGAACGACCGACCGCTTTCCTTGCGCGCCGCGGCGTCGAGCTGCGCTCGCCGTCGTCGTCGGCGAACAACGGCGCCGCAGCGGTGATGCAGGTGGCCAACGTTCTCCTGATCATCGCCGGCGTCTATCTGATCCAGGCGCGCGAATTGACCATGGGCGGTTTGATCGCCGTCACCATGCTCGGCGGACGCGCCATGGCGCCAGTCGCGCAAGCAGTTGCCTCGCTGATGCAGTATCAGAACGCACGCCTGGCACTGACCACCCTCGATCAAATGATGGAGCATCCGGTCGAGCGGACGGATGCGACCGCGTTCATCCACCGCCGACAACTGAAGGGCGAGATCGAGTTCCGCTACGTTTCGTTCGCCTATGCCGAACAAGGCGAAAACGCTCTGAAGAACAGCACGCTGCGTGTTGTCCATGGCGAGCGCGTGTTGATTGTCTGCCGTACCGGTTCGGGCAAGACCACGCTGCAGAAGCTGATGCTGGGCTCATACACCCCGAACGACGGCGTCGTACGCATCGATGGTATCGGCTTGCGCCAGCTCGATCCGGCAGATCTGCGACGCAATCTCGGCTACGTAGAACGGGACGCGATGCTGTTCTACGGCACACTGCGCGAAAATATCGCTATTGGCGCTCCCTATGCGGACGACGCGGCGATCGTTGCCGCTGCCGAAGTCGCAGGGTTGACCCCGTTCGTAAACCGCCATGCAAAGGGTTTTGACATGCTGATCGGCGAGCGCGGCGAATCGCTCTCGGGCGGTCAGCGGCAGGAAGTCGCCATTGCGCGTGCGGCGGCGTTGCTCGACCCGCCGATCCTGCTGCTCGACGAACCGACGAGTGCGATGGACTTCTCCACCGAACACGGCTGGAAAGAGCGTTTGGCGCGTTTCACAGCAGGCAAGACGCTGATCATCGTCACCCATCGCACAAGCCTGATCGACCTGGCGACACGCATCATCGTCCTCGACGACGGACAGGTGGTCGCCGCCCGCCCGCGCGAACAGGGGCAAAATCCCCGTGACGCTGGACGACACGCGCGTGGTCGCCGCCCGCCCGCGCGAACAGGTGATCGAAGCGCTGCAATCGGGCCGTGTTGGACGGGCAGCGCCATGAACGCGCGCGTCCTGGGTTTTGCCCGCAACATGCTGTCCGCCTTGACGCAGCGCGCGCGCCTGCAACCCGGGTTCGACCGATGGATGAATCGCGCCGCTGCGGTCGCGCCAAGGCACGGGCGTTTTCGGAGCGTTGAGTGATGCAGCACGTCTTTCTCTCGATCGATGCTCGCATGCGGGCCTCGTGGCGCCAGGCGTTCCCGCATCTGCTCGCCGGGCGGCTGGATGGTGTGCCGGCGGTTCCCGGCCTGATCTGGGCCCTTTTGCCAGCGCACCGAACACCGGACGAGCTGGTGCAGGGTCTGCGCCGCGAGCTGGCCGGGCGTTCGCTGATCGTGCTTGCCGACGAGCCCAATGAGGACGGTGCGCTGGCCTCGCTGGCAGCCGGCGCCGCCGCCTACTGTAACGGCCATGCCGCTCCCGAAGTACTCGGCCAAGTGGCAGCAGTTGTGCAGAACGGCGGCCTATGGATCGGCGAAGGCTTGATGAAGCGTTTGCTGAGCGCGAGCGCGGGGCTATTGCGACAGCGGCAGGATGCCAGCCCGGCGTGGCGCGAGCGACTGACTGCCAGAGAGCAAGAGGTTGCGCTAGCCGTCGCCGAAGGCGCTACCAACAAGGAAATCGCTCGGCTGCTCGGGATTACCGAACGCACCGTCAAGTTCCATGTCAGCGCCTTGCTCGAAAAACTAGGCGCCCGCGACCGCCTGCAATTATCTCTGATTATCAACGGAGTGGATGCTGCGCCGTGAGACCGTAGGCACACGCATACGCTGCGATCCCGTACTTCGGTACAGTTGGTGGCACCGCCCGATCCGCTTATCGTAAACACGTTCCCTGACTCTGATCACTTTCCCCGAGGTTTCCCATGGCTGACAAGGTTCCCGTAGCACGCGTCTCTGCGATTCAAGGCAAGGCTTTTGTACGTGAAGCCGATGGCAGCCTCCGCCCGCTGCGCGTCGGCGACACGGTGTACCAGGATGACGTGATCATCACCACCGCGAATGGACGAATTGAACTCGCCGGTCTCGACGGACGCTCGGTTGTCCTGAGTGAGAACGAGACGCTGACGGTAAACTCGGAAGTCCTCGGCAGCGAGAAACCAGACGTTGCCGACGCCGCATTGGTCGGCGGCGAGGCCGAGGCCAAGCGGATCATCCAGGCGATCAACGAGGGAGGCAACCTCGACGAACTCCTTGAAGACCCCGCTGCTGGTCCAGCCACTCGGCTTGGCAGCGCCGATGGTGGTCCGACCTTCGTCCGTGTCCTGCGCGTCGTAGAAGGCATCGACCCGCTGAGCTTCGAGTTCGGAGCACGAACCGAAGGAGTAATCGACGAAGCGGTCGTAGGCGCCGTTACCGGGATCAGTAATGCGCTCGAAGCAGCGGGCACCAGCCCTGCCACCACAGGCGGCAATACCGCGCCGGTGGCTCAGGCCGACGTCGCATCTGTGCTTGAAGATGGACAGGCCCAAGGAAACTTACTGACCAACGACAGCGACGCAGATGTCGACGCGCTAACCATCAGCGGATTCACCGTCGCCGGCGACGCCACCCCCTACACCGCTGGCCAGACGGCGACGATCGCGGGCGTCGGAACGCTGTCGATCGCCGCCAACGGCGACTACAGCTTCACACCGGC
>WBZP01006004.1_pt1 | contig 12164 bp, 12 predicted proteins | sample 5204301 | NCBI WGS metagenome assembly WBZP01 (sample SAMN12412401, study PRJNA552823) | activated sludge metagenome | isolation source: activated sludge from nitrification reactor of wastewater treatment plant... | place: USA: Pennsylvania | collected 2017
GGCGCGGTGCCCGGCCTCGGCGGCCAGCTCGGCGGGGGTCGCCACCCGGGACGCGAGCTCGTAGGTCGCGCCCGCGTGGCCCTCCTCGGTGAGCACGATCGCGGCGGCCTCGGCGACGTCGTCCAGGTCGGCGAACCCGAAGGTGGCGGTCACGTCGTAGGGCACCTCGAGGTCGCCGGTCAGGTCGAGGTTCTGCAGGTAGGCGCCGGGCTGCAGGATCGTCCAGGTCAGCCCCGAGCGGCGGACCAGGTCCTCCGAGACCGCCTTGCCGAGGTGGTGGGGCATGTCCGGCGCGTAGGGCGAGGCCACCGAGTGGTAGACCACCCGGACGACGCCCGCGGCCCGCGCCGCCGCCAGCGCGCCGCGCACGTAGGAGGGTTCGTCGGGGTGCATGTTCGGGGCGATCAGGTAGATCGCCTCGCAGCCCGCCAGGGCCTGCGCCAACGCCTCCCACTGGGCCCGGCCGACGCTCACCGCCCGGACGCCGCGGCGCGCCAGGGCCGCCCGAACAGCGCGCCCGGACTTGCCGTTGCCGCCGATGACACCCACGGTCCCCGGGTCACGCGCGGTGATGGACGGCGCGGCACCTGTGCCCGTCGGTGGCGCGACCATGAAACCTCCGGATCTCACCCGTCGTCCCGGCCGGGGGCGCGCAGTCTCATCTCGGCTGGAGTCGGTGCCTGGTTTCTACACTCCCCAGTGTGAGTACGCCGCGCGAGGAGCTTCGTGCGCGCTGGTCGAGCAGGTGCCCGACGAGCAGCTTCCCGCTGCTGTGTCGGAGTTGCGGGCCCGCTTGGCGACGGTACCTCCGCGGCAGTGGCCGCCGGCGTGGTTCGGAATTGCCGAGGGCTCGGCGGACGATGTCTCCGAACGGGCTGAGGAGATCCTGGCCGAGGGGTTCGGCTGGCGGTGAGCAGGACGTCGCGCGGTCGCTCGGTGGCCTCGGCGGCATCCGCCCTCACCCGGTGCGCGCGGAGGCACCGGCCGGTCGAGCGGTGAGCCGCGGGGCGAGCGCGATGACCAACGCGACCGCCTGGCAGACACCGGCGACCACCGAGAGCGGCAACCCCAGCGCGGGGGCCAGGTAGGCGGGGTACATCGCGGCGGCGACGGCGAGCCACCGGGCGCGTCCGTCGAGGGCCACCAACGCCACCAGCAGCAACCCGTACCAGGGGTAGCTGATCCCGGCGAGGGCGAAGGCGAGGCCGACCAACGTGGTGGCGCCGCGCCATGGCCGCGTCGGATCCGCTTGCCGCGCAACGTGTCCCGCCACGAGGGCGAGCACGGCCACCCCGCCGGCCACCGCCCATCCCCCCGGCAGCACCGGATGCAGCAGCGGAAACCGGGTCCGTCCGTCGAACCCCTCCTCGGGCAGATACCCCGGCAGGAAGCCGAGGACGCCGGACCCCACCGTGAGCAGGTGGGGCAGGTAGACCAGCAGGACGGTGAGTGCGGTGGCGCCGACGACGGCCACGGGCTCGCGGAGGCGTCCCCGCCGGATCGGCCCGGCCAGCGGCACCAGCACCAGCAGCGGCAGCAGCTTCACCGCGACCGCCAGACCGAGCAGCACGCCGCCGCGAAGGCGCCGTCCGGCCACCGCGGCCGCCAGGGCGAGGACGACGAGCAGGCAGGCCAGGACGTCGACGTGGGCGTTGCCGCCGGTCTCCAGGATCGTGGTCGGGCACCAGGCCCAGAGCACCGCCTGTCGAGGATCGCCCCGCCGGCGCAGCACCCGGAGCAGTGCCCACGTCGTGGCCATCGCCAGGACGGCGCCGAGCACCTGCCACGTCCGATCCCGCCCGCCGTCCGGCCCCAGCGGGCGGGTCAGCTCGTGGACCAGCGCGAACTCCGCCTGCGCGACGGGCGGGTAGATGGTGTGCGTGGTGGGGTGGTTCATCCGGGTGCACACGTGCTCCACCCCGCCGGTCACCGTCGAGCACCCGGGGGCGAACAGCCACGGCGTGCGCAGCCCCGCGAGCGCCTCGTCGACGGGCGCGTACCGGTAGGGCGAGATCCCGGCGGCCTGCACCCGCCCGTCCCAGGCGTAGCGGAAGAAGTCGTCGGTCATCCGCGGCGGCGAGGTCATCGCGACGAGTTGCAGGGCCAGCCCGCCGAGCACGATCACCGGGACGGCGGTGCGGCGGTCCATCGCCCGGACGCCGAGCGCGCCCACGCCGAAGCAGGCCCAGGCCGTGCCGATCGCGGCGAGCAGCGCCCAGCGCCCGTGCCCCGGGTCGCCGGCGGTCACCGTCCAGCGCACGCCGGCGGCGGTGCCGAACAGAGCGAGGGTGGCCAGGATGGTGCCGCGCCGAGGGGTCACCCTGGTGACTGTGCCGGTGCCGGGTCGCCGGTCGCCAGGGGCGGGGCCGGGTGTTCAGACTCTCGTAAGGCCGGGTGCCGGGCGGCCCGCCTACGGTCGTGCGATGGCCCTGGACCACCTTGCCCGATCGTTGGAACGCGTCGGCACCGCCCTGCTCCACCCGGTCGACGAGCCGTTCCCTCCGGGCCCGCACGACCGCCGCAGTGCCGTCGCCGTCGGCCGCTGGCTCGGCATCGCCGTGCTCACGGCCTTCCTGACCGGGCTGGTCAGCCACCTGCACCAGCACCCGGTCGCGTGGTTCGACCTGCCGAGCCGGCCGGTCTGGGGGTACCAGGTCACCCAGGGCCTGCACGTCATCGCCGGCACCGCAGCGGTTCCCCTGCTGCTGGCCAAACTCTGGGTCGTCTTCCCCCGGCTGTTCGTGTGGCCGCCGGTTCGCGACGTCGTCCACGGGATCGAACGCGCGCTGCTCGTGCCGCTGGTGGCGGGCACCCTGTTCGAGCTGGTCAGCGGGCTGACCAACGTGGCCCGGTGGTACCCGTGGCCGTTCTACTTCCCGATGGTGCACTACGCGGTGGCCTGGCTCGTGATCGGGTCGCTGACGGCGCACCTGGCGTTCAAGGCCCGGCACTGGGTGCGACGCGCCCAACCGGACGACGCGGGGCCCCTTCGCGCTGAATCGGACGGCGCTGCCTCGGAGGGCGCTGCACCAACCCTCGCTGGGCCGGACGTCGACGCGGACCGGCGCGCGCTCCTGGCCGCCGCCCTCGGTTCCGCGGCCGCGGTGACGCTGGCCACCGCAGGTCAGACCGTCCCGCTGCTGCGGGCGATCTCGGTGCTGGCCCCGCGCGATCCGCTCGACGGGCCGCAGGGGCTGGCGGTCAACCGAACCGCCGACGCCGCCGGGGTCCGTTCCGCGGCACTGGACCCCGGGTGGCGGCTGACCGTCGTCGGCGAGCGGTCGACGGCGTTCTCCCTGGCCGAGCTGATGGCGCTGCCGCGGCAGACGGTGGAGCTGCCGCTGGCCTGCGTCGAGGGGTGGAGCTACACGGCCGCCTGGACCGGGGTACCGCTGCGCGCGGTGCTCGAGCGGGCGGGCGTGCGCTCGGACGCCCATCTGCGGGCCGTCTCGCTCGAGCAGAACTGGCTCTACGCCGCGTCGCCGCTGAACCCCGCCCAGGCGTGGGACCCGTTGACCCTGTTGGCGTTCGCGGTGAACGGCCAACCGCTGACCCTCGACCACGGCCTGCCGCTGCGGCTGATCGGCCCGAACCGGCCCGGGGTCCAGCAGACCAAGTGGCTGACCCGGATCGAGCCGGCATGAGCGCCCCCGAACCGACCGGGCACGAGCGCCCCGGGCGGGCCGGCTGGGCCGCCATCGCCCTCGGTTGCCTGGCCATCGGCTGGGGACTGTGGCAGCTGTTCGTGGTCTCGCCGCGGGCGACCCGCCCGCTGGTGGCGGTGATCTGGCTGGCCGCCGGCCTGCTCGCCCACGACGCGGTGCTCGCGCCGCTCACCATGGTGGCCGGCAGCGCGCTCGGCCGGCGCCTGGGCCCGCGCCGCCGCCGGGTGCTCGCCGCGTCGGCCCTGCTCGTGACCAGCCTGGTGCTCGTCGCCGCTCCCGGGTGGCTGCGGCCCTGACCCGCGGCCGTCAGTCGCCCTGGCCCGCGCGGTCAGTCGCCCTGGCCCGCGCCGTCAGCCCAGCACCGCGAACTGCCGCCCGCCGTCCAGGCGGTCCTCGGTGATCAGCCATCCGGCCGCGTCGGCCACGGCGGCCAGCGCCGTCCTGCCGATCACGGCCCAGGGGAAGTCCGAGCCCAGGTCACCGCCTGGGCGGCGCAGCCGGCTCGTCCCGCGGTGATCGACGTCGGCCGGGCTGAGCTCGACCACGGCCCCGCCGTCGGGGCGCACCAGCGCCCGCACCCGGCGGAGCAGGCGCACCGGGTCACCGCCGATGCCGATGTTGCCGTCGGCCAGCACGGCCCAGCTCCACCGGCCCTCCCCGGGCAGCGGGTCGAAGACGTCCCGCAGCAGCGCGGCCGACGCCCGGGCCCGGGTGCGCCGCACCGCGTCCGGGCAGATGTCGATGCCGAGGGCCGGGACGCCGCGCCGGGTCAGCGCCGCGGTCAGTCGGCCTGGGCCGCAACCGATGTCGACGGTGGGCCCGGTGCACCGGGCGAGCATGCGCAGGTCGATCGGGTCTGCGTCCAGCAGCCACCGGGAGACGTGGTGGCGTTCCACCAGGTCCTCCCGATGCTGCACCTCCACCCAGCCGTGCGGGTCGGTGGCGCCGGTGAACCGGCTCAGGCGTGCGGTGGCGGTCATCCCGCCACCCCGGCCGCGGCCGGGTCGCCCAGCCGGTGGAGGCATTCGGCGAAGCGGGTGGCCGGGGCCACCGCGGCGACCGCGCGGGCGTCGTCGGCCACGTCCACGTCGCGCAGCATCGGCAGCTCCATCACCCGTAACCCGTTGCGCCGCAACCGCTCCCGGGTGGCCGTGCCGGTCCCGGCGGTCGACATCGGGACGCCGTGGAGCACCCGGCGGGCGTCGCGCCGGGCGTGCCGGAGCCCGAGCGCCCACCACCCGCCGTCCTCGGCCGCACCGAACCAGGCGTCGACCGGCGCGGCGAGGTCGAGCGCCAGCAGCGCCGGGTCGAGCTGCGGGGTGTCCATGCCGACCAGGACCGCGGGCCCGTCGACGGTGCCGAACGCCGCGATGATCCGCTCGGCGTGGCTGCCGGCGACCTGCCGGACGACGCGCAGCCCGCCCACGTCCACCCCGGGTGCGCGGGCCAGGTCGTCGGGCGAGCCGTCCAGCACCAGCACGCGCTCACCGGGGCAGGGGCAGGAGCGGACGGCGTCCAGGGTGTCGGCGAGCGCCGCCGCCGCCAGCGCGGCGGCCCCGGCCGGGCCGAACGCCGGGATCAGCCGGGTCTTGCTGTGCCCCGGCCGGGGCGCCTTGGCCAGCACCAGGATCGCCGCGGCGTCCGGGCGGGTCACGCGGACACCTCGGCGAGCACCCGGCGCATGTCCCGGACCGCCCGGATCGTCCCCCCGACGGTGCCGGTCACCTTGGAGCGGCCGGTCCGCGGCGCGTAGGGCACGTCCCGCTCCAGCACCCGCCACCCGGCGAGGGACGCCCGGAGCACCAGCTCCAGCGGATACCCGCACCCGCGATCGCGAAGGTCCAACTCCAGCAACGCGTCTCGGCGCATCACCCGCATCGGCCCGAGGTCGCGCAGCGGGTACCCGGTGCGCCGGCGCATGATCGCGGCGAGGGCCACGTTCGCGGCGCGGGCGTGCCCCGGCCAGGCGCCCGCCGACGTCGGACGGCGCCGGCCCAGCACGAGGTCGGCCTCACCGGCCGCCACCGGGGCGACCAGGGCCGGCAGGTGGCGCAGGTCCAGCGAACCGTCCGCGTCGCAGAACGCCACGATCGGCGCGGTGCTCGCCGCCACCCCGGCCGCGCACGCCGAACCGAACCCCCGTCGCGGTTCGGTGACCACGAACGCACCGGACGCCGCCGCGACCGCCGCGCTGTCGTCGTCCGAGCCGTTGTCGACCACCACGGCGCGGAACCCGGGAGGCAGCGAGGCGAGGACCGCGGGCAGCGCGGCCGCCTCGTTCAGGCACGGCAGCACGACGTCGACGGCGAACCGCGCGGCGGCGTCCGGGTGAGGAGTGATCGTCACGTCGGCACGCTAGGCGGCGCCCGCCGGGGGAGTGCTTACGGAAGTCGAACGGCTGACCCGCCGGGGCCGGTGCGCGCGGCCGGCGCACCTACGCTCGTGCCATGACGTCGCGGGTGCTCGTGGTCGAGGACGACGCCACCGTGGCCGAGGTGGTGCGCACCTACCTGGAGCATGCGGGGCTGCAGATCGAGCACGCCGCGGACGGGGTCACCGCGCTCGCCGTGGCGGCGCGCACCGTGCCGGATCTCGTCGTCCTCGACCTGATGCTGCCGGGCCTCTCCGGGCTCGAGGTGTGCGCCCGGCTGCGGCAGGCCCGCCCCGACCTGCCGGTGATCATGCTCACCGCGCTGGGCGAGGAGAGCGACCGGCTGCTCGGGCTGGAGACCGGCGCCGACGACTACCTGGTCAAACCGTTCAGCCCGCGCGAACTGGTGCTGCGCGTCCAGTCGGTGCTGCGCCGCAGCACCCGGACGGCGACCGCGGGCCAGTACACCTCCCGCCGCCTGGTCTGCGGGGACCTCGAGGTGGATCTCGCCGCGCGCCGGCTCACCCGGGGCGGCCGGACCCTGCCGGTGACGGCCCGGGAGTTCGACCTGCTGGTCCACCTGATGGGCCACCCGCACGAGGCGTTCACCCGCGAGCGGCTGATGCACGAGGTGTGGGGCTGGGACTACGGCGACACCTCGACCGTGACGGTGCACGTGCGCCGGTTGCGCGAGAAGGTCGAGCCCGACCCGGGTGCCCCGAGCCGGCTGGTCACCGTCTGGGGGGTCGGCTACCGCTGGGAGGGTGAGGTGGCGTGAGCCGCGACGCGATCGAGGTCGTCCTGCTCGCCCTCGGCTACTCGGGGGCCACCGCCGCGGTGGGTCTGCTCGCCGTCCGGTTCGGCCCCCGGTCGGTGCGGGCCACGCTGGTGGAGGTGTCGCTGATCGCCGTGCTCTCGGTGGTGATCGGGGTGCTCGGCGCCTCCCGGGCGATGTTCATCTCCGGGCACGACCTGGGCGTGGTGCTGCTGGTCACCCTGGTCGCGGCGCTGGTCGCCGCGGCGCTCTCCTGGGTGCTCGGACGGCGCGTGGTCGGCGAGGTCCGGCAGGTGCGCGCCCAGGCGCGGGCGCTCGGCGGCCACCTGACGGCGCCCCGGGCCGGGGGCGCGACGCGGGTGCAGGTCCGCGAGCTCGCCGACATCCGGGCCGAACTGGTCTCGGCGGGGGACCGGCTGGCCGCCGGGCAGGCCCGCGAGCGGGCCCTGGAGAACTCCCGGCGCGAGCTGATCGCCTGGGTCAGCCACGACCTGCGCACCCCGCTGGCCGGGTTGCGCGCCATGGCCGAGGCGCTCGAGGACGGCGTCGCGCCCGATCCCGACCGGTACTTCCGGCAGATCCGGCGCGAGGTCGATCGGTTGAGCCGGCTGGTCGACGACCTGTTCGAGCTCTCCCAGATCCGCTCCGGCGGGTTGGCCCTGCTGCTCGAGGACGTCGACCTGCCGTCGCTGATCGCCGACGTGGTGTCGGGGTCCACGCCGATGGCCGAGGCGGGCGGGGTGGCCCTCGGCGGGAGGAGTGACGCCGTCCCGGTGCGGGCGGACGCCGGTGGCCTCGGGCGGGCGCTGACCAACCTGGTGGTGAACGCGATCCGGCACACGCCGGCCGACGGCACGGTGCAGGTGATCGGGCGGCTGCAGGGCGACGAGGTGGTGCTGTCGGTCGCCGACGGGTGCGGGGGCATCCCGGCGGACGAGCTGGACCGGGTGTTCGAGCCGGGGTGGCGCGGGGAGCGGGCGCGGACGCCGCGGCCCGACCAGCCCGACGGCGGCGCCGGGCTCGGCCTGGCCATCGCCCGGGGCATCGTCGAGGCGCACCACGGCCGGATCAGCGTCCGCAACACCTCGACCGGGTGCTGTTTCGACGTCCGCCTGCCGGCCGCCGACGGTGCCCGACCCAGTGCCGCCCGGCTCAGTTCCTGACTGCCACGAGACCTCGCAGCCCGTCCCGGAAGTCGACGACCGGCGTCCAGCCGAGTTCGGCGCGGATCCGGGCGGTGTCCGCGGTGACGTGCCGGACGTCGCCCAGCCGGTACTCGCCGGTGATCACCGGAGCAGGCCCGGACATCACCTCGGCCAGGGTCGACGCAAGCTCCCCGACGGTCCGTTGCACGCCGCTGGCGACGTTGAACGCCCGGACCGCGGGTCCGCCGGTGCCCGACAGGCCCGGAGCCGACCCGTGCCGCGCCTCGAGCGCGACGACGTTGGCCCGGGCCACGTCGTCCACGTGGACGAAGTCCCGGCGCTGGCCGCCGTCCTCGAACACCCGGGGCGCCTCGCCGCGGCGCAGCGCCGAGACGAAGATCGCCGCCACCCCGGCGTACGGGGTGTCCCGGGGGAGGCCAGGTCCGTAGACGTTGTGGTAGCGCAGCGCGGTCATCCGCCCGCCGCTCTCCCGCGCCCACACCCGGCCCAGCAGTTCCTGGCCCAGCTTGCTCACCGCGTAGGCGTTGCGCGGGTCGGGCGCGGCGTCCTCGCCGACCAGCACCGGGTGCAGCGGGCGGCCGCATGACGGGCACGGCGGCTCGAAGCGCCCGGCGTCCAGGTCGGCCGGCACCCGGGGCGCCGCGGGGGTGGGCCCGTGTTCGTCGCAGCGGTAGCCGCCCTCGCCGTAGATCACCATCGACGAGGCGAGGACCAGCTCGCGCACCCCGGCCCGGCCCATCGCGGCCAGCAACACGGCGGTGCCCAGGTCGTTGACCCCGGCGTACCCCGGCAGATCGTCGAGGTTCACCCCGAGCCCGACCTTGGCCGCCTGGTGGGTGACCGCGTCGATGCCGCGCAGGGCGGCGTCGACGGCCGCCGGGTCGCGGACGTCACCGTGGATCACCTCGACGCCGACGGGCACGCGCGCGGTGCCGGCGAGGTCGAGCACCCGGACCTGGTGACCCGCCGCGAGCAGTTCGCGGACCACGGCGGACCCGATGAACCCGGCGCCGCCGGTGACCAGGACGCGCACGTCAGCCCACCTCGAGGCCGAGCGGCCAGGTGTCGGTGAGCCGGTACCCGCCGGGGTAGGGATCGGTGGGGTCGAGCACCAGGGTGGTGAGATCGGTGATCCAGGCCTGGCCGGCGATCGACGTCACGACCGCGGGGACGCCGCCCACCGTGGTCGTCGACTCGATCCGGCACTCGAACCGCGAATCGATGATCGAGGTGTGCACGAACGGTTCCCCGACGGCCAGTTCGCCGCGGGCGTGCATCAGGGCCATCCGGGCGGAGGTGCCGGTGCCGCACGGGGAGCGGTCGCAGCGCCCGGGGGAGACCACCACGGTGTTCTTGGCGGTCAGCACGCCGTCCACCCGCTCGGGCGGCAGGGTGAACTCGCAGATCGTGATGCCGGGGAACTCGGGGTGTGTCGGGTGGACGGCGTCCAGCTGCTCCGCTGCGGCGATCTTGATTCGCTCGCCGAGGGCGCAGATGTCGCGCGCCTCGTCGGGGGTGATCGAGAGGCCGAACCGGCGGGCGTCCAGGACGACGTACGCCATTCCGCCCCAGGCGACGTCGACGGTCACCGTGCCCAGGCCGTCCACCTCGACCGGGGCGTCCAGGTGGTAGGTGAACGCCGGTTGATTGGTGAACCGGACGGCGGTCACCTTGCCGTCACGCACCTGGCACTCCACCGGGATCAGCCCGGCCGGGGACTCCAGCACGAGCCGGGTCACCGGTTCGACGGCGTCGAGCATGCCGGTCTCCAGCAGCACCGTCGCGACGCAGATCGTGTTGCTGCCCGACATCACCGGGTACTCGATCGACTCCATGATCACGTAGCCTGCGTCGGCCTCGGGGTGGCTGCTCGGCAGGATGATGTTCGCGTTCCGGGCGACCTGACCACGGGGCTCGGCCAGGATCAGCTGGCGGATCCAATCCCGTTGCGTGGCAAGGTGATTGCGCTTGTCGAGCATCGTCTCCCCGGGGATCTGGCCGAACCCGCCGACGATGACGTTGCCGACCTCGCCCTCGGCGTGGACACCGACGACGCGCAGGGCCCGGGTGGTCCGCATGTCCGGCTCCTCAGTGGTCGAACGCGGCGTCCACCGCGTCGGCGAACGCGGCCATGGAGGGGAACATGGCGTCGGGGGTGACCGGGGCCGGCGGTTCGGGCGTGGCGCCCCAGCCGGGGTTGGCGTGCCGGCGGTTGATCCAGACCGTCTGCAGGCCAACGGCTTTGGCGGGGACGTGGTCGTGGAAGAGGCTCTGGGCCACGTGCAGCAGCCGGCCCTGCGGGATGCCCAGCCGGTCGATCTCCCGGGCCAGCGCGTCGAAGTTGCGCGGGTCGGGCTTGTAGGAGCCGACGTCCTGCGCGGTGACGATGCCGGTGAAGGTGACGCCGAGCCGTCGGTTGGAGCCGGCGAAGGAGGTCCGGTCGACGTTGGACAGGATGATCAGCCGGTACCGGGCCGCCAGCCGCTGCAGCGCCTCGGTCGAGTCCGGGAAGGCTGGCCAGTCGGGCACCGAGGCACCGAACGCCTCGGCCTCGCCGTCGCTGACCGGGACGCCGAGCTGCTCGCCGAGGGCGCGCATCGATCGGGCGAGGATCGCCGGGTAGAGCTCGGTCGGGTGGTCCTCCTCGGCCCGCGCCTCGTGGGTGGAGTACGCGGTGAGCAGCTCCTCGTCGCTCGCGCCCAGGCCGTGGGCGTCGGCCCAGCGGCGCAGCACCGCGGCGATGCCGGCTTCCCAGTCGATCAGGGTGCCGTAGCAGTCGAAGCTCAGGGCGTCGAAGGCGGTGAGGTCGAGGTGGGACGGGTCGTGGTCGGTCACAGGTCACGCTCCTGGGTCGGGTGGGGAGGAACAGGTCGGGCCGCGATCCGCTCGACCTTGTCGAGCAGTTTCCCGAGGAATGCCGGGAGGTCCGCGGCGTCGCGGACGAACATGGACGGCTTGACGCAGATCGTCCGGAAGCCTCGGGCGAGCTGGTCGGGCAGGCCCTGCAGCGCGTCGTCCAGATCGGCGACGTCGTCGGGGCCGTGGAACGTGCCCCGGATCCCGCCGACGAGCTCGAGCTCGCCGAGGTCGCGCCCGGCGGCGCGCAGGGCGTCGTCCAGGCGTGAGACGTCGTGCGGGGCAAGGGATCCGAAGGGATTGAGGCCCCGGCCGTACCGGACGAGACGGCGGATCAGGGCCGGGTGCAGCCCCGACCCGCCGAACCACAGCGGCGGGCCCTGCCGGGTGTGGGCGCCGGGTTCGAGCCAGACGTCGTCGAAGGAGAAGTAGTGGCCGTGGTGGCTGATCGGGTACGGGCCCCAGGCCTTCGCGAGCACCTCGAGCTGCTCGTCGAGTACGGCACCGCGCTCGGTGAACGGGACGCCGAGCGCGTCGTACTCGTCCCGGTGCCAGCTGACCGTCGGCTGGACGACGAGCCGCCCCTGGGCGAGCCGGTCCAGCGTGCCGAGTTCCTTGGCGAGCAGCAGCGGGTGGCGCAGCGGGGTGATGATCGCGCCGGCGACGAGCCGGAGCCGGCTGGTGGCCTGGGCGATCGCCGACAGCAGGACGATCGGGCTCGGCCAGGCGGTCGACGGCGACTGGTTGCCGGGCGCCGCGTAGTCGCGCGGGTTGGCCATGACGCCGCGCTCCCCGGCGCCCGGGCCGAGCAGCACGTGCTCGCTGACCATCACCCCGTCGATCCCGGCCGCCTCGGCCTGGACGGCGAGCTCCACCAGGGCGCCGATGTCCCCGGGGGCGACCAGGGTGTCGTTCTCGGTGAGCACCATGAGCAACCGGGGCATGGGGACTCAGGTGGCCGATGAGCGGGCGGGGGCCAGGCCGCGGGCGACCAGGCGCTGTTTCAGCTCGATCCGGGCGACGTCGCGCAGGTGGACCTCGTCCGGGCCGTCGGCGATGCGCAGGGTGCGCAGGCCGGCCCACATCGCGGCCAGCGGGGTGTCCGGGCTGACCCCGGCCGCGCCGAAGGTCTGGACGGCGCGGTCCACCACGTCGAGGGCGACCCGGGGGACGGCCACCTTGATCGCGGCGATCTCGCGCCGGGCGGCCTTGGCGCCGACCGTGTCGAGCAGCCAGGCCGTCTTCAGGGTGAGCAGGCGGGCCTGGTCGATCTCGATCCGGGAGCGGGCGATCCACTCCTGGACGACGCCCTGCTGGGCCAACGGCTTGCC
>WBZP01006005.1_pt1 | contig 12163 bp, 9 predicted proteins | sample 5204301 | NCBI WGS metagenome assembly WBZP01 (sample SAMN12412401, study PRJNA552823) | activated sludge metagenome | isolation source: activated sludge from nitrification reactor of wastewater treatment plant... | place: USA: Pennsylvania | collected 2017
AATGAACCGCTCGGCGGCGCGCATCGCGACTATCGCGCTGCCGCGCAAAACCTCAAGCGCGCACTGCAGGATGCCTTGCGCCAGTGCAACGAACTGTCGCCCGGCGACCTGGTCGATAGACGCCTCGACCGGCTGATGGGCTATGGCAGGTTCAAGGAACAGCCGGTCGCCTGATCCACTGATCGACGCGCTGCGCGGCTTTCTCGCGCGGCGTGCGGTGAGAGAAAGCCGCATCGCGGTGGGCCTCAGCGGCGGCCGCGATTCGGTCGCGCTGCTGCATGCGCTGGGGCAGCTGCGCGACGCGTTCGGCTTCCAGCTATCCGCCCTGCATGTTCATCATGGCCTGAGCCGCAACGCCGATGGCTGGGCCGATTTCTGCACCCGCCTGTGCGAGGCGATGGCGATACCGTTGCAGTGTTCGCGCGTCGCCGTCGAGCGGGCGGGCGCGCAGGGCATCGAAGCGGCGGCGCGCGCGGCGCGCTACGCCGCCTTCGCTGCGCTCGATGCCGATTGGATCGCACTCGCCCATCATCGGGGCGATCAGGCGGAGACGGTGCTGCACAACCTGCTGCGCGGCGCGGGTCTGCGCGGCCTCTCCGGCATGCCGGGCGAGCGCGCGCTTTCGCGCGGCGGCGAAGCAAGGTTGCTGCGTCCGCTGCTGGCGGTGCCGCGCGCGGCGATCGACGATTACGTTCGGCGTCATGCGCTCGAATGGGTGGACGATGAATCGAATCTCGACAGCGGCTACACGCGCAACTGGCTGCGCAACGAGATCCTGCCGGCACTCGCGCAACACTTCCCGGCGGCCGAATCGGCACTGGCGCGCACGGCCATGCTCGCCGCCGACGCGCAGGCGCTGCTCGATGCGCTGGCGCGCGAAGACTTCGCTGCCGCCGCGCCGGCGGGACGACTGCGCATCGACGCCTTGCGCCGGCTGGCGCCGCCGCGTGCGCGCAACCTGCTGCGCTTCGTCCTGCGCGAAGCCGGCGCGGCGATGCCCGATGCCGCGCGTTTGGGCGAACTGCACCGCCAACTCGGCGAGATCGAACGCGACTCGGATTTCCGTTTCGACTTCGCCCCGCTCCAGCTGCGCTGCTTCGCGGGCGAGTTGCATGTTCTGCCCGATGCCGTCGGGCTGCAGACCGCGCCGGATGGCGATCTACGCGTACCATGGGCCGGAGAGGCGCATCTGGACTGGTTCTGCGGCAAGGTGCTGTTCGAGAACGCCATCGGGTGCGGGTTTGCGGCCGATCGCGTTGCGGGTGCCGGATTCCATCTGGCGAGCCGCCGCGGCGGCGAATCGATCCGACCCGACGCACGCCGGCCGCGCCGCTCGCTCAAGCACTGGTACCAGGAACTCGGCGTCCCGCCCTGGCAGCGCCAGGCGAGGCCGATACTCTGGTGCGGCGAGGCGATAGTCTGGGTGCCGGGTCTCGGCATCGATGTCGCGTTCCAGTGTGCCGACGGCCAGGCAGGCTGGGTGCCGCACTGGGTGCCACAAGACGAAGACGGGTAGGCCGATCGCACCGACTGACGATCGCGACTTGCCAGCCGGCGACCGTGGCAGTTCCAGCCCGACCTGAGGCCGGTTTCCAAACCGGCGGGTGCGCCAGCGTAATACGCCGGCCATAGTCAGAACGTGAAACCCGCTCCCGCGCGCATCAACACGCCGCCGCCGGCTGCGATGCCGACACCACCATTGACGACCACCCGCGAATTGCTGCTGGTGCGGGCGACTGCAATACCCATTGCGCCGGCGCCGCGGTACGCGCCCACGCCGATATTGAGCGAGACGCCGCCCGGTTGGGACGGCACGACGAAACCCAATGCGGCCGCCGCCGCGATGCCACCATAGGCCCGCTTGCTGATCACGGCGATCTGTTGATCGGTGTAGCTGCGCGACCGATCGAGCGTGTCGGCGGCGACGGACTGCATGCGGCTGTCCGAGTAGGCCATGGCCTGTTGCAAGGTCTCGCGCGAACGGGCGTCGGTGTAGGTGCGTGCGTTCGATTCGGCGGTGACGGCGGTCGCCAGGGCAGTGCTGGCGGTGCTTTGTGCGCTCGCGGCGCTGGTCAATGCCGTGTTCGCTGTTGCCTGCGCGTTGTTTGCAGTCGTGAAGGCCGTAGCGGCAGTGGCCTGTGCGCTTGCCGCGTTGTTCAGGGCGGCGCTGGCCGTGGCTTGGGCGTTGGTCGAATTCGTCAGTGCAGCACTGGCGGTACCTTGGGCGGCGGCTGAATTGGTCAGGGCCGTCGCGGCGGAAGTCTGCGCCGACGCTGCGTTGGTCAGCGCGGTGTTGGCGGTGGACTGCGCTGTCGCCGCATTGCCGAGGCCGGCATTCGCAGTGGTTTGTGCGGTAGCCGCGGCGGACAGTGCCGTGGTGGCAGCCGTCTGCGCGGTGTTGGCGGAGGACTGCGCCGCGCCGGCGTTGGTCAAGGCGTTGCTGGCCGTGGATTGTGCCGTGGCTGCGTTGGCGATGGCTGTGCTTGCTGCGGTCTGCGCCGCCGATGCGTTGGTCAGCGCGGTGTTGGCGGTGGATTGCGCTGCGGCGGCATTGCCGAGGCCGGTATTCGCGGTGGTTTGTGCGGTGGCCGCGTTGGTCAGTGCACTGTTGGCAGTCGTTTGCGCGGCGCTGGCGGAGGACTGCGCCGCGCCGGCATTGGTCAAGGCCGTGTTGGCCGTGGCTTGTGCAGTCGCTGCGCCGGTGGCCGCGGTATTGGCAGTCGACTGCGCAGTCGATGCGTTGGTCAGCGCGATATTGGCGGTGGAGTTGACTTTCTCAACCTGGCCCATGGTGGCGGCATCGGTTGCCTCGATGCCGTTGTCGACGTTGACGATGCGACGCTGCCCGCCCTTCTCCTCGGTCCCTACGGAAAAAGTAGCCTCCTTCTCGGCCACCGAACCGGCGCCAATGGCGACCGACCGGTACCCGGTTGCGCGTGCGTCGGCGCCGATCGCGACGCCGTTGTTGTCGGGCGCTGCCGAGTTTGCCGCGGCGCCGGCGCCGATCGCGATGCCGGTGTTGGTGTCCGCGTATTTGCCTCCCGTGCTCGCATCTGCCCCATTGCCGACGGCGATGGCGTTGCCATCGGCATTGGCTGTCGGCTTGGAACCGGGATCGCTATCGGGCGATATCACGCCTTCCGAGCGGCCGATCTGCACCGTTTGTGCGATTGCAACGCTGGCGAGCGGCAGCAGCGCGAACGCCAGCATCCTGGCGCGGAGGGCTTTCATCGGTATCCCCTGTCGGGCTGGTTGGGAATGCAACTAGGAGCTTATCGACAGGGGACGTTCACTCTTGAGGCGAGAATTGCATGAACCGCGCCAGCCAGCACGTCCGCGAGGCGCGCCGGATGGCGATCTACGCGCAGCATCGCCCTGAGAGCCGCATCAGGACTGGGTTGGCGGCATGGCGCTGTGCGCAAGCGAGAGCGGGCGCGGCCCGGCGACGATCGCGGGTGCGGCGGATGCTGCCATCTTGCCGCGCGCGAGGGCGGACGCGACGGCGCAACGCGACGCCGTGAGGTTCGGTGGCGGTGGGAAGTTCGCGTGCAGGCCGGGCTGCAGACCTCATGGATAGGCGATCTTCAGGCAGGGGGCGCCACAAGCCAATGTCCACGCGGCTTGCGGGGGTGGCACCTTGGAGATGACCAGCCGGTGCGGCTCGCAGGCGATGCCAGAAATCGCCCGGAATGCGGTTCGATGGCTGCAGAGCGGGTTCCGCCGCGATGCGCGGACTGCCAGGCACCGATTGCCGGCGGATGGCGGCGATCAGTTCCTGCGGGCCAGCAACTGCGACAGTTCCACCGCCGAGCGCACGCCCATCTTCTCGAATACCCGCGAACGATGGACTTCGACCGTGCGCATCGCGATGTCGAGCTGGTCGGCAATCACCTTGTTGAGTTTGCCGGCAAGGATCAGGTCCATCACTTCGCGCTCGCGGGCGGTCAGGCTGGCCAGCCGCGAGGCGACGGTGGCCTGGCCGGCTTCGAGTTCGCGGGCGGCGGCGTCATGACGCAGGGCTTCGATGACGACGTTGACCAGTTCGTTGTCGTTGAACGGTTTCTCGATGAAGTGGTAGGCGCCCTTGCGCAGGGTGGCCACAGCCAGCGGCACGTCGCCGTGGCCGGTGAGAAAGATCACCGGCATGCGGCAGCCCAGCGCCAGCAGGCGGTCGAAGCACTCGAGGCCGCTCATGCCGTCCATGCGGATGTCGAGCACCACGCAGCCGTGCATCGCATCGGCATAGTCGGCGAGAAACGCTTCGGCCGAACCCCAGGTGCGCGAGGCGACGCCGCGCGTCTCGAACAGCCAGGCCAGCGCATCGCGAATGGCTTCGTCATCGTCGACGATGTGGGCGAGGGCGTTGGCGTTCATGTGGCTTGTGCATGCGCCAGCGGCAGCGTGAAGTGGAAGACAGTGCCGCCGCCGGGGTTGGCTTCGAACCACAAGCGGCCCTTGTGCAGTTCGATGATCGAGCGGCAGATATTCAGGCCCATGCCCATGCCGTCCGACTTGGTGGTGAAGAACGGCGAGAACAGTTTCTCGGCGGCTTCGCCGGCTATGCCGCAGCCTTGGTCTGCGATCGAGACGCGCACCGTTTCGTCGTCATTGCGCCCGGTGGCGACGCTTAGCACCCGTTGGTCGAGCGGCAGATCGCTCATCGCATCGAGGCCGTTGCGGGCGAGGTTCAAAATCACCTGCTCGACCATCACGCGGTCGGCCAGGACATCGGGCAGGTCGTCGCCAAGCCTGACTTCGACGCGCGCGCCGCGCTTGCGCGCCGCCGGATCGAGCAGCCCGACCGCGTCCTCGACCACTGCATTGACACTGGCCGGCGCCCGATTGGGTTCGCTGCGGCGAACGAACTCATGCACGCGGCGAATGATGTGTCCGGCACGCTGCGCCTGCTGGCCGAGTTTCTTCAGCACCGCCAGAATCTGCTCGCGATCGACTTGGCCTTCCGCGAGCTTGTTGATGCAGCCGGTGTTGTAGCTGGCGATTGCCGACAGCGGCTGGTTGAGTTCATGCGCCAGGGTCGAGGCGAGTTCGCCCATGGTCACCAGCCGTGCGGTAGCCTGCAGTTTGTCCTGCTGCTGGCGCTCGAATTCCTGTGCCCGCTTGCGCTCGGTGATGTCGAGCACCGAGCCCATCCAGCCGCATTGCTTGCCCTGGGCGTCGATCAGCGGCGCTTCGAAGATCAGCGCATCGAAGGTTTCGCCGTTCTTGCGCCGCAAGCGTACTTCGACGCCTTCGGGCGGTGCGCGGCCGGCCAGCACCAGGTCGTGGATCGCGCGCGTCTGTTCGTATTCCTCGGGCGACCAGTAAGGCATCGGCGGCTCAAGGCCGACCAGTTCGTCCTCGCTCCAGCCGACCATCTGGCAGAAGGCCGGGTTGACGTAAATGATGCGGCCTTCGAGATCGCGCGCGCGCAGTCCGGTGAGCAGGGAATCCTCCATCGCCTTGCGAAAGCCGTGCTCCTCGCGCAGCGCCGCCTCGGCGGCGTAGCGCCCCTGCACATGCCGGCGCAGGCTCGACAGGCTGAACACCACGGTGGCCAGCAGCGCGACAATCGCCAGCACCAGCAGCGCCGGCAGCAGGCGCGTCTCGATCCGGTGCGCGATGACTTCGATCTCCAGTCCGTTGCCGGGTGGATCGAACGGCACCTTGTACGACAATGTGGTGCTCAGGCTGGCGACGCTCGATTTGGACGCCAGCACGCTGCCATTGCCATCGAGCAGATTGAGGCGGTACTTCTGGGTGAACCACCAGGGCACGGATTCGGCGAGCAGGGTGCGCAGCGAATATACGCCGAGCATCGATCCTGCCGGCTCGTTCGCGGCGTACACCGGCACGGCGATGATGAAATTCGCGTCGCCGCCACCGCCGCCGATCGTCTTCCCGTTTGTCGGACCATATGCCGGACGCGCCAGCCGTTGCGCGATGACGAGCGACTCCATCGAGTCTTCCAGCAGTTGCCGGAAGGCGGAGGCCGACAGCGGCGGCACCTGCGCAAGCGGCCGCGCCTGCGCATCGAGGCGGACGATGCGCACCAGTCCCTGACTGTTGCGCATCAGAATCTGCGCACGCGCTTCGTAGGCGGCGGGGGCGAGCGACTCGGTGAGCGCATCGCGGCCGAGCTGGTCGAGCTGCTCGGCGTTGCGCTCCATCTGGAAACGGATATTCTGCTCGACCCACAGCACGTCGCTGATCAGCGTGGCGCGCTGCTCCTCGATGTCGCTGCGGTGCAGCGACCAAAGCAGGACAAGCGTCACTGCCAGCGCCAGCAGCGGCGCCAGGCGCGGCAGATGCCAAAGCCAGCGCGGAAACGACGGCACCAGCGCCGAGGCCTGCGACGACGGGAAAAAAAATTGCATGTATCCTCGATTTTCGCCAAGCGGCCGTCTATCCTACGCCCGGTGGCGGCGCCCCGGAACACGGGGCGGACTGCGGGTTTCCACAATGCCGGGGGAAGGCTGCGGAAATCCACAATTCCCGCGTCGTCACCGAACTGGAATCATGACGAAGCTGAAATTGGAGCGTACCCTGACGCTCATAAGTTCGAATACCGAGTTTGGCAACCAGAGGAGGAGTAGCAATGAAACGCAAGTCGTTTGTTGTCGCAGCACTGGCCGCCGCAACCCTGTCGCTGTTCAGCGTGCCGGTGCTTGCCGATCCGATCGTCATCAAGTTCAGCCACGTCGTGGCGGCGGACACGCCGAAGGGCAAGGCCGCCGAGTACTTCAAGAAGCGTGCCGACGAACTGACCAAGGGCCAGGTCAAGGTCGAGGTCTACCCGAACAGCCAGTTGTACAAGGACAAGGAGGAGATGGAGGCGCTGCAGCTGGGCGCTGTGCAGATGCTCGCACCGTCGCTGGCCAAGTTCGGCCCGCTCGGCGTCAAGGAGTTCGAGCTGTTCGACCTGCCGTTCATCTTCGATGACTTCAACGACCTGCACAAGGTCACCCAGGGTCCGGTCGGCCAGAGTCTGCTCAAGAAGCTCGAGCCCAAGGGCATCACCGGCTTGGCATTCTGGGACAACGGCTTCAAGTCGTTCTCGGCGAATACGCCGATCAAGACGCCGGAGGATCTGAAGGGCAAGAAGATGCGCATCCAGTCGTCCAAGGTGCTCGAGGAGCAGATGCGCTCGGTCGGCTCGATCCCGCAGGTGATGGCTTTCTCCGAGGTCTATCAGGCGCTGCAGACCGGCGTGGTGGATGGCACCGAGAATCCGATATCCAACCTCTACACGCAGAAGATGCACGAGGTACAGAAGCACCTGTCGCTGACCAACCACGGCTATCTCGGCTACGCGGTGATCGTGAACAAGAAGTTCTGGGACGGTCTGCCGGCGGACGTGAAGGGACAGTTGGAAACCGCGATGAAGGACGCGACGGCTTTCGCCAACAAGATCGCCCAGGAAGAAAACAACTCGGCGCTCGAGGGCGTGAAGAAGTCGGGCAAGACTACGGTGTACACGCCGACCAAGGAAGAGCGGCTGGCGTTCAAGCGCGCGATGGTGCCGGTGCACCAGAAGATGGAAGGCCGGATCGGCAAGGACGTGATTCAGCAGGTCTACAAAGTGACGGAGTTCGATCCGTCCAAGCTGTAAGAAGCAGAACGCTCACGCCGGATCGCACGCCGGCGTGAGTCGATTTGCCGGGCGAATCAAGGGAGGAGTGCAAATAGTGAAAATTCTCGATCACCTCGAGGAATGGCTGATCACGTTCCTGATCGGCGGAGCGACACTGATCATCTTTGCCGCCGTGGTGCACCGCTATGCCGCGGGAATGGCGATCCCCGGCCTGCAGGACTGGCTGCTGTCGCTGAACTTCGGCTGGACGCAGGAGTTGTGCATCATCATGTTCGTCTGGATGGCCAAGTTCGGCGCCGCCTACGGCGTACGCACCGGCATCCACGTCGGCGTCGACGTGCTGATCAACCGCCTGAACGACCGCAATCGCGCCAAGTTCGTCCTGTTCGGCCTGCTGGCCGGCGCCTTGTTCACCGGTATCGTCGCCACGCTGGGCGCGTATTTCGTCTGGGAGAACGGCGCGCATTACGCGGTGTTCAGCTGGCTCGGCAAGGACGTGGGCGATCTTCCCGAGGGGCCGACCACGCCCGACCTCGAGTGGCCGACGTGGATCGTCTACTCGGCGATTCCGTTCGGCTCCGCCCTGATGTGCTTCCGCTTCCTGCAGGTCGCCTACAACTTCCTGCGCACCGGCGAGTTGCCGCACCACGACCACAGCCATGTCGACGGCATCGAGGAGGGCGCGGTACCGGTCGATCTCGATCCCTATGGCATGGACGACAACCTCCACGCCAAAGACCTCAAGCACGAGATCATCGGCGAGCGGCGCGGCGGCGGAGAGCGGCGCATCCTGGCCGAGCGGCGCAAGCAGAAGCGCGAAAACGAAAACGACCGGCGCTCGGGCGTCGAACGCCGAGCGGCGTCCAACGACCAGGAGGGCAAGCAATGAACGCCTTGATCATTTTCGGGCTGTTGGCGATCCTCATGCTGACCGGCATGCCGATTTCGATTTCGCTCGGCCTGACGGTACTGACCTTCCTGTTCACCATGACGCAGGTGCCGCTGGAGTCGGTGGCGCTCAAGCTGTTCACCGGTATCGAGAAGTTCGAGATCATGGCGATCCCGTTCTTCATCGTGGCCGGCAACTTCCTGACCCATGGCGGTGTGGCGCGGCGGATGATCAACTTCGCCACCTCGATGGTGGGGCACTGGTACGGCGGATTGGGACTGGCGGGGGTCATGGCCTGCGCACTGTTCGCCGCGGTGTCCGGTTCCAGCCCGGCAACCGTGGTGGCGATCGGCTCGATCCTGCTGCCGGCGATGATCCGGGCCGGCTTCCCCGACCGGTTCGGTGCCGGCGTCATCACCACCTCGGGTGCGCTGGGCATCCTGATCCCGCCGTCGATCGTCATGGTCATGTACTCGGTCGCCACCAATACATCGGTCGGCGCGCTGTTCATGGCCGGCGTGGTGCCGGGCATCCTGCTCGCGCTCACGCTGGGCGGCGTGACCTGGTACCGGGCGCGCAAGTTCGACTACCCGCGCCAGCCCAAGGCAAGCTGGGGCGAGCGCTGGCGGACATTCCGTGCATCGGTGTGGGGCCTGTTGCTGATCATCGTGGTGATGGGCGGCATCTACACCGGCATTTTCACGCCGACCGAGGCTGCTGCAATGAGCGCCGTGTATGCGTTCTTCGTCGCCGTGTTCGTCTATCGCGACATGGGCCTCAAGGACGTGCCGAAGGTGCTGCTCAATTCGGCCAACATGTCGGCGATGCTGCTGTATATCATCACCAACGCCATGCTGTTCTCGTTCATCATGACCAACGAGAACATCCCGCAGGCGCTGGCCGACTGGATGCTGGGGCAGGGCTTCGGCCCGATCGTGTTCCTGCTGGCGGTCAACGTCCTGCTGCTGCTGGCGGGCAACTTCATGGAGCCGTCGTCGATCGTGCTGATCTTCGCGCCGATCCTGTTCCCGGTGGCGACCAAACTGGGCATCGACCCGGTGCACTTCGGCATCCTGATGGTGGTCAACATGGAAGTCGGCATGTGCCATCCGCCGGTCGGACTCAACCTCTATGTGGCATCGGGGATCACCAAGATGGGGATTACCGAACTGACGGTGGCCGTCTGGCCGTGGTTGCTGTCGATGCTGGCGTTTCTGCTGCTCGTCACTTACTGGCCGACGATGTCGATCTGGCTTCCCAAGACGCTAGGCGTGATGTAGCGGCGTGTCCTCGGCGACGGTGGAGCAGGGAAGGCGTGCCCTGCTCCGCTCTCGCGGTGTCCCCCGGCGGTGTGCCGGGAAGGCAGTATCCACGGGCATCTCCGGCATGCCTGCCAGCAGAGCGCCATTTCATGCGGTACACCAGCATGCCTGCAGTGGAAGCGCCATCCGGTGCGGCATTGCGGCTATGCATGTCGCAGCGCTTCGATCGGGTCGAGTTGCACGGCACGGCGTCCGGGGAAGTAGCCGAAGACGATGCCGATCGCCGCCGAGCACAGGAAGGACGGCAGATCGATCGCCGGATTGAACAGGTAGGGCATCTGCATCAGGTTGGCCAACACAATCGAGGCGCCAGTGGCGAGCGCGATGCCCATCGGTCGGCCGAGCGCCTATGCGCTGACGAATGCATCCCAGCGTGTCTCGCCGAATGACGGCGGGTTTCACATTGCCCCCGCCCAGCCTGCGCGTGCTGGCGGGATCTGCTGCGCAATCGCGCCAAATCGGGCTGACGCAATAGGCAAGACCTGACCCAATTCTGCGCAGCATCCGCTCCAGGCCCACCGGCGGCCGGCCATTGCCGGCCTTCGGGTAATGCGGTTCGATCAGCGCGCAAAACTCGGCCCACGGCATCAGGCTTTCCATCCGAGCAAGAAATTCCGCCTTGCGCGTCGCCCGAGCGTGCTTCTCGAACCCTCGACCTGCCGCCAGCGTCATCTGCTTCATTGTCTTGTCCCTCGTGATCCAACTCTTCGTCTGACTCTATGACGAAGAAATCGTTCACCACTCATTCAGTGTTTCCTTAGTCGTTAGGCGTCAGCGCTCTGGATGTTCGCAAAGACCTATCGAACCTTCTTCGACCCGAATGTGCCAGGTACGAATCTAGAGAATTCGGCGTCCTGTGCTGTGCCGATGTTTACCTCATCGGTCCAAGAAAACGCCCGCCCGTTGGCCGCATTCCAAGCGGGGGCGGATCGCGGCGTCCCTCCGCCGGGGGTCCCTTTAACGCGATACTCATATTCAAATGAACCGCTGCTCGCATCGCAAGTCGTCGTGACTTGAAACGTAAACTTCCAGTTTGGAGAACCGGCGACTGCGCGCTCAGATTTGACAACCTTTGCGGAGGCATTGCACTCGTTTACCGCCTGCGCATTGGCAGCTGTCCAACAAAACGTTGCTACGACTAGAGCAAAGAGGGGCTGAGTGAATTTTGTGTTAAGCATATTGTTCCCTTAGTTTGAGCACTGGGCTGGAAGACTTCCAATATTGGCGATCGTGCCGACTGTGTACTCGCAGCTGGTGGCCAAGCTAGGCTTTGGAGGCGTTTTGCTGTAGTAGTGAACGCATGCCTTGCCGTTGACGGGCACTCGAATCGTTTCCGTGCCTTTGGCGTTTATGCGCAGCGTGATGGCGGCTGCCGATGCAGTACAGGTCTTCGCCTTGTCGTCCTGCAGAACATAGTGTGCGTAGAACGCTGTGCGCGTTTTGTTGGTCACAGTGATCTGGTCACCCTTCAGACCAACGTGGGCCTTAATTTGATCGAGCAGGTTGACGGGTGCAATGCAAGCAACGATTGCATCGACACTTGAGTCTTGCCAACCTCGCTTTCGGTCAAGTTCCCACCCGTGGCCCGCTGCTTCAACTTTGAGTTCTATTGAATCTTGGTTAGCGCTGTATTGCACTGATAGATCAAGATGTCGCTTCTTCATTTCTTTCAGTTTCGCTTCGGCAGCGGTATCGCCATATTCGCCTGCGATCTCAATGGCCCGATCGTACGCTTCTTCAATCTGCTCTTTGTAGTCGATCTTTGCACCACTTGCATAGCGGCTTGCGCTGCGCCACCCGTTATTCGATGAGTGATCATTGAGCGCCATGTCAACAAGCATGAACGGCGGGCCGAACGTCCTTCGACAAGTATTGACCTTACTCTCGCCGTAGCTGGCGATTACATCAGCTCGACAGCCGAATTGCATGTATGTAGTTAGCGGTACTGCCGCGCTGTCAAAGTTGATTCGACAGTCGAGGGCCGGTGGCGCTTCGCAGGATGGGCACTGTGCCGAGGCCGATGTACTGAAGGCGGCGCAAAGTACTAGGCTGGCGAGAACGGCTTGATTGTTCACTGATTTCCTCCTGGGTTGTGCCCTGTGACCTGACGCTGCGGGCGGATCGATACTAGGTTCTTCGGTCGAACAAGGGAAGAGCGCCGGTTCTGACGCCTAACGAATAGCGCCTATCCGCCGCGTCGCCGGCGTTCGATGTGGGCAGGGCCTCATGGCGGAGGATAAACCTCGTTGGACTGGACCGCCGAGACGACGGTGGCTATGGGGATTGTAGAGCGGTGGCGGCCGAAGTCAATCGCATGGCATGGCGAGCGCTTCTCGGCGCAGGCTTGCCGATGTGCTGCGA
>WBZP01006006.1_pt1 | contig 12163 bp, 6 predicted proteins | sample 5204301 | NCBI WGS metagenome assembly WBZP01 (sample SAMN12412401, study PRJNA552823) | activated sludge metagenome | isolation source: activated sludge from nitrification reactor of wastewater treatment plant... | place: USA: Pennsylvania | collected 2017
TTGAAAGAACACAGCACAGGTACTACAGTTCCTGCCTTTTACGTGCCCATGACCAGCTTTGGTTTTAGCCCATACTTCGACTAGTACATTCGCTACAATCAGTTTCTCGACACACTCTCGGTATACATCTAAAAGATAGCGATGAGTTTTATCATCTCCGAAGAATTTTTCATTTATTCCTTCGACTGTCACCGCTTTCATTCCTGGTCATCTTTATTATCTTTTAGTTTTACTAGGTAGATCTTTCTATTTTTTGGCTTTGTTATGACATACCTTGTAAATACTCTGATAGCTACTCGTTTCATTAGATATACTTTCTGTTTGTCGCGATCCGTAGAAATATCTACTAGCCATTTAGGTGGCTCGTCTAAGTACATATTCATAAGCTCATCATTATCCATAAATGCTTGCACACTTATAGATAGGTTTTCTAATACATCTCCTTCCATGGTCTCTTTGCCAGATGGATTAAGATTTTTAAGTTTACCCGACTTTGAAAAGTCGATTACCATAAACTCATCCCGCTCTTTAGAAGGATAGCCAATTTCAAATACAGGAATTGCGAACCGACCGTATTCATAATAGCCACTATAGCCGTGCATGTCTTCGATTTCTCCTAATGACCTTTTAGACTGCCATTTTGGAATGAAAGCAGAGTCATCCTCATATCTGTAGAGAATCTTGCTTGGCATTAGTAATACAGTGCTTTCGATGTCGCATAGCTCCAAAGCCTGCGTTGCGTCACTAAATGTTTGAACTGCACTCTCCCTAAGTTCGTTGTACATATGTAAGTTTTCGGCGGGCGCTAGACTAGACCCGTATGACTCGCCGTGTCTACCGTAAGAAACATTCCACTCCTTGAAGAACGGAGCTTTTTGGTCTACTTTGTAGATGCCAAAGCGAGGCGGTTCGTTACCCTCAATATAGGTATTGTCTGTAGTAACCTGTCCAAAGTGCTGAAAGAGATGTCTTATTACCACACTCTCCTTGTAGGTTTTAAGTACTTCATCCTTAAACTCTTTGACCTTTTCTGGTTCAATTACGTTTGATTGCTCTAACGACTCCATAGCAGATTCCGCTTGCGACTTAATTGACTCAAGTGCTGGCAAAAGAATATTATCTATGTCTTCAGTTGTGAGATTGAAGGTTTTTAGTAAATCGTTATTGATCTTCAACCTATCCTTAGCTACTGAAACTAAATAATTATGTGTGAATGTTATATCGCTCAACCTGTAAGCACTCTTAATGCCCGTCACTGACACTTCAGTAGAGTTAGATCGCTTAAGACTAGTCAGCAATAAGATTAGGAAGTACTCATTTGTGTATATTCGGCTTCCATGATGACCTTCAAAAAAGTGCTCGTCTCTATCGTAGTAGCCTTTACGGTAAAAGAAAGCGATTATATCATTTGGTGTATTTGGTTGTATGTCACTCCCACCCCAACTAGCGTCTGAGTCCTCGGGCTGCTTGTAATCTATAACTTTTTTCACGAAGTCATACTTCTTTTTAAAGAAACAATACATATTTAACGAGAAGATCTGTCCGATCATGTTGTTACTCTTGTAAAGTTCGATCGTGTCAGACTTAGCTTTCTCGTAAATCTTTTTGGCTTCAGACTTATCTGATTTTTTGGATAATGACTTAAGTACGAGCTTTAGAAGTGAGTCTAACCTCTTAACCCACTCGTCAAGATCTTCTTTCTTCTCAATCTGGTTCCTTGCACTTTCGATCTCAATAGTCATTTTGTGAATTTCATCATAATCCGTTGAGTATTGGTTATTAGTTCTTAGCAGTAAGTTACTGAGGTCCCAAATTCGGTCGAATGACTGGAAGCCCATGCCACCATCTACTAGGTGCCCGATAAAGGATTCGAATAACTCCTTGTGGTTTTCATTTACGAAAAACTTAAGGTTCATATATAAATATTTATTAACTATCCCTAGATAACTAATATCAAATTCAGTATCGCCATACTTATCAAAAACTACTGACGTGTACCAATCAGTCGCAAGTGCATATTTAGAAACAGTGTCGAATTTTACAGCGTCACGTAATAGAAATGCCATCTTCTTCAGAAGCATTTCTACATACAAATCTCGTTGTGGCTCCGAAGTTAAGTACTTTAGAATTCTTGTAAAAGAATAGACGGCATTACATGCCAACTCGTCATCTTTGTTTTTTATCGCTTCACGATAGACTCGTTCTATTTGCTGAAGCACATTCGAGTAAGACGATACATACTTTTCAGGATCGAAGTATAGTCTCATTTTTGCTTCTTCAGTCCAGTCAACAAATTTTGGATCTTCTAGCTCTGTGTCTTCTTCTGCTTTCTCGGATTCAGTTTTTGCAACTTTGCCTCGCTTATACATTTCCCAGAATTCATCATTGAGTAAAAACTTCTCTGCGTTCTCTAAGTCACCCTTAGGTACAATCTGCTCAATAATTTTCTCCAAGAATGGCAAAGATTCCGTAAGCACAGCCTTGCTGTCATTATTTTGAACTTCAGTAACGGCGATATCCCCAAACCCTTCTACGTAATCAGAGAATTTAGATTTATTAATGCCCACCGTACTACTCAGATCGGATTCAATCTCTTGCTTTAGTTTTCGATGATCGAGCGTATAAAGATATAGCCTGTTGATGTACCTTGCAAATATTAATATACCAACCAATAAACATATCAGTAGGGTAAACGACACAGCACGCTCAAGATCGGGATGAGTATCGTTTATGAACATGCGCGATGAAATAGCGATTAGTAATGTAGCAATATAAAATGGCACCAAGACAATCATTTGCCACTCATCCCTGAAGCGAGATCTTAAAACCTTAGAGTTTGAGAAGTTTTTAGAGACGGTCTGGACTATTTCAATACCAAATGGGATGGCAATACCTAAAACAAGTCCGAAAAAAGTTGATACGTCAGTGATAAACTCGAGCTCATGTTCGCCAGATATAAATCCTGCTAATATCGGAGGTAGTCTAACTCCATAGCTTTGTGCGTCTAGCTTAAAAAGTAAGTAAAATAACAAAATCGCCAAAACGATAATTACCACGAAAAATGCTTGACGTTTGGGATATGTAGAAAAAATATACTTAGAAAGTTTCTGCATTTTGAGCACCTTCATATCTTCTTGCGACAAGTGGCTTAAGATCATTCATCACACTTTCGCATACACTTTTCTCAAGTGGAGAATTGACTATATAGTTCTTGGGATGAATTAAATTACGCTTCTTTCGGATATCATGAGCTAGATGTGCTTCATGCTGGCTAAGTCTTTCAGCTGATCGTAGCTTATTGATCAAACTTTCGAGATTGGTAATATCCGTATCTTCAAAGTAATTATGCTGATCTACTTCAGAAAGCCAATCTAGTACTAATGCCTCCAGCAGGGATCCGCATAGTACCAAACTCGCCTTGTAGGCTCCGGCTTTGTAGCATTTCTCGATCTCATGCAGGTCAAGTTCGAAAAGCTCTCGTATCTGTGTATTTTTTGTGGCTTGCAGCTTGCTGTGAAGCTCTGATAGTAGCTCGTTCTGTAACGGTTTATCTAGCAGGGGATTTCTGTGAAACAGAACTTGATCTATAGCCTTAATACGCTCACCCGTAGATTCAAACTCTCCAATGGAGCTCAAAAACTTCTTTGCCGCGTCGTTTGTTCTCGGCGTTGGAATAACTATCTCAAAATCCGCCAAATCTTGTTTTGAAATCATTGGTATAGTTGTGCCCCGTTTACGGCGCTCAAAAAACACTTTCATTCTTTCGCTGTTTAGGTATGTCGCAAGATACGCAGCATTAAATCGCTTGTCGTGTAGCCTAATAATTATTTGAGTATTGGCAATTATTAGATCTCTTCTTTCGGTCAAGTTCAAATAAGCACTGTTCAAGAACTTGTTGGTAACAATGTCTCCTTTTTTAACTTTAGCTAATTTCGCTCCTGACCTAACTTCTACAAGTGCTTCGGGTCTCAATGGGTAGTTAGCGCTTGATAGCTTGATTGTATAAAGTTTCGTATTTTCTTCTGCGGTTTCATTTGGGTGTATGAGTTCGGCAATCTCACTTAAGCGCACGGTATCTTCGTGGGCTATCTTAGTTTCTGATTCTATAAGCTCAGGTCGGTAGTACTCTATATTTAGGCGATCGCTTAATGTATTAGTTCCAAATATCCTATAGTTGGTGTTTATATAGTCAAGTTTCTTATCTCCGCTAATAGCAAGATTAATAGACTTTAAGTACTCCAAGAAGAATTCTTCTGGCTCTCCGAACTCGATTCCTAAGCCCGTATGAGTTCTCCAGTCAAAAACACGTTTCTTAAATGGTCTCTTATTTTCTGCCAGTTCGCCAAACCAGATTTTATCATTGGTGGTTTTAGTTTTACGTAGTACGTAAAGTTGCATGTTTATATTCGTTAAAGGATGAAAAATGGCGCCCATATTGAAGATGCCCACCATTTCATTATTTCTAGAAATTTCTTTTAATATTTCTGCAGTGTAAGGTTTATCGAAGTAGCTTGGAGTTAATAACAGAAATTTAAAATCACTGGTTTGTCGTGCGAGTTCATCATTTATATACTTAAAGTCTCGAAAGTTTTCATGATTAGTACCTATACCTAGTGGATACTCATTCCGATGAACGTAGATATCCTTAAAGATACTTACGTCCATAATCATTACTGCAACTTTCCGTTTGAAATATCAAAGAACTTATTGAAGAATGATGCTAATTTATCTAGTACAGTTTCTCGTTTTTTACCACGACTCTGGTCTGGGTTAAATCGAGACACTGGGGGCATAATTTTTGTAATAGCTGTACCACTCGTTTGTACGCCTCCGTCACGGAATGCACTTTCAATGAACTTGTAGGTTTCGTCACGATCGAGATTTTCTTCAGAGATAATTCGATCAAGCTCTTCAATCTTTTTTGAATTTACGAATGACTGCCAATCATTGTCGACAGATGAATCGACATTGAGTGTGTGAATAAACTGCTCGATGAGCTCTTTCTTATTTCGCAGCTCAATACTTGAGTCAATGGCTTTGTTGATATCAACCAGCAATTCTTTGTCTTCTTGGTTACTGGCATGATATTTACGAATCAGCTCAAGAATATAATCAATGTTTATCTCAACTTGCTTAATCAGCTCCATTTCAAAAACGATGTCGTCATTGATATTTTCCTTATCGCTCTCGCTGACATTGCGGAATTCATCATAAAAGTTAATGTACATACTGTGATAATCCTGTACATCTCTTTCGCTAAGAATTTCTTCGCCCTCAAAATCATCAAATGTCGATAGAATGTTGCGTACTTTTAGAATTGCACCATACAGTTTGATGAAGTCTTTCTTGTTCTGCTCGCCAATAATTTGCTCGCCAACTGGAAATCGTTCCATCAGTTCTTCAACAAGCTCAGCATAACCACGCACTTGTTTGCCATCTGCTTCATAGCCGTCGTAATACTCACGGAATGACTTGAGTAGTACTATTCCGCTAGCTTCTTTATCACCGAAGAGTGACAATGAATCATTGGTAGCTTTTTCAAGATTTCGGAACGTGACAATATTACCGAAGGTTTTGATCGAATTTAGTATTCGGTTGGTACGTGAATATGCTTGAAGCAATCCATGCATCCGTAAGTTCTTATCTACCCATAGTGTATTCAAGGTTGTGGCATCAAACCCTGTAAGAAACATATTAACTACAATAAGCAGATCAATCTCGCGATTCTTCATCCGTAAGCTAACGTCTTTATAATAGTTTTGGAATTTATCTGACGACGTATCGTAATTAGTACCGAACATTTGGTTGTAGTCTTTAATTGCTACTTCAAGGAAATCACGTGAATTCTTATCCAAACCTTCCGTACTGTCCGAGTTCTCATCTTCAAGGCCGTCCATCTCATCATCTACTTCGTTTGCACCATAGCTAAATATCGTTGCTATTTTCAGCTTCTTGAGTTCGGGCACTTCAGCTTGTTGCTTCTTGAACTCTGAATAGTAAAGTTTTGCAACGTCGATGGAGCTAACGGCAAATATGGAGTTAAAACCACTGAGGCGAATCTTTTGCTTAATTTCTTCAACAGCAGTTCTGTCTCGTGCAGACGCAGCTTCATGAACATTCATAAGTGAAGTGAACGCATATGGCTTACTATTTCGTTTAGTTTTTTGATCAAAGTGATCACGAATATATTTAGTGACATTGGTAATTCGTTCAGGTGCAGCTAGTGCTTTTTCGCGGTCAATATCACGTACTTGTGTCTCGTCAACCTCGTCTGCTTCGCGAATCGTTCGTATGTAGTCAATGCGAAACGGCAAAACATTTTTGTCAGTTATCGCATCTACAATGGTGTAAGTGTGAAGCTTATCGCCAAAAGCTTGCTCGGTTGTTTTAAGATCAACTCGACCGCCACTAGATGAGTTTTTGGCAAAGATAGGGGTACCAGTGAAGCCAAATAAATGATAGTTTTTGAAGCTACTCGTTATTGCATGGTGCATGTCACCGAATTGAGAGCGGTGACATTCATCAAAAATAATAACGATATGGCCGCTAAATACTTTATGTCCTTCGTTACTTTTTATGAACTTATCGAGTTTTTGAATTGTAGTTATAATAATTCGAGCATTGTCATCTTCTAATTGTTTAGTAAGTTTAGCTGTGCTCGTATTACTGTTTGCAGCACCTTTTTCAAACTTGTCGTACTCTTTCATTGTTTGGTAATCGAGGTCTTTACGGTCAACCACAAAAAGGACTTTGTCTACATACGATAGTTTGCTGGCAAGCTGAGCTGTCTTGAAACTTGTGAGTGTTTTGCCAGACCCAGTAGTATGCCAAATATATCCACCAGCGTCGATTGACCCAAGTTTCTTGTAATTTGTAGATACTTCAACTCGATTCAAAATTCGTTCAGTAGCAACGATCTGATAGGGACGCATAGCAAGAAGTAGGCGGTCACTGGTGAATACGCAGTATTTTGTAATCACATTCAACAAAGCGTGTTTCGAGAAGAATGTTTGACCGAAGTCCATTAGATCAAAAATAGGCTTGTTGTTTGCATCTGCCCACCAGCTTGTAAATTCAAAACTATTACTTGTTTTCTTAGTACGTTTTGTACGAGTTTCGCTAGCTTCTTTAATATGCTGGAAGCGAGTCGTATTGCTGTAGTACTTTGTGTATGTTCCATTACTGATAACAAACAACTGAATATATTCATATAAACCACTATCTGCCCAAAAACTGTCTCGTTGATAGCGGTTGATTTGGTTAAAAGCTTCTTGCAAAGCTATGCCACGTCGTTTCAGCTCAACGTGAACAAGAGGTAATCCATTTACGAGAATAGTGACATCGTAGCGATTGGCGTGCGCGCCTTCAACTTCGTACTGGTTAATAACTTGCAGACTGTTATTGTGAATGTTCTTCTTATCTATCAGGTATATGTTTCGCTTGAACTGACCGTGCTCATCATAAAGATTCTTTATGTGATCTTCTTGAATAGTTGCTGTTTTAGTTTCTATTGTGCTGTTAGGGTTTGCTATATGTTCATTAAAAAACTGTCGCCACTCATTATCGTTGAACTCGTAGCTATTTAACTTCTCCAGTTGAGCGCGTAAGTTTTTTACTAAATCGTCAGACGAGGTGATGGGCAGGTAATCATAGGCCTGTGCCTGTAATAACTCTACAAATGCTTTTTCTAGCTCTGCCTCACTCTGGTAATTTGTTGCTCTAGTTTTGGCAGGAGTAAATTCACCAACAACGGTACTGTTGGTATTTTCAGCAACAAGACTAAATTTATTCACGCAGCCGCCTCCTGGAATGTAAGTAGTTTACTTCGGTAGTATTCGTATTGCTGTCGACGAGCAGATATCTCTGCAGGAAGACCTTCTGCAATATCATTAACCAATTTCTCGAACTTATCGAGAATGGTTACGATTTGTTTTTGTTTCTCTAGGCTAGGTGCAGCAATTTTAATTTTCTTGAAATTGTCGTTATACAACCGCTGGATAGTACCACCTTCAGTTTGCCATTTAATTACCTTATAGACATGAAATAGATACCTATTAGTAACTATATCTTCATCATTATTAAGCCAAATGATGTTAGAATCTTGGAAGTAGGCGTCTTCACCGTCATATACAACTGTTCTGCCAATTGTTCCAGAAGCTGAAATTAGCAAGTCGCCTTTTTTGGGGAATGAGTATTTACTACGGTACTCATCATAAATTTTTCTACTGATGTATGCGTCAGGTGATTTGCCAAAAGTACCAATTTTATAAAATGGTATATCACCAACTGAAGCTGTTTGGTCTTTGAATATTCGCTTACACATAGATACTTTCCCTATATCGCCTAAAGTTAACCATTTGACTCTCTCTCTCGACTCATCAAAGGTAAGTAACTGGTTGCGATAGTATTCGTATTGCTTCCGTCTAGCTTCCAGCTCCGCTTCCAGCTCCGCTTCCAGCTCCGCTTCTAATTGTGTGAACTTATCCAGAATATTTACAATCTCTTTTTGTATTTCTAAGGGCGGAACGGGTAGCTTGTAGTTCCGTATCATCTGCAAGTTTAAGCCACCACGAGTACCGTCGCCTGAAGAAACACTCCTCAATTGCTGATACTGCGTTGATAAAAAGTAGTAAAGATAATCGCCACTAACCTCGTCATTAGTAATGATTGAGCAGAGCGACTGGTTAGTGCATAGCTCTATTCTTGTTCTCGCGACTAGCCCCCTCGTTTTACCTTGTCCTGCTAATGCCATTACAACTGCGCCGGCTGGGACCATTCTCGTACTACAAGAATTAAAACCCTCTTGTGTTATTTTTTTATCGGTGCCATGAATGATCTTCTTATTAACTTCACCCGAGCTCATCCATGGAATAGTTCCATTTTCCCAGTACGCAGATACTCCTGACTTTGGCGTTGCTCCAGCGTAACACTGAGCAATTTCACCAATACATTTATAGGCCACTCCATCAGGACAGAACTGCTTTATTAAGCTGTCAATCTTACTCATCTTCACTCTCCCCGGCATTAGACAGTGATACAAAATAACCAGACAAGAAAGATTCTGTTTCGGCCAATGGAATAACTTTATCGATATTGAAGATCTCGTCCTCACTAACTATGTTGACGCTCTCAATAGCCACCTTTACATCTGGCACTAGCCAGTCAGAATTCCATAATTTGCCGTTACCACTTGCGACTAGCTGGCTTAGTTTTTCGCTATAGTGAATAGTCCTATCGTACTTGATACTTATGCGCTGAAGCCAGATGTCTAGGAATCCGATGTTTGGAATATCATCAAACTTATTAATGATCTGGGTTATATATCCTTTGGTTGTTTTTTCTTCCTCAAACGAAAGCAGCTTACTGAGGATAGATGAGGCAGTCGGATAAATGCGGGGGTTGTTATACATAATGTCTACGACAACGGGAATCAGTACCTCGTTATTTTTTGGTCTTTTAGTTTCTTTCTCTATGCGTTTACGGAAATCCCCAAGTGCTACGGCCAAACTACCTGAATTAGGAAATTTGTTTGCAAGTTTTCGGATAATCAATAGAGTTTTTAGCAAGCTTTTGTCTTCCTTAACAGTGCTGTTCCAATAGAGCTTATCTGGCTTGATTGAGCCCGTAACGATATTGTCAGTGATATGGGTCTTGGCACTGTTGAGTTTGAAGTTTAGATCTGCGAGCACCTTGGTTAATAGTAAAAGAATTCTTTTACCGTCTTCTGCTGTCTGAGTGAATATTCGATAATCATCACGATATCGAAGAATCTTATAGCCTTTGATGCCCTTGGTTTTAAGTGCTTCAGACAGTAACTCATCGGCATAGCCGAGCACTATTTCTGCAATGAGGTCTGATATGACATTACCTTGCGGTATGCCGTTTGTCTGACGACCCTGCATATCTTGTAGCAGGCCATCGATCTTGTTGCCAAGTAAGCTACTATCTCTTCTTTTGTCTTTTGCGATCGGCTTGGTGTGCAATGCCCATGCGACTGAGTGCGTATAAAGCGCGCCATAACAGTCAGTAATATCAGTGGTGGTTAAGTATTTGTATTCGAGTGATAGACGGATAGAAGCCTGTTCTATGTTTTGCCACCAGTTGAGAATAGAGCTTTCTTTTGCCGTCTTACTATTTTGTTCCTGTACTGGGATGCTCGCACAGAGTATATTGTCGTTTGCTTGAAAATCGCTAAATCTTTTTAGGATGTCTTTCCAGTTACCCTCGTCGGTAATAGCATTTATTAGTTCTATGTATAGTGCTGGATGGACAAGCTGAAATGGTCGCCACGCATAAGAACCATCTTTGTTAGTAAGTAATAGGTGATTCACTCCGTCTAGATCACCGACTCTCGGACTGCCACTGCGATAGGGTTTGATATTATTTAGCTTATCGTCGGCAGTTTTTAGTACAGTTTCTAGTTCTATATATGTAGGTAGGTCAAATGAACAATATCGTTCTGGCGCCAGCAAGAAATTACGGGCCTCGATATTTGTCATTTCAAGAACTGATTTCACCCCTCGATATCCTTTATGATAGCGTCTATGGCAGTACGTAGTTCCGATTGCTTTGCAACAATATGCTTAATTTCAGCGTTTAAGTCGATTATATTTACGGCTTCACTGATATCTTCCGCTTCAACGTAACTACTAACAGCTAAATTGTAATCGTTATCTGCGATCTCACTGTTCGGTACCAATTTACCGAAATGCTCAATATCTTCGCGATTCGTGAATGCTTCTAATATTTTGCTTTGGTTAACACTACTAAGTTTGTTTTTATTTCCACCACGCACGAACTCGGCAGACGCATCGATAAATAGTGTTGAATTATCTTTTTTGCTCTTCTTAAGAACAACTATACATGTGCTTATACCCGTTCCAAAGAATAAGTCAGGCGGTAATTGTATAACTGTATCTACAAAATTATTGTCAACTAGATACTTTCGTATTTTTGCTTCCGCACCACCTCGATACAAAACACCTGGAAACTCTACTATTGCGGCTGTACCGCTAGTACTGAGCCAACTCAGAATATGCATAGTAAAGGCAAGGTCAGCTTTGCTCTTAGGGGCTAAAACGCCAGCAGGTGAAAATCTCTGATCATTAATTAACAGAGGATTTGCATCGCCATCCCAGTTTATCGAATATGGAGGATTGGAGACGATTGCATCAAATGGCTCGTCATCCCAATGGGCAGGATCGGTCAGCGTATCACCATGAGCAATATCAAACTTCTCGTAATTGATATCATGCAAGTACATGTTGATTCGGCATAGGTTGTAGGTTGTTAGGTTAATTTCTTGGCCAAAAAATCCTTGTCGAACATTTTCTTTACCAAGAACCTTAGCAAATTTAAGGAGCAATGAGCCCGAACCACAAGCTGGGTCGTATACTTTGTTTACTTCTTTTTTACCTACAACAGTAATACGAGCTAACAACTCGCTGACTTCTTGTGGAGTAAAGAATTCGCCGCCAGATTTACCAGCACTGCTGGCATACATGGTCATAAGGTATTCGTAGGCATCGCCAAAAGCATCAATAGTGTTGTCTTCGTATCTTCCAACCTCTAGGCTACCGATAGCATCCAGCAACTTAACAAGTCGCTCGTTTCTTTTTGCGACAGTTGGTCCAAGCTTACTACTGTTAACATCAAGATCATCAAAAAGACCTTTTATGTCATCCTCGCTATCAGCACCTTTCGCAGAATTTTCAATGTTACGAAATATGCCCGAGAGTAGTTCATTGAGGTTTTCCTCATTCTTTGCTCGCTTACGAACATTCTCGAATAATTCAGAGGGCAAAATGTAAAAGCCTTTTTCTTGAACTGTATCTGCACGACCAAACTCTGCAGCATCATCACTCAAAGAAGCGTAGTCGAAATCTGAGGCACCAGTTTTGCGTTCTTCTGCGTTGATATAATTTGTAAGGTTTTCAGATATAAAACGATAAAACAGTATGCCCAAGACATACTGTTTAAAATCCCATCCATCTACCGAGCCCCTTAGATCATTTGCTATTTTCCATATCGTACTATGTAACTTTGATCGTTCTTGTTCTTTTTTAGTGTCGATTATTTCTGTCATATTACACAACATTATACCTTAAAAACAGATGTAATAACATCGTTGGCGGTATAATTAAGCTATGGCTAAAACCAAACC
>WBZP01006007.1_pt1 | contig 12159 bp, 10 predicted proteins | sample 5204301 | NCBI WGS metagenome assembly WBZP01 (sample SAMN12412401, study PRJNA552823) | activated sludge metagenome | isolation source: activated sludge from nitrification reactor of wastewater treatment plant... | place: USA: Pennsylvania | collected 2017
GCTGCTCGAACGTCACGAACTCGACGTCGACGCGGCGGTTCTTCGGCCGTCCTGCGGCGTCGTTGGGAAACCGCGGCTCGGCCATCCCCTTGCCCTCGGTGACGATCCTGTCGGCGGGAACGCCGGCGGCGACGAGGTAGTCGCGCACCGCGGCGGCACGCCGCTGCGACAGCTTGAGGTTGTACGCCGGCGTGCCGACGTTGCAGGTGTGGCCGGTGATGCGGATGTTCCCCTCCCAGCCGCCGCGCGCGAGCCGCGCCGCGACCGAGTCCAGCGCGGGCTTCGCGTCGGCGCGGATCACCGCGCGATCGAAGTCGAAGAAGGCGTCGGAGGCCATCGTGCCCGTCGTCTTGACCATCCGCTTCTCGATCCGCGGCGTCGCGGGAGCCGGCGTCGCGGTGGCGCCCGACACGGCAGGGGGCGACGCGGGGACCGCGGCGGGCGGCGTCGGCCGCGCGCCTGCCGGTGCCGCCGCCGGCACCTCGACCATCCGGTACGGTCGTGCCGGCCGCCAGCCGGCCCCGCCGAATTCGTAGCGCAGCATCGCCGTGATCCGCTGGTCGTCGCGGCGCGGCTCGTAGTCGCCACCCTTCCGGTACGCCTCGCCGAGCAGCGCGACGCTCCACGGCGAGCCGGCGAAGAACTTCTCGATGCCCAGCGAGATCGTCCCCTGCTCCGCCGACGCCCGGCCCCATTCGTAATCCGCACCGAGTTCAACGCGCAGCAGCGCGCCGTCGTGGAAGTGGCCGAAGCGGATGCCGACGCCGTAGTCGTAGGGCCGCTCGAAGCGCCGCGTCTCCACCGTCGTGTACGTGTCCTGCTCGTACGGGCGGCCCCCGTCGCTGCCGGAGGTCGTCTGCAGGTAGGTCACCGAATCGTAGGCGGTCTCGCGCCGGCCGGTCAGCGCGCCGGCCGCGTAGCCGCTGGCGAACCAGTTCTCGCGCTCGTAGCCGCCGCCCAGCGTGAGCTTGCCGTCACGGTAGCGGTTCTGGTCGTACGCGACGAAGGCCTTGCGTACACCCGCGTCGGCGACCGCGTCGGCGGGACGCCACTGGTAGGACAACTGCAGGCCACCGGTGGAGCGGTCGGCCGCCCACAGCTCGCCGATCCACGCGCTGCGCGCATCCTCGCGCAACACCCACGACAGGTCGCCGCGCAGGTGATTGTCGGAATCGTAGCCGACGCCGACGCGGATGCCTGCGCCGACGTAGCGCAGGTCGACGCTCTGCGGCGCGGGCGCAGCTGGCTGCGCCGCCAGGTACGGGGCGACGAGCGCGAGCAGCAGGGCCGGCGCACGCGTGGGCAACGATGATCTCACGGGAATCCCGTCGTGTTGGTCCGAGGAAGGCGGGTATTCTGCCCCACCCCCCCGCGCGCTCCAAGCGAAACCGCGCAGCGGAGTACCGCGGTGGTGCCGCGGTGTTGCGCAACCCGGGGGGCTAGACGAGGTCGGCCGCCGGGCCGAGGATCTGCTCGCGCAGTTCGCGATAGCGCGGCAGCTGCGGCGGATAGACGCAGATGTACTTGACCTGCGCGGCCTGCAGGCAGCGCTGCTTGATGATCTCGAGCTTCTGGTCGCGCGGGTTGACGACGGTGTCCGGCTCGCGCGAGTCGACGATCGCGACGATCGTCATGTCGCGGTCGCAGATCACGAAGCCGACGTGCTGGTTGGCGATCTTGCGGAACGCGCGCAGCCGCTCCATGCCCTGCGGCCCGATCTTCACCTGCAGCACGTCGGACAGCCGCACCCGGGCGAAGATCTCGTGCCGCGGGAACGCGGCCTTCAGCAGCAGATGGACAACGCTCTCCGCCTTCGACAGAAAGCGCGGGCGCAGCAGGTAGAGCCCCGGAACCTCCGCCGACGACAGGAGCCGCGTCGTCTCGCCCTCGGTCCACTGCGCCACGGTGTTGACGGCATCCGACTCGGGCCCCGCCGGCGCGCTGCCGCCGCGGTTGCGTCGCAGCCAGCCGATCGCCACGGCGATCGCCAGCGCGCCGATGGCGAGGGCGAAGAGAATTCCGGAGGTCATTGCCGGGCGCCTCTGGGGATGCGCATGCGTCTGGGTTCGGGCGGCGACCTGCTCACGCTGCGGCGGCGCGGCGGTACCGGACTCGTTGGGGTCGTTGCATCGTCAGTCGCAGTGTAGGACATTGCCGCCACGGGCACCACCGTAGCCTACAGCAAACCGCCGGGAGCGGCACGCGACGCGAATGCAAACGAGGCCGAACGCCCCGCGACGCCGGCGTCGGCGCCCGATGCAAAAAGAGCCCCGCATCGCGGGGCTCTTCCGGCCCGGTCGGCAAGGCCGGACCGGCGGCGGGCACGACGCGGCTGCCGCCGCGCCGGGCCGCAGCAAGGGTGTCACATGTCCATGTCACCCATGCCGCCCATGCCGCCCATGCCGCCGCCACCGCCCATCGGCTTGTCTTCCTTCGGCAGCTCGGCGACCATCGCCTCGGTCGTGAGCATCAGCGACGCCACCGACGCGGCGTTCTGCAGCGCGAAGCGCGTCACCTTGGTCGGATCGACGACGCCCATCTCGACCAGATCGCCGTACTGGCCGGTCTGCGCGTTGAAGCCGAAGTTGCCCTTGCCTTCGACGACCTTGTTGACGACCACCGACGGCTCGTCGCCGGTGTTGGCAACGATCTGCCGCATCGGCTCCTCGACGGCGCGCAGCACGATCTTGATGCCGGCCTCCTGGTCGGCGTTGTCGCCCTTCAGGCCCTTGATGTTGGCGCGGGCGCGGATGTAGGCGACGCCGCCGCCGGGGACGATGCCTTCCTCGACCGCGGCGCGGGTGGCGTGCAGCGCGTCCTCGACGCGGGCCTTCTTCTCCTTCATCTCGACTTCGGTGGCCGCGCCGACCTTGATCACCGCGACGCCGCCGGCGAGCTTGGCCACGCGCTCCTGCAGCTTCTCCTTGTCGTAGTCGGAGGTGGCTTCCTCGACCTGCTTGCGGATGTTCTTCACGCGCGCCTCGATCGCGTCCTTTTCGCCGGCGCCGTCGATGATCGTCGTGTCTTCCTTGCCCACTTCGATCCGCTTCGCCCGGCCGAGGTCCTTCAGCGTCGTGCTCTCGAGCTTCATCCCGAGTTCCTCGGCGATCACCGTGCCGCCGGTCAGGATCGCGATGTCCTCGAGCATCGCCTTGCGGCGGTCGCCGAAGCCCGGCGCCTTGACGGCGGTGGTCTTCAGGATCCCGCGGATGTTGTTGACGACCAGCGTCGCCAGCGCCTCGCCGTCGACGTCCTCGGCGATGATCAGCAGCGGCTTGCCGGCCTTGGCGACCTGCTCGAGCAGCGGCAGGAGGTCACGGATGTTCGAGATCTTCTTGTCGTGCAGCAGCACGTACGGGTCGTCGAGCAGCGCGACCTGCTTGTCGGGGTTGTTGATGAAGTACGGCGAGATGTAGCCGCGGTCGAACTGCATGCCCTCGACCAGGTCGAGCTCGTTCTGCAGCCCCTTGCCGTCCTCGACGGTGATCACGCCTTCCTTGCCGACCTTCTCCATGGCCTCGGCGATCGTCTTGCCGATCTCCTCGTCGGCGTTGGCCGAGATGGCACCGACCTGCGCGATCTCCTTGCTGGTGCTGCACGGCTTGCTGATCTTCTTCAGCTCCTCGACGACGGCGATGACCGCCTTGTCGATGCCGCGCTTCAGGTCCATCGGGTTCATCCCGGCGGCCACGTACTTCATGCCCTCGACGACGATCGACTGCGCGAGCACCGTCGCCGTCGTCGTGCCGTCACCGGCGACGTCCGAGGTCTTGGACGCGACTTCCTTGACCATCTGCGCGCCCATGTTCTCGAACTTGTCCTTCAGCTCGATCTCCTTCGCGACCGACACGCCGTCCTTGGTGATCGTCGGGGCGCCGAAGCTGCGCTCCAGCACGACGTTGCGGCCCTTGGGACCGAGGGTGACCTTGACCGCGTTGGCCAGCACGTTCACGCCGGCCATCATCCGATTGCGCACGCCGTCGCCGAAGCGGACGTCTTTAGCTGCCATGTCTGTTTCTCCTGATTGCTTGAACTTGGATGGGGGTGAGGGGGATCAGCCGATGATGCCGATGATGTCGTCTTCCCGCATGTGCAGGAGGTCCTGGCCATCGAGCTTGAATTCCTGGCCCGAGTACTTGCCGAAGAGGACACGGTCGCCGACCTTGACGCCCATCGGGATCACCTTGCCGTTGTCGTCGAGCTTGCCCGGGCCGACGTGGACGACCTCGCCTTGCGACGGCTTCTCGGCAGCGGTGTCGGGGATGACGATGCCACCCGCGGACTTCTTCTCTTCATCGAGCCGCTTGACGATGACGCGATCGTGCAGAGGACGGATATTCATGGTTTCTGATCACTCCGGAAGAAATGTGTTTTGGATCAATCGCTTGGAATGTCCGACGCGGAGGGCGCGGACATTCCGGCCGGAAGTGCCCCGCCGTGGCGGCGAATTGTTAGCACTCACCGATTGCGAGTGCTAATTGTAGGGATCCGGTAGCGGCAAATCAAGCCTCGATCGATCGCGCCCGACACGTCAGCCGCTATTTATTGCTAAATCATTTTTTTCTGATATTATTCGATACATTCAATTTGCATGGTCGCCGTTTCTGCCAAATCCGGCCTCGTTGCCCATTCTGCCCAGCCGATCCCATGTCCATGTTCGCCGTGACCCCCGCCACCGGCATCTCGATGATCCCCGCCAACGCGGCGCTGGCCGAAGGCGCGAACCGCCGGCTCCGCGACGCCATCACCGAATCGCAGCAGCAGACCGCCGCGCTCGTCGAGCGCAACCGCGTGGCGGCGAACGCCGAGTTCCACGCCGCGATGGCGAACGCGCCGTCGAACTCGACCCCGCGCATCGACACCTGGGCCTGAGCGCCCCGCGACTCGCCGTGGCTGCCGGGAACCGGCGGCGCGGCAGCCCACGGCTGGCCGCGCGGCCGCCAATGCGGTAGATTCGGCCGCAGGCAAACGACGCGATCCGCGTCGCGATCGTGGGAAATGGTCAGTCGATGGTGGCGCTCAATGATCTGGAACGTCATTTCGCGCCGCATCTGGTCGCGCTCGAAGCGGCCGCGTGCCGGGTGCTGAGGGGCGGCCGCTACATACTCGGCCCCGGCGTCGCCGGCTTCGAGCAGGCGTTCGCCGCCTACTGCGGCACCGCGCACTGCGTCGCCGTCGGCAACGGCACCGACGCCCTGGAGCTCGCGCTGCGGGCGCTCGACATCGGGCCGGGCTGCCGCGTCGCCACGACCGCCAACGCCGGCATGTACGCCACCACCGCGATCCTCGCCGCCGGCGCCGAGCCCGCCTTCGTCGACATCGCCGGCGACACGCTGCAGGTCGACGTCGACGCGCTGGCGCGGACGATCGCGGGTGCCCGGCCCGACGCCGTCGTCGTCACCCACCTCTACGGCCGGATGGCCGACATGCCGCGGATCGTCGCGCTCTGCCGCGACGCCGGCGTGGCCGTGATCGAGGACTGCGCCCAGGCGCACGGCGCGACGCTGGCCGGCACCCGGGCCGGCGCCTTCGGCGACGCCGGCTGCTTCAGCTTCTACCCGACCAAGAACCTCGGCGCGCTGGGCGACGGCGGCGCCGTGGTCACCGGCCGCGACGACGTGGCGCGGCGGCTCGCCGCGCTGCGCCAGTACGGGTGGTCGGAGAAGTACGTCAGCACCGTCGCCGGGGGACGCAACAGCCGCCTCGACGAGCTGCAGGCGGCCCTGCTCTCGACGCTGCTGCCCCAGCTCGACGGCTGGAACGCCCGCCGGCGCGCGATCGGCGACGCGTACTCGACGCGGATCGCCAATCCCGCGGTCGCGTGCCCGGCTGCCGCCGGCTTCGGCAGCGGGCGCGACGTCTGCCACCTCTACGTCGTCCGGACGCCGCTGCGCGAACGGCTGGTCGCGCACCTCGCGGCGGCCGGCATCGCCACCGCGGTCCACTACCCGGTCCCCGACCATCGGCAGCCGGTGCTGCGCGCCCGGTTCGCCGACGTCGCGCTGCCGGTCACCGAGCAGGCGTGCGCCGAGGTGCTGACGCTGCCCTGTTTCCCCGAGATGACGGCGCCCGAAGTCGACGCCGTCGTCGCTGCCGTCAACCGCTGGTGAGCGAACGTGTTCTCCGTCGTCATTCCCGTCTACCGCAACGAGGAGTCGATCCCGGCGCTGCTGGAGAGCCTGCGCCGGCTCGCCCTCGACGTGCGGCAGCGCCACGGCGATGAGCTGGAGGCCGTCTTCGTCGTCGACGGCAGCCCCGACCAGAGCCACCTGGTGCTCGAACGCGCGCTGCCGCAGGCGGGATTCCGTGCGCAGCTCATCCGCCACTCGCGCAACTTCGGCTCGTTCGCGGCGATCCGCACCGGGCTCGGGGTCGCGACCGGCGACCGCTTCGGCGTCATCGCCGCCGACCTGCAGGAGCCACCGGAGCTGCTGCTCGCCTTCGTCGACCTGCTCGCGAGCGGGGACTACGACGTCGTCGTCGGCTGCCGCGAAACCCGCGACGACCCGCTGCCGACGCGACTCGCCTCGGCGTTGTTCTGGCGCCTGTACCGGCTGCTGGTGATCCGCGACATGCCCGCCCGCGGCGTCGACGTGTTCGGCTGCACCCGCGCGTTCCGCGACCAGCTGCTGCGCCTCGAGGAAGCGAACTCGTCGCTCGTGGGCCTGCTGTTCTGGCTCGGGTTCCGGCGGGCCGAGGTCCCGTACCACCGCCGTGCCCGGCAGCACGGCCGGAGCGCGTGGACGCTCGGCCGCAGGATCTCCTACCTGTTCGACAGCGTGTTCTCGTTCACCGACCTGCCGGTGCGCCTGCTCACCGCGCTCGGCGCGCTGGGACTCGTCGTCTCCGTCGTCTTCGGCTCCATTGTCGTGCTGCTCAAGCTGCTCGGCCGGTTCGACGTGCCCGGCTACGCGGCGACCGTCGTCGTCGTGATGTTCTTCGGTGCGATCAACATGCTCGGCCTGGGGATCGTCGGCTCGTACGCCTGGCGCGGCTACGAGAACACCAAGCGGCGGCCGCTGGCGCTCGTCGCCGAGACGCGGTCGTTCCCGGCCGCGGTGCGCGCCGCCGCGCCGCAAGCCGCCAGGGGAACCCTGCCATGAACGACGTCCAGGTCCACGCCAACGCGCTGTGCGAGTCCCCGGCGGTCGGCGCCGGCACGCGGATCTGGGCGTTCGCACACGTGCTGCCTGGCGCCCGGATCGGCCGCGACTGCAACCTCTGCGACGGCGTCTTCGTCGAGAACGACGTCGTCGTCGGCGACCGCGTGACCGTCAAGTGCGGTGTCCAGCTGTGGGACGGCGTGCGGCTCGAGGACGACGTGTTCGTCGGCCCCAACGCGACGTTCACCAACGACCCGGCGCCACGCAGCCGCCAGCGCCCGCCGCGGTTCCTGACCACGACGGTCCGCCGCGGCGCGAGCATCGGCGCCAACGCGACGCTGCTGCCCGGAATCGAGATCGGTGCCGGTGCGATGGTCGGCGCCGGCGCGGTCGTCACCCGCTCGGTGCCGCCGTCGGCGATCGTCACCGGCAACCCGGCGCGCATCGTCGGCTACGTGGACGCCGACCCGGTCGTTTCCGGCGGGCACGCCGCCGCGCCGGAGGCCATCGGACCGGCCCCCACCGCTGTGTCCGGCGTCACGCTGTGGCGGCTGCCGCTGGTCCGCGACATGCGCGGCGACCTCACCGTCGGCGAGTTCGAGCGCACCGTGCCCTTCGCGCCCAGGCGCTACTTCCTGGTGTTCGACGTGCCGAGCCGGGAGATCCGCGGCGAGCACGCGCACCGCAGTTGCGAGCAGTTCCTCGTCTGCGTGAAGGGTTCGGTGTCGATCGTGGCCGACGACGGGACACGCCGGCAGGAGTTCGTGCTCGACCGGCCGCAGCTCGGGCTGCACCTCGCGCCGATGGTCTGGGGCACGCAGTACAAGTACGCGCCCGACGCGGTGCTGCTGGTGTTCGCGTCGCAGCACTACGACCCGGCCGACTACATCCGCGACCGGGGCGAGTTCCTGCGGCTGGTCGCCGGCCGATGACGCGCCCCGCACGCTCACTGCGCTCGCTGCCCCCCGAGGGGGCGCAGTCAGTACCCTGCGGGCGGCCGACGTGATCCGGCGCCAGTTCGGTCGCTTCCTCGTCGCCGGCGCGGCCAACACCGCGGTCACCGTACTCCTGTACGAGGGCCTGCGGCGGGTGCTGCCGTACCTCGTCGCGTACGGCATCGCCTACGTCGCCGGCATCGCCCTCGCCTATGCACTGGGCACCGGCTACGTGTTCGAGCGCACGCGCACGCTCGCCGGCGCCGCGCTGTTCCCGCTGGTCTACGTGGCGCAATACCTGCTGGGCACGGCGCTGATGTGGCTGCAGGTCGACCGGCTCGGCGTCGATCCGACGGCCGCGGTGCTGGTCGTCGTCGTCGCCACGATCCCGGTCACCTTCGTGCTCAGCCGGCGGGTGCTGGCCGGGCGCGGCTGACCCCCCCGCTCGGGCGCCCGCTCTTGGTTGCCGTCGCCCCCACCCGGCCCGCCCGCTGGCGTCGCGTCGCCGTCGCGTTGCTGGTCGCGCTGCCGCTGCTCGACCTCGCGCTGGCCGCCGTGTCGTGGCTGCGCTTCGGCATCGACCTGCCGCTGTGGGACGACTGGCGCGTCTTCCGGCAGGGGACGATGGGCTCGCTCGCCCCGGCGCACCTGTTCGCCCCCGAGAACGACACGCTGTACCCGGTGGGCAAGGCGCTCGACGCGCTCGCCTTCCGGTACCTCGACGGCAACGGCGTCGCCTACCAGCTGCTGTCGATGATCGCCGTGCTGGGGCTGCTGCTCGCGCTGCAGTGGCGACTGCTCGCCGCGGTGCTCCCCGACCGCCTGCTGGCAGCCGTCGCGTTCGCGTTCACGCTGCCGATGCTGCAGCCGGAGTCGTACTGGGGGCTGCAGGCACTCGCCTACCACCAGGCACTGCCGCTGGTGTGCTGCCTCGCGGCGCTGGCGCTGGTGCTGACGACACGCTGGCGACCGGTGGCCGGAAGCCTCGCCGCGGGCGCGCTGGCGGCGGTCTCCGGGCTCGCCTACATCAGCGGCGCATTCGCCGCACTCGCCGTCGGCCTCGTGCTGCTGGTCGCGAGCCGGGCGGTGGCGCCGGTCGAGCGTGCCCCGTTGCGCCAGGGTGGGCTGGCGATGCTCGTTCCGGGGCTCGTGACCAGCGCGGCGCAGCTGTGGGTGATCGTCGGCTTCCAGCACGGCAGCCACCTTCCCGACGTGCCGATGGCGCTGCCGACCGAGCCGCTGTTCTGGGCGTACCTCGCCGGCAAGATCGGCCGCTCGCTGCTCCTCCCGGCTGCGCCGGCAGCCGCGTCGCTGGCCGCGACCGGCGTGGTCGTCGTGCTGGCGCTCGCGGCCTTCGCGTACCACCTGCACCGCCTCGCCCGCGGATCGCGCCTCGGCCGGGCCGAGGCCACCACCGCAACCACCTTCGTCGCGATCGCGCTGATGGCCGCGATCTACCTCGCGATGGTCGCCGCCGGCCGCGCCAACCTGCGCCCGCCCGAGGTGGCGTCGTTCCTGGACGTCTACGCGTGGGGCTTCCGCCGCTTCCACTACTTCTGGGCGACGCTGCTGTGGCCCTGGCTCGTCGCCACGCTGCTCGCCGCACTCGCCGCCCGCAGCGCCGTCCACCCGCTCCGTGCGCCCGCGGTCGCGCTGCTGCTCGCGCTGGTCGGCGTTCCCGCGCTCGCCGCCGCCGGTGTCTTCGCCCAGCCGGCATTCTTCCGCTACACGATGGAGGCCCGGGTCCGCGGCATCGCCTGCCTGCAGGCGGCGATGCAGCGTGGCGCCCGGATCGACTGTCCCGAGCTCGACACCGCCGACCTGGCGCTGCCCGTCCACAACGCCCGCATCGCCGGCGCATCGTTCCTGCGCGGCATCCCGCTCGCGCCCGTACCGCTCGGCGGCGACGCCCCGCCGCCGCTGTTCCGGGCCACGCAGCACCCGGCCCCCTGGAGCGCCGTCCACGACGTCGAGATCGTCGGTCGGCCTGGCCCCGGGTGGGCGCTCGCCGGCGGTGCCGACCCGGCGCTGATCTTCGCGACCGGCGCGGGCGACCTGCTGCAACGCTGCGCGCTGCTGCAGGCGACCGTGCGGCTGCGCCTCGCCGAGGCCGACTCCGCGCAGTTCTTCTATCGGCTGCCGGGACAGCCGGCATTCACCGACGCGGCCTCGCGGTGGGCGCTGGTCGGCGCCGGCGGCCTCGCCCAAGAGGTGACCTTCGAGGTCGCGAGCGCGACCGGTTTCGCCGACGCGTTCCGCCTCGACCCGGTGACCCGGGCACAGCGGTTCGAGCTCGGCGAGCTCGAACTGCGCTGCCGCGCGGTGCGGCCGCAGTGACGGCGCCGGCGGCAACTGCGAGCGGAGCGGCCGAACGCTTCTACCTGCCGCAGCTCGACGGCCTGCGCTTCCTCGCGTTCTTCCTCGTCTTCCTCCACCACCTCAAGCTGCCGCCCGCCGGTTCGATGGCCGACGGCCTGGCCGGGCCCTGGCTCACGCTGCGGGCCTTCGGCTGGATGGGTGTCGAGCTCTTCTTCGTGCTCTCGGCATTCCTGATGACCTCGCTGCTGCTGCGCGAACACCGTGCCCGCGGAGCGATCGCGGTGGGAAGGTTCTTCATCCGCCGGGTGCTGCGGATCTGGCCGCTCTACTTCTTCGCGCTCGCGCTGGGCTTCGCCGTGCTCCCGCTCGCCGCCTACGGGACGTTCGGCACGCCGGCGCACCACGCGCTGGTCGCGACCTACCTGCTCCCCTGCGTGCTCTTCCTGGGCAACTTCGCCGTGGCGATCGCCGGCTACCCGGACGGGTTCGCGATGCCCTCGCTGGCGCTCCTGTGGACGATCTCGTTCGAGGAGCAGTTCTATGTCACGCTGCCCTTCCTGCTCTTGCTGCTGGCGCCGGCGCGCACCGCCACGTGGGTGCGGCTGCTTGGCGCGGTCGCGCTGTTCGGGCTGGCGGTGCGCGTCGCGCTGCTGCTGCTGCCGGTGCCGGCGCACCCGGCCACCTGGGTCATCCCCATCGCGCGCCCCGACGCGTTCGTCGTCGGCATGCTGCTGGCCCTCGCCTACGACCGCGACCTGCCGTGGGTGCGCGTCCGGCGCGGCGTCGGGCCGGCGGCGCTCGGCGTCGCCGCGGCGCTGCTTTCCGGCGTCACGCTCTTTCCCAACATCGACAGCGGCTCCTGGCACCGGCTGTGGCAGTACCCGGCCGTCGCCGTCGGCTTCGGCGCGCTGCTGCTCGCGCTGTGCGGCGGGCAGGGCATCGTCCACCGCGTGTTCGCCAGCAGGCCGCTGGTGGCGCTCGGGCGGATCTCCTATGGCCTCTACGTCTACCAGCTGCTGGCGCTCGAGCTCGCAAGCCGGCTGTTCCAGGCGTTGCTGCCGCGGGCCGGCGCCGCGCCGCTCGCCGCCTGGGCCGCCGAGTGCGCGACGGGGCTCCTGCTCACCGTTGCCTTCGCCGCGATGTCGTACCGGTGGCTGGAACGACCGTTCCTGCGCCGCAAGGCGGCTTACGAGATCGTCCGTTCGCGCCCGGCCTGACGCGCGCCGCGGCGCTTCGCGGGGCGCGCGCGCGGTGGCGGCTGCGGCGTCAGGAGCGACGCCGGGAAGAGCTGCGCCAGGAACCGCTCCGCGCGCTCGAGGATGAAGTAGCGGAAGGCCTCTGCCGCCGGCGACAGCGTGCGGCCGCTCATGTTGACGATGTGCCAGCGCCGCACCAGCGGCAGGTCGTCCACGGCGACGATCCGCAGCAGCCCGCGCTCGAGCTCGAGGCCGAGCGTGTGCAGCGACAGGAAGGACAGGCCCATGTTGGCGATCACCGCCTGCTTGATCGTCTCGTTGCTCGCCATCTCCATCACGATGTGCGGCCGCAGGCCGTGGTCGCGGAAGAACTGTTCCATCGCCGAACGCGTACCCGACCCCTGCTCGCGGACGATGAAGCCCTCGCCGGCGAGCGCCGCCGCCGGCATCGACTCGCCGTCGGCCAGCCGATGGTTCGCCGCGGCGACGACGGCGTGCGGATGCGCGGCGAACGGCTCCGCGCGCGTCTCGAGCTCGCGCGGCGGACGCCCCATCACCGCGAGGTCGACCTCGTTGTCCTGCAGCTGCCGCACCAGTGCCTCGCGG
>WBZP01006008.1_pt1 | contig 12159 bp, 11 predicted proteins | sample 5204301 | NCBI WGS metagenome assembly WBZP01 (sample SAMN12412401, study PRJNA552823) | activated sludge metagenome | isolation source: activated sludge from nitrification reactor of wastewater treatment plant... | place: USA: Pennsylvania | collected 2017
GCGCGGCGGATGCCTGTCGTGCTCACTGGGATGCCTTCGGGCTCACTGGACTACCCTCGGGAAGAAATGCATGGACCGCTTGACTGTGCAGCGGTCTATCGCCGAAGTGTTGAACCGACTTCCGTGCCCCCGCGGTGACTGCCGTTCGCGCTGGCCGCTCGACGGCCCGCATGAGACCCGCAGCCTGCGGGGCGCCGGAAGACCCCGACGGGCTACAGGATGTAGCGCCAAGCCTCGCAACTTCGAGCGCCAATCAGTGAGCGACCCGCACGGGCTTCCGGCACGGCAAGTCATAACCCAACTTGCAGGAGTCTGTCCATGAGCAACTGCTTTGCCGGGCTGGACTGGGCCAGCCAAGCCCACGCGGCGTGCGTCATCGACGAGCGTGGCAGCGTGCACGTGCAGTTCGAAGTCGCTCACGATGCGGCCGGCCTGGCCGCGCTCGCGCGCCGGTTGCGTGACGCCGGTGCCACCGCCGTCGCCATCGAACGGCCTTCGGGTCTGATCGTCGACGCGCTGCTGGAGGCGGGCTTCGCGGTGGTTCCCATCCACCCCAACATCGTCAAGGCCACCCGACCGCGCTACCGCAGTCACGGCGGCAAGAGCGACGCCACCGACGCCTACTTGCTGGCCGACCTGCTGCGCACCGACGGCCATCGCTTCAAGCCGCTGGCCCCGCAGAGCGACCACATCCGCGCTTTGCGCGCACTCGTCCGCGGCCGCGACGACCTCGTCGCCACTCGCGTCCAACTCGCCAACCAACTGCGCAGCCTGCTGCAGTCGTTCTGGCCAGGCGCCGCCGAGATCTTCGCCGACGTCGATTCGCCGATCGCCTTGGCCTTCATCCAGCGTTACCCCACCCCCGAAGCGGCCAGCCGACTCGGCCCCAAGCGCATGGCCGCCTTCTGCGGCCAGCACGCCTACAGCGGCCGCCGCAGCCCCGAGGAACTGCTGCAGCGGCTGCATCAAGCCCCCGCCGTCGCCCTGGGCGAGCTCGAGATGGACGCCAAGGGTGAACTCGCGCTCAGCCTGGTGCGCATACTGTCGCGCCTGGTCGAGCAGCTGCGCGTCCTGACCAGCCGCATCGAGCACGACGTCGGCTCCTTCGACGACGGCAGGCTGCTGATGAGCTTCCCCCGCGCCGGGCGCATCTGCGCCGCTCAGATCGTCTGCGAGATCGGCAACGTGCGCGAGCGCTTCGACAGCGATGAACACCTCGCCGGCGAGGCCGGCGTCGCTCCGGTCACCTATGCCTCCGGCAAGTCCAAGGCCGTCGCCTTTCGCTGGGCCTGCAACCACCGACTGCGTGCCGCCTTGACCTGCCTGGCCGACAACTCCCGCCACGCCAGCACCTGGGCCGCCGCGGTCTACGCCAACGCCCGCGCTCGCGGCTGTGATCACCCGCACGCCACTCGCATCCTCGCCCGCGCCTGGCTGCGCGTGATCTGGCGCGCTTGGCAGGACCACAAACCCTACGACCCCGCATTGCACGGCGGACTCCAAACCATGCTCAAAACGGCCGGGGGTTGACACAGGATGTCTCATTCGCGCTCCATCCGCATGAGCCGCAGCGCGTTGCCGAAGTAGATCTTGTCGCGGGCCTGCGCCGACAGCCCGAGGGCGTCGATCGCTGCCGGCGTGATCCGCACGTACATCGGGCCGCCCTCAGGATCGAACGGGCAATCGGTCGCGAACAGCACGCGGTCCTCGCCGAAGAAGTCGAGGCCGCAGCGGATTCCGGACTTCGAGCCGGACAGCGCCGTGTCGGCGTAGAACATGCGGAAGTAGTCGATCGGCCGCTTCGCCATCCGCTTCAGCATGCCCTCGTAGTCCTCGTCCGAGGTGCGGCAACCGAACTGGTCGAGCCCCGGTCCCACGCGGCCCTCGAAGAACGGAATCATCGCTCCCATGTGGTGGGTGATCACCCGCATCTCGGGCAGCCGGTCGAAGAAGCCGGAGAAGACCATCCGCGTCATCGCCGCGCTGGTCTCGTACGGCCAGCCGAAGGTCCACCAGATCTCGTACTTCGACTTGGCTTCGCCGAGGTAATCCGGGCGATTGGCGCCGCGAGCCGGGTGCATCCAGATCGGGACGTCGTAGAGCCGCGTCGCGCGCTCGAAGATCGGCCAGAACTCGGGTTCGTCCAGCGCCCGGCCGTTGACGTTGGTGAACACCTGGATGCCCTTGGCGCCAAGCACCCGGATCGCACGTTCCATCTCGTCGAGCGCGGCGGCGACGTCGTTCATCGGCAGCGATGCGACGAACGCGGGAAAGAGGTCCCGGTGCTCTGCGACGATCTCGGCCATCCCGTCGTTGGCAAGGCGGGCCAGCGCGGGCGACTCTTCCGGCCCGGCGACGAACTCGATCGGCGGCGAGGACAGTGTGAGGATCTGCCGGTAGCCTGGGAACTCGCGCATCATCCGGATCCGGGCGTCGAGGTCGTAGAGGACCGGGACGGTGAGCCAGCGCTTGATCGCGCCCTGGTCGCGCGCGAGCGCACGCATGCGCTCGAAGTACGCCGGCGGGAAGATGTGGCTGTAGGCGTCGAGCTTCACTCAGCTACCCTCTTCGTCGACGAAGCACTCGTAGAGCTGCGCGTGGCCGGTGGCGTCGGAAGTGAACAGGACCCGACGGCCGTCCGGCGAGAAGCGCGGGTGCGGGTGCGTGTGCTGCGGTGCATAGACCTCCTTCGGGCCGTCGTTGTACGGGAACGGCTGTGCCCAGTGTGCGCCCACCGACGAGGCATCGGAGCGGCACAGTAGGCGCGCCTCGCCGGGCTCCCTGGCCGGGAACAGGTGCAGGCCGACGTCCGGGAACGCGGTGTCGCAGACGAAGCGCGCTCCGGTGTCGTCGGGGTGCGCGTGCCAGGCCGGGAAGCGCGTGATCCAGCGCATCGCCCCGGTGTCGGCATCGACGGCGCGCATGCCGTTGGGCCAGTCGACGAACGCGACCTCGCGGGTGCCGCGGATCCAGCTCTCGTGGACCAGCCACTGCCGGTCGTGCTCCCGCCGCCACAGCCGGCGGTGGCCCGAGCCGTCGCGGCCGATCAGCCAGAGCCGGTCACGGTGCGGACCCGCGTAGAAGATGAGTTCCGGGTCGTCCGGGCAGAACTGCGGGTGGCCGATCGTGTCCCGCTCGAGGATCACGCTGGACGCGCCCGTCGAGGTGTCGATCACGTGGAAGCGGGTCACGGCGCCGGTCCTGACGGGCACCGCCCACCAGCGGTCGTCGCGGGAGAGCGTCGTCGTTCCCATCGCCGCGCCGACCATGCCGCGCTCGCGCATCTCGGCCGATCCGAAGTCGGCCAGGCGCTCCTCGGCCAGCGTCTCGAGGTTGAGCCGCCATGCGCCGGTGCCGGCGACGAAATAGACGTGCCGCCCGTCGTGCGATGGGTGGAATGACCACTCGGCGAGGTCGTTGCGGTCGGTGAGCTGGAGCAGGGCGCCGCTGGCCTCGTCGCGCGCGAACAGCTGCGGCGGCCCGGATCGGTGCGAGACGAAGACGAGACGCCGCATCGCGTCGTCCCACGGCGGGACGAAGAAGAACGGGTGGTGGTGGATCGACGGGTGGCTGGTGATGCGCACGACGCGTACGCCGGTGACGCGGTCGCGCGACCCGTGCGACTCCGCGGGCCACCGACGGCCCTTCGCGGCCGTCGTCGCGCCTGCGGTCATCGCGCGATCGATCCGGCCGGTCGCCGGCGGCGAAGCGCGAGGACCGCGCCGACCAGCATGGCCTCGCCCGCGCACCCGGCCCACCACACCGGGTGGCCGGTCGGGGCGAAGATGATCGCCAGCGCCACCGCGGCGAACGCCAGGCGCGGCATCCAGCCGACGTGCCCGGCGAGGTAACCCTCGAGGAACACCGCCCAGGAGAACGTGGCGGCCATCATCGAGGCGAAGGCGAGGCCGATCCATGCTGGGGTACCGGACCACAGCAGCGTCGGGTCGAACGCGAATGCGAACGGGATCAGGAACAGGACCAGCGAAAGCTTGAACGCGTACCATCCGGTCTTCATCGCGTCGGCCCCGGCGATGCCCGCGGCGGTGTAGGAAGCGAGCGCCACCGGCGGCGTGATCATCGACAGCACGCAGTAGTACATGACGAAGAAGTGCGCGGCGAGGACGTCGATGCCGAGCTTGGTGAGCGCGGGCACGAACAGGATCGCGCCGATGATGTACGCGGCGACCGTGGGCAGCCCCATTCCCATGATGACGCAGCCGATGATGATCATCAGCATCGCGCCGAGCAGCGTGCCTCCCGACAGCGCGATCAGCTGGGTCGAAAACTTGAGCGCGAGGTTCGACTGGATCGCGACGGCGATGATGATGCCGATGGCGATGATCGGCACGGCGACCTGCGCCGCCTGGCGCGCGATCTCCTCGACCATCGTCACCCACCCGCGCAGCGACAGGCGAGACTCGCGGCGCAGGTAGCAGATCGCCAGCGCGGAGAACGACGCGGCCATCGCCGCTGCCGTCGCCGAGTAGTCGGTGGCCAGGATCGCGATCAGCACCAGCGGCGGCACGAACAGGTGCGCGCGCCGGGCGATCGGCGCGATGCCGGCGAGGTCCGCCTCGCCCAGCGTGCCGATGCCGCGGTTCTTCGCCTTGAGGTCGACGATCATGTACAGCGCGAAGTAGTACGCCGCCGCCGGGATCACGCCGGCGATCGCGATGCGCGCGTAGGGCAGCGCCAGGAGCTCGGCCATCACGAACGCGGCGATCCCCATCACCGGCGGCACCAGCTGCCCGCCGGTGGAGGCCGACGCCTCGTGCGCGGCCGCCTCCTCGGGCGAGTAGCCAGTGCGCTTCATCAGCGGGATCGTGAAGATGCCGGTGGCCACGACGTTGGCGACCGCGCTGCCGCTGATCGTGCCGAACATGGCGCTGGAGACGATCTCGGCCTTCGCCGCACCGCCGGCCCGCCGGCCGACCAGGCGCAGCGCCGAGTCGATGAACAGCTGCCCGCCCCCGGTGGCCGAGAACACGACGCCGAAGAGGATGAAGTACCAGACGAAATTCACCGAGGTCTCGGTGGTGACGCCGAGGATCCCGTGCGTCGCCATGGTCATGATCTCGATGAACAGCGTGTAGTCGAAGCCCTGGAACGCGAGCCAGCCGGGGAACCACCGGCCGAGGAACGCATAGGCGACGAAGCCGGCGATCACCCACAGCAGGCTCCAGCCGACCACGCGCCGCACGCACTCCAGGACCAGGACGAGCGCCAGCGTGCCGAAGGCGACGTCGCGCGGCAGCACGTCGTCGACGTTTTCCATCCGCGTGTAGAGCCGGTCGAAATCGGCGAGGTAGTAGCCCAGCACCGCAGCAGTGCCTGCGACGAGCAGCCAGTCGACGGCCGAACGCCAGCGGCCGGCGCCCGCGCTGCGCAGCGGCCACCACAAGAGCGCCGTTGCCAGCGCGAGGCAGATGTGGGTGGGACGTGCGATCTGCAGCGGCAGCGGGTCCCAGAGGAGGTAGAGCTGGAAGGCGAGCCACGCGAGCGCGACCAGCCAGCGCGGGCTCGCCACCTGCCGCGCCAGCGGCAGCGCGGATGGCGGCGCAGGCGCCGCGGCCACGCCGTCGGTGGCGAGGCTGCCGCTCGGTCTGTCCATCACCACCCTCCGGGTTCCGGGGCCGCCGGGGGCACGCTACATCCAGCCCTTCTCCTTGTAGTAGCGCACGGCCCCCGGGTGCAGCGGGATGCCCACGTTCTCGGGGCGCCACGCGTCCTTGGCGACGAACCCGGCCATCGCCTTGTGCTCGGCGACGATCGCGTCCCGGTTCTCGATCACCGCCTTGGTGATCGCGTACGCGGTGGCGTCCGGCATGTCCTTGTTGACGATCAGGTTGGTACCGAAGTCCGCTGCCTTGGTCGGCCCCTTCTGGCCCTTGAACGACTCGGGCATCGGATGGACCTTCATCCCGTTCCGCGCCAGCACCGCGAGCGACTTTTCGGGCAGGTCGACGAAGCGAACCGGCACGGTGAGCGAGACCTCCTGCGTCGCCGGGTGCCCCGGCGAAGCGCTCTCGAAGTAGAGGTCGGCGCGTCCGTCGCGCATCATCTGCGGGATCTGGCCGACATCGACCTGGATGATCTGCCCGCCCTTCGCCTTGTACTGGTCGAACGTGATGCCGAGCCCCTCGAACACCATCCGCGTGGCCGGCGGCACCGTGCTGCCGGCCGGCTTCATGATCACGCGCGGTGGATTGGCCGAGGTCAGCGCCTTCTCGACCGTTTCGTTGCCGGTGCGCTTGATGTAGTCCTCGGTCAACATCGCTACGATCCAGATCTCGTTCAGGCCGCCCAGCAGCGCCCGGATGTCCGGATACTTCTTGCCCTTGTAGATCTCCTCCTCGCCCTGCATCGCCCAGACCGACGTGCAGACGTTCGCGAACGCGAGGTCGGCCTTCTTGTCGTTGACCAGGATCGGGTTGCCGATCCCGCCGCCGCGGGCGACGACGTCCATCTTGGCCCCCGCAGGCAGCGCGGGCTGGATGTACTTGGAGAAGCTCGCGGCGAACACGTACCAGATCGAACCCAGCGGCATCGCCTGGAACTTGAGCTCTTGCTGTGCCCAGGCCAGTCCCGGCACCAGGCTGCCCGCCACCACCGCCCCGCTGCTCGCGAGGAAATCGCGCCTCTTCATGGTCTTCCCTCCACTGTGGTCGATCAAGCGGCCTGCGCCGCCAGCAGGCCGGCGTTCTTCACCGCGTCGCGGATCTTCGCGAGCTCGGCGCCGGTCGGCAGGTTGGTCGGTCTGCGAACGACGGGTGATCGCAGGATACCCGCCAGCGCCATCGCGGTCTTCATCCGGGCGTGCGCCTCGCCGGTGGGCTCGCCGAAGCCGTAGACGACCTGCTTCAGCGGGTTGATCTCGAACTGCAGCTGCATCGCGCGCCTGAGGTCGCCTGCCTGCACGGCGCGCCAGAGCGCGACGATCCGATCCGGGATGAACGAGGCGAAGCCCACCAGCGCGCCGTCGACCCCCTGGACCATCGAGGCGAGCAGGTACTCGTCGTGGCAGGTCAGGATCGCCTTCTCCGGCGCGGCCTCGCGTATCGCCTTGATGTCCATCACGTACTTGTTCATGTCCCGGGTGCCGATCTTGAACACCCGGACCCAGGGCAGCCGGGCGAGCTCGCTCAGGAGTTCGCACGAGTAGGCGGCCCGCGTCCACGACGGATAGATGTGGACGACGAGGTCGAGCCCGGAGTGCTTCCCGATCTCGGAGAAGTGTTCGACGACGTGCTCGGGCTTCATGCCGAAGCGCAGCCACATGTGTGGCGGCATCACGAGCAGGCCGGACGCACCGGCCTCCCTGGCCATCATCGCGTGCTCGACGGCCTCGTTGATGCCTTCGCAGCAGATCCCGGACACCACGGGCAGCCGGCCGGCGACCTCCTCGGCGACGATGCGCGTGACCTGGGCGCGCTCCTTCGCCGACAGCGCGAAGACCTCGCCGGTGTGGCCGTTGGTCGTGAGGCCGCTGATGCCCTCGTGCCGGGCGAGCCACGCGGTGAAGCGGCGCAGCTCCGCCTCGTCGATCGAGTAGTCGTCGCGGAACGGGCACTGCATCGCCGGAACGATACCCTTGTAATCCCATCTGCTCATCGCAATTCTCCTCTTCTGGGGGTCCGCGAAGGTGGTCAACCCGTCGTCGGCGCGGCGATCGCGCCGCCAGCCTGGATCGCCCTGCCGATCGTTCGTGCCGCGTCCCGGACGGGCGCGGCCGTGCGCTTGACGAATTCCTCCACCGGCATCCGGATCACCGGCGCCACGACGCTGACCGCGGCGATCGAACGGCCGTCGGGGTCGAGGATGGGGGCGGCGAGGGCGCGCAGCCCCGCCGTGATCTCCTGGTCGACGACGACGTAGCCGGCGTTGCGGGCGTCCGCCAGGCGCCGCAGGATCGCCCGCTTGTCGGTGACCGTCCTCGGCGTAAGCCGAGGGCGCGGCGCGAGGTCGAGGATGCGCATCTGCTCGCCGCGCGGCAGGGAGGCCAGGATGGCGAGGCCAAGCGCGGAGCAGTAGGCCGGCGTGCGCGAGCCGATGTGCACGTCCACACCCAGGCGCACGAGCCCCGCCTGCACCCGTTCGACGTAGACCGCCTCGGCGCCGTCCAGCACGCCCACGCTCGCGGCCTCGTTCACCTCGCCGACGAGCGAGCGCAGGACCGGCCGGACGCGCTCGCGCAACTCCATCCGCGCCACCGCGTTGAAGCCCAGGTCGAGGCACTTCAGCGTCAGCCGGAATCGCCGCGTGCCGGGGACGCGGTCGACGTAGCCGAGCGACACCAGCGTGTTCAGCAGCCGGAATGCGGTCGCGTTGTCGAGATCGGCCCGGCGCGCGGCCTCGGCGAGCGTGAGTTCCGGCTGCGTCGCGGCGAACGACTCGAGGACGCGGAAGCCCTTCTCGAGCGACCGCACGAGGTTCTTCGGGTTGGTCGAAGGCGTGCCGGTATCGACCCGCGCGCCGGACTCCCTGGCCATGCGCCCTCTGTGGCAGCGTCCCGCGCTGACTGCGCGGGACAGAAATTCGGAATACGAACTTTTGTTTGCGCCGTTCCGCCCAGTCTAGGCAACCGCACCCCCTGCGTCAACGCCCGCCGCCGGCTGCGACGCGCCTCCGGGCTTCGCTCAACCCCACTCGCCCTTGCCGATCGCCTTCTTCGCCACGTTGCGCCCGAACGCGGCCCACGCCGCGTCGATCTGGGCGGTGATCGCGGCGGTCGACCGCCCCGCGGTCTCGCGCGCCGAGGGGATCATCGTCCGGCACTCGTTGGTGTCCATGAACCGCGCGGCAGCGAGGAGCTTCTTCTCCTCGCCGAAGGGCACGGCGACGAAGCCGTGCTTGTCGGCGTGGACGAGCTGCCCGGGCCGGACCCGGGTCCCGAACGCCTCGACCTCGCAGCCCCAGCGCACCGGCCACGCGTAGCAGTGGCTCACGCACAGCCGCCGGGCGAGTGCCTTGAAGCCGGCCGCGCACATCTCGTCGAGGTCCCGGATCCCGCCGTCGACGATGGCACCGACGCAGCCGAACGCCCGGTGCAGGTTGCTGATCACCTCGCCCCAGCCGGTTCCGTAGGTGAGCGGCTTGTCGAGGTCCTGGACGACGACGATCTTCGGCCCCGGCACGCCCGCGACATAGTGACGGTACTGCGCCCACGCGTCCGGGATCCGCTCGACGTGCTCCGGATTGCCGGGCTGCAGCACCAGCGTGATCGCGTAGCCGACCATCGGCCCCATCTGCGGCATGAAGTCGTGGGCCTCCTCCAGGTTGACGTAGGACCTCCGGTCGGCTTTCGAGTAGGTCTCGAGGCCGTTGTAGATCGTCGGCGTGTTCCAGCGCCGCAGCTCGATGAGTTCGCCGTGGGAAATCGGCGGCTTCTTCGCCTTCACATTCGCCTCCCTTCGTGGATCCGCGGCGCGACCGGCGCCGTGACGCGACGGCCGGTTGCCGCGCGGTCGCACCGATTCTCGTGCGCGCGGCGCGCCTGCCGCTTGACGCAGATCAACGCGCTCCGACGGCGCGGATCGGCTGCAGCCGGCCCCGGCGCGGCTTGGCAAACCGCGCGCGTTACGGGACACTGGCGCCCGCGCAGCATCGATCGATGTTGAAGGGATAGCCATGCACACCGACGAATACGAGATCTCGATCGCGCGCGAGGTCAGCCACTGCGAACGCGTGGTGCGCGAAACCCGTGAGAAGCTCGCGGCCCGGCGCGAGCGCCACGGGATGGACTGCGCGGCGGCCGCCGCAGCGGCGGCCGCGGGGCGCCTCGCCATCACCGCGGAGGAGCTCGCGGCGTGGCAGGAAGACATCGAGGCGCTGCCCCGGTGGGAGCAGCGCCTCGACGAGTACCGGCAGGCGCTGGCCGAGATGCGGATCTCGGCCTCGCGCTTCTAGCGCCAGGTCAGTGGCCGCTTGGGAACAGCCACTGGCTCAAGTAGTACAGGATGAAGAGCGAGCCCACGCCGATGATCAGGCTCCACTTGACCAGCGTGATCTCCGCCGGCGCCAGTGGCTCGTACTCCATCTTCCGCATCTCTTCGGCAACTTTGGATTGCTGTTCCATGGTCGTTCCTCCAATGGGTCTCTAGATGGTGGGCGGCTTGACGCCGTGGAAGAAGAGCCAGGAGATGAACAGCCCGACCCAGATGATGAAGCCGAACAGGCTGATGAAGTAGACGCCCGCCAGCTTGCCGATCCCTTCCTCCATCAGCTTCTTGAAGTTCGACACGAGGCCGATGGTGAAGAAGCACAGCAGGAAGAACACGCCGCGGAACACGTCGCCCTGGTTGGTCGCCGCACGGGCCTGGCCCAGGAGCTGCTTCGCGTCCTTGGTCGAGTCGTTGACCTTCTTCTGCCGCGCCTTGGCGGCGTCGAGCTCGGCCTTGAGCGTCGCCTGCACCGTGGTGTCGGCGGCCGCCTTGAGCTTGGTCTCCACCGACGTGATCGTCGCCTTGAGCTCGGCGAGTTCCTTCTCGGCCGGGCCCATCACCTTGGCCGACGGCCAGCAGATGAACACCAGCACCGCGAACGTGAGCACGTAGCCGATGATGAACTTCGGGAACCGGTGCCAGATCTCGGTCGCGTCGACCTTCTGGCCGGGCTTGACCTCGATCTTGGTGACCCAGATGTACGCCAGCAGGAACGCCCAGATGCCGATGAAGATGTCGATGAACATCTTCACCGTCGTGGCGGTCATCGTGATCCAGCCCTCGGCGTAGTTGATGCCCGCCATGTCGCTGGCCTGCCCCCTGATCAGCGCGTCCGTGATCGCGCCACTGGCGATCGCGCCGCCGTCGGACTTGACGGCGAGGCCCATCCAGGCGCCCGCGACCAGCGGCTCGGTCCACAGGAAGAACTTGGCGATGAACGGCAGGATCACCATCTCGACCGCGACGAAGATCACGACCAGCGACGAGACCATGATCGCGACCACGGGCCGGGCGCGGATCGCGCCGCCGGTCGCGATCGAGGCCGACACGCCGCAGATCGAGATGCCGGAGGCGAGCGGAGCCGACCACTCGCGGCTGAACTTGAAGTACTTGCGCGATACGTAGTAGACGACGGCCCAGTAGATCAGGTAGGCCTCGACGATCGCGCAGAAGCCGCGGAACATGATGTTGGTCGCGAGGCCGAACGACTCGGCGGCCTTCACGCCCAGCCCGGCGCCCATGATGACGATGCCGGTCTTGATGTAGAGCTCGGGGCGCGCCGCTTCCTTCATCAGGTTGGCGAACTTCGGGAAGAAGTTGCCGATGACGAGGCCGAGGATCAGCGCGAAGATGAAGCCGATCTCGCCGGTGAGGCTCAGCGTCCACGGCAGCTTGAAGCGCGCCATCTGCTCCTTGGTCGCGGCGATGTACGCGTAGTGGCCGGCGAACCAGCACAGGTACGCGAGCCAGAAGGCGAGCGTGAAGCCGATGACGAAGCGCGTGAGATTGGCCCCCAGCAGGCGCGCACCGATCGTCATCACCGCCAGCGAGAACAGGTACGTCAGGAACACCGACGTCAGGCCCGACATGCCCGGGGCCGCGAAGGTGTCGCCCACCTTGAGCTTGGCGGTGTCGCCGTCCGCGGTCACGCCGACCGACCGGCCGTCCTTGGTCTTCAGCGTGATCGCCTGCCCGTCGATCCTGGTGATCTCGCCGGTGACGCCCTGGAACTTCGACGAAATGGTCGTCACCGCCTTGCTGGAATCCAGCCAGACGCCGGCCTTCGCACCCCAGCCGAGCAGGTCCTTGCCGCCGTACGAGCCGAGGCTCAATGCAAAGATGACGAGACCGAGGATGAGCGCGAGCCAGTCCTCGCTCAGTTTTCCACCCGACGACGCGGGTGTTGCGGCTTGCTGCTGATGCTGATGCAGGACTGCCTGTGCCATGAGGGACCTCTTCTTCTTCGAAGCGATGGGAAGTTGGCTGGAGGGGCGCCCGCGCTTGCTGTTGCTTTCACTGACGACGGCGCGTCGCCGTGCATGAGTTGACGCGCATATCCTAGGCCCGCGTGGTGATCGGATCTTGAGGCAGGTCAAGCGATCTGCGCGTGTGTATACGCAAATGGCGCGATCGCGACGACAGGTCGCGCGACATCGTGTCGCGCCCGCTATGGATCCGGACTGATGCGCGACCACGCGACGCGTTCGCGACGGTC
>WBZP01006009.1_pt1 | contig 12158 bp, 11 predicted proteins | sample 5204301 | NCBI WGS metagenome assembly WBZP01 (sample SAMN12412401, study PRJNA552823) | activated sludge metagenome | isolation source: activated sludge from nitrification reactor of wastewater treatment plant... | place: USA: Pennsylvania | collected 2017
CAGGTCTTCGCGCAATGCCGCGTAGGTCTCCACCGTCTCGGCCTGGGTCACGATGTCGAGGTCGCGCCCCTCGGCGATCAGGAACTTGCTGCGCATGAACAGCTCCACGTGGCCCGTCTTGCGGCTCTGCGGCTTGCGCGCCCCTTTGGCAATGGCCCGCGTCTTGCCGCGGTCGGCGCTGAACAGCGTCAGCAGCCGGTCGGCCTCGCCGAAGTCGCTGCGGCGGATGACGACCGCCTCGGTGCGGTAGGTGCGTTCGCGTGGCATGACGTAAGTTTACCTCAAAATTGAAGATAAAGGCCGCGGTCTGCGTTTATAATGCAGAATGAGGCAACTTGTGATCGAACCCGACCGATTGCTGCGGCAAGGGCAGGTAGACCGCCAACTTCTGGCGCAGTCGCTGCTGGACCACTACTTCGCGCCCGTCCACCGGCTGGCCCTGTCCATTCTGGGTGACGAAGCCGAAGCCGACGACGTGGCCCAGGAGACGTTCATCACCGCCCTGCGCCGCCTCGACCGCTATGACCCGCAGACGAACCTGAAGGCCTGGCTCTCGACCATCGCGGTCAACCTGAGCCGCGACAGGTTGCGGCGGCACAAGGCCCGCCGGCGTTGGAGCGATCTGTGGCACGGCGCGCAGCGCCACGGCGGCGGGCGCGCCCGCGACATCGAGGACGGGCAACTGGCGCGGGCGGCCACGGCGGCGCTCTGGTCGGCGGTCAACGCTCTGGACGAGAAGCACCGCCTGCCGGTCATCCTGCGCTATGCCAACGGCTATCCCGTGCGCGAGATCGCCGCCGTGTTGCAAGTGCCCGAAGGGACGATTCACTCCCGGCTGCACCACGCCTGCCGCAAGCTGGCCGTGGCGCTGGGCGAACCCGACACCGAAGCCTTGGTCATGGAGTTGTTCAATGACTAACCTGACCCACCAACAGGCCCGCGAAGCCATCCAGCAGGCGTATCTGCCCGAAGACGAGCGCGAGGCGCTGCGGCAACACCTTGTCGAATGCCCGGAGTGCCGCGCCTATGCCGCCATGCACGTCCACCTGTTGCGCGAGACGCCGCCGGCCGCCGGCCGCGCCCGTCCCACGCCCGCCCAGCGCGACGCTATCCTGAGCGCCGCCAGGCGGCGGTCGTTCGTTAACAATCCATTGCGCCCCCTGGTTTCCGTCGCCGGGCTGGCCGCGCTGGCCCTGGTCATCGCCGCCGCCTGGTTGGTAATGCGCCCTGGGCCGAGCAGCGCCACCCAACCACTGCCGGCTCCGCTGGCCACGGCACAGGCCCTCTTCCGCCCGACACCCACGCCCACGATACCCGACCCGCGCGGCCGTTTCGTCATCGAGACCGTGCCCGCGCCGTCGCTGGCCGGCAACACCATCGGCGAACCGCTGGAGCAGCGGGCGGCCGTCTATCTGCCGCCATCCTACGACAGCAGCGACCGGCGCTACCCGGTGGTCTACGTCCTGACCTACGCGCCGGAAGGCAACACCAACGACGTGGAGACGCTGGGCATGGCCGCCCGCTCGGCCATGAATCTCGCCCTGCGCGGCGGGCTGGCCCAGGAGATGATCATCGTCGCCCCCGACTCGATCAACGCTCTGGATGTGCCCACCTTCTTCGTCCCGTCGCCCGTCACCGGCGATTGGGAGAGCTACCTGGCTAACGATCTGGTCAGCTACATTGACCAGCACTACCGGACGCTCCCGTCGGCCCAATCGCGCGGACTGCTGGGCGAGGTCTGCAACGGGCTGCCGGCGCTGTGGGCGGCCATGCGCCACCCCGACGTGTTTGGCGCGGTCTATCTCTCCCGGCCGCTGCTGTTCGCGCAGAGCGTGCTCGAAGAGGGGCGCTACGTCTCGCCGATTGCCCGGTCGGGCGTGCGCGATCTGCTGGACGAAGTGGCGGCGCTGGCCCCCGCGGCGGCCCTGAGCCACATGCAGGAGCAACTGACCGGCAGCGGCATCCCGCCAGTCGCCCAGGAGACGGTGGCCTATGGCCTCGCCTTCGCCCCGACGGCTGATGGGGCCGCGCCATACTTAGAGTATCTCTTCACCGACACGGCTGGGCCGGCCGACGCCGCCAGCCTGCGCCGCTGGGAAGATGGTCTGGGCAACGTTGCTGCCCGGCTACAACCCTACACCGCCACGCTGCGTGGCCTGACGATCGTCGTGTCCCAGTCAGGCCCGTCGGCGACGCAGGACGAAGGCCCGACCTTCCTGTCGGAGCAGTTGACGACGGCGGACATTCCGCACCAATTGATCGTCGTTGAGTCGAAATCATGGCTGGAGGAGTTTGGCCGGGAGGCATTGCCACTCCTCTCCGCAGCCCTGGTTGGCGAGTAAACACCTGAACCCGGCCGGGGTCTGAGGCCCCGGCCCCCCAACCCAATCGGTTGTCTCCACGGAACGGTGCGCACGTTCCGTCTGGTCAACGCTGGCCGCCTGCCGGCCGGCGACGAGGCAAGAGCCAGTTTGCCAGGTAGCTACCGCCTCTCTCCGTCCGTTTGTTTGTGCGTGATTCAGCTTGTTTAATGGAGGTTGTCGTGAAGACGCGAGTTTCTCTCTTCCTGTTCGCGGTTCTGTTGGTTCTGTCCGTGGCCGTGGCGGCGGCCGACACCCGGCCGCTCAACGTGGCCATCGGCTATGAGCAAGCGTTCAACGTGGGCGACATTGACGGCATGACGGCTCTCTTTGCCGACGACGCCGTCATGCTGGACAGCATCGGCGGCGAGCCGGTCGTGGGCCACGAGGCCATTCACGACCTGCTGGCCGCGCGCCACCGCCCCACCCGCACCGTCGAGGTCGTCGGCGCGACGATGTCGGGCAACGAGCTGACCCTGGTCATCGAAATCTCCGACCGCGGCATCACCTGGGGCCGCCAGACGCTGCGGGCCACCGTGGAAGATGGTCTCATCCAGATGATGGAGCCGGTCGCCTTCCGCTTCCTGTTCTAAAGGTCGGGTCGCCGGTTAGGATGCGACGCGCTCCCCACAAGCGCGTCGCACCCACCGGCGGCCGGCCGATTTCTTGACGCCGGATAGACGCTCTGTTGACGCTTCTCCGGCAAGATGGGATCAGCGATGCAAATTCCAGAGTCACTTGGGAGGTAGAAATGAAGGGTCAACAGCGAATTCCGTGGTTAGTTGTTTGTATTTTCCTGCTGCTGTTCAGTCTGGCGCTGGCCGGCTGCGGCGCGAACGCGCCGACGCCCGAGCCAACGCAAGTCCCCGCGCCGACCGTCACCCGGACGCCATTCGTCCCAACGCCCGTTGCCGCAACGCCCACTGCCCCGCCGCCCGCCACCGCGACGCCCGTCGCCGCGACGCCCGTCGCCGCGACGCCCACGCCTGAACCCGCGCCGCAGACCGAGCCGGGCGCCGGCGCGTGGCAGACGTGGGTGATCGAGTCGGGCAGCCAGTTCCGCCCCGACGCGCCGCCCGATGAGGCGGCCACGGCAGCCGAGATCGCCGAGCTGATGGACATGGCCGCCGCGCGCGACGAGACCGACCGGCTCCAGATCGCCTACTGGGACGCCGGGCCGCCCGCCTACCGCTGGAACCAGATCGCCCTGGAGGCGCTGAACCAGCGCGGGGTGCCCGCGCCGATGGGCCTACGCCACCTGGCTCTGCTCCACGCCGCTATCTATGACGCCACCGTCGCCGCCTGGGACGGCAAGTACACCTACAACCGGCCGCGCCCCAGCGAGGTCGAGCCGGGGCTGACGACGGCCATCGCCAACCCGGCCAGCCCGTCCTACCCGTCGGACTATGCGGCCACGGCCGGGGCGGCGGCGGCCGTGCTGGGCTGGCTCTTCCCCGACCAGGCCGAAGCGTTCGCGGCGCAGGCGCAGCAGGCGGCCGAGTCGCGGCTGCTGGCCGGCGTCGAGTACCCCAGCGACGTGGCGGCGGGGCTGGCGTTGGGCCAACAGGTGGCCGAACTGGTCATCGCCCGCGGCCTGGCCGACGGCTCCGACGCCCCCTGGACGGGCAGCGTGCCCACCGAGCCGGGCCACTGGACGGGCGAGAACCCGGCCCTGCCCATGGCCGGCACGTGGCAGACGTGGGTGCTGGCGTCGGGCGACCAGTTCCGCCCCGACCCGCCGCCGGCCTATGACTCGGAAGAGCTGGCGGCCGAGATGGAAGAGTTGCGTGCCTTCGAGCGCACGCCGCTGACCAACGCCCTGGCCCTGTTCTGGGAGCACGGCGCGGGCGGGCGGCGCAACTACTGGTTCTGGGGCGAAATCGCCGACCGGCTGGTGCTGGAAAGCGACCTGGACGACAACGCGCCGCGGGCGGCGCGGGCCTACGCCCTGATCAACATCGCCGGCTACGACGCCGGAGTGGCCTGCTGGGACGCCAAGTACACCTACTGGGCCATTCGCCCGTCGCAACTGGACCCGGAGTTCCAGACGGTCTTCCCCACGCCCGCACATCCCGCCTACCCGTCGGCCCACTCTTGCCTGTCGGCGGCCCAGGCCGGCGTGCTGGCCCACCTATTCCCCACGGCCGAGGCGCAGGTGATGGCTCTGGCCGCCGAGGCCGGCGAGTCGCGCATCTGGGCCGGCATCCACTTCCGCAGCGACGTGACGGCCGGGCTGGCCTTGGGTCAGGACGTGGCCGAGGTGGTCATTGCCCGCGCTATGAGCGACGGATCCGAGTAATAAGAATGGCACGCTGATGACGCTGATTGGGCGCTGATTCTCGCTGCTCAGAACTGCCGGTTCTGAGCAGCGAGAATCAGCGTAGAAATCAGCGTCATCTGCGTGCCATTCTTCTCCAACACCAGCTCGTTTTCCATATGCCTACCGCCGTGCTACCATTTTCCCCCAACGGAGGTAGATGCTCATGCGCTTAGGAATGCAGTTAGACTCGACCCATCCCAGTGAACATGGCAATCACTTCGACACGTTGCTGGCCGTGGCCCAGGCTTGCGAGCAGGCGGGACTGGATTCTGTGCTGATGGCTGACCACTTCGTCTTCAACGACGAGGCCAACCCCGAAAAGGAAGTGCCGGTGCTGGAGTGCTTTGTCGCTCTGGCGGCCATTGCCGCCGCGACCAGCCGCATCCGTATCGGTCAACTGGTTGCCGGCGTGCCCTATCGCAACCCCGCGCTGCTGGCCAAGATGTGCGCCACGCTGGACGTAGTCAGTCACGGCCGTACACTGGTGGGCCTGGGCGCGGCCTGGCACGAACAGGAGTTTCGGGCCTACGGCTGGCCGTTTCCGCCGCTGGGCGAGCGGATGGACATGCTGGAAGAGGCGGTGCAGATCGTTGACCGGATGCTGCGGGAACGCCCGGTCTCCTTCAGCGGCAAGCATTATACTGTCCGCAACGCTTTCAACGATCCCATGCCGGTGCAAAAGCCGCGCCCGCCCATTCTGATCGGCGGCAGTGGCGAGAAGCGGACGCTCAAGATCGTCGCCCAATACGCCGATTACTGTAACGTGGGCGGCGACCCGGCCACGGTGGCCCACAAATACGACGTGTTGCGCCGCCATTGTGAAACCGTCGGGCGGCCTTTTGAGGAGATTACGCTCTGCAACAACACCCATCTCCTGATCGCCCGCGACGACAGGGAACTGGCGGCCAAGCGGGAGCGCCATCCCCATTCCGAGGGCATCGTGGGCACGCCGCAGGCCGTTCTTGACCAGATTCAGGCCTACGCCGCCGCCGGTTCCCAGTACATCACCTTCTTCCTGCCCGATGCCCAGGATATTGCCGCGATTCAGCTATTGGGCGAAAGCGTTCTGCCCCACCTAAGTGATCTGTAACCCGAAGACGAGCGTGAGGCACTGCGACAACACCAACCGCGACGTGCCGTTTGACGCTCAGGAAGCGGCAATGCCACTGGTGTGATCGCCCCAGAAATGGCATACTGGCACCACACTGCGTGAAGGGGGTCCGTATGAGCGAGTTGGAGTTAGCAACAGCCGAGGATTGCCGTTTACTATATGAGCTGATGGCGCGCGTGAAAGCGCTGGCTCCATGGGAGTTTCTGGACGAGGACGATCTCTTTGGTGTCATAGACCCTGATACGGGCGAGCCAAACTTCGTCAGCGTGATGGGCGCGGCAGGCGAGCATTACGCCATCGCCCTCTATCGGGGCGTGAGTGGCCTGTACAGTTTTCTACTTCTCTACGAACTCGGCCCCAACGCGGCTATCGAGAACGTTCTCGACATGCCCCACATTCAGGGGTCGTTCGAGGATCGCGAGTTGGTGGAAAAGCGCGACCGCGACCAGATGAAAGAGCTGGGCCTCAAGTTCCGCGGACGCGCCGCCTGGCCCATCTTTCGCAGCCACCGCCCCAACTATTTACCCTGGTTCATTGACAAGGCCGAAGCGCGTCTGTTAGCCCACGCCCTGGAGCAGTTGCTCGAACTGGCGCCGCGCTTGCGGGAAGCCACCGAAGACTTGTTGATGTCTGGCGGAGATCAGGACTTTCTGGTGCGCGTGGCCGACCACGCGGCCGACGGTCTAGTCTGGCGCGACGAGACGATGACGTTCAAACCGCCGCAGCCACAGCCCATGAAGATACGGATTGATGCCGACGCGCTGCAAAGAGTGGCCGAGTTGCCAATCCGGTCGGGCGCGGTAGAAGTTGATTGCTTCCGCACGTTCAGCGTAGTCGCCCCGCCGGGCGAACGGCCGTTTTTGCCGTATACGCTGCTGATGGTTGATGCGAAGCTCGGCCTGCCGCTCAACATTGATTTGATAACTCCCGACCCGGTTCTCGAAGTGCTATGGAACAAGGTGGCGGCAAGCATGTTGAGGATGCTTAGGTCGGGTGGCTATCGTCCGCGCGAGTTCCGCGTCCGTGATGATCTGCTGTTCGGTGTGCTGTCCATGATCGGCGAGAAGACGGGCATCAAGATCAAGCGCGTTTCGTCCCTTCACAAGCTCGATGCGGTCGCCGCCGGCTTGGTGGAATTCCTGAGCCAAGAAGGGCTCTCGATTCATTAGACCTGTCGGGCCTAAGGCAACGGCAACGACAGCCACGGCGTATTGACAAACCCTGCCGTCGGGTCGCTGCGATACATGGCCACGCGCACGGCCACCGGGGCGCTGCCTGCCGGCACGGTCAGCAGGTAGGCGTCGCGCACGATCTCCCCCGCCCGCCAGCGCGTCGTCGGATACCAGCCGTCCACCGGATGCGCCCGGTCGGCCTGGGTCAGGATGTCGGCCGGACCGGCCGGCGGGTCGGCGGCCACGAGATGGACGGCGGTGCTATAGTCGAACGCCAGCGGTTGCTCGGCCTGCCAGTAGAGTGTCAGCAGCAATTCGCCCGCCTCCGTCCAGCCCAGTTGATAGCCGCGGATGAGCGCGCCGTTCTCCAGATCGAAGTCAACCGGGACGATGCTGGAACTAAGCAGTAGCGCCGGCTCGTCCACGATGGGCGCGGGGCTGACCTCGATCACCCCCGGCGCGGCCGAGGCCAGATAGAGCGGGCCGAGGCGCTCCTCGAAATAGCTCAAAGGGAAGATGCGTAACGTCTGGTCGGGCAGCAGCAGGCGCTGGCCGCTGTTGATGACGGCCTGGGGCTGGGCGTTGTGGTCAACGAGATTCAGGCCGGCCAGCCGCCCACCGAAGCGCTGCTCATAGGTCAGCGTCCAGTAGTCGGTGCCCCAGGGGACTAGCACGGTCGCCGGCCGCGCCGGGTCGGCGGTCACGCGGTCAACCGACTCAACGATGGCCTGCGACGAGTCGTCGCGGGTGACGGACAGGATGAACGGCCGCGTCGCCCACGCCCGATAGCCCAGCGCCACGACCAGCAGAACGGCCGTCGCGAGGGCCAGGGCGCGCCGTAGCGACCACGTCTCCCCTGCTCCCCTGCTCCCCTGCTCCTCTGCCCGCGGGCGGGTTACCAACCCGCCCCACAACCAATCCAGCACCAGCGCCAACCCCACCCCCGCCAGCAACACCACCGGCAGCTTGGCCGCCAGTTGCCCGTCCGTCACCCGGTTGCGCCAGATGAGGACGGTCACGGCGAAGTTGGGCAGCCAGGCCAGCGTTAGGGCTAACCCAACCAGGAGGCGGCGACTTAAGTCAGGGACCAGGGGCCAGGGGCTAGGGGCTAGGGAAGAGCCTTCTTCCTCTGGAACCTGGCCCCTGGAACCTGGCCCCTCATCCAGCCGCGGTCGGCCGTCGTCGGTCGGCGGTCGGCTAAGCCACAGCCCGGCCAGCCCCATAGCCAGCAGCGGCAGCCACAGGTCGTCGTGGAGTATCTCCAGCGTCGTGCGCACGCGGGCGGCCCAGTCGGTGCTCAGGTCGAAGACGCGGTCGGCGCGGTTGTCGAAGAACAGTGTCCAGAAGCCGTCCCACGTGCCCGGCGCGCCGAAGACCCAGTCGGCCCCCATCCAGACGCGCAGGGGCAGGTAGAGGTAGGTCAGCGGGGCCAGCAGGGCGATGGTCACGACCAGCAGCAGCGTGCGCCAGCCCATGCGGAAGATGTCCGGCAGGTGGGGCAAGACGAGCAGCAGCACCGCCGGGGCGATGAGGACGAGCGAGCGCTGATGCACCACGCCCTGGCTGAAGATGAACGTCAGCCACAGCAGGTCAGCGCGCCGACCGTCGCGGCCGAAGCGCACGGCGAAGAGCAGCGTCGCCAGCGTCAGGGCCATCGTGGCCGTGTGCAGTTCGCCGATGGAGGCGTCCATCCAGACCGAGGTACTAATTGCCGCAGCCAGCGCCCCCAGCGCGGCAAACGGCCCGGCCGCGCCCAGCTCCATCGCCAGCCAGACGAGCAGAGCCACGGACAGCAGCCCCCAGACGAGGGCGTAGAGCGACACGCCCGCCGCCGGCGCCACGCCGACGAGGCGCAGGGCCGACACGAACAGCGAGCCGAGGGCCGTCCACTGCGGGTAGCCGCTGTGGTGGATCGTTCCCCAGCGCGGCAGGGCGTTCTGGTGCTCGCCCACGTCGGTCACGTAGGGGTGGCCACCGCCGTTGATGATCGTCTGCACCGTGGACAGGTAGAGCAGCGCGGCCAGGGCGACGGCGAGAGCTATCCAGAACGGTGCTTTTTTGAGAGAGAAACTAGGGAAGCCAGAGTTCCTGAGCCGGGCCATTCAGCACGATCTCCAATTGGTTCAGGACATCACGACCAAGAATCGCCTCTGTAGAGTCCCTGGCGGCTATAGCGCGGATACCGTGAATGACGACTCCGGCAACATGAACGGATGCCAGGTACAGATTCACGACACGCGCCTCGCCAAGAATGCCCCGCAACCGCCGCTGTTCGACATAGCGGCAACCGGCTTCAGCCAGGAGCGGCGCAGGTATCATGGTGGCGTCGGCCCCAGTGTCAACAAATGCCGTCAATACCTGTCGTGGCGACTCAGCGCCGCTCGGGCCGAGGCCTATTTCCATGACAGGCGCAGCGGGATCGTAGGCAGCATCGTAGGCAAAGCTGGCTTTCACTGGCGATCGCGCTCCAATTTGGGTGACCGAATCCGAAGCTCTGGCTCTGGCATGGGCAGCACACGCTTTAGAAGAACAACCCTGTCCGGGTATTGGCTTTCAACGCGCCGTAGCAGCGTCGTCTCATCGGCGTCATGGTCAACCAACTTGCCGCCAAGCACAGCAACATACTCCCCCAAATAGGCGGCCATCAACCCGGAGTGCATGGCCTCATAAGCGGCAATTTCGTAGGCCATCGCGGTCTCATCGGCCACCGGCGGTACGGCCGCATCCACTAGCTGCCGGGTCGTCAGCAGTTGCTCCAGCGCTTCTTTGATAATGGCATCCGTTGACTGCCGACGCGCGCGGGCCAACTCGCGCGCCCGGCGGTAGAGCGTTTCCGGGATTGATACGGACACGTATTCTGCCATTCCTGAATTGTAGCAGAAACATCCGGCGTTCACTCAATTCGCCGGTAAAACTCAACCACAATCTCCTCCGGCCCGGCGATGAAGGCGGCTTCGGTGCCCCAGTCGGTCAGGGCCGGTTGGCGCAGGACGGTCGCCCCGGCGGCCTGGGCGCGGGCCAGCGCTTCGGCCACGTCCTCGACCTGGAAGTGGACGATGACGCCGCGCGCCGGAGCGACGGGGACGAGAGCCGCCGGGGTCAGCATGATCGTCACCGTGCCCGTATCCAGTTCGGCGAAGTTAGCGTCGGTGTAGCGCGGCACGACGCCGACGGCCTCCTGGAAGAAAGCCACCGCCGCCGGCACGTCGCGGACGACGAGGTCGAGGTTGTCGAAAATGATCATACAGTGAAGTGTACCGTTGTAGGGCGGGTTGGCAACCCGCCTCTTCTACCGCTGCCGATCAAGAGGCGGGTTGCCAACCCGCCCTACAACGCCGGCAGGGTGACGGTAAACGTACTCCCCCGCCCCCGCCCGCTGCTGCTGACGCCCACCGTCCCGCCGTGGTTCTCGACGATGGCCTTGACGATGGCCAGCCCCAGCCCCGCGCCGCCGTGCTCGCGATCGCGGGCGTCGTCGCCGCGGAAGAAGCGGTCGAAGACCTGCGGCAGGTGCTCCGGGGCGATGCCTTCGCCGCTGTCGCGCACCACGACCTCGGCCGCCCCGTCGCGCCGGCCGACGGTCACCAGGACGTTGCCGCCCGGCGGCGTGTGGCGCAGCGCGTTGGCCAGCAGGTTTTGTATCGTCTGGCGGATGCGGTCGGCGTCCACGTCCACCGTCGGCGGCGCGCCCAGCAGTTCGACGCGCAAAGCGATGCCCTCGGCCGCGGCCAGCGGCGCGAAGCCCGACGCGCTCTCCTTCACCAGCGCCCCCAGGTCGGTCGGCCGCCGGTCGAGCGGCAACTGGCGCGCCTCGGCCAGGGCCAGTTCGTGCAGGTCGTTGACCAGCCGCGTCAAGTGGTCGGTCTGCTCCAGCAGGCGCGACACCTCGGCCTGATTGAGCGGGTAAACGCCGTCAAAGATGGCTTGCAGGTTGCCGCGCAGGACGTGGAGCGGGTTGCGCAGTTCGTGGGCCACATCGGCCAGCAGTTGCCGCCGCAGCCCCTCGGCCTGCTCCAACTGTCCGGCCATGTGGTTGAAAGAGTGGGCCACGGCGCGCAACTCCTGGCTGCCGCGCACGCGCACGCGATGGGCCAGGTCGCGGGCGGCGATGGCCTCCGCGCCGCGGGTCAGTTCTTGCAACGGGGCCAGCAGCGTCCGGCTGAGGATGACCCCGGCCAGCGTGCCGGCCACAGCGGCCACGATGAGCGAGCGGCTGAAAAAGAGGCGGATGGCGGTCTCCACCTGCGTCCGCAGTTCGGCCCGCTGCTCGGCCGGCAGGGCGCGCAGCAGAGACTCCAGCCCGCTGCTCAACTCCGACGACATCTCGAACTGGATGGCGGCGATGAACGGCATGATCATGGCCAGGACGAGGATGCCACTGATGACCAGGGCGAAGCGCACCCACAGGCGATTCATTCCGCCTCCTCGGCCAGCCGAAAGCCGACACCGTAGACGGTCTGGACGTAGGTCGGGTTGGCCGGGTCGGGTTCGATCTTCTGGCGCAGGTTGCGGATGTGGCTGTCCAGCGTGCGCTCGACGCCATCGAACTCCACGCCCAGGGCGCGGCGGGTCAATTCGCCGCGGGTCAGCACGTAGCCGGCCTGCTCCATCAGCACTTGCAGCAGGCTGAACTCGGTCGGGGTCAGTTCGATGGGGCGGCCGTCCACGCGCACGTCGCGGCGGCGCACGTCCATCTCCAGCCCGCCAACGCGCAACGTCTGCGGCGGGGCCACGTCCGGCTGGCGCAGCCGGGCGCGCACGCGGGCCACGACCTCGCGCGGGTTGTAGGGCTTGGTCACGTAGTCGTCGGCCCCCAACTCCAGCCCCACGATCTTGTCGGTGTCGTCCACCCGGGCGGTCAGCATAATGATAGGGATGTGGGCCAGCGACGGGTCAGCGCGCACCAGCCGGGTGATGGCCCAGCCGTCCATGCCGGGCAACATCAGGTCGAGCAGCAGCAGGTCGGGCCGGTCGCGGCGGATGACGTGGACGGCCGTGTCGCCGTCATAGGCAGCCAACACCTCGAAGCCGGCCTGCTCCAGGTAGGCGCGAATGAGGCGGACGACCTCGCGGTCGTCGTCAACAACCAATATGCGGCGCATGATGGTTCATTATAGAGTAGATACGAAATACGAGATACGAGATACGAGTGAAGAGCGCGCTCTTCACTCGTATCTCGTATCTCGTATTTCATA
>WBZP01005418.1_pt2 | contig 12151 bp, 10 predicted proteins | sample 5204301 | NCBI WGS metagenome assembly WBZP01 (sample SAMN12412401, study PRJNA552823) | activated sludge metagenome | isolation source: activated sludge from nitrification reactor of wastewater treatment plant... | place: USA: Pennsylvania | collected 2017
AAGGTTCAGACAAGTGCGTTGTTAAACTTTGTAGCAGCAGGTATGGTTAAATTTAAACCTACAGGTGGACAATTCCCTGATATATGGAAGGAAGGCGAAACTATTTCCACTAAAATGTTCGTATATGGTTTCGTTCCGTTTGGTGGCCTTCATTCGCTTTATTTCAAGAAGATAGATAAAGTAAATAAAATTTTGCAGACAAGAGAATGGGACAATTCTGCGAAAGTGTGGAACCATAAAATGGTTCTCAAAAAACTCAAGGACAATAAAATTATGTACGAAGACGAAATTATTATTTATGGTGGTGTGTTGACTAGTTTTATTACATGGTGGGCAAAATCATTTTATAAACACAGACAGAAAAGATGGCAAATAGTAGCAATAGACCCAAATCAAATCAAATAGTTATTAATTATTCTAAATAATAATATCCTTGTCATTATCAGATGACATCAATGAAAGGATGTCAATGGTTATTGAAAATCTGACCTATTGGAGCATTGGTTACGATTCGTTTAGCTACTTACTATATTGAATATTATGTTTATTCGTAGCATTTAAGCTTATTATGCCCTTGGAAATCAATGATTAACGTCTTCCATCAATTGTTTAGCAAGTTTATTTGCATCTTCTGGTTTTATGATTTGAATCTTGTGACTTTCATCTGATCGATTGCCAAATCTTTCATATATGAATGCGGCAAAATCATCATCTTCGGGCAATTTAGATAATAAATATAAATTAAAACTTTCATCCCCTCTCCACTATCTCCTCCCTATCCCCATCATACCTATACTTCACTATCTCCTTCAAAAACAGGATTTGCCCAAAAATGATCAATATCAATTATTATTGTAGAAAACATGATTGTACCAGCTCTTAACCATTTTTCTCTCCAAAATATATAAGCAATCATAAAAGGAAAACCGAAATGTAAAGAATAATGTAACAAATTTTGGGAAATACTTATTATAGACACTTTTTATGTTTTTTGGAATTTTTAACCTTCTTTTGCAAGTTCTGACTTTTTTTTAAAACAGCTGAACTCAAACTAAATTAATGATATTTTTAATTCACCAATGGTTATTCAATGTTCATGCCTTTGTCCTGCTCCGCTTTTCAAAATAAATTCGCTGCTGATTAAATATGATCCTTCCGTAACAATAATATCTCCTTCCTTTAAACCAGACACAATTTCAATCCAATTATTGTTTTCCACACCTGTTTTTACCATTCTTTGCTCAAAGGTATTTTCGTGCGCCAGTACCCAAACGGTTTTCATTTCTTCCAACAGAACAGCAGATTTTGGTACTGCTAAAAGCTTGTTTAAAGATTTTTCAGGAATGACAGTTACCAACGTGCCTGGAATGAGTTCCCTCCCTGAATTATTTATCCTGATTTTAAGAAGATGAATTCTTTTGCCGTCTTCTACTATTGGATTGTTGTAAACCAATGTGCCTTTATAAATTTGTTCGGGATTGCTTTCACTAAAAATCTGAAATGTTTTGTTTTCAGATATAGACGAGATTTCATTGGAATATAACTGCGCTTCTACCCATAGCTGATTTAGAGAAGTGGTTTTTAAAAGCGTGGTGCCTTCATCTACATACATTCCTTCAGTTATATTGACTTCGATTACATAACCTGATACAGATGAATAAAAAGTTATTAAAGGACCCGTATTGCCTAAATTTTCTATATCAGAAATCTGTTTTTGTGTCATGCCCCACAACAGCAATTTATTCTTTGCAGCACTTAAAAAATCATTTGTCATTGTTGATGTTGCAGTTGTGCTTTTGGAATTTTTAATCAAAGACAAATATTCTTTTTTATCGGATTGCAGTTGTTCGCTGTAAATACTGTATAACGGACTTCCGATTTTAAGATAAGAACCTGTACTTTTTACAAACAGTTTATCTATTCTTCCTTTGGCACGGCTGCTGATAACTTTTACCTGTTCTTCATCAATGGCTACTGTTCCTATAATTGTGGATACGGATGAAATGCTTCTTAATTTAACAGTATCGATTTTAATTCCTGCTAATTCCTGTTGGCGTTTATCAATGGTTATGAAATTGCCTTCCTGACCTAAATGTTTGTTTTCTTTCCTTTCCACTTTGATCAAAGACATATTACAAACCGGACATGAACCTGGCGTACTACTAACAACACTTGGGTGCATAGGACAGGTGTAATAACTGCCAGACTCGGTTTGATGATTTTGATGTTCGTTCTTACAACCCGAAATAGCAAGTAAAGAAAGAAGTGTAAGTATAATATTATTCAGTCTCATATCATTTTTCATTTAAAAATGTTTCGCTATCCGTCATCATACCCGCTTGTAATGCAATTTCTTCATTAGGTGACAAACCACTCTTAATTGTCGTCATACCGATATTACTTGAGCCGGCAATTACTTTTCGCACCTGAAAAATTCCAATGCCATTTCGGGTAGAATCTTTTTTTACCCATACATAAGAATTCAATCCTGTTTTATAAACTGCTGTCGAAGGAACTTGTAAATTTTTAGACTTGTTAGTTGCAAAGTGGGCAGTGACAAGTGAGTTAATTTTCAAAAAATTACTTGGATTTTTAAGGACTATTCTCACTCTTGCAAAACGCTGGCTTGTTTCTTCAAATGTTTGTTCAATCAACGCAACTTTACCTTTGAGCGCTTTTGAAGGATTGGTTTCTGAAATTATTTCTACGGTTTGGTTTTTGCTAATTTGATTTAAGTACTGATTAGAAACAGAAACCAAGGCCCAAACTTCCTGTAATGGGTTGACGCTAAAAAGTGTTTGTCCTTCGTTTACGTAAATACCTTCACGAATTTGTGAAGCGGATTCTGAATAAGAACTTCCATCGGTATTTTGCTGATTCATAGTGTTCATTGACGAAGTGGATTTGGAACTTGTATTTTCCTGAACGGTTGTGCCATCAAAAAAGACGTACCCATTTACTGGGCTATAAATTGAAATGGTTAAAGCTACTGTTCCATTTTTTTCTAACTTATCAATTTGACTATTAGTAATACCAAGCAATCGAAGTTTTTCTTTTGATTTAACTATTAAATTATCATCAGCATTTGATTTTAAAAGGAAAAGATGTTCTTCCTGAAAGGTGCGCAAATCAGGACTATATAGGTCCATGATTTTAGAGCCCTTCTTAACATATTGATTGCTGAATGTAACATATAGTTTTTCTATTCTGCCACCAAAGCGTACTGCCACTGACAAATTTTGGTTTTGGGCAGGAACAATAAAACCCTGTGCCTTCAAGGTTTTTCCATCGCTGCCTGATTGCAGTTTAACAGTTGCCTGACGGGATAAAACCTGTTTGTTGGGAGAAACAATTTGAATTAATTCTTCCTCCACCAATTGTAAGGTCATGTTACAAATCGGACAGTTGCCGGGTTGCGGATATGTTTTATCGCCTTCGCAACCCATGGGGCAGATATAGTTGTCATGTTCCTGAAGATGGTTTTGATGATTGTCTTGGCTCTGTTCATTTTTGCAGGATAGAAACACTCCTACAACAAACAACCATATGATACTTATGCTATTTAATTTCTTTCTCATATTCATATTCGGCTTCCAATATTAAAATGTTTATCAATTTGTCATACGATTCCAGTTTTTTCATCAAAAGCATTTCCCATGCATCCAATAGTACAAAAAAGTCGCCGGTGTTTTGTCTGTATGCGAGAAGATTGGCTTCCAGATTGTTTTCATAAGCTGGAATAATATTTTTAGTGTAGCTCTGATACAAAGCGATTTCGTATTGAAGCATGGTAAGTTTTTCTGTTGCCATTTTTGTTGCCATCAGTTCCATCGTCTGTTTTTCCTGTTCCATTGACTGGATTTGAAAGTCGATGGCTTTTACTTCAGATGAATACATTTTTGATGACCAGGGAACAATGGGAATGGTGATCATTCCCATCAATGACCATTGATTTGGCATACCGAACATTTGCATGTGTTCCGCTCGAATACCGAAATCAGGCCTTATACCCACTTTCATTACTTTTTGCTCCAACTCCATAGATTGAATGTATTTGGTCAGGGCAGTAATGTCGCTTCGTTTAGAAACGTTTGCCGTGTCCGCCACATTTTTCATATAATTATTTGGCGAAATGAGTGTATCAATTTCAAAAGGGGTATTTACATCCTGAACCATGAGTATATTTAATCCAATATTACTTTCTGCAATCGATCCGTCTAGCATTAGCAGCATGTTACTGAGTTCGGCTAATCGAGCTTTTGCTTTATAAATTGTTTGAAGTTTCGATTGGTTATTGTTGAATTTTTCCTCAGAAGTTGTGATTAACAGTTTCAGTATTCCTTCACTTTCTTTAAGAATGAGTTGTTTTTTTTCAGCTATATAGCGATTGTAATACAAGATTTTTGCTTCGCGTCTCAATTCGTTTTTTGTCCATTCACTTTTTGATTTTTCAATTTCTGCTAATGAGGTGAGATAACTTTTCTTAGCGTTCAGTTTGCTCTTGTTCGGTATCATTTGTTCAATGGAAAAAGCAATACCAGCCTGATTCATCGGGTTGTCTCTTTCTTTAAGCATTGATAAATTGTATGGGAAACGCATAATGCCTGTGGAAAATGTGGGCGGCATCCATGCTTTTGCTCCGTCTGCTTTTGCCTGGATAGATTGAATGTTGTATTGATACTGAATGATAGAAGGGAAATTGGTTTCTACCTGCTTTAAGAGTTTTTCCAATGAAATGTATGATGTATCCTGTGCGTGAAGTATAAATACATAAGATAACAGTGCGATTATTAAAAATATATTTTTCATGTCATCAATCTTTAATTTCTAAATATTCAACTTTACCATGTTTTTTCAATTCATATTCTTTCACCATTTGATACACCACAGGCAAAACGATCAATACAAAAAGTGTGGAAGTAATTAACCCGAAGACAAATGGGATTGTAATGGGTTTCATCACATCACTTCCTACCCCTGTAGCAAAAAGAATGGGCATTAATCCAATCATATCAGCCATTACTGTCATCAATTTTGGGCGTACACGCATTACCGCACCTGAAAAAACTGCCGTCTCCACTTCTTCTTTTGACAATTCAGCACTACCATTTATATCCACTGCATCGCGAATGGCTTCATTCAAATAGACGAGCATTAAAACACCAGTTTCTACCGCAACACCAAATAAGGCAATGAATCCGACTGCCACAGCCACTGAAAAATTCACATCAAAAAAATACATGGAATAAACACCACCAATCAATGCAATAGGGATACTGGAAAGCACAATGGCCATTTCTTTTACGGAATGAAATGTAAAATAGAGCACGAATGCAATAATCAAAAGGGTAATGGGGATTATAATTTTCAAGCGATTTTCTGCACGGACCTTACTTTCATATTGTCCACTCCAATTGATAAAATATCCTTTTGGCAATTGTTTGAAATCCTGTTCAATCTTCTTCTTGGCATCTCCCACCACACTGCCCATATCCCTACCGCGAATATTGAACAGAACCGTTCCACGCAGCATGGCGTTTTCCGAATTTATCATAGGCGGACCTTCTGAAATTTCAATATCTGCGACAGCCGAAAGCGGTACAACACCATAGTTGGTAGTTTGAATGGGTGTGCGTTTTATTTCTGATATATCTTTTCTGAAATCCTGCGCCAATCGCATGGATACACTAAACCGCTGTCTACCCTCCACCGTTTGTGTTAACGGCATTCCTCCTAATGCCATTTCAATAATCATGTTAATTTCTTCAACAGTTAGATTATATCTAGCAATTTCTTCTCGTTTTATTTTGATGTCAAGATATTTTCCGCCAGTCAATTGCTCCACATATAAATCCGCAAGTCCTTCTATACCCTGTAATGATTTCTCAATTTGACGGGCAATATTATAAATGGTGTCTAATTCCTGCCCGTATATTTTTATACCAATGTCTGTCCGCACTCCGGTTGAAAGCATATTGATTCGGTTGATGATTGGTTGTGTCCAGCCACTTGTGACGCCCGGTATCTGCACTTTATCATTCAATTCGGTAATCAGTTTCTCGGTGGTCATTCCATCTCGCCACTCTGATTTTGGTTTAAGTAAAATGATGCTTTCTATCATGCTCATGGGTGCGTTGTCAGTAGCGGTATAAGCCCGGCCTGCTTTACCCAGTACATTTTTTACTTCGGGAACGGACATAATGAGTTTGTCCTGAACCTGCAATATACGCTTAACTTCATTGTTTGAAACATCGGGTAATGTGACAGGCATGAACAAAAGCGACCCTTCATCTAAAGGAGGCATAAATTCAGAACCCAAACTCAATACAAAAGGAATACTACCCAACACAATAACTACAGAAATTACAATAACGGTCTTTTTCCAACGTTGGCAAAGTCGTAAAACAGGGCTATAAATTTTTATGAAGAAATTGGCAACCGGATTTCTGCTTTCTGGAATAAGTTTGCCTTTCAGGAGTGATCGCAATAACATCGGTACAACAAAAAGTGCTACAATGACAGAGCCAATCATGGTAAAGGTTTTTGTCAACACCAATGGTGAAAACAATTTCTTTTCCTGCCCTTCGAGAAATAGAATGGGCGCAAATGAAATGAGTGTAACGAGTATGGAGAAAAAAACAGCCCGACCTACTACACGTGATGAGCGCTCAATGATTTTGATGCGTTCTTCTTCGCTTAATTCTTTGGTATTTCCTATTCTTTGCTTTTCCATTATTCTTCTGTTTTTAAAACTGCTTTCACCAATCCTTTGTAAGCATTTTCAGTCATCACAATTCCAGCATCCACCAAATCTCCAATAGCAAGTGCAATGCCACCTAATGACATAATGTTGAGTGAAATACCAAACATTTTCACAATCATAAAACCAATAAGCACAGATAAAGGAATGGTAACGATGGCAACTACAGCACTCCGCACATGAAAAAGAAACAATAACACGACTAACGAAACGACAATAATTTCTTCAATCAATGCTTCTTTGAGCGTGGCAACAGCCGCTTCGATCAGGTCGCTGCGATCATAAGCGACTTTGATTTTTACCCCGGGGGGCAACCCTTTTTCTACATCGCCCAACCTTTCCTTCACTCGGTCAATTACTTCTTTGGCGTTTTCACCATATCGGGCTACTACCACACCGCCTACTACTTCGCCTTCTCCGTTTTCATCCACAATGCCCAAACGGATGTCGCTGCTCATTTGCACATCGGCCACATCTTTCAGTTTGATGGGAATGGATTCGTTTGAACCAACAGCAATTTCCTCTATATCCTGAATGTTTTTGATGTAGCCCAAACCCCGTATCATGTAGCCCATGCGGTTCATTTCGTATATACTACCACCCACATCGCGGTTGTTTGCTTTCAAGGCATTCGACACATCCATTGCCGATATATTGTAATAAATCAGTTTATTTGGATTGATGCTTACCTGATATTGTTTTTGGAAGCCTCCGAATGATGCGACTTCACTAACTCCCGGCACATTTTGTAAAGCAAATTTCACATACCAGTCCTGAACGGCTCTAAGTTCTCCCAAATCGTAACCATCGCCCTGAAGTGTGTACCAAAACACGTGGCCCACGCCTGTTCCATCAGGACCAAGTGTAGGAGTTACGCCTTGCGGCAATGCTTTTTGAGCGAAGTTCAAACGCTCCAACACCCGGGTTCGTGCCCAGTAGATTTCTGCATCGTCATTGAAAATGACAAAAATGAAACTCATACCAAACATGGAAGCTGCGCGAATAGCTTTTACATTTGGTATACCCTGCAGGTTTGAAACCAGGGGATAGGAGATTTGGTCTTCCATTATTTGCGGATTGCGCCCCATCCATTCGGTGTAAACAATGACTTGATTTTCAGAAAGGTCGGGAATGGCATCAACAGGAGTGGTCATTACTGACCACACACCACCAGCTATAATCAGCAAAATGCCAATCCAAACAAAAAAACGGTTATGCGTTGACCACGAAATTATCTTTTCAATCATGACAATTTCGTTTTTAGAAGTTGAGCATTTATAGCTACTACAATTGTGCTTAAACTCATAAGCACAGCACCCACCGCCGGACTTAGCATGATGTTCCATTGATACAAAACACCTGCAGCCAATGGGATGGCGATAATGTTATAGCCAGCTGCCCACCAAAGGTTTTGTATCATTTTGTTGTAGGTAGCTTTGCCAAATAAAATCAGGTTGGCAATATCCTTAGGATCAGAGTTGACCAGAATAATATCTGCTGTTTCTGCTGCAATATCTGTACCTGAGCCAACAGCAATACCTACATCTGCTTGAGCTAGGGCAGGGGCATCATTTACACCGTCACCTGTCATTGCAATATATTCTCCTTTTTCCTGAAGTTCTTTTACTTTCTCTAATTTATCATGCGGTAATACATTGGCCAAAAAGCCGTCCATTTTTAATTCCTCGCTTACTTTTTTTGCTACTTTTTCATTGTCGCCTGTAAGCAGTAGGTTTTTTATTCCAGCATCCTTAAGTATTTGAATGGCTTCAAAAGAACTTTCTCTTATTTGGTCGGAAAATGTAAAATACCCGGCAACATCTTTGTCAATCAGAATATATACAACTGTGCCTGTAAAGTCATCATTTTCTTCAGTGATACTAATGTTCTGTTCTTTAAGGTAATTTGGCCCAACTACTTTTATTTCTTTTCCTTCCACTTTTCCTTCCAAACCTTTTCCGGGTAGGTAGTTAAAATTTTCAGATTTTGGGATTGTAATGTTCAATTCCTTGACTTTTCTTAACAACCCCGCTGCTATATAATGCTCTGAATGTTGTTCAATTCCTGATGCTAAACGCAGTAATTCTTCATCATAATATTTTGGGCTCAGCACTTTAACTTCCTGCAATTCATGCGAACCTTTTGTAAGTGTTCCGGTCTTGTCAAATATTATCGTGGTTATCAATCGTGCATTTTCAAATGCTGTCCTATTGCGGATCAACAAACCCTTTTGTGCAGCAATAGAAGTTGAAATAGCAACTACCAAAGGCACAGCCAGGCCCAAAGCATGTGGACAAGAAATTACCATTACCGTGACCATTCTTTCCAATGCAAATACAAATGGAAAGCCCAGTAGTAACCAAACAACAAGAGTAATAACACCTCCTCCCAATGCAACAAAGGTCAGCACCTTTGCGGCACGGTCGGCAAAATTTTGTGTTTTTGATTTTACTTTTTGTGCATCTTCTACGAGTTTCACCACCTTGTTCAGATAACTGTCTTTACCAGTGCTTTCTACTTTTATAGTTAGGGTACCATTACCATTTATTGCTCCGCCAATTACTTTGCTGTCTATAGTTTTTTTTATAGGTTTACTCTCACCTGTGAGCATACTTTCATTTACAAAACTTTCTCCTTCTGTTACCATCCCGTCCACCGGAATTTTTTCCCCTGGCTTTACCATTACCACATCTCCAATTTTTAATTCGCTGACTGGCATATCATGAATCTGGCCATCATTTAGATGATGTGCAGTGGAAGGCATCATTTTTACAAGCAATTCCAATGAACGGGATGCACCCATGACCGACTTCATTTCAAAGTAATGTCCAATGAGCATAATATCTATCAGCGTTGCCATTTCCCAATAGAAGTCCATTCCCTTTAAGCCGAAAGTGATAGCAATACTATATGCCCATGCAACTGTGATTGCAACACCAATAAGTGTCATCATGCCAATGGCTTTATCTTTTACTTCATCATACAGCCCTTTCAAAAAAGGGTTTCCGCCATAAATGAAAATGAAAGTGGACAGAACTGCTAACACATACTTGTCGCCTTGAAAGGCTAATTCAAACCCTAACCACTGTTGAATCATGTGCGACAGGGCAAGCACAGGTATAGAAACTATGGAACATGCAATAAACCGCTTCCAAAAATCAGAAACATTATGTCCTGCATGTTTGTCGTGACCGATTTCAGTATGTTTTGCGTGAAGGTCGGTATTATGTTGACTTTTAGTATGATGAATATGTGTATGTTCCATTTCTAAATAAATTTTTGATTTGTTTGTGTGCTGTTCTGTTGCTCCTCCTTATGGGTTTTTTGCACCATGCCCACGTATATTTTAAACGAAAGCCGACATCCTGGTTTGTCTCCACCTAATTCTCCTTCCCACTTCATAAAACTCTGATATAGAGCAGTTCCAGTTGTTGAAGAAACTATGGTATCCACCGCCATTTGTTCATTGAATCTTATTTTGCAACTAACAGTTTTTTATGATATATTTTATCATTAATGACTATCTTTAGAATGTACATTTTATCTATCAAATAATCTCCGGATAATACCCAGGTATGTGAACCTTTTGACTGATCTCCCTTAAATATTTGATGAATTAATCTACCACTTAAGTCATACATCTCAATGTTTAAATGCGAGTCACTTTTTAATTCATATGGTATCGTCGTATTGGAAATAAAAGGATTTGGAAAATTGCCAAATTCAATATAAGATTCTGGTTCTGTTACTTCATTTGCTTTGGACCTGGATAATACGAATTGGTCCTTATTTGCAACCATAGCATGCCATACATGATCAATTTCAACTTCTGTACAAATATGCGAATTACATCCAGTGATTTCATCACTAATAAATAAACAAACAGTATAAATGCCTGTATGTGAATAAGTATGATTTGGATTTTCAGAGGTAGATGAATGTCTATCACCAAAATTCCAAAGATACTGAGTGTGATCAGTAGTATAAGAAGATGTATTAAAAAATCGCATTTGATTGCTTTTCGAATCATAATGTGATGTAAATAAAGCAATACATTCATGGGCTGTGGCATGGATCGTCACAGCATGGCAATAAGTGCTGCTACAACCGTGATTGTTATGCACAGTCAGGCATACCACATATGTTCCCGCATGAGAATAGGTATGATGTGGATTATGGTTGGTAGAACTATGTCCATCGCCAAAATCCCAAAGCCAGGAAGTAATCGGAGTAGAACTAATGGTTGAATCCGCAAAATTTACAGTAAAAGTTGTATCCGATTGCTGAAATCCAAACAAAACATGGCACTCAGGTTGTATTGTTGAAACGGTGACAGGATGACAATAAGTGCTGCTACAACCATGGTTATTATGCACAGTCAGGCATACTTCATATGTTCCTGCATGAGCGTATGTATGATGTGTATTATAGGTTGTTGAGCCATGTCCATCACCAAAATCCCAAAGCCAGGAAGTGATCGGAGTAGAGCTAATGGTTGAATCCGCAAAATTTACAATTAAAGTTGTGCCTGCTTGTTGAAATCCAAACAAAGCATGGCACTCAGGTTGTATTGTTGAGACCGTAACAGCACGACAATAAGTGCTATTACAACCGTGATTGTTATGCACAGTCAAGCATACCTCATATGTTCCGGAATGAGCGTATGTGCGATGTGGATTATGGTTGGTAGAGCTATGTCCATCACCAAAATCCCAAAACCATGAAGTTATCGGCGTAGAGCTGGTTGTCGAATCCGCAAAATTTACAGTTAAAGTCGTACCAGATTGCTGAAATCCGAATAGAGCGTGACACCCACTTTGCCCATGGCAAAAATTGGGTAGTAATATAAGTGCTAAATTAAAGTAAATGATTTTATACATGGCTTATATTTTAATAAATTTAGTAGTAAAAAACTGAGATCGGCGCTATGATCAACATATTGCCAATCTCAGTTGAATATTCATTTAATGAATATTTAGTAACTTAATGCTCATGTCCTTCGTGGTTTTCAAGCTGTTTAAGGTCCATACCACATTTAGGGCATTTGCCAGCTGCGTCGTACGTTTTTTCGCCTTCGCATTTCATTGGGCACTGATATACAGCGGCCATTGGTTTTGCAGCAGAACTCGTATCAACAGCTGTTGTTGCTTCAGTTGGAGCCGCTGGTGTTTGTGCAGTGTTTGACTTGTTACCGCAAGACGCCAAAACGATGGTCATGATTAAGATAAAACTAAAAGAAAAGATTTGATTTTTCATGATGAAATTGTTTTAATGGTTAATAATTAAGTGATTTAAATTTATCTCAATTGCATTTTGCTTTTATCCATGTCGCACATACCCAAGTCTTTCATGTTTTTCATCCCTTGTGGATGTTCGTTCATCGCGATCATC
>WBZP01002374.1_pt1 | contig 12150 bp, 4 predicted proteins | sample 5204301 | NCBI WGS metagenome assembly WBZP01 (sample SAMN12412401, study PRJNA552823) | activated sludge metagenome | isolation source: activated sludge from nitrification reactor of wastewater treatment plant... | place: USA: Pennsylvania | collected 2017
ACACGGCCTCCTGCATCTTCATCGGCTTGAGGTCGGGGTCGATGTAGTCCGAGCCGAGGCCGACGTGACGGAAGTCGATCGGGCCGCGCTGCAGGGTGCCGGGGCAGGCCGGCGGGCAGTTCGGGTTGTCGATGATCTGGCTGAGGTCGGCCGAGTCCAGCGTGTAGTAGTACTCGAGCCACTTCTGGCCGCCGAAGGAGCCGAGCGGCAGCTCCATCTTGAAGATGTCGTAGAAGATGCCCCACGACCCGTACAGCTTGGTCTTGCCGTCGCCGGCGACGTCGTAGGCGAAGCCGACGCGGGGGGCGAGCTTCTTGCCGAAGCCCCACTCGATCGCGTACTGGGGCACCTCGGGGTCGTCGACGAACGTCGGGACCTTCTCGTTCTCCGTGCGGAGGCCGAGGTTCAGGGTCAGGCGGCGGCCGATCGTCCAGGAGTCCTGGAGGAAGAGGCCGACGTTGTTCACGCTGACGTCGCCCTGCGTGATGAAGCCCTGCTGCGGGAAGACACCGTTGCTGCGGACCTGGTAGCGGCCGTAGGTGCCGCGCGAGCCGGACAGCGACTGGTTCCAGTAGATCCGGACGAGGTTGCCCTGCTCACCGGTGAGCTGGTCGAGGCCGATGCGGTCGAGCTGCGCGCCGAGCTTCAACTGGTGCTCTCCGCCGCCCGAGAAGAAGAACGTGGTGTCCCACTGCAGCTGGAAGCGCTTCTGCTTGTTCCGCGTCGAGGCGTTGTTCGTCGGCACGTTGGCGTAGCCGTTGGCCTTCTGCCACTCGGCCGGGACGCCGGCGACACCGATCGAGGATCCAGAGTAGGTGACGCGGTCCTTGTTGTAGACGCCCTCGGTATAGGAGTCGTTGAACGCATAGCCGCCGCGCAGGCTCATGAATACCCTGTTGCTCGGCGTCCAGTCGATCGTGGCCGACGTCGCCCAGTTCGGGTAGACGTAGTCGATGTCGTAGTTCGCGCTCGGGTTGCCGGCGCCGTCCTGGCCCGGCAGCGCCCCCTCGTACTTCTGGTTCGAGAGGTTGTAGGTCGCGCGGATCCGCCACTGCGGGCCGAGCTGGGCCGTCACGTTCGAGGTCAGGTAGTTCGAGCGGTAGTCCTCGCGGAACGTCTGGTTGGACCCGTTCGAGAGGAACGTGACGTTCCGGTCGAGCGGGCGGAACTGCGGCAGGTAGCCCGCGAAGAACCACACCTTGTCGCGGACGAGCGGGCCGCTGAGGCTGAAGCCCGGCTCGAAGCGGTTGTACTCGTCCTTCTTGTACGTCACGTACTCCGCCTCGCGGTCGTTCGTCGGCTTGAGCCGGAGCGTCGCGCGCGGGTCGGAGTCGAGCGCCTCGGACTGGTAGTACATCATCACGTCGCCGCGCCACTGGTTCGTGCCGCTCTTCGTGAGGACGTTCACGACGCCGCCGGTCGCGCCGCCGTACTCGGCGGTGTAGCCGGAGGACTTGACCTGGACCTCCTCGACGAAGTCGGTCACGAGCGTCTTGGCCGCGGTACCGTTCTGGAGGTTCGTGGCCTCGGCGCCGTCGACCACCCACCGGTTCTCGGAGCCGGACGAGCCGTCGATCGAGATGCCGCCCGTCTTGCCCTCGGAGTTGGCGCCGGCGGCCTGCGTGACCAGCGACGAGAAGTCGCGGCCCTTCGGCATCTTCTCGATCTCGTCGTCACGGATCGAGGTCGAGCGGGCGCTCTGGGTGATGGCGATGAGCGGGGACTCGGCCACGACCTGGACCGTCTCCGCCATGCCACCCGGGTTGAGCGTGAAGTTGATGGTCAGCTGCGCGCCGAGGCGGAGGTCGACGTTGCGGGTCGACGCGGGCGCGAAGCCGGACAGGTTGGCCGTGATCTCGTACCGGCCGGGAAGGAGCGACGCGAAACGGTACTCGCCGCTCGCGTCGGTGACGACGCTGACGCCGGGGCCGCTCACCCGCTCCGCCCTCGACTCCTGAGCCGAGGACATCTTGGCGGTGACGGTCGCGCCGACGAGGGCGCCGCCCTGGGAATCCTTGATAACGCCCTGAATCGAGCCTCTCTGCTCCTGCGCGGCCAGCGGCATCGCGACCGCGAGCGCCGCGAGCGCCGCGAGCAGAGCGACGGAAACTCTCAACCTCATGCATCCTCCAAGTGGCCTGCGAAGGCCGATGCCCCGACGTTTCGGCGGATCAGAGATGTGGGTGACGAGACGACGCCTGCTCGACCGGAGCGTTGTCGATGGGGCGGCACAAGAGCAATCCCGGGGCCAGATCCTGCCCGGGGGAGCCTCGCGCAAAGCGTTACATATCAGCGACTTACACGAGGCACATTCCGAGTCCGCCGGCCGCTATTCAATTGCTTGAACCGGACCGGGTGACGAACGTGCGCAAGCTCACTGCAAATGTTTGTCAATCAATGACGTACCGGTCCTTGGAGCTTTGTGGCTCCAGCCCGGGGCGAAGCCGCTCTCATTCGAGAATTTGGATGAAATCGGGGCGGCTATGGGCGGTTTGGAGACCTTCGGCTGATCACAGAGTGTCCAGCCATCGTCCCGAACGGCCCGTCGGCCGGCCGTCCTAGTGCCCGCCGGGCAGAACGCTCGTGGCGACCATCATCACGGTGAGGGCCACCAGCACGGCCACCGTCGCCCACGAAACGGCGTCCCACGTCCGGCCGTTCGTGAACTCCCCCATGATCGAGCGGCGGTTCACGAGCCGGATCATGAAGACGAGCACGAAGGGCAGGAGGACGCCGTTCATGATCTGCGAGACGAGGATGATCCGCAGGAGGGGCGCTCCCGGCAGCAGGATCATCCCCGCGCCGCCGACGATGAGGGCCGTGTAGAGCCAGTAGAACTCGGGCGCCTCGCCGAACTTGCGGTCGACGCCGGCCTCGAGGCCGAGGCCCTCGCAGACGCTGTAGGCGGTGGCGAGCGGCAGGATGCACGCGGCGAAGAGCGAGGCGTTCGCGAGGCCGAGGGCGAACAGCCACGCCGCGTACGGGCCGGCGAGCGGCACGAGCGCGCGGGCCGCGTCGGCGCCCGTCGCGATCTCGTGGACGCCCTCGCGGTGCAGCGTCGCCGCGCAGGCGACGACGATGAAGAACGCGACGACCACCGCCATGATCGATCCGATCACGACGTCGAGGCGGACGTCCCCGTAGTCGGAGATCTTCGACTCCTTCTCGACGACGGAGGACTGCAGGTAGAACTGCATCCACGGCGCGATCGTGGTGCCGACGATCCCGACGACCATCGACACGGCCGGGAGGTCGAAGGGCATGCGGGGGACGACGGTCCCGTGGAGCGCGGCCGGCCAGTCGGGGTGGGCGAGGAGGCCGGAGAAAGGGTACGCGACGTAGATGAGGCACGCCACGAGGAACACCTTCTCGACCGACTTGTAGCTGCCGAAGACGACGAGCCACCACACGAAGGCCGCGCCGACAGGCACCGAGACGTAGCGGCTGATCCCGAACAGCTCGAGGGCGGACGCGACGCCGGCGAACTCCGCGACGGTGTTGCCGAAGTTCGTGACGAGCACCGCCATCATCAGGAGGAACGTGGTGCGCAGGCCGAAGTGCTCGCGGATGAGGTCGGCGAGTCCCTTGCCGGTGACGGTGCCCATGCGCGAGCACATCTCCTGCACGACCACGAGGGCGACCGTGACCGGCACCAGCACCCACAGCAGCGAGTAGCCGTAGCGGGCCCCCGCGACCGAGTAGGTGTAGATGCCGCCCGAGTCGTTGTCGACGTTGCTCGTGATGACGCCCGGGCCGAGGATCGCGAACAGCCAGGCGAGCCGGCGCCAGTGGGCGCGCACGCGCTGGCGGATGCCGAAGCGGCTCACGCCCGGCGGGCCAGGCGCCGCAGCACGTCCTCGACGCTGATGAGGCCGACGAGCCGGCCGTGCTCGTCGACGACGGCCAGGCTGCGGAGCGAGTACTTCTCGAAGAGGTCCACGACCTCCCGGAACGGGGCCGACGCGCCGACGGCCGGCGTCTCGGGGCGGACGACGGAGGCCACCGCGGAGCCGCGGTCGGCCCGGAGGAGGCGCACGAGGGGCGCCGTGCCCACGAGGCGCTCGTCCTCGGTCACCACCGGCACCTCGTCGAGGTCCTCGGCGAGCTGCTCGTCGAAGCCCTGGAGGGCGTCGAGCACGTCGCCCGCCGTCCACTTCCCGCTCGCCCGGAAGAACTCCGTCGTCATGAGGCCGCCCGCGGAGTCCTCGGGGAAGGTGAGCAGCTCGCGGACGTCCTCGGCCTCGTCCTCCTCCATCGCGTCGAGCACGGCCTCCGACCGCTCCTGGGGCAGATCGCCGAGGATGTCGGCCGCCTCGTCGGGCGGCATCTCCTCGAGGAGGTCGGCCGCCCGCTCGGGGTGGATCTGCTCGACGACCGCCGCCTGCACCTCGGGCTCGGTCTCGGAGAGGGCCTGGGCCGCGGTCTCCGCGTCGAGGCTCGAGACGATCGTCTGGCGCTCGACCCGGCCGAGGTCCTCGATGATGTCGGCGAGGTCGGCCGGGTGCATGCGGGTGAGCTGCTGGTGGACCTTCAGCCGGATGGTGGCCGAGCGCGGGTCGACGAGGCCGACGTAGTCCCACGGGATGTCCTTCTGCGACAGGCCGGCCGCGAGCCCCCGCACGAGCCGCGGGCTCACGATCCCCGCGAGCAGGCGCCGCACCGCCCCCGCGAGGCCCACCTCGACGCGGCGCAGGAAGAGCCGCGAGCCCTCGCTCTCGAGGACGATGTCGTTCACGCGGACGACCTTCCGCCCGTGGATGTCGATGATCTGCCGGTCGAGCACGTCGCGCCGCAGCGACAGCGCCTCGCGCTCCCCGGAGGGCTCGCTCTCGGGGGACGGGCGGGCCGCGGGGTGGAGGACGACCCGCCCCTGGTCGGGCGAGAGCGAGTCGACACCGGACCACGCGACGCTCGCCCGCTCGCGGCCCCGGCGCAGGACGAGGCGCTCGACGCTCGCCTGGCCGGAGTCGACCACCACGTCGTCGACCCGGCCGAGGCGCCGGTGCGACGCGTCGACGACGGGAAGGTCGAGAACCTCGGAGACGTGGATCATGCGGCGCGGCCCCGGCCGAGTCTAACCCGCCGACAAACGTCGCGGGGGGCCGAAGGCTCTCGCCCGCGGCCCCCCGCGTCACGTCTCTACGGCGACGCCGGAGCTACCGCGGCACGATCTTCCAGTCCGTGCCCGTCGGCCTGTTCGGCGACAGCGGGAGGCGGGACGTCCGCGTCGCGCCGCTCATGAGCCACACCTGCATCGCCTGGGTGGTGCGGTTCTCGAAGAAGAGGTCCGGCTTGCCGTCGTTGTTGTAGTCCGCCGCGCCGAGCAGCCTGAGGTCCGAGTCGCCGGTGTTGCCCGGGCTCGTCGAGCCGTAGCTCGAGCCGGTCGTGCCGTTCATGAACCAGACCTTGAGCTCGCCCGTCGAGCGGTTGTTCCAGACGACGTCGGTCTTGCCGTCGCCGTTGAGGTCGGCGAGGGCGCCGATCTGCCAGGCGAAGTCGCTGCTCGAGGGGCGCTGCGGCCAGGTGAGGGTGCTCGACACGGGCGTCGTCCCGTTCATGAGGGTCACGCACATGTAGGCGCCGTCGACGTTCCTCCAGGCGATGTCGGGCTTGCGGTCGCCGTTGAAGTCCGCGAGGCCGCGGATCTCCCAGTCGAGAGGCCCGCCCCGCGGGAACGAGACCGCGGGGATCGCGACGCTGCGGACCTGGGCCGTGCCGTCGAGGAGCCACGCGCCGAGGGCGCCCGTCCGGCGGTTGCGCCACACGAGGTCGGTGTCGCCGTCGCCGTCCAGGTCGCCGACCGCCTCCACCTGCCAGGACCGGTCGGAGATGCCGCCCGGCGTGAAGTACGAGCCGGACGTCATGACGCCGCTCTTGAGGAACCAGGTGTAGAGGGCGCCCGTCTGCTTGTTGGACCAGAGGAGGTCGACCCAGCCGTCGCGGTTGAAGTCGCCGACCGGCGGCAGCGCGCTTCCGTTGCTGAACGCCGCGCCGACGCTGCGGGCGGCGGTCATCGACACCTGACAGGTCGTCGCGGTGCCGGAGCAGTCGCCCGTCCAGCCGGTGAAGCGGTAGCCCGCGGCCGGCGTCGCGGTCAGCGTGACGGCGGTCCCGCGGTTGAAGAGCTCGGTGCAGTCGGACCCGCAGCTGATGCCCGCGGGCGACGACGTCACCGTTCCGGCGGCGCCCGTGCCGCCGCTCGCGCCGGCGAGAGTGGCCGGCGCGGAGACGGCGGCGGTCAGCCTCTCCATCGCGAGGCCGAAGGACGCGGTCACGCTGACCGCGGCGCTCGTCGTGACGCTGCACGCGCCGGTGCCCGAGCACGCGCCGCCCCACCCGAGGAACACGGACCCGGCGTCGGGCGTCGCGGCGAGGCTCACGACGGTGCCGGTCTTGAACGCGTAGCCGCACGTCGCGCCGCAGGCGATGCCCGCGGGCGAAGAGCTGACGGCGCCGGTGCCGTCCCCGGTCTTCGAGACCGTGAGCGTGCTCGTCGTGGTCGCGGCGGTGAAGGTCGCGCTGACGGAGGCGGCCGCGCTCAGCGTGACGCTGCAGGCGCCGGTCCCCGAGCACGCCCCGCTCCACCCGGCGAACGTCGAGCCGGAGGCGGGGGTCGCCGACAGCGCGACGAGCGTGCCCGAAGCGAAGCTCGCGCTGCAGGTGGTGCCGCAGGTGATGCCGATCGGCGAGGAAGACACCGTCCCCGAGCCCGTGCCGGCCTTGCCGACGGTCAGGGTGTAGGTCTGGACGGTGTTGAGGGTGAACGTCGCGCTCACGGACTTCGCCGCGTCGAGGGTCACCGAGCAGGCGCTCGTGCCCGTGCAGGCGCCCGTCCAGCCGGCGAAGGTGGAGCCGGCGGCCGCCGCGGCGGTCAGGGAGACGACCGTGCCGGACGTGTAGCCGGCGCTGCAGGTGCTGCCGCAGCTGATGCCGGCCGGGGACGAGGTCACGGTGCCCGTGCCGGTGCCGACCTTCCCGACGCTCAGGGTGTAGGTCGGGGCCGTCGTGAGCGTGAACGTCGCGGTGACCGTCTTCGCGGCGTCGAGCGTCACCGAGCAGGCGCCGGTGCCCGAGCAGGCGCCCGTCCAGCCAGTGAAGGACGAGCCCGAGGCCGGCGCGGCGGTCAGGGCGACGACCGTTCCGGTGGCGAGCGACGCGGAGCAGGCGGAGCCGCACGAGATGCCCGCCGGCGAGGAGGTCACGGTCCCGGTCCCGTCGCCGGCCTTCACGACCGTCAGCAGCTGCGTCGTGGTCCCGCCGCCGGAGGCGAACTCGTAGGCCCCCATGTCCCAGGCGGCGCCCTGCGGGCGCGCCCGCCCGGCCTTGTCCTTGCGGATGTCGATGCCGTAGAGCTGCTGGAACGTCGCGTAGGCCGCCTCGACCGCGCCGCCGTCGATCGCCGGGCTGCCGGTCTTGAGGTTGAAGTCTCCGCCGGCCGCGTTCACGAAGAGCGGGTCGCCGGACCGGCACCCCTGGCACTCGCCGATGGCCTGCATCCCGGCGACGTCCTTCGTGACGTCGTCCCACACGATCTTGACCGGGGTGGAGAAGAGGGAGTTCCTGAGGTTGGACGCCGAGCCCGCGCCGTACTCGCGGAAGGAGATGTGGGCGGTGGAGCTCGCGGAGAAGACGTTGTCGGAGATCTCGACGCCCACCTGGTAGTAGCCGTTGTCGAGGCCGATCGGGTTGTTGTGGAAGGTGTTCCCGATGACGTACTCGCCGGCGACCCAGCCGTTGAGCTCGAACCCGGACTCCAGGTTGTCGTGCACGACGTTGCCGATGAACCAGGCGTCGCGACGGCTGCTGTCGGCGCTGCCGGTGCCGATGCCGACGGTGTTGTCGTAGCTCTCGTTGAAGAGGAACCACACGCGGTAGGGGTCGTACTGGAACCCCAGCCCGTAGCCGGAGGACGAGTCGCTCGGCCGGTGGGTGTAGGTCTTGTTCTCCGAGACGACGACGTCCGAGCTGTTCTTCAGCCAGAAGCCGGTCTGCTTGTTGTGGTGGGCGACGTTGCGGCCGATGTAGATGTGGTGGATCTTGTCGCCGGAGTCGTTGGCGTTCACCTGCACGCCGTCGCCGGAGTTGTAGCTGTACTGGCTGTCGAGGACCCACACGTTGGAGATCGTCGTGGAGGTCCCCTTGAGGGAGCTGCTGCGGTAGAGGCCGGTCCCGTGCGCGTCCTGGTCGTAGGTGGCCTGCCAGTCGCCGCTGTGGTGGACGTTGTTGCGGAGGAAGACGATGTTCGACGCGCTCCCGCCGGCCGTCCACGCGGAGACCCAGAGACCCCCGTTGCCGCTCAGGTCGCCGACGAACTCGCTGTCCCGCACCGCGATGTGGTCGGCCGGCCCGAGGACGGTCCAGAAGCCGCCCGGGCCGAACTTCAGGTTCTCGACGATGCAGTAGGAGCCGCTGATCTCCCAGCTCCCGGTGACGACCGCTCCGGCCGCGCCGCGGATGAACGCGGGGTTCTGCGCGGTGCCCGCGCACTGGATGCGGCCGCCGCCGGTGTGGCCCTTCGTGTAGGTGCCCTGGATGAGGACCACGGCACCCGCGGGAACCGGGTTCGGGATCGAGCCCGAGCCCTGGACGGTGACGGTGGTGGCTCCGGCCACCTCGTTGACCCCGAACGACGGCGCCGGGATGCCGAGCGGAGGCGTCCACGCGGCCTCGGCCGAAGCGGCGGCGAGAGCCCCGAGGATGGAAGACGCGAGGACGAGCCGGGAGACGGAGGGATGACGGGTCTTTCGGCCGTAGAAGTTCATCGTTAGACACCCCGCGGGGGGCTGCGACGTTTCTGGGAAGTCGCTCTCGGGAAGGGGATTCCCGAACCGACCGTTCCGAACCGCGAGTCGCGGGTCTGCGTCGACCACTTCGCTCCCGGCGGACGGCCCGGGCCGAAATCCGGATCCCAACGATGCCCGCGCGACGCGCCCGCGGCGTGTGAGAGGCCTCACCCGGACCCGTGAGCTGACGCGCCGGGTGACGCGCGTCACTCCGGCCCCGCCCGGCCGGAGTGACGAGGATCACGCGGCGACGGCGGAGTCGGCCGCGGGGCTCTCTCCAGCGGCCCGCCTGGGGGCGACCCTCGACCCGCTCCGCGGCCGCGGATAACATGAGCGGTTGCCCCCGCGCCGCCCGCCCGCGCCCGCCGGGGCTCTCGAGGAGGCCCATGGAGCCCGACCGCATCGTCATCACCGGCGCCCGGCAGCACAACCTCAAGAACGTCACCGTCGAGATCCCGAAGAAGAAGCTCGTCGTCGTGACCGGGGTGTCGGGCTCGGGCAAGTCCTCGCTCGCGTTCGACACGCTCTACGCCGAGGGCCAGCGGCGCTACATCGAGAGCCTCTCCGCCTACGCCCGGCAGTTCCTCGGCCAGATGGACAAGCCGCTCTACGACTCGATCAAGGGGCTCGCGCCCACGATCTCCATCGAGCAGAAGACGGCGAGCTCGAACCCGCGCTCGACGGTCGGCACCGTGACCGAGCTCCACGACTACCTGCGCGTGCTGTGGGCGCGGGTCGGCCGGCTCACCTGCTGGAGCTGCGGCCGCGCGGTCTCCCAGCAGTCGGCCCAGCAGATCGTCCACGAGGTGATGGAGCTCGCCGAGGGGACGAAGTTCCTCGTGCTCGCCCCGCTCGTGAAGGAGAGGAAGGGCGAGCACCGCGAGGTGCTCGAGCAGGTCCGCAAGGCGGGCTTCGCCCGCGTCCGCGTCGACGGGATCGTGCTGCCGCTCGAAGAGGAGATCCGCCTCGACAAGAAGAAGAAGCACTCGATCGACGCGGTCGTCGACCGGCTGGTCGCCAAGGCGGGCATCGTCCAGCGGCTCACGGACTCGATCGAGACGGCGCTGCGCCACGGGCAGGGCGTCGTGGTCGTCGCCCCCGAGGGCGCGCCGGAGATGGTCCTCTCCGAGCACCGCGCCTGTCACCACTGCGGCATCTCGTTCCCCGAGCCCACGCCGCAGCTGTTCTCGTTCAACTCGCCGCAGGGCATGTGCCCCGAGTGCTCGGGCCTCGGCACGCGCATGGAGATGGACCCCGTCCTCGTCGTCCCGAACCCCGACCTCTCGGTCAACGAGGGCGCGGTGAAGCCGCTCGGGGCCGTGGGCGAGGCGACCACGTGGGGCAGCGACATCGTGCGGGCGGTGGCCCGCGAGCGGGGCATCGACCTCAACCGGCCCTGGCGCTCGCTGCCCGAGGCCCATCGCGAGGTCATCCTCTTCGGCACGGGCGACGAGCGGGTGGCCGTGAAGTACCACGGCTCGATGGGCACGGGCTCGTTCCGGATGCGCTACGAGGGCGCCATCAACTCGATGATGCGCCGCATGCGCGAGACGAAGTCCGAGGACATGCGGCAGTACTACCAGAAGTACCTCTCCTCGCGGCCGTGCTCGGCCTGCGGCGGCCGGCGCGTGCGGCGCGAGGCCCTCGGCGTGAAGGTCGCCGGGCGCACGATCGCCGACGTGACGGCGCTCTCGGTCGCCGACGCCTTCGCCTTCTTCGACCGGCTCGAGCTCAAGGGCGCCGAGGCGAAGATCGCGGCGGAGCTGCTGAAGGAGATCCGCTCCCGCCTGCGCTTCCTTCTCGACGTCGGCCTCACCTACCTGACCCTCGACCGCGCGGCGCCGTCTCTCTCCGGCGGCGAGAGCCAGCGCATCCGCCTCGCGAGCCAGATCGGCTCGGAGCTGACCGGCGTCATCTACGTGCTCGACGAGCCCTCGATCGGCCTCCACCAGCGCGACAACCGCAAGCTCCTCGCCGCCCTCCAGCACCTTCGCGACATCGGCAACACGGTCGTCGTCGTCGAGCACGACCGCGAGGCGATGGAGGAGGCGGACTGGCTCATCGACTTCGGCCCCGGAGCCGGCCGCCACGGCGGCGAGGTGGTGGCGAGCGGCACGCCGGCCCAGGTCGCGCGGGCGAAGGACTCGCTCACCGGAAAGTACCTGCGGGGCGAGCTCGCGATCGAGATGCCGGCCGAGCGGCGGAAGGGCGACGGGCGGGCGATCACGGTGAAGGGCGCGCGGGAGAACAACCTCAAGGGCGTCGACGTGTCGTTCCCGCTCGGCCTCTTCGTCGCGGTGACCGGCGTCTCGGGCGCCGGCAAGAGCACGCTCGTCAACCACATCCTCTACCCGGCGGCGGCCCGCGCGCTCCACGGCAGCGACCGCCCGGTCGGCGCCCACGACGGCATCGCCGGGCTCGGCGAGATCGACAAGGTCATCGACATCGACCAGAGCCCGATCGGCCGCACGCCGCGCTCGAACCCCGCGACCTACACGAAGCTCTTCGACCAGATCCGCGACTTCTTCGCCGAGCTGCCCGAGGCGCGGATGCACGGCTACACCGCCGGGCGCTTCTCCTTCAACGTGAAGGGCGGGCGGTGCGAGGCGTGCGAGGGCGACGGGGTCAAGCAGGTCGAGATGCACTTCCTGCCCGACGTCTACGTGCCGTGCGAGGTCTGCCACGGCCGCCGCTTCAACGAAGCGACGCTCGCGGTGAAGTACAACGGCCTCTCGGTCGCCGACGTGCTCGACCTCACCGTCGACGAGGCGCTGCAGCTCTTCAGGAACCACCCGTCCATAAGGCGCGCGCTCGAGACGCTCGCCGACGTCGGCCTCGGCTACATCGCCCTCGGCCAGAGCTCGCCGACGCTCTCGGGCGGCGAGGCGCAGCGGGTCAAGCTCTCGCGCGAGCTCGCCAAGCGCTCGACCGGCCGCACGCTCTACATCCTCGACGAGCCGACGACGGGCCTGCACTTCGAGGACATCCGCAAGCTCCTGCGCGTCCTCGACCGGCTCGTCGAGGCGGGCAACACCGTCGTCGTCATCGAGCACAACCTCGACGTGATCCGCACTGCCGACTGGATCGTGGACATCGGCCCGGAAGGCGGAGACGCGGGCGGCCGCGTCGTGGCGCAGGGAACGCCCGAGGCGGTCGCCGCGGTCAAGGGGAGCTACACCGGGCGTTACCTCGCGCCGCTCCTGCCGAAGGCGGCGGGACGCCGCGGCCGCTGAGCCCGGGGGCGCGCCGCGCCGTAGAATCGCGGTGACAGGAGGCGCACCGCATGATCCGGCGCCGGCTCGCGTTCGCCGTGCTCGTCGTCCTCGCCGCCCTCGCCGACGCCCCTCCCGCCGCGGCGGGGGCGACC
>WBZP01006010.1_pt1 | contig 12150 bp, 9 predicted proteins | sample 5204301 | NCBI WGS metagenome assembly WBZP01 (sample SAMN12412401, study PRJNA552823) | activated sludge metagenome | isolation source: activated sludge from nitrification reactor of wastewater treatment plant... | place: USA: Pennsylvania | collected 2017
GGCCGCCAATAAACTCGATGCGAAGTGGTCTAGTCATGTGAGTGATTGTAACCTGAAACGGGGCAAAAGGCAAGACCTGACCCCGCGACCCCGTGACCCCGCGACCCCGCGTGACCCCGCGACCTCTGACCCCGCGACCTGACCCCGCGACCAAAGGCAAGACCTGACCCCGCGACCTGCGTGCTGTGCGACGCGTGTATGACCCCGCGACGCGTCTAGCCCCGCGACGCGCGTGACCCCGCGACGTGCCGCGACGTGACCCCGCGACGGACCCCGCAGCATCGCCGGCGGGTTTCCTGCCCGGGCCATTTAGCTGTCGTCAGCTGTTCGACCTCGCTCCTCCGCCAGAGCCGCTGCGTCGTCTTCGCCGACGAGCGCCGGGCCGCCTTGAGCCGAGCTGCGCTGCCAGCGCCTGGAACGAATCCTTGCCGCCGAGGTTCCGGCGATCAGCGCGATTCCTTGATCATGCGGCCGAAGTTCCCCTGCACGGGGCGCGCATTGTGGCGGTAGAGGCGGGCGAAGATGGCGATCTGCTCGGGCGAGACTTGCTGCGGCTGTTTGAGGACGAGCCAGAGGACGCCTTCGCTGCAGGGTGGCGTCGTGAGCGAGCCCATGTAGGTGTAGTAGCCGCGCTCGGCCGGCAGCAGCTGCGCGACGTCGATGCTGATCTCGGGTGGCGCGACGTACTCGTTCTTTTCCAGTGGCAGGTTGTTCCAGATCGTCTGGATGAGCGGGTTTTCCTGTCCTTTTTCGAGGAGAACGGCGACCACGGCGAGCTTGTCGTCGGCGGACTTGTGGACCAGGTGGGCGACCATGTCGAACGACCTGCCGTCGACCCGTTCTTCGGACGGGCGATGGAAGTGGAACTGGACGAGCTCGTAGGTCTTGCCGAGCAGACTGATGCTGCTGCCGCTGACCTGTACCTGTATCGTGTGGCCGTTGTCGATGACGCGAAAATGCGACGGCCGGTAGGAAAACTGTATCGCTTCCAGGTCGACGCGAAAACCGTCGCGAATGTCGATCGGCGATTGCCGCCGGCCGCTGGCACAGGTGGCGTATTCGGGTTTCAGCGTTGCCCAGTGGTCTGGTCCGCCTTCGCCTTCGTAGGACCAATGGATGTGCGCGCGCGCGTGGTTGCCGGGCGACGGTTTGTCGTTCTCGGTCACTGCCGCATGCATCCGGGCGACGCGTGGCCTGGGTTGCGCGGCTGGCGCAGCAGGGGTTGTCGTGGCGTGTCCGTGGGCGGTCGAGGCGCTCTCGCCGGGCGGCTTTGCCTTTCGCTCGGGTTTTTCGGCGGCGGGCGTTTCCAGGTTGGCACGCCGGACTTCCTTCTGGATCAGCGCTTCGTTCGCCTTGCGTAATTCTCCCGCGGCCTCATTGATCTTGCCGGCCGTCTGACTGGCCGCGGCTGCGGCCTCCGGACCCGGCCTCGGCCGGCAGACCTCGCGCAACAACTTGTCGTCGAGCATGCCGCTGCGCACCGGCATTTCGATCTGGACCTTGACTTCCTCTTCGCGCAGCAACTGGCCTTCGTCCTTGAAATAACTGCGTTTCAGCGTGCTGTAGCTGCGCAGGGCGCAGTCGTAGCGGTTGAGCGCCTGCACGATGCGGTACGACGAGGAAGTCTTGGCGTCGATGATTGGCTTGTCGAGGATGATGCGTCCCTCGGCAACGCTCTTGCCGCTGCTTTCCTTGCGGATGCTGCTGCGGTCGATCTCGACCCGCTTGCCGGGTTCGGCCGAGATGACCTGCCAGGCGGCGCCGGCCGGCGGCGAAGCGAGCGCCGAGAGAAACAGGGCGGTGAGAAGCGTGCGCTGAGGAAGCATCATGGACTCCGGGGATTGCTGCGGCTGGTCGTTCCTTCTATTGACGGAATATCGCGCGCCGGCTTTAGCCTCCGCTGGCTGCCCACCCGATAGCTGGCCGGCATCCTGCGTCGGCGCGCAGCGCCGGCCGTGCGGCTGGCCGTGCTCAGCCCGCAGCGCTCGGTCGGGCGGCAATTCGATCGCGCCATGCCTGCAGGCTGGGCATGCCCTCGCCACCCGGCATGAAGCGGATCAGGCGCGCGAACTCGAGGGCGCAGAAGGCGGTGATGTCGGCGATCGTAAAGCGCTCGCCTGCGATATACGGCCGGGCGGCGAGCAATGTATCGAGGCGGCGCGCATGCTCACGAATCCTCGCCCCCTGGGCCTTGCCGAAGTCGGGAAACTGCGGCTGTTCGAGCGCGGCGAGTCCCGGGTGCGTATGCCGGATGCAGTTGGCGATGCTGGCGAACAGATTGAACTCGACGTGCCGGTCGGCCATCTCAATGAAGGCGCGCTCTTCGCCGTCGCGGCCGAGCAGGTTGGGTTCCGGATAGAGCGTTTCGAGGTAGCCGCAGATCGCGCGCGATTCGGACAGGCAACGGCCGTCGTCGAGTTCGAGGACCGGGACGCGGGCGGTGGGATTGCGGGCGAGGAATTCTGCCGTCCGTTGCTCACCGGCGTTGAGATCGACCAGCGCGCGCTCAAGCCCGGTGATGCCTTTTTCGGCCAGGAACATGTCGACCCGACGCGGATTCGGCGCGCGCGCCGCTGTGTAAAGTTTCATCGCTTCTCCTCTCGTTGTCCGCAAGTGTGACTTTCCATTTCCGCAATCTTACGCGCCTTCCTGGCAAACTTTTGCGCGCCGTCGTCAGCGTCGTGATCGACCTCCGAGGGGGCAAGAATTTCGCGTTGCGCCGCCGCTCGTTGGTCTATCTGTCATGGGAGTCTCTGCGCTAGAATTTCACGGACGTCTACGTCAAGGAGGTCGGCATGAGTCTCATCACCCGCAAACTGCGCTGCGCGCTATGCCGCGCTCTTCTCGTCCGCCTTGGTCACGCGTTGCCGGCAGCAGGCGCCTGAGCGAAGCGCGGCCAATGACTGTCGACTTCCGGCGGACCGAGCTTGCCGGCGTGCCGGTACTGATCGCGCGCGCCGCAGCAGCAGCGAGCGCTCCCTCGCCAGCCGTTCTATGGTTTCACGGACTTGCTGCCGACAAGGAGGTCCATCGGCCAGAGCTGTACGCGTTCGCGCGCGCCGGTCTGCTCGCTGTCGGCGTGGATGCTGTCGGCCACGGCGAGCGGCGCTGGCCGGATCTCGACGAGCGTCTGGCGGCATCGCCGAGCGACGCTGGCCGCGTTTTCGACTCGCTCGTCGCGCAAACGGCGGCCGAAGTCCCCTTGTTGCTCGATTCGCTTGTCAGGCTGGGACTCGCTGACGCTGGGCGCCTTGCCGTCGCCGGCGTGTCGATGGGCGGCTGCATCGTATACCGCACGCTGGCGAGCGAGCATCGCCTGCAGGCGGCCGTGGCGCTGCTCGGTTCGCCGGCGCGCGGCCGGCCGCGCGGGCAGCCGTTTCCCCTTGCCAAGGTCTTTCCCGCCGCCCTGCTCTCGATCACCGCCGAGCTGGACGAGGTCGTGCCACCGGCGGCAGCGATCGCGCTGCACGAGCAACTGGCTCCGCTCTACGCACCGGCGCCGCATCGGCTTTGCCGGCGGGCAATTCCCGCAGCACCGCACTTCATGAGCCAGCCGGATTGGCAACGCGCGATCGCCGAGGCGCGTGACTGGATCGTCGGCTTCTTGGTCAACCGGGCCGGGCCGAACGTCGCGCCGCCATAGCCAGGGCGTTGCCCCACAGGGGAAAAGAGGCAACGGCAGCTTCAGAGGATGGTGCAGGCAACGGTGTCTTCCCCCTGTGCCCTCCGGGCGGGCAAGCCACGCCCGCGTGGCATCGCCCGTGCGGCGGCGCGTGCCGTCGTCGAGGACCTGCGCGAAATCGGGCGCAGGCGCGTGCGGCTCGCGTGTCGTGCTCCCCTCCCGTCAAACGGGCCGGGAATACGCTCGCCATGCGAATCGCGCGGCAGAGTAGCCGACGGAAATGCTATGCCCGCATCGCTGCACGTGGCAAGCAAGCGAGTGCTGGGGTCATCGCGAAAGAAATCGCGCGCTGTGCGCGGCGGGGGAGGTTTCCCCCGCACCCCCTCCAGAGTCGGATACCGGAGTGCCAGAGGCCAGAGGGGCAGCGGTCAGAGCGACGAAACAGCGATCGATGCGCGGTGGCTGCGCACGCTTGCCCGTTTGTGCAGTGCCCGACGAGAGAAGGCTACGGCCGCCAACGCCATGGCCACCAGCCCCGATCCCGCGGGCTCGGGAACGGCACCGCGCAGGATCGACGCCCGGAAGCTGACCTCCAACTGGCTGTCTTCCGGTCCGGAGCCTGCGGCACCGCCAACAAAAGGGGCGACCGAGAGAAACTCCAGATAGCCGGAGCCGGGCAGAAATGAAGCGTGAAACACGTTGGCGTAGGTTCCGTTGACCATCGAGAATCCGAACCCATTAGCGCTCAGCAGGGCACCCGTTTCGCGCACCAGATTGTCGACAGCGAAGGGCTCGTTGCCGGGGATTGGGGTACTGGCGCCCTGCAGACCGGTGATGGTCACACCATTGCGCTGGCCGGTGATGTTCGAGATGGTGAAGTAGCCAAACGAGTCCGGTGCGTCATTGGTGGTGAAGGTGCCGCCGGCGGTGACGCCCGCCCTGTCATAGCCCCAATCCCAGACCAGAGCAGCCTGTACCGGCACTTGCGCCGCGGCTAGTGTCAATGCTAACAAACTACGTCTGACGGCAGTGCAAAGCGTTGTTCTCATCTATTACTCCCGGTTTCTCTCAGGCGCGTGCCGAGATCGAATGGATTATGGCCCGCGGTGTCACGGTAGAACAACCTCTGACTCGGGGTACCAAGCAAGCATGGAGACTGCTCCGACTGTTCGACGGAGCAAGGCGTATCCGGTGACGTCACCGTCCGGGCAGCGTCCGTGCTCGTAAAGCATCATTCATGCCAAACATTCCAGGTCAATATATATCCGCAGATTACTGTTGTCATCCCGGAGATCTCCGGCCAACTGTAAGAATCGTCGACAGTGCGGTCAAGGAGTTTGCCATGCCAGCGGTCATTCCGGTGGCTGCGTCAATCCGCATCTGCGCCGTCATGCTTTGCTCTACAGCAGCATTCACCACCATCCTCCCGGGTTGCAGCGCGCTCAGCGCACCAGCGCCTGAAGCTGTCCGTTGGCCGAAGGGCACAAGCCACTTCTTAACCGCATTGTTGTCCTTGCCGGGCGACTGCTCACGCTCCTGGAACTGTTTCGCGCGAGCAGGGGCCGCTTGCACTGTCTTTCCCTGTTGACCAAGAATGGGAAATCCCCCGGCTCTGCCGGGCGATGGCTCCCATGCGCACAAACAACCACGCAGCCGTATTCCTGTCGAATTCGGGAGACCCTGGTGCTGCACCTCGTCCTGTGTGCCTCGGGCTGAGATTCCAGCGAGGTTGTCCAGCTCGGTCGGCACGCGCCTCCCCGAATCACGACGGGTGTCAGGGCCTATCACAGCTGGAACACTTGCGGAAGTGGCGTCGGATCTCCTATTCTTCCCAGGCCGCGATCACAGGAAACCCGACACGTGCTCGACCTCGTCATCAGAAATGCGCTTGTTTTCGACGGGATGGGCCATGCCCCTGCGCTGCTGTCGGTGGGTATCCGCGATGGGCGAATTGCGCTGATCGGCGAGCAGATCGACGAGCGCGCGGCACGCGAAATCGATGCGACGGGGCTCTGGCTGACGCCGGGATTCATCGACATCCACACGCACTACGACCTCGAGGTCGAAGTCAATCCCGGCCTCGCCGAATCGGTCCGGCACGGCGTGACGACCGTGTTGATGGGTAACTGCAGTCTGTCGGTCGCGTGCGGCGATCCGGCAGATCTGGCCAGCATTTTTCAGCGCGTCGAGACCCTGCCGGCGGAACTCATCGAGAGCTGGTTGCCGCATGGCAAGACCTGGCCCTCGTTCAAAGCCTACCTGGAGCACGTCGCCAGCCTGCCCCTCGGGCCGAACGTTGCTGCGCTTCTCGGCCACAGTGCGCTGCGGGTCGGCGTTATGGGGCTGGCGCGCAGCGTCGCCGGGCCGGCGCGCGCCGAGGAGGTTGCCAAGATGCGGCGGCTGGCCGAGGAAGGGATCGAGGCCGGCTTTTGCGGCCTGTCGGTGGACATGGTTCATTGGCACAAGGTCAGCGGCGCATGGGCGGGACGGGCGCTGCCCTCGCACCACGCGGACTACGACGAGTATGCGGCACTCGCCGAAGCCTGCCGCGAACGCGATGCCGTGTTCCAGGTGACGCCCAATCCGGAACGCGCCGTGTCCGTATGGAACATCCTCAAGCTGGGCGCTGCAACGCCCTGGCGGCCGCCGCTGCGCATGACGCTGCTTTCTGCGCTGGATCTGGACACCCAGCCCTGGCTCTGGCGACTCTATGCGCCGCTTCTGTGGCTATACAACCGGCTGGGCGGGAACAACCTGCGCATGCAGACGCTGACCGAGCCATTCACCATATTCTCCGGTGGGCCGATCACGCCGCTGTTCGAGGAGTTCGCATCGGGCGTCGAATTGAACAATCTGCGCGCTGCCTCCGCCAGAAAGGATCTGTGGCGCTCGCCCGGTTTCCGCGAACGCTTCGCGGCCGACTGGCTGCGCCCCGGAAGAAAGACCTTCCACAGGGATTTTTCGAGAATCCTGATCGCGTCGGCGCCTGTACAGGATTGGGTGCAGCGCACCGTGTCCGATGTCGCGGCTTCTCTGGGCAAGAGACCCGTCGATCTCTTCATGGACTTGCTGGAGAGCGCCGACGAAGCGTTCGTATGGGTCGCCTCGGGGGCCAACAATCGGCCGTCGGTTCGCCACAACCTGATGTCGCAGAAATATGTGCTTCCGGGCTTTACCGACGCCGGCGCACATTGCCGGAATCTCGCGTATTACGACGGTGCGATCTCGCTCATCCGGCAAGCCGTGCAGTCCGGATTCATGTCGCCGGAACGCGCGATTTCGCGCGTTACCGGGGAGCCTGCCGCGTGGTTGAATGTCGACGCCGGAGTGCTTGCCCCCGGGCGCCGGGCGGACATCGTCCTGATCGATCCATCGGCACTGGCGAAGGCAAGGCCCGATCCGGTCGTCGTGAACGACCCATCCCTGGGCGGAGCGCTGCGCATGGTCAATCGGGACGTGTCGCCGCCTGTCCGTGCGGTCTTCATTGGCGGCAGGCAACGGGTCGACGAAGGGCAACCGCTTGCCGTGCTGGGCCGCGAAAAGTCGGGCTGCCTGTTGATGCGGCGCACGCCTCTGTCCGGCCTGGACGCCGTGCGTCAGCGCTACAGAAACCGCATCGACGATCTTCACTTCGACCACGGGCTGACCGCTTACTGGGACGTCTTCGTGATGAAGCATCGCCGATGGCCGAACGTCTGGCTGCACGTACTGGCGGTCTTCATGATGTATGGGTCGGCTGTCCTGGGCGCGGCGACGATCAACTATTGGTGGCTCCTGGGCATACCGGTGTCGAATGTCCTTGGCCAGTTCGGCCACGCGTGCTGCGAACCAACGCACGTCGATCGACGCGACGCCCTGTTCTCGTGGCGTGCCATGTTTGCCCTGACCCGCCTGGCGGCCCTGGTGGTCAGCGGCCGCTACCGGTCCGAGATCGCTCGCGTGGAGGCGCTCGCCCGCGTATGACGACCGTGTCGATGCGTTTGCCTCCCATCACGCGAGGCAATGTCGGCCGTGCGCTGCTCTGCGGGTATTTCGCGTTCTGCGCGCTCTACATCGGGAGCTTCCAGCTGGCGAGGGATCGCGCCGTCTATCTGGCACCCAGCGCCCTGGACCTTTACATCCCCGAGTGGCCGGCCAGCATCTGGATCTACCTGTCACAATTCGTCCTGCTCCCGGTCGCTCTGCTCAGCGAGACCGACAACGCCCGGCGCAGCAGCGCCTATTACGCGATGCTCGCATCGACCGTGGCAAGCAGCCTGGTCTTCCTGATCTGGCCGACCACCGTCGGCCAGTCGATGAGCGGTGATGATTCGCTGCTGTCCATCGTGTGGCACTGGCTGTATTTTTTTGATGTTCCGGGAAACTGCTTCCCTTCATTGCACGTCGCGCTGTCCTCCATCGCATGCTGGATGCTGGTTCGACGCGCAACGATCTGGCGCACCATCGCCCCGGCATGGTGGCTGGCGATTGCGATGTCTACGCTGACGACGCGCCAGCACCGCCTGGTCGATGTTGGCGGAGGGATCGCGGTTGCCCTCGTCGCCTTGTTGGTCACCAGACACGTGGGGCGTGGCAGATGCTGACCTCCGAAATCCAGGCGACCTCCTCGCTCGATCGGGTCATGATCGACCGGATGTACGAGGTGTTCCAGCGGCATTACGATGCGACAACCAGGGCCCGCTTCGAGCATGACCTGGCGGCAAAGAACTGGGTCCTGCTGTTGCGCGACGACGGCCTGGCCATCCGGGGTTTCTCGACGCTCCAGGTATACGAGCGCGACCACGAAGGGGAGAAGTGCAGGATCCTTTTCTCCGGTGACACGGTGATCGATCGGGATCATTGGGGCGAGCAGGAACTAGCCTTCCGCTGGCTTCGACTGGCAGGCCGTCTGCAGGGCGAGCGTCCCGAGCTGCGCCACTTCTGGTTTCTGATCTCCAAGGGCCATCGGACGTTCAGGTATCTGCCGGCGTTCGCCCACAGGTTCCATCCCAACTGGATGGAACCTTCGCCCGCCTTCGAGGCTGGCCTGCTCAATTCCCTCGCGGTCGACCATTTCGGAACCCACTTCGTCCCGGAGACCGGCGTTGTCCGTTTTCCCGAGTCGCAAGGGCACTTGCGCACGCCTCTGGCCGAGATATCGGAACGCGACTTGCGCCTCGCTGCGGTCAGGTTCTTCCTGGCGCGCAACCCCGGGTACGGCCAGGGCCACGAACTGTGCTGCATTTGCGAGCTCGCGGCAGCCAACCTGAAATCCATCGGCCAGCGCATGTTTCTCAAAGGCGCGGCTGAAGTGCGGCGAGAGGTTTCCGCGTGTTCGAGGTGAGAAATCTCGCCAATTTCAATCAACCCGCGCTGGTGGAGGGCTGGTATTGGGTTCTCGCAGCGAAGGATCTGAAGCCGGGGCGGGTCAAGGCCGTCGAGGTCGGCGGCAGGCCGCTGGCCGTCTGGCGCTCGTCATTCGGACAGGTGCGGGTGTTCGATGCGCACTGCCCGCACATGGGCGCCCATTTCGCCGAAGGCAAGGTCGAAGGGGAGTCGCTGCGCTGCTTCTTCCACAACTGGCGATTCGAGGCTGACGGACGATGCTCGGACATTCCGTGCCTTCAGCAGCCCGGGCAGGGCATCAAGGCCAAGGCGCGATCCTGGCCGACCATGGAGCGCCACGGGCTGATCTGGGTCTGGCCTGGCCCTGCGCCGGGTCCGTTCCTGCCCGAACCGCCGGGGATCGAAGAGCGTGCGGTCCGCAGCGTTCTCGGCAACCGTTTCCGGAAAGCCTGCCATCCGAACGTGGTGATGGTCAATGCAATCGACGAACAGCATTTCCAGACCGTGCATCGACTGCCCGGCCATATTCTTTCGCTGGAGCCCATTCAGCGCGGCGTCCATTCGATCACGTTCAGGAATACCGGCCGCATGCCCCGGACGCACTGGCTTGGCCGGCTGCTCGGCCGTTTCTATCGCGACACGCTGTACTACGAACTTACCTACTTCTACGGACATGTGGGTGTCGCCAGCTTCGGGCCTGACTTTCTGCACCTCCATGTGATGTTTGCTCTGCGGCGTTCGCCCGATGGCGGGAGCGAGGGGTATACGATCGCGATGACCCGGCGCCACGAGGGACTGCTCGGCGGCCTGCGGGACGCGGTGGTCTTGTCGCTGACCCGCATCGGCGCCCGTTACTTCGCCGTTGGCGACACCCGGGTGTTCCAGACCATCCGCTTCGATTTCGGCACCCCGATCGCCGCGGACCGGTCGGTCATCGCCTTCATCCGGCACTATGAGCAGCAAGCCCGCCTCGACTGGAAGACCGAATGAAGCCAATCCTGGAAGACCGAATGAAGCCAATCGAGACGCAAGGACAGGGCGTCCGGGTGCACCTCGTCGTGCCGGGAACGACGGGCAGCAGTTTCGGACCTCGCATCTGATGAAACGCCCGCCGCTCGAAACGGTCTGCCGAAAGATCGCCAGCCGTTCCGCGGCGGACCTGCGTGCAGATGCGCCGCGCGATGCGCGGTGCATCTGGAATGCCGAGTTCTTCGGGCTGCACCGCAGCCGGTTCTGGCGTTCTGCGAACGAGGCCGCTCGCGAGGCGTTGCTGAGACGCTGTACGTCGAACCTCCTGCGCGAAGCGCTCGGGATCGAGCGCCAGGCCATGGATTATTGCGCCAGGCGCGTACTCAAGGCGGCAAGTCTGCTGGAGAAACAGGTCTACTGCCTGCTGGCTGCCGAAGAGGCTCGCCACTATCACTGGCTGGGGTCGCTGCTGCCCGAAACCGCCACAGCAGATTCTCCCGACGCGTTCGCGTGCTTCCTCGCGCGTCTGGTCATGGAAGGTACGCCATTGGCGCAATCCTATCTGCTGCAGATCATTCTCGAAGGTTGGGGAGTGTCCCATTACCAACGCCTCGCGGCCGCATCCCTGGACCCGGCGGTCGGTCGCGTCATGTCGGGCATTGCCAGGGACGAGGTGCTCCACTACGCGGCAGGGGTCGCACATTTCGATGCCGCCCTGCTCACGCAGGACGAGCGGGACTTCATTCGAACGGCCCTGGCCGAACTTTGCACCATGCTCGCCAGCGGGCCGCTGGCCGTTCTGCGTGAAACCGAGATTGCCGCCGGTGGCTTCGCACCGGCCGAGCGAAAGCAGGCGCTCGAGGATTTGACGGACGCCAGCCTGTCGGTTGCGCGTCTTGAGCGCCTGGCCCGATTCGTCGCGCACAAGGGAATGGCGGAAGAGGCCGCCTGGGTTCGCGATCGAGGACTGCTCACGCCGTTTGCGAGCGAGGCGAGCCTTCGGCTCTACGAGGTGGTCTGACCCAGCGATGCCCAAAGGTGCGCTGCAAGTTTCCGATGGGTGACGAGCGAGACCCCCTTGATATTGCCTTCCTGGATGCCCGCCTGGGCGATCGCGGCGTGCCAGGCGCCCTCGATCCCCGGACGCGATACCATCTGCACCGGACCCAACTGGCCCATCGCGCGGGCAAGCCGGTATTGAGGTGATTCCTGGAGAATGAGGTCGGTGGTCTCTGCCAGGCCATTGATCGGGCGATCGCAGAACAGCGCGTAGAAAGGGGGTTCGACGCTGGCGACAGGACAAAGGGAAAGCAGTCGCGTCGCCGCCCGGGGTTCGGCCAGGGCACGCCGCGCCAGCTCCTCCGACAGCTTCTCTCCGACCAGGTCGACGACGCCGCCGGTTCGTCCCTGGAAAACCAGGCATGGCGTCGCCTGATGAAAGCCGCTGACGGCGACCTGGTCATGCAGGCGATAGCGCAGGAGTCCGCCGGGCTGGGTCACCACGAGCTCCCCTTGATCGCCTTCGCGCCAGGTGGTCATCGGCAGCAGACTGCCATCGGGCGTCTGTAGTTCCAGGTAGACGTCATCCACGAGCGGCACAGGGGATACGGCGCCGGCCATTGGCACCGTGATCGGTGCCTCGGTTGCCAGAAGGCCCTTGCCCTGAATCCATACCCCGGGAAACAGGCGCGACAGCTTCGACGCCGGCCCGACGGCCTCGGCGTCGGCCCAGCAGGACAGCAGGCGAAGCCCTGGCCAGACCGCACGCCAGGATTGTTCCGGAGCGACCGCTATCCGGCGGAGGCGGTCGGGCGAAACCGCTCGCAAGCGGAAACGCATTCCTCCGCGGCAGAGTTCGCCCGCCGCCAACTCCGGCTCGAGGCGCTGCAATTGCTGGCTCGCGTGGGCAAGCAAGACGAAGAAATATGTCGGGTTCCACACCGAGACCACCTCGAGGTCGGACGCGGCGAGCAGATGGGCGACGACGACATCCTTGAAGTCGGTCGGGTCCCGCAATGCGAGCACCTTGGCCGGAGCGACCATGAAAGGCCGCAGCAGCATGGCGAGCGGCGCGTGGAGGTAGTCGGTATCCAGGTTGGCGCCCAGCGCTACCCCGCCAGGCGCGCGATTCCAGCGCAGGACCGGCGACGAGACGCTCATGAAGACACGCCCGCTCTCCAGCTTCAGGCCGGAACGCAACAGGTCGTACGCCCACCTGCCTGAACGATCTGCGC
>WBZP01006011.1_pt1 | contig 12149 bp, 10 predicted proteins | sample 5204301 | NCBI WGS metagenome assembly WBZP01 (sample SAMN12412401, study PRJNA552823) | activated sludge metagenome | isolation source: activated sludge from nitrification reactor of wastewater treatment plant... | place: USA: Pennsylvania | collected 2017
GGGCGGCACCGCGCCGAGCGCGGCGTGCAGGCGCTCGAGCCACTCGTCGAGCAGGCGCAGGCGTTCGCGTGTGGAGTAGCCGGGTTCGTCGGCGAAATCGTCGGCTGCTCGCGCGAAGGCGTAGACGGCGGCGATGTGCGGCCGCACCTCGGCCGGCACGAGCACCGAGGCCACCGGGAAGTTCTCGTAGTGCGACGCGGCGAGATCGAGGCAGTGCGCGTACGCCGCATCGAGCGCGGCGTCGCCGGTCACCAGACCTGCTCCGGTACGCCCGCCCGGGAGTTGGCGGCGCGCGCCATCACGAAGAGCAGGTCGCTCAGGCGGTTGAGGTAGACGAGCACCGCCGGCTCCACCTCGCCGTCGCCCACGCGCAGGGCCTCGGTTTCGGCGCGGCGGCAGACCGTGCGGGCCACGTGCAGTGCGGCGCCGGCCGGCGATCCTCCGGCGAGGATGAAATGGCGCAGCGGCGGCAGCGTCTCTTCCAGGGCGTCGATCCAGCCTTCGAGCCGCGACGTCTCGGCCTCGCCGAACGCCGCCTTCTCGACCCGAGGCGCGATTTTGTGCGCCGGGTCGGCCAGGCGCGCGCCCATCGCGAAGAGGTCGCGCTGAATCTGGGTGACGGAGGTGGCGAGCTCGGCGTCGAGCCCGGCGGCGATGGCGGCACCGAGGTGCGCGTTGAGTTCGTCGACGGCGCCGTATGCCACCACGCGCGGGTGCGTCTTCGGCACGCGCGTGCCGTCGAACAGGCTGGTGGTGCCGTCGTCGCCGGTCTTCGTGTAGATTTTCACGGTCACGTGCCTCCGATTATCGCTCGCAAGCGCGGCGCCCGCCGACCCAAAACCGCGCCGGCGACGCTGCCCGCCTCGCTCGAACGCTCCCGCTTCCGCCGCGTGCTGCTGCGCTGGTACGACCGTCACGGCCGCGACCTGCCGTGGCGCACCACCGACGACCCGTACCACATCCTGGTCAGCGAGATGATGCTGCAGCAGACGCAGGTCGACCGCGTGCTGCCCAAGTACCACGAGTGGCTGGGCAAGTATCCGTCGCTCGCGGCGCTGGCCTCGGCCGACGAGGGCGACGTCTCGGCCACCTGGCGGCCGCTCGGCTACAACATCCGGCCCAAGCGCCTGCACTCGATCGCCCGCGAGGCGGTGACGTCGTACGGCGGACGCCTGCCCGACGATCGCGAGACGCTGCTGTCGTTCAAGGGCATCGGCGAGTACACGGCCGGGGCCATCCTCAGCTTCGCGTTCCGCCAGCGGGCGGCGATTCTCGACACCAACGTGGCGCGCGTGCTCTACCGGGTGTTCGTCGGCAAAGGCGACCCCAAAGGCCACGCGATGACGAAGCAGCTCTGGGCGATCTCGGCGGCACTGGTGCCGACGAAACGGGCGTTCGACTTCAATCAGGCGCTGATGGACTTCGGCGCCATGACCTGCACGGCGCGCAAGCCGAAGTGCCTGGTGTGCCCGATGGCGAAGTTCTGCCGGTCGTTTCCGTGGACCGACCCGCCCGTGAAGCGCGCGAAAGCGCGCTGAGGCCGCCGCGACCGTTCAGCCCGGGCCTTCGGTGAAGGCGGCCCGCGTCGTCGCCGGCTCGATCAACGCCACCGCCAGCGCCGCGCCCACTGCGAACGCCACGAACACCACCGCCCACTCACGGCTCACGTCCACGAGCGACACGCCGGCCCACGTCCACAGCACGATCAACGTCCAGTCGGCCAGCGCCACCCAGCCTCGGGTTTTCGCGCGCTGCGCCGGCAGTTCGGCAGGCAGGACGGCGGCCGAGAACCGCAGATGCAGCCGGACGTTCGCGGCCACGATCGTCGCGGCGAGACAGGCGAGGAACCACGCCAGCCCGCGCGGCAGCTCGCGGTGCACGAGCCAGGCCGGCACCACCATGCCCCAGTCGATCGCGGCCGCCGCGGCCTGGTGGAATCGCCACCACCACAGCGCGGGACGCCGCCCGGTCGCGGGATCACGCGCCGGGCCGGCGCTCACGAACCGCGCCGTCCGGGCCATGCCGACGGCAGCCGGCGGCACGGCGTCCGGGCGCCCGGCCCGTGCGGCCCGAATCGCCTCGACGAGCGCAGCGGTCGACTCGAAACGTTCGGAGGGACGGTGGCGCAGGCAGCGTGCGGCGATCGACGCCAGCGGCGCCGGCAGCACAGTGGCCGGCACGCGGTCGGGGAGTCCGTCGCTGGCCAGGAGCCGCGCGATGGTCTCGGGCAGCGACGCCGCCGCGAAGGGATTCTCGCCCGTCGCCAGCTCGAGGATGAGCACGCCGAGCGCGAACTGATCGGCGCGTCCATCGACGGCGTGCCCCAGGAGTTGCTCGGGCGCCATGTAGCCGGGCGTGCCGGCGGCGAGTCCCGGCAGCGTGACGCGCGACACCGACGCCAGCACCCGCGCCTCGCCGTCGAGACGCGCGAGACCGAAGTCGAGCACCTTCACCTGGCCATCGGGCTGGCGCAGCACGTTCTCGGGCTTCAGGTCGCGATGCACGATCCCACGCGCGTGCGCCGCCGCGAGCGCCGAGGCCAGCGGCAGCACGATATCGAGCACGTCCTCGGGCGTCAGGGCGCCGCGGGCGATCACCGCGCGCAGCGTCTCGCCTTCGACCAGTTCGCTCACGATCGCCGTGCGGCCGTCGACCTCTTCGAGGGCGTGGATCGTGGCGATGTTCGGATGCACCAGCGCCGCGGCCGCGCGCGCCTCCTGCCGGAGCCGGTGGGTCCCGGGAGCGTCGGCCGAGGCGATCGGCACGAACTTCAGCGCCACGCGGCGGTGCAGCCGAAGGTCGTCGGCCTCGAACACGACGCCCATCCCACCGCGCCCGACCTCGCGGACCAGCCGGTAGCCGCCGAACATCGCACCAGGCACGAGCCGCGGATCCGTCGCCGGGGCATCATCCGCGAGCGACGTGGCCGGCGTCTCGAGGAACGCGTCGCCGGTCGAGGCGTCGTGTGCGGCGAGCAGCGACGCCACCTCGCGCCGCTCGTCGTCGGAGGCGTCAGCCGCCGCCAGCCAGCCGGCGCGCGTGCCGGCCGGTTCGGCAAGCGCCGCGGTGAAGAGATCGCCGATGCGCTGCCAGCGGTCGGGCGTCATGTCGTGGCGGCGTCGATCGCCTGCCGCAGGAACGCCCGCGCGATCGTCCAGTGGCGCTTCACGGTGGCCGGCGACAGGTGCACGGCCCCGGCCGTCTCCTCGATGGTGAGGCCGCCGAAATAGCGCAGCTCGACGATGCGCGCCTGCACCGGGTCGCGCGCCTCGAGGTCGACCAGCGCCCGGTCGAGGGCCACGAGGTCCACGCCTTCGCCGGCGCCGGGCGCCACCAGCAGGGCGTCGTCGAGCGTGATGCGCTGCTGCGCGGCGCCGCCACGCTTGGCGGCGGCGCGGCGCCTGGCGCGGTCGACCAGCACCTGTCTCATCGACAACGCGGCGATGGCGAGGAAGTGCGTGCGTCCGGTCCACGGCCGATCCCCGGGCTTCACGAGCCGCAGGTAGGCCTCGTGCACGAGCGCCGTCGGCTGCAGCGTGAGCCGGTGCTGCTCACGCCGCAGGTAGCCGCCAGCGAGCCGCCGCAGCTCGTCGTAGACGATCGGCAGCAGTTGTGACGCGGCCTGGCCGTCACCGCGCGACGCCCGATCGAGCAGATCGGCCGGCGATGGGTCAGGTTCGGCCGGCGGCACCGGGCGGGACGACGACATGCCCGGATTCTAATGGCTGGGCGCCGCCGCAGGACGGCGCGGCTCGGCGAGATAGAGCTGGCGGCCCATCAGCACCGCCGAGGTGGCCAGGGCCAGCAGCAGCCCCGCGGTGGCAACGACGCCGGCCACGTCGAACACGTGCACCGCGCCCAACCCCGGCAGCGCCACCGTCGGCCACCGCAGCAGCGACACGGCGCCGGCCGCGATCAGCACCCGCAGTTCGGTAGGACCGACGCGCACGAACGACATGCGGAACACCCCGCCGACCGCGGTCGAGAGGAACACTTCCGCCGAGACCAGCAGGTAAGCTACGAGCACGGCGAGGGCGACGAGCGGCGTCATGTAGCCGGAGCACGCCAGGCCGCCCATCAGCATGGCGGCGCCGACCACGTCGAGCACGTGATCGACGTAATAGCCGTAGCGCGGACGTTCCTGCCGCCGCACCCGCGCCAGCGTGCCGTCGAGCGAGTCGCCGAACCAGTTGAGGGCGAGGCCGGCGACGACGCCGATGAGGGCCACTGGAAACCAGCGCGCCAGCGCGAACGACATCGAGGCCACGGCCGTGCCGACCACGGCCAGCGCCGTCAGGTGGTCGGAGTGGATGCGCGCCGGCAGTCGATGCGCCAGCCAGAGCAGCGTGCGCCGCTCCACCCGCGCGAGCAGACCGTCGTTGATTCTGGAATGTGTCGCTGCTGCCGCCATCGGTCGCCTCCCCCGCCCGGCCGGCGGGCTGCCGGCTCCACGGGCGTTCATCAGGGAATGCGCAGGCCCTTGGAAAGTGGCTCAGGCCCCGGCGACGAGGCGAGTGATGAGGTCGGCGTCGGCGTCGGGGAACGGCAGGGCGGCCAGCTCGTGCCGGGGTACCCACCGCATCTGCTGGCCCAGCATCGGCGCGGGGTCGCCCAGCAGCGCACAGGCGTAGAAGTGCAGCGCCACGGTGCGTTCGGGATACGCGTGCGAGACGGCGTGCACGAGGCCGCCGACGCGGATGTCGACGTCGAGCTCTTCGCGCATCTCGCGGACGAGCGCGTCGGCGTGCGTTTCGCCGGGCTCGCACTTGCCGCCTGGGAATTCCCAGAGGCCTTCGAGATGCGTGCCTCGCGGACGCAGCGTGAGCAGGAAGCAGCCGTCGCGCTCGACGACGGCTGCCACCACCACGATCGACACGCCGGAGGTCACCGACGCCGAGACAGGCGGAGCGAGACGACGAACGAGCCCTGGTTGTCGCTCACCTCGTCGTCGTTCACGGTGAGGAACAGCTGTCCGTCGCCGGGCATGGGCAGGGGCTGCGTCTGGTCGCCGATCGCGAACGGGGCGCCGTTCCCGATCCGGGCGATCAACGCACCGGCGAGCAGTGACGGCGCCGGGGCGCCGGGGGCGTACCGTCCGCGCACCGAGCCGGCGGGCCCGGCCTTGTCGTCGGCATCGCCCGACAACTGCACCTGGCCCTCGACGCTGAACGCCACCTGGTCGTTGCGACGCACCATGAGCCCCGTGGGCACCCAGCGCTGGCTGGCCGACACGCGCACCTGACCGGGTCCCGCCGGCGTTTCCGGCATCGTCGGCGTCGGCGTAGTTTCCTGCACGGCGGGCCCGAGCGACGCCGGGAAGTTGCCGAAGTACAGGCGGCGCACCTCGGAGAACTTCGGGCGCCGCTCGGCGCCGTCGTTCGGCTTGAACGACAGGATGCGCGCCATGTCCTCGATGCCCGAGCCCTGGCCGCCCTCGATGTTCAGCAGGCGGCCGCGCACGATCTCACCGCTGCGCAGCACGAGCACGTGGTCGCCGTTCTTCGCCGCCTCGATCTCGTTGGCCGGCAGCGTACGGGCGTCGCCCTCGACCTCGAGCATCGCGGTCTCGCCCAGGGGGATGATGCGCTGATCCCCGGGCGTCACGCGCAGGTACAACGCGTTGTTGTTGCGATTCCAGGCCTCGAAGCGTCCGGTCACCCGGGTGCCGTCGCGCTTGAGCACGGTGGCCTGTTCCTGGGCGGCGGCAGTGGCCGCGAGCGTGGCGGTCAGCAGCAGCGTGAGGGCGAATCGATGGGTCACGGCGTTCTCCTCGCCGGCCGCACGATGCGGCCCGGCAGTGATGGTGCGGTGTCGATCCAGCGTATCGAGCGGACGCCGGATCACGCGAGGGGAAAGGCGCGTACGGCCGCGGTGGCGGGCTCGCCGTCGCAGGCCACCTGCACCGCCGTCCCCGGCTCGGCCAGGTCGCGTCGCACGTAGGCCAGGGCCACGGGACGCGACAGCCGAGGCGACCACGCGGCGCTCGTCACGCGGCCGGCGTCGCTGCCACCGGCCGACACAGGCGCACGTGCCGCCGGCACGCAGCCGTCGTCGAACACCAGCCCGACCAGTCGCTTCGCGACTCGGCCGCCCCCCCGGTGGAGCACGCGGACGATCACCTCCTGGCCGACGTAGCACCCCTTGGTGAACGAGATGGCGCGCTGTTCGAGCCCGGCTTCGAGGGGAATCGTGTCGGCGTCCATGTCGACGAGGAACTCGGGACGGCCGGCCTCGATGCGCGCGAACTCGAGCGCGGCCGCCGGGGTGAGCACGGCACCAGCGAGGCGCAGTCGCGAGATCCAGTGGTCGAGGCCGGCGGCGGCCACACGCAGCTCGCAGCCCGCCACGCCGTACGCATCCCGCCGGGCGAGGGCGCCGCCGTCGTCGAGCGGCACATGCGAGAACTCGGGCCAGTCGTCGAATGAGGGCGGCGACGGTTCCGGGCCGGTGGCCGCGAGCACGCGCGCGACCACGGCGGCGGCCGCCGGGCCGTGGACGCCCAGCCACGCCCACGCCGTCGAGGTGTCCTCGATGACCACGTCTTCGGCGAACACGGCGGCGCCGAGGGTCCTCGCCACGGTGTCGACGAGGGGACGGGGCACCTCGAGCGTGAGGGCGTCGTCGCCGGCCAGCACGACCGCGTCCGTGATCATCCGCCCCTGGGGCGTCAGCCACGCCGCGTAGCAGCCGCGGCCCGGCGTCAGCGCCTCGATGTCGTTGGTCAGCAGGCCCTGCAGCCAGGACGCACGATCGGGACCGGTGACGCGGATGGCGCCACGCGCCGCAGGAACCACGAGCGCGGCTCCGGTCTGCAGCAGGTCCGTCTCAGAAGCCTCAGGCAACGGTGCTACCCTTTCAGCGTGGAGCATCGAGCGCACGCCACGTTCCGCGATTGTACCCGGGTGCTGACCCTCGTCGCGACGCTGTCGGCCGCGGTCGTCCCGTCGGCCCAGGCCCCCGGCACCGACACGCCTGGCGCCGGCTCCTACGTGATCTTCCTCGCCGGACGCATGATCGGCCGCGAGGAAGTGGCCGTGACGCGGCAGGCCGACGGGTGGGTGCTGCGCGGGTCGTCGCAGATCAACCCGCCGATCGCCACCACCGTGCGCCAGGTCGAGGTGCGCTACGACGGCACGTGGCATCCGCAGTCGTTGTCGCTCGACGGCACCGTGCAGGGGCGCGACGTCACGCTCGAGACGCGCTTCGCCGACGGCAAGGCCACCAACAGCATGACCGAAGGCGACGAGAAGTCGGAGAAGATCGACGATGTCTCCGCCGACGCCATCGTGCTGCCCAACGTGTTCTTCGGCAGCTACGCGGCGCTGGCCGCGCGCCTGGTGGGTGCACAGCCGGGCGCCGAGGTGAAAGTCTACGTGGCGCCACAGGCGGAGATGCCAGTCGTGGTGTCGGCGATCGCCGACGAGAAGATCGAGACGCCCTCGCGCGCCTTCACGGCCCGCCGCTACACGCTCACGTTCCGCAACCCCGGCGCCGAGGTCACGGCCAGCCTGTGGACCGAGACGAGCGGCGCGTTCGTGCGGCTGAGCGTGCCGACGCAGACGCTCGAGATCGCGCGGGAGGACGTCGCCTCGGCGGCGTCACGCAGCTCGGCGTTTTCTCTGCCCGGCGACGAGTCGGTGCGCATCGGGGCCAACGGCTTCAACCTCGCCGGCACCCTCACGCTGCCGTCGACGGGGCGGGCCCCACATGCCGCCGTGGTGCTCATCGGCGGCGCCGGCCCGGCAGACCGCGACGGCACCGTCGCCGGCATCCCGATGATGGGCCAAATCGCCCGGGATCTCGTGGGCGCCGGTTTCGCGGTGGTGCGGTACGACCGGCGTGGCGTGGGACAGAGCGGCGGCCGCGCCGAAACGGCGGCCCTGGCCGACTACGCCGACGATGCCCGGGCCGTGGTGCGCTTCCTGCGGAAAGAGCGCAGGAAGGACGTCGACGGGAAGCGGATTGCCGTGCTGGGCCACGCCGAGGGCGCCTGGGTCGCGATGCGGCTGGCGGCGATCGAAAAGGACGTCGCGGCGCTGGTCGTCGCCGGCGCCGGCTCCGAAACCGGCGGCGCCCTGGTGCTCGAGCAGCAGCAGCACCTGCTCGAAGTGATGCAGGCCACCGACGACGAGCGCAAGGACAAGGCGGCACTGCAGAACCGCATCAACCTTGCGGCGACCGGCGCCGGCCCCTGGGACGACGTGCCGAAGGAGCTGCGCGCGCAGGCCGAGACGGCCTGGTTCGCGAGCTACCTCTCGTTCGATCCGGCGAAGACCATGAAGGACGTCCGCCAGCCGCTGCTGATCGTACAAGGCGGCAAGGACACACAGGTCGCCCCGCGCCACGCCGAGGCCCTGGCCGCGCTGGCCCGCGCCCGCAAGCGCACGGTGCCGGTGGAGGTGGTCACGGTGCCCGGGGTGAACCACCTGCTGGTGCCGGCGACCACCGGCGAAATCAGCGAATACGCCACGCTCGCCGGCCGCGACGTGAGCCGCGAGGCCACCAGCGCCATCGCCACGTGGCTCACGACGACGCTCGGGCGCCGGTAGCCGGAAGTAACCCGCACACCGATGACGCCCCTGCGCCCCGCCGATGTCCGTCGCGCGGTGGGCGCGGCACTGACCGCCGCGCTCGACACGCGACAGAAGCCGATCGTCCCCGAGATGCTCAACTCGGCGGGCAGCGTCAGCGCCGAGTGGTACATCGAGGCGCTCTGGCACTACCTGTGGAAACGCGGCCTGCTCCATGGCGTGAGCCGCTTCGAGGTCGAGTTCAGGCAGCCGGCCACGCTCTCGGACAAGCGCCTGCACTTCGCGCTGCCCCATCCCGACGCCGACGACCTGGTGATGGACTTCCACGTGTTACGCGACACCGACGGCGCCAGGACGCGCGCGCGGGTGCCGGTGGCGCGCATCACCATCCGTCGCGGCATCAGGCGGCGGCGCCCCGGCGTGGCCCCCGATCCGCCGGAACATCCCTACGGCATCGAGGTACGCTCCCGCCACCTCAACGCCGCCAAGCACGTGTCGTGGTACACGCTCGTGGCGGTGGTGATGGACGTGGCCCGGCGGGGCCTGCAGTTCGCGGACACCGCGGTCGACCGGGCCGACGAGCATCTGCTGTACATCGTGCCGCGCTTCAATTTCACGCCGCTGGCCGACGCCACACTGCGCGACAACCTGTTCGTCTACCCGCATTTCGCCGTCGACTCGGCCTGGGCGCCGGGACGTTCCTCGGCCACGGCGCGGGTCACGTTCTGGGCCGTCGCCAACGGTGCGCCCTGGCCGATCGCGGAAAGCGTGGTCACCGTGGTGCGCACCACCCTGGTCGACGGCGTGCGCCGTCCGGTCGACGAGACGCTCACGCCGCCATCGCGCGCCGGCCGGTAACCGGCTGGCTCACCGCCGTCAGATCCGCTGCCACATCCGGTCGACGACGTCGCGCAGGCGCGATGCGGCATCGCCGTACGGTTCGCCCTCGGACATCGACACCGGCGGGCCGATGGCGACACGTGTACGGTGCTGTCGCCAGAAGCCCACATAACGCCAGTCGATGGGCCGCGTTCGCGGCCACATCTCCCACAGCCCCTTGAGCGCGACCGGCACGATCGGCACGTGGAGGTGCGAGGCGAGGATCGGCGCGCCCTTCTTGAATCGCTTCACCGAGCCGTCGATCGAGCGCTCGCCCTCGGGGAACAGCAGCAGGATGCGGCCATGCGTCAGGCCGAACGCGCCAGCCCTCATGGCCGGCACCAGCGAGGCGTCCGGGTCGACCGGTACCAGGTTGGCCTGGCGGGCCAGCCACTGGCCGAACGGCGTCTCGAAGTACTCGGCGGCGCCGACTACGAACATCTGGCGGAACACGCGATACGGCAACACGCTGCAGAGCACGAACGCGTCGAGAAACCCCTGGTGGTTTGGGCAAATCAGGTAGGGCCCGTTCGCGGGCAGGTGTTCGAGGCCCTGCACCTCCACCCGCGCGATGGTGCGGCCGATCAGCCGCGCGGCGAGCCACAACACTCGCGTGCTCACCGGTCGCGACTGGAGCAACCAGCCGAGCTCGGGATCGGACGCCGGGGGCACGTCGGCCAGCAGGGTCGCCCACGCCGCGTCCACGGAGCCCTCGGCGGCCCCGCTGGCCGGGCGCACGGCGTCGACGAGCTGACGCACCGTGAAGGTCTGCTGGACGACCGGGGGAGGCACCTTCATGCCGAACCGCTGCTCGAGCTCGGTGAGCAGTTCCACGCGCTCCATGCTGTCGAGGCCGAGATCGAGTTCGAGGTTGGCGTCGGGACGCACCGTCGTGCCCGGCTTCACGCGCTGCCCGATGAGTGCCGCGGCCGCCGCGACGTGCGCGTCGTCGAGCCATTCCTGCTCGGCGGAACTGAGCGGCCGCACCGCCGCTTCCTGCTTCGCGACATCACGCGCCTGCAGCAGCTTCTGGATCTGGAAGCGCTTCAGCTTGCCGGTGGTGGTGCGCGGCAGCGGCTCGAACCACACGTCGTAGCCGAGCACGCGCTTGTGCGAGGGCAAACCGGCGCCGGCGCTCTCCATCTCGAACCGCAGCAGGTCGCCAGCGTTCACGACCTTTCGCGCCTTGAGCACGTCGTCGTCGAGCACGATCACGGCGTGCAGACGCTCCGACGTCGGCTCGTCGGGGCGGGTCAGCCCCATCACGCAGATTTCCTTGATGATCGTCGACTTGCGGTACTGCGCCTCGATCTCCTCCGGGTAGATGTTCTTGCCCGAGGCGAGCACGATGATCTCCTTCTTCCGCCCGGTGATCGTGAGGCGGCCCTCGGCGTCGAGGCGGCCGAGATCGCCGGTGAGGAACCACCCGTCGCGAAAGACCTCGGCGTTGGCGTCGGGCCGGTTGTAATAGCCCTGCATCACGATCGGGCCCCGAATCGCGATCTCGCCGTCTTCGGCGTCGCCCTCGGGCGGCATGATCTTCAGCTCGTTGCCGGGCAGGATGCGCCCCACGGTGTCGATGTGCGCCTCCTCGGGCCGGTTCAGCGTGGCCGCGCCCGAGGTCTCGGTGAGCCCGTAGGCCTGCTGGATCGTGAACCCGAGCGCGTAGAGGTCGCGGCCGATCGCCGGATCGAACTTCGAGCCGCCGGTGATCAGCAGGCGCATGTGCCCGCCGAGCACCTTGTGCACGCGCGCGAACACCTTCGGGCCGATGTTGACGCCGACCCCGCGCAGGCGGAGGTTCAGCCCGAGCAGCGCGCGGAAGATGGTGCGCGTGGCCCAGCCGCCCTTGGCCACCTCGCCGGTGACGCGCTGGTGAATCAGGTAGAAGAACTGCGGCACGCACGCGAAGATGGTGATGCGGCGTTCCGCGAACGCCTTCATCAGGTCGGTGGTGTTCAGCGTCTCGAGGTAGACGACGCGGGCGCCGACCGCGAAGGGCAGCAGCAGGTTCGCCATCTGCGCCAGCGAGTGGAAAAGCGGCAACACGCCGAGAACCGCGTCCTGCTCGCTCACGTGTACCGTCGCGAAGGCGGAATCGCGCTCGCCCGCCAGGTTGGCGTGCGTCAGCACGACGCCCTTGGGATCGGACGTGGTGCCCGACGTGTAGAGGATGACTGCCGGGTCCGCGGGCTCCGCCGGGCAGGGCGGCAGCGCCGGCGGCGACGCCGCGAACATGGCGTCCAGCGAGGGTCGATCGTCGCCAGTGGCCGCGTACATCCGGACGATCGGCAGGCCCGAACCCGCCCCGTCCGCCGTCGGCAGCAGCCGCGTGCCGACGACCAGCAGCCGGGCGCCAGAGGCCTTCAGCACCGTGGCCACCTGCGTCGACGAGTAGTTCGTGTCGAGCGGCACCGCGATGGCGCCGAGGCGCAGGATGCCGAGGTAGACGGCGCACCAGCGGGCGTCGTTGTCGGCGAGGATGGCACAGCGGTCGCCACGGCGGATGCCGCCCTGCGACGCCAGCCAGCCGGCGACGGCCTCCGCCCACTCCTTCAGGCCGCGATAGGTGACCTGCTCGAGGCCGCCGGGGCGCTGGATTTCGACGGCGACGTTGTTCGCGAAGCGGGCCGCGGCCTCGTCGTAGGTCTGCCAGAAACTCGACACGCCGGGCGATTGTAGGTCAGGACCGGCGGCGCGTCGCGGGTCTGGCCTTGCTCGCGGCGAGGACCGCCAGCG
>WBZP01006012.1_pt1 | contig 12149 bp, 13 predicted proteins | sample 5204301 | NCBI WGS metagenome assembly WBZP01 (sample SAMN12412401, study PRJNA552823) | activated sludge metagenome | isolation source: activated sludge from nitrification reactor of wastewater treatment plant... | place: USA: Pennsylvania | collected 2017
CAGGCCCATCATTGAAAGCATTAAAAACGGGTCCTGCCTCTTCCTGTACAGCAATAATAAATATTACCTGAAACATTCCAGTATACTGAACAGCTAACGAGTTGTGCTATTAAAATAGCTAAAATTATTATGGTAGTTACATAATCAGCTTAAAGTATCTGCACTAAAAATAGAATTACTGCAGTTGATGCTACCGAAGAACTAATGTTGAACAAAGCTCCTTCCCGCAATCGGGCTGTATATCGATTGCGGGTGCCCTTTTTGGGTCCGTTTTTGGGCAAGCAAAAAGGGACAAGACACAATTGTAAAGGAATAGCAAGAAAAAACAGACAATCTAATAGCACAAAACATTAAATAGCTGATCGAATTTGCATCCGGATGCAAAAATGTGAAGATGCCACGTATAATATACGTGGCATTTTTATACAGTTATACCGGCAAATGCCAATCACTTTCCGGCGTTTTGTTATCTTCACATAAATATTTTGTCCATGAACCTGCGTGATGTACTTACCGGAACCGGTGTTGCCATCGTAACACCTTTTAAGGAAGATTTTTCAGTAGATTTTCCGGCACTGGAAAAACTGATTGACTTTATCATCGGTAACGGCGTGGAGTATATTGTAACGCTTGGCACAACAGGTGAAGCGCCTGTGCTTTCGGCAGCAGAGAAAAAAGAGATCATCCATTGTACCTGTGAAAAAGTAAATGGGCGTGTACCCGTAGTAGTTGGTATCGGGGGAAATGATACGGCTTCCGTAGTGATGGATTTACAAACCTATCCGCTCGGTAAAGCCATTGCCGTATTAAGTACCAGCCCGTATTACAACAAACCATCGCAGGAAGGATTGTACCAGCATTATAAAGCGCTGGCCGAAGCATCTCCCAGGCCTGTCATATTATATAATGTACCCGGCCGTACCAGCCGGAATATGACGGCAGCCACTACCATCAGGCTCGCAAAGGAAGTGCCCAATATTGCCGGAATCAAGGAAGCCAGTGGCGATATGCAGCAATGCATGGAAATACTCAGGCACCGGCCGGCCGGCTTCCTGGTGGTAAGCGGCGATGATGCCCTTGCATTACCCCAGCTTGCCTGCGGTATGGAAGGTGTTATCAGCGTTGCCGCCAATGCCTATCCAAAAGCGTTTTCAACCATGGTCAGAAAATGCCTGAACCGTGAATTCCCGGAAGCCATCAGCATCAACAACGGCCTCATGGATGCATACGACCTGATGTTTTCTGAAAACAATCCCGCCGGTGTTAAAGCATTCCTATATGAAATGGGATACCTTCAAAATGTAACCCGCCTGCCGGTTGTGCCGGTAAGTGTCGCCCTGCAGCAATCAATAAAAAAATTCCTGGGAAAGTAAAGGGTATGGCTGTAACAATATATTTGGGTTACCCTGTTATGATATTCAGCTAAATTTTTGTTTTCTTAATCCTTCCAGGTATGCTTCCAGTTGCGCCAAACTGAAACTGCTCAAATTGTTTTCTTTTGTTACCAGGGCTTTTTGTGCCACCAGTACACCATACCTGGTATCATCCATGCCGTCTGTATGATGCGCATCAGGATCAATGGAAATCAGCACGCCCTTTTCAATTGCATACCGGATATGCCGCCAGTCTATATCAAGCCTGCTCGGATGTGCATTCAGTTCAATAACCACCCGGTTGGCAGCACAGGCATCAATGATCAGCCGGTGGTTTACCGGGTAACCGGCCCTGCTTAGCAATAACCGGCCGGTCATATGGCCCAAAATAGTTGTATACGGATTTTCAATAGCTTTCAGCAGCCGGGCCATGGCTTTCTCTTCCGTCATTTTTAAATTGCTGTGTACAGATGCAATCACCAGGTCGAATGTAGATAAAACCGCATCACTGTAATCAAGGCTTCCGTCATTCAGTATATCCGATTCAATACTCTTAAATATCCTGAACGGCTTTAATTTTTCATTCAATGCATCAATTAGCCGGTGCTGTTCCCTGATCTTTTCCTCATGAAGCCCCTGGGCATAAAAGGCAGATTTACTATGGTCGCTGATTACCAGGTATTCAAGTCCGCGGTTGATGGCAGCCGCTGCCATCTCTTCCAGCGAATGGCTTCCATCACTCCAGTTGCTGTGGCAATGGATGATGCCCCGGCAGGGGGCCTTTCCGGGCCAATTCGATCAGTTCGGGCGTTTCACGTAATGGGGCAGGGATGAATGATATGCCGGCTGCTTCAAAGTATTCCCATTCATCTTTTGCCCCGGTTAACGGTTCCTTAATGGTTGATTGCCATTCTTCATAAAAAGGTTCTGAAGAAGATGTACGGATCAGTGATTGTGTAAACGGTTTATTGCCGGACGGATAAATTTTTACAGGTATGCCGGTAATGGTATCATACATGATAAATCCTTCGCCGCGTTCTTTTAAAGTAAATCCTTCCGTAACTGATAAAGTTGATTCTATGGTTGCAGCATCCGCTTCCACCAGCAACTCAAGTTCATTAACCACTTCAAACTGCCGTTTAAATAGGCCGGTTAACGCAACCTGTTTGCCGGGAAATATTTTTACGAAGAAACTTTCCACTTCAGGTGCAATCAATGCAACCTGCGCATACAGGTAACTGCCTTTATGCTTGTTATAAAATTCAATCGTATCAATGATGTTCTGTTGTGTTTTTTCACCAAAGCCCTTATATAATTTTAACCTGTTCTCTTTGCATGCATATAATAACTCACCAACAGATTCTATCTCCATTTCCTTCCATATACTGTTAATTTTTTTTGGTCCAATGCCTTTAATGTTTAACATTTCCAAAACCCCGGGAGGCGTTTTTTGGATCAAATCTTCCAGGATTTTCAATTTTCCGGTCTTCAGCAGTTCTTCAATTTTTTGAGCCGATGAGGATCCGATTCCCTTTAATGCGGAAATTTTTTCTACTGTTAACTCTTGTAAGGGCACTTGTAATTTTTCAATAGCGAATGCCGCCGAAGCATAAGACTTCGATTTAAAACTGTTCTCTCCATGTATGTCCATCAGTTTCGCCAGTAATGAAAAAGAATCTGCAATTGAATAATTATCCATGATTCAAATGTAATCAAACACAACTTAAAATTAGCGGGAAGTGTAAAAATAAACAGGGGGGATAAATTCAACAGGCCTGTTGAAATGCTTGCCAGGAAAGGGTTTTACAGGTTGGAGCATAAAAAAAGTCCCGGAAGAACCGGGACTCATTATCTTTCGCTCTGTAAAAAGAATTAAATTATTTCTTTTTAGGAGCTGCCTTCTTAGTAGCGGCTTTTTTTGGAGCAGCTTTCTTAGTAGCGGCTTTCTTAGTAGCAGCTTTTTTAGGAGCAGCTTTCTTAGCAGCAGCTTTCTTTGGAGCAGCTTTTTTAGTAGCAGCTTTCTTTGGAGCAGCTTTTTTAGTAGCAGCTTTTTTCTTTGTAGCCATTTTTTAAAATTTAATTGGTTAGTAAATAATACTTAAAAATAAATACTATTTTGATACTACCAAAAAAAATATTAAAAAAATTATGCTGATGCTACTACCTCACTCACAGAAACAAAGGTCTTATCACCTTTTGTTTTCCTGAATTCAACAACACCATCCGTTAATGCAAAGATGGTAAAGTCTCTTCCTATACCAACATTTTTACCGGGATGGTAAACAGTACCACGCTGGCGAAGGATGATGTTTCCAGCAAGTGTTGCCTGGCCACCGTAAATCTTTACACCTAATCTTTTGCTTTGTGAATCACGTCCGTTCTTTACCGAACCTTCACCTTTTTTATGTGCCATGTAATTTTATTTTAGAATGCTGAACTTTAAATTTTAAATGGATTTAAAATTCAAAATGTATGATATAAAATGAATTAAGCTATTGCAGTCACTTTAATATGCGTATACTGGGTACGGTGACCATGCTTTTTGCGGAATCCTTTTCTCCTTTTCATTTTAAAAGCAATCACTTTATCACCCTTAATAAGGTCATTCAGTATTTCTGCTTTTACAACTGCTTTTACATCATTGCCACTCGCTAACGCATTACCGTTATGGGTGATCAACACGTCGGAGAATTCAACAGAATCCCCTGTCTTGCCCTCAATATGGGGCACATACAAACTGTCTCCGGCTTTCACTTTAAATTGCTGGCCTGCGATTTTTACTATTGCTAACATAACATACCTAAATTTAGGACGGCAAAGGTAAGGATTTATAGTTTATTGAACTAGATTTTTTTGAAGATTGTGTATAATATATGTGCCGTTACCCGGATGGTATTTGCAGGCATTGACTATCAATGATTTGAACGTCAGCATCCGGCCATTTCCCGGCATCGGCCCCGCTTTCCGCTGCAAGTCCTCGCCCGGCCCGGCCGGCCTGCGGGCTTTCCGCTTCAATCGGGCGTATATTTCAGCCGCATAGCATTGCCCGGCATCCCCAATCCCGTATCCTGTATCTTGCATCCTGAATCTTGTATCCTGCATCTTGTATCCCGTATCCTGTATCCAGCATCCACATCTTATCCCTATATTCGTAACCAGCTATGAATCAAATCAAAAAAATTGCGGGTATCATATATAGTATATATGCATTTGCCATTTTTATCGCATTAATGTTCATATTATTCCCTTTTGTAATATTTTCTTCATTTTTCGGGAAAGTCAGGGGTGGAAATATGATATATAATATATGCAGGTTTTGGGCCGATATCGCCTTGTTCTTATGGGGCATGCATCACCGGAATATTTCTGAAGCACCCGTGAGAAAAAATCATGCAGTAATATATGTGTTCAACCATATTTCATATATGGACATTCCATTCATGATGAAAACCTTCAGGCCCCAGCCGGTACGCATCCTTGGTAAAGCAGGCATGGCAAAGATCCCGGTGTTCGGCTTTATCTACCGCGAAGCCGTGGTACTGGTTGACCGGGAAAGTGAAGCGGGCAGGCAACAAAGTGTAAAAGAACTTAAACAGGTACTCGCTAAAAATATATCCATTGTGATAGCACCCGAAGGAACGTTCAATATGACCCATAAGCCACTGAAAGAATTTTATAACGGCGCTTTCCGGATTGCCCTGGAAACCAATACGCCCATTCAACCTGTTTTATTCCTGGATGCATACGACAGGCTGAATTATAAAAGTATATTTTCACTTACGCCCGGCCGGTCAAGAGCCGTATTTTTGCCGGAGATCCTTCCCGGCAATGATGTACAGCAGTTGAAACAACAGGTGTATGATGCCATGGAATCGGGTCTCATCAGGTATAAAGCAAGCTGGATACATGAGTAATGAAATAGCTGAATTGTTTGATGCTGAAAAAAAATCGGCGCTTTGGGCAGCAGTCATTCTGCCGCTGGCATTGCCAACAGTGTACACATATGCAGTTCCTCTTCATTTAATGGCACAGGCCGTTCCCGGTAAACGGGCGGAAGTTGTTTTCGGAAAAAACAAGAAATATGCAGGCGTTATCAGCCAGCTTGTTACGGAAGAACCCTTGTACCGCACCAAACCCATCATCAGCATACTCGATGAAACGCCATTGGTTTTTGACGCCCAGCTGAAACTGTGGAACTGGATAAGCAGGTATTATATGTGTTCCGAAGGTGAAGTGATGGCGGCAGCCCTGCCCACCAATTTCAAACTGAGCAGCGAAACCATTCTTATATATAATGAAGAGGCCGGCGACGATTTTACCCATCTTTCTGATGATGAATTTGTAGTGGCAGAAGCACTCCTGCTTAAAAAGCAGTTGAACCTTACTGAAGTGCAGCATATCCTTGATGTAAACCATGTTTACCCGGTTATAAAAAAACTAATCGACAGGAACGTCTGCCATACCTGGGAAAAACTGAATGAACGGTATAAAGCCCGCAAAGAAAATGTTGTAACCCTCAATCATCAGTATGATAATGAAGAAAGCCTGTCGGCCCTGCTCAACGACTGGAAAGGAGCGCCCCGGCAGATGGAACTGCTCCTGTCTTTCCTGCACCTGCAAAAAACCACCGGCGATGTGTTGCAGACCGACCTGTTGAAGAAATCAGGTGCCACAGCCGTTCAACTGAAAGGCCTGGCCGATAAGGGGGTCCTTGCTATTGAAAAAAGGAATGCCGACCGGTTGAAGCCGATGGCCGCACATATTGATATCAATTTTCAACTGAGTATTGCCCAACAGCAAAGCCTAAACGAAGTAAGGCATGCTTTTACCGAAAAACAGGTATGCCTGCTGCATGGTGTAACCGGTAGCGGCAAAACGATGCTCTATATAAAATTGATTGAAGAGTATTTTTCAAAAGGCGAGCAGGTGCTGTACCTGTTGCCGGAAATTGCCCTTACGGCACAGATCATCCGCAGGCTGCAAAAACATTTTGGCGGGAATATCGGTATCTACCATTCAAAATTCAACGACCAGGAAAGGGTGGAAATATGGAACAAGGCCAGGAGCGGGGAACTGCGAATCATTCTCGGCGCCAGGAGTGCCCTGTTCCTTCCGTTCAATAAGCTGGGCCTTATAATTGTAGATGAAGAACACGACGCCTCATACAAGCAGCAGGAACCCGCACCCCGCTACCATGCAAGAGATGCTGCTGTTTATTATGCATCGCTCTTTCATGCTAAAGTATTGCTTGGCAGCGCTACGCCATCACTGGAAAGTTATTTCAATGTGCAGCAGCAAAAGTATGGGCTGGTAAAACTTGCGGAAAGGTTTGGGGGTATAGAATTGCCGAAAATAGAAATCGTGAATACCCGCCAGGTACAACAGAAAGGCAAAGTGATGATAAGCCCGCAACTGAAAGATGAGATGCAGCAGGCGCTGGCGGCCGGTAAACAGGTGATATTATTCCAGAACCGCCGTGGGTATAATCCTTACTTAATCTGTGGAACCTGCGGGTTTATTCCGCAGTGTACCCATTGCGACGTATCCCTTACATTGCATAAATACAGCAATAAGCTGCATTGCCATTATTGCGGCAGTACCTATCCCAAACTGGTTACCTGCCCGGCCTGTGGAAGCAATACATGGCTGGAGAAAAATTTTGGAACAGAAAAAATAGAAGAACAACTGGAATCTGATTTCAGTAATTACCGGGTTGCCAGGATGGATATTGACAGCATCCGGGGAAAAACGGCGCACGATAACCTGATCAGGCAGTTTGAACAGAAAAGGATTGATATACTCGTTGGTACGCAAATGGTAGTTAAAGGACTTGATTTTGACAATGTAAGCCTGGTTGGTATACTCGACGCCGACGGATTGCTCAGTTTTGCCGATTTCAGGGTTAATGAACGGGCTTTTCAGTTAATGGAACAGGTGAGTGGAAGGGCTGGCCGGAAAGAGGAGCAGGGAACCGTGCTGATACAGGCGGTACAGGTAAAACATCCTGTTATTTCCATGGTACAGGAACATGATTACAAACAGTTTTATACATTTGAAATAGCAGGGCGAAAAGAATTTTTTTACCCGCCTTTCAGCCGTATCGTGCAACTTACTTTAAAACATAAGGATAATGGCACGCTTGATGCTGCAGCAGAAAAACTGGCAGCACTGCTGCGTCAGGACCTGAAAGATTATGTAGTTGGCCCGGCTACTCCTGTAATTGCACGAATCCGTAACCAGTACCAGAAAGAACTGCTCATCAAATTACCCAAAGAGCAGGGAATGGGCTTTACGTATAAAAAGGTGATCAGGAACCATATTAATTTATTGCTGGCAGAGAAACAGTATAAGTCGGTAACGGTGGTGGTGGATGTGGATCCGGGGTGAGTGTATGATTTGTGATGTATGATTTTTGATGTATGATGTATGATGTATGATGTGAGATTTTGGGAGGGGTTGATGCTAATTGTAAATGTAGATCAAATGAAAGGCTGAAGGTTATGGAAAAAATAGAAATAAAGCACAATGTATCGCTTAAAAAGTTGAATACGTTCGGTATTGATGTTATGGCTGGCAACTTTACCAGTTTCCAAACCGTAGCATCATTGCAGGACGTAATAGAAACATATAGGAAACAAACGCTACAATACAAATCTCAATTGTTGGTATTGGGGGGGGGGCAGCAATATCCTGTTTACAAAAGATGTTGAAGGGCTGGTGCTGAAAAATGAAATTACCGGCATTGAAAAAACGGGTGAAGATGCTGAATTTATTTACATAAAAGCAGGTGCAGGCGAAAACTGGCACCGGTTTGTATTGTATTGCCTGGAGCATGATTATGCCGGTGTGGAAAACCTGGCCCTGATACCGGGCAGTGTTGGCGCATCGCCCATGCAGAATATTGGCGCATATGGCGCAGAGATCAAAGATGTATTTCATTCGCTGGAAGCAGTAGAAATAAGCACCGGCAACATGGTTCGGTTTTCAAAATCCGACTGTGCCTTCGGTTACCGCGAAAGTGTTTTCAAAAACAAATGCAAAGGTGAATATATCATCACTTCAGTTACGTACCGGCTTAATAAAGTGCCGGTATTTAATACAAGTTATGGGGCTATTGAAGCTGAACTGGAAAAAGAAAATGTATCTGAAAGAAGTATCCGGTCCATTGCCAGGGCCGTTATCAATATCCGCAGCAGTAAATTGCCCGACCCGGCTGTTATAGGCAATGCAGGCAGTTTTTTCAAAAACCCTGAGATAAGTGAAAACCATTATAAAGAACTCCGGGAACGTTTTCCCGGCATCGTTGGTTACCCTGTTGGAAACAGCATGGTTAAGCTAGCTGCCGGATGGCTGATTGAGCAATGCGGGCCCGTTACCGGAAAAAGCTGGAAGGGGTACCGGAACGGTGATGCAGGCTGCCATGAAAAACAGGCCCTGGTATTGGTAAACTATGGCAAAGCATCCGGGGCAGACATATATAACCTGAGCGCAGACATCCTGGAATCTGTTTATACAAAATTCTCCATAAAACTGGAACGGGAAGTAAATATATATTAAGTTTTTGTTGAAGTGTTTTTCTTAAACACCTTATTAATCAGACCTTTACCTGATAATGTCAATCTGTTATGTGAAGTCAGGTAATGGATCACTTTATGTTCCAGCCAGTGATGCAGTGGCAGCAGGATGGCTGCCAGCAATATCATAAAAGCGAGGTCTTTCCAGGGTTCGCCTTTCGTATAACTGTAAATATTCTTCTTAAAAATAAGGAAGATAAATTCAAAGAACATCAGGAAGGTGAAGAACCCGATCATTTTTATGGTGGCGGCAGATACTTTGAACATACCCATCATCACCAGCAGGACAAACAGGCTGGCAATACCGATGGTGATCAGCAGGTATTGTATATTGTCTCTTTTCCTTTTTAGTTCAAGCCTTTCTTTTTCCTGCCGTTCAAGCCTTTGTTGTTCATCGTCTACTTCAATTTGAAGCAGGTCTTTTTCTTTACCGAGTTTATTAATGCTGTCTTTGTAAAGATGATACAAGTTGCTGTACCTGAAAGCTTCTTTAAAGTCGCCTTTTAGCTGGTAAAGTGAATCCAGGTTCTGTGCAATTGCACTCATCGTATTTAATTCGCCGATATTTTCAGCCAATACATTGGCTTTTAATAAGTATTCAAGCGCTTTATCGTACTCCTGGGTTTTTTTGTGAAGCTGGCCTAAATGAAAGTAATAATTCAGTTTGTTCGAATTGTTTACATCGCGTTCAAAAAAAGGAGCCACTTTAGTATAATAATATTTGGCAGAGTCGTAATTGCCCAATTGTGAATATATATAAGCATACGACTGGTCTATGAAATGGCTGAAATTTACTGCTTCCATAAACCGTTTCAGTTGAGGGTGCTCGTTAAAATACTCAAGGGCTAGCCGGGGTTGACCGTTATTCAGATAATTATTGATGATGCTGCGGTAAGCAATTGCTTTGATGGGTTCATATTTCAAAGAATCTGCCAGTTTTAGCGACTGCTCATAATAGTTAGTAGCAATGTCGTTATTTTTCTTGGCAGCGTAAATATCCCCGATGCGGGACAGGTCCTGCACTTTGGCATAAGGTGTTTGGCCATTGATTATATAATTTAATTGCTGGTATGCTTTTATTTGATAATCAATAGATTTATCGTAATCTTCTAAAATAAAATAGAAGCTGGAAAGTTTACTGTATCCTGCCCTCAGGAGTGTATTGTTTTTTAATTCTTCTGCAATCCTCAGGGCTGTCATGTAGTTTTTCAGTGCCAGGATTTTTTCATTTTGTGCCAGGTAAACCGAACCAAATTCGAGGTGTACTTTTGCCAGTAAGCTGTCATTCTTTATAAGATTTACATTTGAAAAAGCCTGGTTACTATAATTAAGGGCTTTTACATTATCAGGTATATATCTTGAAACTTCAGACAGTAATAAATAGGCCCTCACCATTTCCTCATCCAATTTGTTTTTTCGGGCAAGGTCCAGTGCCTGTTCATAATAATCCATTGCCTTATCCAGGTTATTTTTCATGCCCGCCAGGTATGAATAGCGCTCTCCGTTTATCAGTAAGGCGTTAACCATCAGTTTTCGGTTACGGGTCATTTCGGCCAGTGAAATCATTTCCTTGCCAGCCTCTTCAGCCTCAGCCAGGTTAGTGTTCATTAAAATCTTGCTTATATACCCCAGTATTTCAATTTTCGCTTCAGTCGTTGTGGCTTTTGCAAGCTGCGATTTTAGGGAATCAAGTACAGCATGCTGTGCATTTAACAGCAGGCAGATGAAAAGGAAGGCAATGGTAAGGAAAGATTTTTTCATCTTTCAAATTACAGTTTTATTTAAAGAGTAAAGCAGGAAAATAAAAAATATGTGCTTAATGCGTTTCTGAAGAATAGCAAAAGGTAGGTTAACGGTATGATTTATTTGGCCCGGTAATTTTTCCGGGTTTAAGTATCATTCAGGGTAGCTTGTAAATTAAATGTAGTTAACTGGTTCAGTCAGCAGGAGTGAAACATTCCCTGGTTTTTCCTGTTAGGTCGGTTTCCATCATGAGGGCGGCAATCCTGATCATATTTTTAAATGCGGTTGCATGAGATATGCCATGTCCGATGATAACAGGTTTGGCTACGCCCAACACGGGAACGCCGCCATATTTTTCAAAATCAAAGCGTTCAAAATGTTCATCCATGATCTTTCGCCTTTTTGCAATGTCATGAATGCTTTCTGCCAGTTTAAGCACCACATTGCCGGTAAACCCTTCACAAACGAGTACATCCGCTTTATTGGTTAGAATGTCGCGGCCTTCAATATTTCCTATGAAATGCAGTTGATTATTGATTTTCAAAAGGGGATAGGTTGCCTGTGCCAGGATATTGCCTTTTCCTTCTTCTTCTCCTAAATTCACCAGGCCTACTTTGGGGGATGCTATTTTCAGGATATGTTTGGCAAACATCGAACCCAGCATGGCAAACTGGTTAAGGTTCTCCGGTTTGCAATCTGCATTGAGGCCCACATCAACCAGCAAACCCAGGCTTCCGTCTTCCCTGGGCATGTATCCGCCAATGGTTGGGCGCAAAACGCCTTCAATGGTTTTGATGCTGAATAAGGCGCCAACCATCATGGCTCCCGTATTGCCGGCACTGATAAACGCATCCGTTTTCCCTTCAGCAAGCAACCGGAAACCCACAGCAATGGACGATTCTTTTTTTTCTTTCAATGCCTTGGTGGGATGTTCATGCATTTCAATGATTTCGGGTGCATGAACTATTGAATATGCATCAGCGGGAATATCATGTGCCGATACATGTGCTGAAATCTTTTCCTTATCACCAATCATCACCAGGTGTATATGGTCCTTTTTATTCTCTGCAAAAAAAAGTTCGGCTCCCTTAACTGCTTCCAGCGGAGCAAAATCACCACCCATCATGTCCAGCCCGATCCTGATCATAGATTCTTCATTTAAAAAAAATTAAAAATTCCAAAACCAGGGTTGAAGTTACTCAATCCTGATTTTGGAATCAAAATCTTTAAGGGATAAAAAATATTAAGCTTTCAGCGGCGCTTTTTCAGCAACAACTTTTCCTTTGTAATACAATTTACCTTCACTTACGTGTGCACGGTGGCGTACATGTGTTTCGCCGGTTGTACCATCTACGCTCAGGGTTGGTTCGGTAGCTTTATAATGTGTCCTTCTTTTTGCACTGCGTTGCTGTGAATGACGCCTTTTTGGATTTGGCATGACTTGCTAATTTTTATTTTT
>WBZP01006014.1_pt1 | contig 12148 bp, 11 predicted proteins | sample 5204301 | NCBI WGS metagenome assembly WBZP01 (sample SAMN12412401, study PRJNA552823) | activated sludge metagenome | isolation source: activated sludge from nitrification reactor of wastewater treatment plant... | place: USA: Pennsylvania | collected 2017
CGTGGGTCACGGGTCGCAACAAGCACAACGGCTACTGGGACTCAGATCACGCAGGTGTGGTCAGCGAGGTACTGATCACCAACCCGGGATCCGGAGCCACGGGCTGACGCGCAGGTTCGTCACCGGACTGTGACTCCAGGGACCCTTTGTGGGGGTTTCCTCGCAATGTCGCGTGCGCACAATGAGTGCATGCAGAACAAGGGAGAAGCGGTCCAGAAGTCGGTCCACGACGCCGGTGAGTGGGTCGGCGCCAGTCGCATCCGCGTCTTTGGCACCGCGGCCGCCATCGCGGCCTTCGCGATGGTCTTCTGCCGACTGCTGCCCGGCGTGGTGTTCTCGGTGCTTGCGTCGGGGGTCTTCGCGGTGCTGGCCATCGTGTTCGCGCTCCTCGCGGGGGCCACGTGGTGGGCCGAGCGCAACGGCACGACCGACAGCACAGACCTTTGGGACACCGCGCCTGCCGACACGGCCGGCGTGGATGATTTGTTCACCGGTTTCAGTGGCTTCACCGAGGACGGATCCATGCCACAGAACTCAGAGTCGAAGCAGGAGCGAGCCGGTCAGTAGCCCTGGTTGGCGCCCTTGTCCCACGACGAGAACTTGCCGCGGCCGTATTGGTGGATCACGTAGTTGAGCGCCGCCCAAATGTTGGTGTAGGGCACGGTCTGGAACTGCTTGTTGCGGTAGCCGGGCTTCGCGTATGCGCGATAGGTCGGGAGGATCACCTGCAGAAGTCCCTTGGACGGTGTGCCCCGGGAAGCGTTGCTGTCCCAGTTGTTGACCGCGTAGGGGTTTCCGCTGGACTCCTGTTGGATCTGGGCGAGGATGCCGGACAGATGTTTCGCGGGAATGTGGTGCTCGCCCATCACAGCCAGGACCAGGTTGGCCCACCTGGTCACCGTGGGGTAGAACTTGCCGCCTCGCGGATGACGCAACTCGAAACCGGTCCATGCCGAGTCGCGCGTGTGCCAGTCGGCGGTGGGGTACTGCGAAAAGGGCAGGTTCTTGGTGGTGGGGGACACCGACCGCTCGACTGCCACGCCAACGGTGGCAGGCGCAGCGGTGGCCGCCTGTGCTGCCGGCACCATCACCGTGGCCGGGATGGCCATGGCGATTGCCGCCACCGTCAAATGCACCCTCTTGGTCATGTGTTCCTCACGCTCGGATCCGGGCAATCCGGTCACCCTGCACAACGAAACGACGAAAGCGCAAACACTTCTGCGACATTTCCGGGACAGAACGGCGATTCACCGCTCACAGGGTGGCGAACGTCACACCACTGTCCACAGGCGGTGTCCGCGTCAGCGGACGGCGATCTCCGAAGTCACGGGATAGTCACAAACGCACGACGCTGGTGAACTCGATGACCTGTTCCTCCTCCATGTGCAGGTAGGCGGAGGGGTCAGCGGACAGGCGCATCATGAACGCGTACAGGCGCTTTCGCCACAGCATCATGCCGTCGTTCCCCTGTGGGTGGATGCGGATGGTACGCACCACGTAGACAGCGTCGTGGGGGATGTCCATCACGCCCTGCGCGCGCATTTCCGCCACCATCGCGGGCAAATTGTTGGTCTGCATGAAGCCTCGACGGATATGGACGCGCGTGAATCCCCGGAACACGTGGTCGACGACGAACCGACTCTCGGGCGCCACACGTGGAACCGGTGCACTCTCGATGCAGATCTGGATCGTGTCGTCGTGGAAGACTCTGGCCATCTCGACGTACTGGCCCAGGGCCAATGGGACCAGGTTGTTGAACGTGACGAACACCGACGCGCCAGGGATCCAGGTGATATCGGGGCGGTTGGCGAGTTGCTCCAACTGGGAATCCGTCAGGCCCGACCCGACGACTCGGTCCAGGTAGAGCCGCCGTCCGTGCCCCCATGTCATGAGCATCGTGAAAAGCACGGCGGCCACGACCAAAGGGAACCAGCCCCCATGGCCGACCTTGGTCAGGTTTGCCGCGAAGAAGGACGTGTCAACGAACAGGAACAGTCCGGATACGGGCGCCAAGACCCACAGCGGCGTTCGCCAGGTGGTCCGTGCCACTACCGTGATCAACACCGTCGTGATCAAGAACGTGCCCGACACCGCCAACCCGTAAGCCGAAGCGAGGTTGTCGGAGTTCTGGAACCCGACGACGAGCCCCACCACGGCGATCATGAGTATCCAGTTGACCGCCGGCACATAGATCTGGCCGCGTGCAGCAGCCGATGTGTGATGCACCGTCATCCGCGGCAGGTACCCCAACTTGACCGCCTGCTCGGTCAACGAGAACGCGCCCGTGATGACGGCTTGGGAGGCGATGACCGTGGCCAACGTGGCCAGGATGACCATCGGGAGCATGACGGCCTCCGGAACCATCCGATAGAACGGATTGACCACCGACCCCGGGTCGCGGATGACCAGGGCTCCTTGTCCCAGGTAGTTCAGATACAGGGCAGGGGCCGCGACGACGAACCACGACACCCGGATCGGCCGTCGCCCGAAGTGCCCCATGTCCGCATACAGAGCCTCGGCGCCGGTGACACACAGAATGACCGACCCCAGCGACAGGAACGCCGCAAGAGGCGACTCGGCGATGAATCCGAAGGCGAAGGTCGGCGAGATGGCTCGCAGGATCTCGGGGTTGTCCGCGATGCTGAACAGTCCCAGCAGCCCGATCGCCGCGAACCACAGCACCATGACCGGGCCGAAGGCGCCGCCAATGCGACTGGTTCCCCATCGCTGGACAGCGAACAGCAGCACCAGGACAACCAGGGCGATGGGCACCACCATGTCGGCCAACGCTGGGTCGACCACCTCGAGTCCTTCGACGGCGCTCAGCACGGATACCGCCGGGGTGATCATGCTGTCGCCGTAGAACAACGAGGCGCCCAGAACACCCAGCCCGAGCAGGACCAGACCGACCCCGCGGCGGTGATAGGTGTGGTGTCCGACCAGGGCGGCCAGGGCCATGATCCCGCCCTCACCGTCGTTGTCCGCCCGCATGACGATGAGGACGTACTTGACCGACACGATCAGGGTCAGGGTCCAGAAGATCAGCGACAGGGATCCGAATACCGAGTTGGGATCGACGCTGGTGCGATGGGCGCCCACGAACACTTGCTGAAACGCGTACAGCGGGCTTGTACCGATGTCACCGAACACAACCCCGAGAGCACCCACCGCCAGGGGCAGACCCCGGGTCCGGCGCACTGGTGTTGCCACGATCGGACGCTATCGCCGCTCGAACCGCAACGCGCGGCTTTCCGCAACGCCCGACCGCGCCAGCGCTGCCGGGGAGCGGCACAGATCGCAGGTAGGGTGTGCGCTGACCACACCCATCCGCGGCGAATCAGGAGGCGTGCCCGTGGGCAAAGCTCTGCTCGGCATCATCCTGCTGATTGCCGGCGCGCTGCTGGCGGTGGGGGGAGCCCTCACCGCAGTCGCGTTCGGCCCCTCTGGCACGCTCCAAAGCGCCAGCACCCCGCTCAAGACCGACCCGGACGGCTATGCCCTGGTGGCGGATGTCGTTGCCGTCAGCGCCGGTTTCCCGGGCAGCGCCCTGCTGGGCACCCCCACCCTGGGAGCGGACTCGACCGGTACAGAGCGCCTGTTCGTCGGAATCGGCTCTCGAGCCGATGTCGACGAATACCTGGCGGGGGCGTCCTTCGAGGCGGTGCGCCAGGATGGCTCCGCGTGGCAGTCCTTGTCGATCCCCGGAGTGAAGAAGCCCGGTGTGCCCACCGACGAGTCGTTCTGGATCCGTCGCGCCACCGGCAACGAGCCCACTGTCGACTTCGCCACCAGCAACGGCAACGCCACCTTCGTGATCATGCGGGCGGACGGCACTCCCGACGTCCGGGCCCAGATTCTGATCGGCTACACGTCCCGTTGGGTGTTCCCACTCGCACTCGCAGCACTGGTGATCGGCGTGCTGCTGGCTATCGAGGGGATCGTCCTCCTGGTTCGATCCCGACGCGGCGGTCGCCCGGCAGCCGGAGGTGACGCTGACGCACGTGAGTCCGGCGACGAGGCCGCCCACACTCAGCAGCCTGCCGCCACAGAGTCCACATCGGAACCGACCGAGCAATCGGACCCTGCCGACACCACGACCGTTCTGCCAGCGACCGACCCGCCCGCCGACTCGGGGGACAAGATGCCCGACGAGTGGTTCCGCGGCCCGGAGCAGCCCTCGTGAAAGTGCAGGAGACCGAGGTCCAGACCGATCGGATCCTGACTGTCCCCAACATCATCAGTTTCATCCGGCTGCTGGGGGTCCCGCTCTTCCTCTGGCTCATCCTGGTGCCGCAAGCCGACGGTTGGGCCTTGGTGTTGCTGGTGGCGTCCGGCATCTCGGACTGGCTCGACGGCAAGATCGCCCGGGCCACCGGTCAGATCTCACGCCTGGGCCAAGTCCTGGACCCCATCGCTGATCGGCTATACATCGCCGCCGCCTTGTTGGGCCTGGCTCTGCGGGGCATCATCCCCTGGTGGCTCGTTGGGTTATTGGTGGCACGAGACCTGGTACTTCTTGCGCTGCTGCCGCCGCTCAAGAAAAGGGGCCTCGTCGGGCTTCCGGTCCACTTCTTGGGCAAGGCGGCCACATTCTGCCTGTTGTATGCCTTTCCACTGTTGCTTCTGGGTGATGCGCCGGGAACCCTGGGAGATGTGGCTCGCGTCGTCGGCTGGGCATTCGTCATCTGGGGAACCGGGCTGTATTGGTACGCCGCCTTGCTGTACATCGAGCAGGCTCGGAGGGTGATCCGCGACAACCCGATCGGGGGGTGACTGTGCGAGCGGTACTCATGGCAGGGGGTCAGGGCGTGCGCATGCGGCCGCTGACCACCAACACGCCCAAACCCCTGCTTCCAGTTGTGGGGCGCCCGCTGATGGCCCACACCCTGCATCTTCTGCGCAACCAGGGCATCACCGAACTCGTCGTGACCCTGCAGTTCCAAGCGGGTCAGATCCGCGACTACTTCGGCGACGGCTCGGACTTCGGTGTCGAGATCAGCTACGCGACCGAGACTCAACCGCTGGGCACCGCAGGCAGTGTGAACGCGGCGGCGTCGGTTCTTCGCGATGAGCCATTCCTGGTGCTGTCGGCCGATGCCATGACGTCAGTGGACCTGACGGGTTTCGTGGCGCAGCATCGCGGCAGCGGTGCCGCACTCAGCATCCTGCTGAGCCCCCGGGACGACCCACGCGAGTTCGGAGTGGCTCTGCTGGGTTCGGACGGCAGCCTCGACCGCCTGGTCGAGAAGCCGGGTTGGGGCGAGGTCCTCAGCGATCGCGTCAACACTGGCATCTACTGCGTCAACCCCGAGGTCCTGGATCTCATCCCCGCGGATCGCTCTGTCGATTGGGCCCAGGACGTCATACCTGCGCTGTTGGCCACCGATCAGAGGGTCCGGGGCCACGTCACCGACGCCTACTGGGAGGACGTCGGGTCCCTGTCGGCCTACCTGCGGGTGCAGGAGGACGTGTTGGCCGGCCGAGTCGGTTCCCCGCCACCCGGGTTCGAGGTGCGGCCGGGCGTGTGGCTGGGCGAAGGGGTCGAGATCGACCAATCGGTCACATTGGTGCCCCCCGTGTATGTCGGGCCCTACACGCGTGTGGCCGCTGGTGCCCAGATCGGCCCAGCCACGGTCATCGGCGCCAACACGGTCGTGCAGCAGTCGGCGCGCATCGACCATTGTGTCGTTCTGGACAACTGCCGAATCGACGTGGGCGCCGAGTTGAGGGGCGCGATCATCGGCCGCGGAACCCAACTGCTGCGCGGCTGCCGCGTCGACGAGGGTGCCGTCGTCGCCGACGACTGCATCCTGGGAGAAGAGTCAATCGTTGCCGCTGACGTCCTTGTGTTTCCCGGCAAGACCGTCGATGCGGGCACGGTCGTGCAGGAATCCGTGGTGTGGGAGGCCAAGAGCCGCAAACAAGTACTCGGACCCCACGGCGTGTCAGGCCTGATCAACGTCGAGTTGACCCCGGACAAGGCCGTGCGCTTGGCCTCGGCACTGGCCTCGACGCTGCCCAAGGGATCCGTGGTGACGGTTGGCCGCGACCACTCGCGGGCAGCCCGTGCGTTCAACCGCTCGATCACCGGAGCCCTGACCGCGAGCGGGATGAACGTGCGCGACCTGCGCACCGCCGCGGTGCCCATCGTGAGGGCGGACACCGCCAACAACTCGGCCGCCGGCATCGTGTTGCGAACGACTCCCGGAAAACCCGACTCCCTCGACCTCATGGTCCTCGACTCGCGCGGCACCGACATCAGTCCCGCAACCCGACGCACGATCGAGCGAGCCTTCCTGACCAACGAGTTCCGTCGACCCTCACCTACGGACTTCGGCGATGTGGTCGTACCGCACCGCGTGGCCGAGGACTACGCCAACAACGTGTTGGGCGCCATTCCCGTGGACGGCGTAGCCCAAGCATCCTTGCGCGTCGTGGTCGACACAGGTGGTGGGGCTGCAGCACTGGTGCTCCCGACTGTGATCGGTCGGGTCGGGGTCGAGGTCCTCGCAGTCAACAACTGGCTGGACGAAAGCCGCCCCACCGACACCGGCGATGATCGTGCCAAGTCGCTCACAGCGTTGGCCGGACTGGTGGCAACGTCCCGCGCCGACTTCGGGGTCAGGTTCGACCCAGCCGGAGAACGGCTGAGTTTGATCGACGAGACCGGTCGCATCGTCCCGGATGACCGCGCGGCCTTGATCGTGGCGGATCTGATCTGCGCCGAGACGCACGGACACGTGGCACTGCCGGTGACGACAACGCGAGTGGCAGAACAGGTGACCCGCTACCACGGTGCGACTGTGCTGTGGACGGCTCCTGGGCAGGCGGAGTTGTCCGCCCGCGTTGCCGGCACCGACATCGCACTGGCCGCCGACGGCGAAGGGGGGTTCATCGTCCCGCGGGTGGGCCGGCACCTGGACCCTTTCGCGGCATTCATCCAGCTGCTCAGCCTGGTGGCACGCACCCGATTGACGTTGTCCGCCATCGACGAACGCATCCCCGCGTCGTACGTGGTCAGCACAGACATCGTGACGCCGTGGGCTCTGAAGGGCCTGGTGATGCGCCTGGTCCGCGAGTGGGCCGACACTCGGGTCGAGGACGGCTTCGGCGGTGTCAGGCTGGTGTACGGCCACCGGCGTTGGGTGTTCGCCGCCGCAGGGGCCGCCGAGGCTGTTACCCATCTGTGGGCCGAAGGCGAGTCACCCACCGACGCCGAGAACCTGCTGGGCCTGTGGACCGACCGCATCCACGCCGCACTCACCGAACTGGCGACAACCGCAAGCCAACCCGGTATGTCCACCGGGACCACCTTGCGTTGACGCCGACCGCACCATGGCAGGATCGGGGGACCGACCATCCGAGCACCCGAGGAGCGGCGCCGTGAACCCACAGGATCTGCAGTACACCACCGAGCATGAATGGGTCCGCACCGAGGGGACTGTCGTCCGCTTCGGAATCACGGACTTCGCACAGGACGCCTTGGGCGACATCGTGTTCGTCAGCCTGCCCGAGGTGGGTCAGCAGGTCACGGCCGGGCAGCCGTGCGGCGAGGTCGAGTCCACCAAGTCGGTCAGCGACGTGTTCGCCCCGGTGTCTGGCACAGTCAGTGCCCGCAATGACGCTCTGGACGACGAACCGGGCGCGGTGAACACGGACCCTTATGGCTCCGGCTGGCTGGTCGAAGTCACTGTGGACGCTGCGGGCGGCGTGGAGTTCCTCGACGCCGCGGCCTACGAGGCGCATCTGTCGTCGTTGTGACGCGCCGACCCTCAACCTGAAGTCAGGGTTGACCCGCGCCCGGGGCTACCCTAAGGTCACGGACAGGTCAGGTGATGCGCGTCACTTCGCCTGTGGGGTTTGGTAGTTGGGGTTGGAGTTCTTCCATGAGTGATGCGTCGTCGCCCGAAAGTCCCGCGGAACTCACCGCGAACATCGACTTGAAGCTGTGCCCGAACTGCCAGCAGCCGGTCCTGCCCAACAGTCGGTTCTGCAGTTCGTGCGGTGCGGCCCTGGCCACCGGGGAGACGACCACCATGACCCCGGTCGACGAAACCGGTCCCATTCCCGCGATCGACCCGGAGTTGCTGCGCGGACTGGCTCCCGGCGATGCGGTCCTGGTCATCCATCGCGGTCCGGCCGAGGGTGTCCGGTTCGAACTGAAGGAACCCTTGGTCACCGCCGGTCGTGGCCCGGAATCCACGATATTCCTGGATGACGTCACTGTCAGCCGCCAGCACGCCGAGTTCGCCCGCGGGGAGCAGGGCTGGACCGTATCGGACGTCGGGAGCCTCAACGGCTCCTACGTCAACAAGAACCTGATCGACTCCCAGTTGCTGTCCACGGGCGACGAAGTGCAGATCGGCAAGTACCGCTTCATCTTCCTTCAGGTGCCCGCCGCATGACCACCGCCATGGTGAGTGATCGCAGCTGGATGTCCATCGGCGAGGTTCTGTCGCTGCTCAATCGCGATTTCCCGGACATCTCCATATCGAAGATCCGCTTTCTTGAGACCGAGGGGCTGATCTCGCCGCAGCGCGCCAAGTCCGGGTACCGGCGATTCGCCGACGAGGACATCGACCAGTTGCGCCTGGTGCTGGTGGCTCAACGCGACCGCTACCTGCCGCTTCGGGTCATCAAGGATCATCTGGCGTCGGGGACTCTGCACGACGTTGTCTACCCTCAATCTCAGGTCGAGGTACAGGTCCTCGCGGCGGAACCACGCGAGATCGGGGAGGTGTCGGAGGCTTCGGAGTCACGGATACGCGACATCAACCCGACTGCGGTGTTCAGCCGTTCCGAGTTGGCTGAACAGAGCGGTCTGACGACTGCCCAGGTGGACGAACTGATCAAGGCAAGCGTCATCGCGATGGACCCCGCGGGTCGTTTCACCGGCGCCGACGTCCACATCTGCCGCGCCTACGCCGTCCTGGTGACATTCGGTGTCGACGACCGACACATGCGCCAATCCAAGAACACCGCATCACGCGAGTCCTTCCTGATCGGCAACGCCATCGGCCACCTGACCGGCGACGAGCGCACCGAGGCCGTCGGGCAGATGCTGGACGCCCTCAGTGATGCCCACTACTGGCTGGTCATGGCGGACCTGAACCGCCAGACCCCGTCCGCCGGTCAGCGCAGGCGGCGTCGCACCCGCTGAGCGGGATCGTGGCTGCGTGCCATCGACCGCGGGGATACAGTGAGGTCGTGCGACCTCTGGACGTTGTGGGCGTCCGGCTGGAGATGCCCTCCAACCAGCCGGTGGTACTTCTGCGCGAAGTAGGCACCAGTCGGTACCTGCCCATCTGGATCGGGACAGTCGAAGCCACGGCGATCGCGTTCGCCCAAGAGGGCGTCACACCACCACGGCCGATGACCCACGATCTGATCAAGGACATGCTCGACGCCCTCGGCGAGGAACTGTCCGAGGTCCGCATCACCCACCTCGAGGACGGCGTCTTCTACGCCACCCTCAACTTCGCCTCTGGCAACGAAGTCTCGGCGAGACCATCTGATGCCATCGCCATCGCGTTGCGCACCGGCGCCCCGGTGCTCGGCGACACGGACCTACTCGAAGAAGCCGGCGTCGAGATCGATGACACTCCCGCCGAGCCCTCCGAAGGCGGTCCAGCAGAAGGGGACTCCAACCCCGCCGACCCCGAGCTCGAGGTCGAGATGTTCCGCGAGTTCCTGGACCAGGTGACCCCCGAGGATTTCGACACACAGAGTTGAGTCACCCGGCGTGTCCCAGGCGATGTCGTTGACCTGAATGGGCCACTCATCTAGCGTCCGGGCATAGACTGATGAAACCCCCGCGTGAGCGGGGCCAACCCAGCGCAGGGAGTCACCGTGGGCGACGGAGCCGTGGGCGACGGATCAGGTCCCGGCACGCCGGAACGCCCGGACGACGCACTGGACATACAGGATGCCCTTTTCGACGACCGTGACCTGCGCCCGCTTCCCGAGGACATCGGCTACCGCGGCCCTGTGGCCTGCTCGGCAGCGGACATCACGTACCGCCAACTCGACTATTGGGCACGCACCGGTTTGGTCGAGCCGTCCATCAGGACTGCCAGCGGCTCGGGATCCCAACGCCTGTACGCGTTTCGCGACATCCTCGTCCTGCGGATCGTCAAACGCCTGATCGACACCGGCGTCTCGCTGCCCAACATCCGGGCAGCTGTCAAGCACTTGGGCGATCGCGGCGACGCCGACCTTGCCCAGATCACCTTGATGAGCGACGGTGCCAGCATCTACGAGTGCAGGAGCGAGACCGATGTCATCGACCTGGTCCGTGGCGGCCAAGGAGTCTTCGGCATCGCCGTCGGTAGCGTGTGGCGCGAGGTCGAGGGCACCTTGTCGGAGTTGCCCGGAGAATCCTCCGACGGCCAGAACATCACCCCCGAGGGCTTGGTCGACGAACTCGCAGCACGCCGGACCCGACGCACCGGCTGACCGACCCAGCGAGGGGATCTCATGGATCACGCGTCGAGCGGCTTCGTCAGCCGCCACATCGGACCGTCACCCGCCGATAGAAGCGTCATGTTGGCCGAGTTGGGGTTCGACGACCTTGACGCTCTCATGGCAGCGATCGTGCCCGAGTCCATCCGAGACCAACGGTTGCGGCTACCCGAGCCCTGTTCCGAACCCGAGGTCCTGACCGAACTGCGCGGCCTCGCTGCGCGCAACCACGTCACCATGCCCATGATCGGCATGGGCTACTACGGCACGGAGACGCCGTCGGTCATCCGGCGCAGGGTGCTCGAGAACCCCGCGTGGTACACGGCCTACACGCCGTACCAGCCCGAGATCTCGCAGGGGCGGCTCGAAGCACTGTTGAACTTCCAGACCATGGTCGCCGATCTGACGGGTCTCCCGGTGGCCAATGCGTCGCTCCTGGACGAGCCCACGGCCGCAGCTGAGGCCATGTCTTTGGCCCGCAGATCCAGCCGCAGTGAATCGAACGTGTTCGTCGTCGACGCCGACACCCACCCCCAGACGCTGGCGGTGCTTCGCACCCGGGCTGAGCCGATCGGGATCCACCTGGATGTGCGGTCCATCCACCAGCATGGCTTGCCCGACGAAGCATTCGGGGTGTTGCTGTCGTACCCGACCAGTTTGGGCAGCGTCGCCGACCCCCGCGGAATAGTTGCGCTTGCGAAGGACCGCGGCATGCTGGTGGCTGTCGCCACCGATCTGCTTGCGCTGACTCTGTTGCGGCCTCCGGGGGAGTTCGGTGCTGACATAGCTGTGGGCTCCGCACAGCGGTTCGGCGTCCCCATGGGCATGGGAGGTCCACACGCGGGTTTTATGAGCGTGCGCGAGGGCCTGGAGCGGGCTCTCCCGGGTCGCCTCGTGGGGGTGAGCGTCGACGCCGACGGCCGACGCGCCCTGAGGTTGGCATTGCAGACCCGGGAACAGCACATCCGGCGCGATCGTGCGACCAGCAACATCTGCACCTCACAGGTCCTGCTGGCCGTCATCGCCGGCGCCTACGCCGTCTACCACGGCCCCGAAGGCTTGCGCGCCATCGCCGAACGGGCGCACTCCCACGCCTATGCACTGGCCCAGGGGCTTCGCGCCGGCGGTATCGAACTCGTGCACGATTCGTTTTTCGACACGGTGGCGTTCAAGGTGCCCGGCCAGGCCGAGGCCGTCATGCGTGAAACCGATCTCCTCGGCATCGGGATACGCGGTATCGATCGCGACACGGTCGCGGTCAGCACCGATGAACTCACGACCATGGATCACGTCATGGCCGTGTGGCAGGGCCTGGCTGCGGCTCTGCCCGAGTTCGGCCACTCACTGGCCTCGTTCACCGAGCCACTGGAGACTCCGGACTCCGAGGCGATCCCGCCCCGACTGCGACGCGATACCGACTACCTGACACACCCCGTGTTCCACGACTACCGATCCGAGACCGAACTGCTTCGCTACCTACGCCGATTGTCCGACCGCGACATCGCGCTGGACCGGTCGATGATCCCGCTGGGATCGTGCACCATGAAATTGAACGCCGCGACGGCCATGGAGCCGATCTCGTGGCCCGGATTCGCCAATCTTCATCCCTTCGCTCCTGTGCACGAACTGACCGGTTACCGCGATCTGATCTCGCAACTAGAGGCCTGGTTGGCCGAGATCACCGGAT
>WBZP01006015.1_pt1 | contig 12147 bp, 9 predicted proteins | sample 5204301 | NCBI WGS metagenome assembly WBZP01 (sample SAMN12412401, study PRJNA552823) | activated sludge metagenome | isolation source: activated sludge from nitrification reactor of wastewater treatment plant... | place: USA: Pennsylvania | collected 2017
AAGTCTCTTTGCAGGAATGGTAATAGTTCTCTTGCCTGCCGCTTTTGAGTCTTTCATACTGAAAACCTGGCTTCCTCTTGAGTCAAACAGTGCTACAGAAAAGTTATTGATTGCATCAGGAGTTTCTATTACCACAGCTATAGTGCTTCCTAAAACCGGATTTGGTTGAACTTTAACACCTGTTTTGCCGGTAACCGAACATAAATCCGGAATCATTAATTGTATTGAATCAATATATAGAGCATAGTAACTAGTAGTTGTCGTATCAATTACCTGCTTTATGCGATAGTATATTGCACCTTGCGATATTCCTGAAACAGATGCTGTGTATTGGTAATTCCTGTTTGAAAGAATAAGGCCTTGTTGTGCGGAGACAGTGCCAATTTTTCTATATCCTGTATCGCCATTTACTTTTTGTTCTATTTCATATTTCATTGCCTGCACATCTTTACTTGTCCAGTTAATGACTGCGTTGCAATTTGTGATATTCCCGGATGCGGCAGAATAATCTGCCAGCAGTTTTGCAAAAGCCAGTTTCAAGTTGGGAATGCCATAACCTGTTCTGTTATCCGGGTTGTTATATTTATCGGCTGACTTTTTCAGTGCATCCAGAATCTTCATGTTGTTATATTCCGGAAATCCCTGCCATAGAATAGTTCCAAGTCCTGCAAGATTAGGACAGGCGTACGATGTTCCGTTCCCGGTAACGATAGTATTGCCGGTTGACTGAACCATTGCTGCTACACCGACAGATGCGAGGTCAGGTTTTATCTGTCCATCTCCGGAAGGACCGTAGCTGGAGAAACTTCCAATAACACCTGTATTTGTAACAGCTCCGACTGCTATAACGCTATCTCCATCAGCTGGAGTAACAATATTGCGCCAGGCCAGATTTCCCGCATTACCTGCTGCTACAAAAACCAAGATGCCTTTTTTTGCAGCTAAATCGGCGGCTTTCGCTGCCATTGTTGTGTTTCCGTCTAAAGTACTGTACGGGTAATCAGGCAGGCCTCCGTCAAATCCATAACCATAACCCAGCGAAGATGAAATTACATCGGCACCAGCGCTGTCAGCTTTTTCAGCACCACAGGCCCAGTTAAATTCTTCAATCGGATATTCGCTGGCATTATCTTCAGTTTGGTACAGCCAGAAGGATGCTTTAGGCGCTTTACCAATAAACTGCCCCGGAATGTTAGCCGCAATTGTGGAAAGGCAACTCATACCATGACTGCCATCGTTTGCAACATTTTGTTCCCGGGCAACAAAATCCCAGGTTCCCAATACCTGGCCATTTGCATTCATGCTGTCAAACGATTTTAATGCGGTGTAATTATTAAAACCATTATCAAGCATAGCTATTTGCATACCCTGGCCTCTTAGTCCGATATTATGAAGGAGTTCTCCATTGTGCAAATGAATCTCATTTAACGAACCTGTTCCATAGTTGTAGTAATCGCCGTTTAGCTGTTCTGTCTTTCCCGCAATGAACAGTTGTCCCTGGTTAATCTCACCATCAAATTTGCCAGAAAGTTTTCCTGCATTGTTTTCTTTTGCCGCCACAGTATTGGAAGATAAAACGAAAGGCAGATTGTTGATTGCTGTAATGGCATTTGCATCAGAAGTCTGAATAGTGACTGCATTCAGCCATTTAGATACATTGAATAACGTAACATTGGGGATAGCTATTACCTGATTTATATAGGAAGGTGTTACTGGCAAATCAGTACTGTCGATTGCAATGCTGTATTTCACCCGTCTGTCTATTGCTCTTTGAGACAAATATGTAGAAGGGGTAGCAATCGTATGTGGTGTGCCGCCTTTGTTCTTAAATCTTATTACATACCTCGTAAACTGTGCCATTGCGGCATTCAGCAAAAAGAAACTGAGAACGAAAAAGAAGATTTTTTTCATCGTTAATATTGGAACAGAAAGATGTAGCCAGGTTTAATTATGATCGATCATCCACATGGTGATACCAAAGCCGGTTTTGCTGCCGTTTGCGCCGGGTTTTTGATAGTCCCATAATTCATACTCCCTGTAAACAAGCCCGATTTTCTTCGCATATTTTTCTACAGACCTTGATTTGTAAGCATAGGTTGTTGATGGGCCTATGGGTAAGCCAATTTCTTCATCAGCTTCTTCTACGGTTTGCACATTTGCATAATTCTGGCCCTTATAACTGAATGAAGCGGGAGAGCCATCATAAAAGAAATCCCATTTTGTCAGGTTCTCATTATCGTCATTGGAAAAAGAGAACAGGGAATTGTATGCATTTGCAGGCAGGTAATTGTTTCCTTTCCAGGTAAACCCATCTTTAATTGGTAAATGTAGCTTGATGAAGCGAAGGTTGTCTTCAATTACTTCCACCTGGTCAGTTAGTGGTGTGATGAAATAAGTACCTGAGTTAATCCAGGGTTGTGCCGGCGTCCATGAGGTAGCATCAACAGAATCACGGATAAAGCGGTAAACCCGGTAGGAGAGCCTGCCCAGGTTATCAGTAATCCTTGAGTCAATTATATGTTTTACCTGGTATTTAGTGGTGTTGGTAATGGTACCAAATGATGAAAAAGTGAGTGAGTCAATACGGTAGGTAATGTACTTGCCGGGAGCCAAAGGCATATAATCTTCCAGTTTATCAGTTACAAACTCTTCCTTTTCATCTGTACAGGATGGCAGGAAAGATGTGACGGAAATGAATAGTAATGCAAAAAGTAATGACTTGATTCTCATAAGTTTTCTTTCTGAATTGGCGGATAAGTTTTTCATTCTGTTAAACAGTTTGGATTTTATTGCTGTTTTTTGTCTCGTAAAACTACAAACAAAAAACGGGGATTCATAACCCCCGTTTCAAAACGCATATCTTTTTGTTTTATTGCCTGATTTTAAACCAGTTCGCCTCTTTGAATAATTCCCCCGCCTATTACATCTTCTCCTTCGTATAAAACAGCACTTTGGCCCGGTGCTATTCCTTTCACATGTTCGTAAAAGTGAACTTTTAAGGCCCCGTTTTCCGGGTACAGGTTTGACAGGCAGCCTTTGTCCTTATACCTGATTTTTGTTATGGCTTCCATCCCTGTTGTCAGGGTATCGTATTTAATTAGGTTCAGTTTACCTACGAGCATTTCGTTCTGTTCCAGGTCGGTTTCGTCGCCAAGGGTTACAGTGTTTCTATCCGGGTCAATTTTTGTTACAAAGGCGGGTTTGCCAAGAGCAATCTCAAGCCCTTTGCGCTGCCCGATTGTATAGAAAGGGTAACCTTTATGTTTGCCAAGAATCTTTCCGGTCTTATCAATAAAATGACCGCCTTCTACTTTTTGCTCCAGTCCATCAACTCTTCTTTTCAAAAAACCGCGGTAGTCGTTGTCCGGAACAAAGCATATTTCATAGCTCTCATGTTTTTTTGCCAGTTCAGGATAACCATAGTTCAGAGCCATCTGCCTGATTTCTGTCTTGCGGTAGGGGCCAAGTGGCAGTAATGTCCGGCTGAGAAGATCCTGTTCCAGTCCCCAAAGCACATAGCTCTGGTCTTTAGTTTCATCAACAGCTTTGCTGATGACATAGCGGCCATTATCATGTTGCCTTATTTTGGCATAATGGCCGGTAGCAATAAACTCGCAATCCAGCGCATTGGCCCTTTTCAATAATGCCCTCCACTTGATATGCGTATTGCACAACACACAGGGATTGGGGGTGCGTCCCGCCAGGTATTCCTCCACAAAATTTTCAATCACAAACCCTCCAAACTCCTCACGGATGTCAAGAATATAATGCGGAAAACCATGCTCAACCGCCGCCTGGCGGGCATCGTTAAATGAATCGAGATTGCAGCAGCCGGTTTCTTTCTTGCTGCCGCCGCTTTCGGCATAGTCCCATGTTTTCATGGTGATGCCCACTACTTCATATCCTTCATCATGAAGCATTAATGCGGTAACCGTACTGTCGATACCACCGCTCATCGCCACTAAAACTTTTCCTTTTTTGCTCATAATAATCTCCCAAATGAACTGCAAAGATAAGTTTGAAACGAAGGAATTTTTTGCGAATGTGGTAATAACATCATTCTGGCAGGAACAACATTTGGCGGCTTTGGTAAAACAGCTTATTTTGCCTTGTTAATAATTTTTTACGTACGAAACTAAAATTTGAGCACTATGATTAAAATGCAGGTAATTGGCCGTCTTGGAAAAGATTGTGTGGTAAACACAGTTAACGGCAAGAATGTGATGAACTTCACCGTAGCACATTCTGAAAGGTACAAAGACAGCCAGGGAAATTTACAGGACAAAACTATTTGGGTTGATTGTGCTTATTGGAGTGACAGAACGGCTGTTGCACAGTATTTACAAAAAGGCACACAGGTATTTGTGGAAGGCCAGCCCGAAGCAAGGTCATTCCAGCGTAATGACGGCACACCAGGGGCTTCTCTATCTCTAAGGGTGAGGGAAGTTCAACTTTTGGGCAGCAAGAACGAAGGCGGCGGAAACAGTTCTTCTTATCAGCAACCTTCATCATCAGCAGCGGCAAGTACTTCACCGGTTAGTGATATGCCAGAGCCAGCCGATGACTTACCATTCTAAGTTTGTAACAAAGACTTCTTCTGGCCCTTCCTTTTTGGAAGGGCTTTTTTATTGTTGTTTCTTTGTGGCATGCCAGAACAAATATTTTCCTACCAGCAATTATTTGATTTTACCAGTTCAGTATTTAAAGCCATCGGCTGCAGTGATGAACATGCGGAAACGGCCACAAAAACCTTGCTCTCAGCCGATCTACGTGGTATTGATTCGCATGGTGTAGCCCGGCTTTGCGGTTATGTTCGCCTGTGGGATGTGAAGCGGGTAAACCCAACACCCAATATCAAAATCATTCATGAAACTCCTTCGACTGCCGTAATTGATGGTGACAGCGGCTTGGGTCTGGTTATTGCTCCTTTTGCCATGAAGGTGGCCATCGAAAAAGCAAAGCAGGCGGGAACTGGCTGGGTAAGTGTGCAGAACAGCAATCACTTTGGCATTGCAGCACATCACGCCATTATGGCGCTGGAGCATGAAATGATTGGTGTGGCTATGACGAATGCCAGTCCACTGGTGGCCCCTACTTTTTCTGTTGATAAAATGCTTGGCACAAACCCCATTTGTGTGGCAGCACCTGCCGGTAACGAACCGGCCTTTGTTGCCGACTTAGCCACTACAACGGCTGCTAATGGCAAGCTTGAAATTTTACAAAGAAAAAATATTGAAGCACCGATAGGATGGGTGCAGGATGCAGAAGGACATTCATCAACAGATGCAAATATTCTAAAGAAAGGCGGTGCGCTGTTGCCGTTGGGCGGTGACCGTGAGCATGGCAGTCATAAAGGATATTCATTAGGGGCCATTGTTGATTTGTTTTCAGCACTTCTCAGCGGGGCAAATTATGCGCCGTGGGTGCCACCTTTTCCTGCGTATGTGCCCATGCCGGCACAGCAGCCGGGCAAGGGCATTGGTCATTTTCTCGGAGCCATGCGGGTAGATGCGTTCCGCCCGGCAGCAGAATATAAAGAGCACATGGATAACTGGATTGGCGGTTTCAGAAAGGCAAAACCCATGTCCGGGCAGGAAAAAGTGCTGGTGCCCGGCGACCCAGAAAGAGAATTTGAAGCGGAACGAATGAAAAACGGCATACCGTTACTGGAAGCTGTGGTAAATGATTTGAGGGAACTTGGAAACAGGTTTTCATTAACTTTATAGTGAAAATTTATTTATTATGAAGGGTTGGTTAGCAGCATTAGCTTGTTTTTTCAGCATTTCTTTTTTTGTTTCTTGTCAGAAGGAAGTTGATGAAGCAATTATATCAACAAGACCAGTTCATTCGAGTGAAGGAACTATTCTGGAGGCTTATATTTTATTAGATACTACTGAACAAATTGGCATTGATACATTTTCTGTCAGGAAATACTATTATGATAGCCAAGGTCGTGTAAAAAAGATCACGGAGAAATGGTTCCAACGTGGTACACCTGTTGTGAGTTCGTTTTCTGAGGAGGTGCGCAGCTACACAGGTAATGATAGTTTCCCAATTTTAACGTCAACGAAAACGACATTAGATAATGGTGTGATTTTGACGGATACCGTTTTTTTAAGTTACTATGCTGACTATATCGTGAAAAAGGATTCTATCAGGCAGTATATTAATTCAGTATTGCAATCTACCAGTTCGTTTTCTTATACCAAATTAGATAATGTAACCTATCATATTTCTGGTTCAGCATATGAAGTCGGCAACCTGATACCAACAAACGAGGTTACTTTAAAAAATTACTTTGTAAATGGTAATTTGAATAGTAAGTACGATTCTGTTTATAGACAGATAGCAACCACAACTAACTATGCAATTACGAAGCTTGATTGTCAATATGATGCCTCTAATAACCCATTCCGAAATATTACTTTACGGTATCCTGACATTGGTGAAGGATTCGGGGGCTACACAAAGAATAACCCAACCAGATGGGATAAGGTATATTACACCAGCACAAGTGCAATTCCACAAAATAGTAGTGTATCTGTTGTATATACATATAATAGCTATGGTTATCCCATAACTATTGATGTCTCGAATTCTCCTACCCCTTTTCAAACATATCTTTTTTATAGGAATTAGATATTATGTTTTCCCAGATATTGGGAAAATAATATTGACATTACTATGTTTTGTGTTTGAATTTCTGCATAAAAGGCTCTTGTATTATCTTTGACACCTTGCTTGCCCATCACTAATTCCAAAAATTTAACAGAGAAGAAAATGAAAGTAATGAAATTTGGCGGCACCAGTGTGGGCCGTCCGGAGCGGATGCAACACATCGCAGGCATGGTTACCAAGGAAACAGAGCCTGTTATCGTTGTATTGTCTGCCTTGTCAGGCACCACCAATGCCCTGGTGGAAATTGGTGATAACATTGCAAAAGGCGACAGGGATGCTGCCAAGCAGGTTATTGATAAACTGGAAGCGCATTACCAGGCATTCATCAGCGAACTGGTAAAAAAAGAAGAAACCCTGGCCAAAGCAAAAGCGATTGTGGCCGAGCACTTTGAGTTTCTGAACATCATTCTCAGAATATCTTTCAGCGAAGCGCTGAGCAAGGATATACTGGCACAGGGCGAACTGCTCTCTACCAAACTTTTCTGTACATACCTTGAAGAAAAAGGTATAAGTCATATGCTGCTGCCTGCTTTAGAGTTTATGAGCATTGATGCTTATGATGAACCCAATGTGGAGGTGATTAAAAGCAAGTTGCAGCCGATACTGGAGCAAAACAAGGATAAAAAAATCTTTGTGACACAAGGTTATATCTGCCGTAATGCAAGGGGAGAAGTGGATAACCTGAAAAGGGGAGGAAGCGACTATTCTGCATCACTGATAGCTGCAGCAATCAGCGCTTCTGTATGTGAAATATGGACTGATATTGACGGCATGCACAACAACGATCCAAGGGTAGTGAAGAAAACTGTTCCCATCGAGCAAATGAGTTTCGATGAGGCAGCCGAGCTGGCCTACTTTGGTGCCAAAATCCTGCATCCTGCCTCTATCTGGCCTGCCCAGATGTATAAAGTGCCGGTGAAACTTCTCAACACCATGCAGCCAGAGGCAAAAGGCACAACAATAGCTGAAGAAGCAGGCAGTGAAGGTGTAAAGGCCGTAGCTGCAAAAGACAATATCATCGCCATCCGTATTAAGAGCAGCCGTATGTTGCTGGCGTATGGTTTTCTGCGCAAGATTTTTGAAGTTTTTGAGAAATACAGAACGCCAATTGACATGATTACCACATCAGAAGTGGCCGTTTCCCTTACGATTGATACAGATGCCAACCTGGATGAAATTGTTAAAGAACTGGAACCTTTCGGAACTATTGATATTGACAAGAACCAGGTTATCATCTCTGTTGTGGGTAATGAAATTGCGCAGACAGAAGATATGGTAAAAAAACTGTTTGGCTCCATTCTGAACATTCCAGTAAGGATGGTGTCGTACGGCGGCAGCCATCATAACATTTCATTGCTGGTGCCTGCAAAATACAAGACACAGATTTTGCAACAGCTAAATAAAGGAATGTTTGGGCTGGAATAAGATTATTTGTTTTTTGAAAAATGCGTAATCGAAGTTAACAGGGCAGATAATTCCTTAAGTTTTCGTACAGCAATTTTATCTTTTGAGGCCGAGAGATACATTTCTCCCGGCTTCTTTTTATAAAAAAAGATTAAGGGGGCTGTTCTGAAAAAACCGGCTGATTGCTCTGAGATATTAACCTTTATCTCGTCAAACCGTCTTTCGTATTCTTTTTTGCCTTTCAGAAATACAAAACAATTGAAGAATAGCTTTTGCTGAAAAACATCCACCGTTAGTGAGTTAACATAGATTTTGTTCATGTTGATGAAAAACATTCTTATTATACCAAGGCACATTATGATGAAATGGAGATCAATAAAATGTTTAACAAATTTCTCATTTCGAAGAATGTAGATAATTAACGCATATAGGAATACAGGGTAAAGGGCAAAAAAAACGTAAGTCAGCCGGTTATGTCTTATCCTGCTTTTAAAAACTTCCATAGTATTCAAATTTAATAATAAAGCCCCGCATTTGCAGGGCTTATTCATTTTATCGGTAAAATGACATCTTGGCAATTTTAAATTACCAGCAGTGCATCACCGTAGCTGAAGAACCTGTATTTGTCTTTAATTGCTTTTTTATAAGCTTCCATGGCCAGATCGTAACCTGCAAATGCGCTGGTCATAATAAGCAAGCTGGTTTTAGGCAGGTGAAAGTTTGTAACTAACGAGTCTGCAATGTTGAATTCGTAAGGAGGATGGATAAACATATTTGTCCAGCCTTCTGAAGGCTTCAGCAGTTTTTGTGCTGTGAAGGATGATTCCAATGCCCGCATAGTGGTTGTTCCTACAGAACATACACGGTGACCGTATTCTTTAGCCCTGTTTACAATTTTGCATGCAGTGTCATCGATATTGTAGTATTCTGCATCCATCTTATGCTTGCTCAGGTCTTCCACTTCAATCGGGCGGAATGTACCGAGTCCGGTGTGAAGGGTTACTTCGGCAAAGCGGATACCCTTTATTTCAAGGCGTTTAATCAGCTCACGGCTAAAATGCAGGCCAGCAGTTGGTGCAGCCACTGCACCTTCATGCTTGGCATAAACGGTTTGGTATCTTTCTTTATCTTCTTCTTCCGGCTTGCGTTTAATGTATTTTGGAAGTGGTGTTTCGCCCAGCCTTTCCAGCACTGCACGGAACTCTTCCTCAGTTCCATCCCAAAGAAAGCGGATGGTGCGGCCGCGGCTGGTTGTGTTGTCAATTACTTCTGCCACCAGGTCTTCCTGTTCGCCAAAATACAGCTTATTGCCTACTCTTATCTTTCTTGCGGGATCAACAATTACATCCCACAGGCGGTTGGGTTTGTTCAATTCACGGAGCAGGAAAACTTCAATTTTAGCGCCGGTTTTCTCTTTACGTCCGTACATACGGGCGGGAAACACTTTGGTATTGTTAACTACAAAAGCATCCTTATCATCGAAGTAATCAATAATATCACGGAAATACCTGTTTTCAATTTCACCGGTGTGGCGGTGTACAACCATCATTCTGGAGTCTTCTCTTCTTTTCGCAGGGTGCTGAGCAATAAGGTTCAAAGGGAGGTCAAAACGGAACTGTGATAGCTTCATGTGTCATTTAATATTAGTGATAAATACGCTGTCTGACACAAACCTGGTGGAGAGCCTGGTGTTTTTGCTTGTCCGGAATAACAATATAAAGCGGCGGACAAAACCGGCCTTACGGCGCCGGGTTTGGTCAAAGCTTAAACTTTTTCAGGGTGCAAAGTTAATACAAATTGACTTTAAAAACCATCTCTAATTTTGGGATTAAGGGGCTGGTAATAGAAACTTTATGCTTTTTATTGCAAATCTGCATCTTACATTTGTTTAATATCAAAAAATACTCTCTTTTTTTATGAAAAAATCTTCGCTTATCCTTTTTTCTCTCTTTCTGTTGATTCAGTCTGAGGCCCAGCCGGTAATCAAGCAAAAGAAATACCCCAGCCTGCTTTGGGAAATTACAGGAAATGGCCAAAAAAAGCCTTCTTATCTTATAGGTACTATGCATGTCAGCAGCAAACTGGCCTTTCACCTGCCAGATTCATTCTATATAGCCATAAAAAATGCACAGGTAGTGGCATTGGAAACTAACCCGGAAACATGGCAGGAGGATATGGACAAATATGATTTTAACTCACTTTACAGTGGCCGTTATAGCAGTTATATGAACCCCGGGCTTGAAATGCTTTCTGATTTCCTTACTATCAGTTCATTGAAATATTATAAATATTATTCCAAAATAGAAAGGGCATTATTCAGTAATCCTGCTGTTATTAATAACCTGCTTTACCGCACTTATGGCGGACAGTCAGGCGACTTTGAAGAAGATACTTACCTCGATATGTACATTTATCAATGCGGTAAAAAGAGAGGTAAAAAAGTGGCCGGTGTTGAAGACTATGGGGAAAGTATGCGGCTGATGGCAGAAGCGTATAGAGATGCTGCAAAAGACAAGAACAGGAAAGAAAGAAGCTATGGAGATGTGGCAGAAGATTATTCGCCGGCCAAACTTCAGGATGCCTACCGATCCGGTGATCTGGACCTGCTTGACAGCATCAACAAGTTTAATAGTGTATCGGCAGCTTTTGATGAAAAGTTCCTGTACAAAAGGAATGAGATACAGGCAAACTCTATTGACTCAATTATTAAAACCGGAGTTTCATTATTCGTTGGTGTGGGAGCAGCACATCTGCCAGGCGGCAGGGGAGTAATTGAAATGCTCAGAAAAAAAGGATATAAAGTGAGGCCTGTTAAAATGGGAGAAAGAGACAGCAGGGAAAAAGATATTGTGGATAAGGTAAGAGTTCCGGTCACTTTTAAAACAGAAGCATCAGAAGATGGTTTTTTTAAAGTGGATATTCCGGGCAAGTTTTATAAATCTGGTGATGACCCATATACTGACTTGCGACAATATGCTGATATGGCTAATGGCAGCTATTATATGGTTACCCGTGTTCTGACCAACGCCTGGATGTGGAACCACGACGAAGAAAAAGTTTATAAGGTTATTGACAGTTTGCTGTACGAGAATGTGCCGGGAAAAATCCTTTCAAAAGCCAAAATTGTAAAAAATGGGTACAAAGGTTTTGATATCCTAAACAGGACAAGGAGAGGCGATGTGCAACGGTATAATATTTTCATCACTCCTTTTGAAATATTGTTCTTTAAGATGAGCGGCAATGCTGATTATGTTAAGCTTGGAGATGAAGCGAACAGATTTTTCGGAAGCATCCAGTTAAAAGAGTACAAAAATGGTACAACTGGTTGGAAAAGGTTTTCTCCTTCTTATGGAGGCTTTTCTGTTTTGATGCCACATGAGCCATACACTGGCAATGACGGAAGCTGGCTTTATGATGCTGCGGATAAAACTAATGGTGTGCAGTTAAGAGTCATCAGAACTGATGTTCACAATTTCAGCTTTATTGAGGAAGACACATTTGACCTCGCATTAATGGATGAGAGTTTTATGGCATCAGAGTTTATTGATACCCAGTTGATGCGAAAGCAAATAATTTACAAGGGTTATCCGGCTCTTGATGCTAAGTACAGGGATAAAGACGGGAGAATTTTTCTGACCCGTTTTATTATCAGGGGACCGCATTATTATACCCTGGTGGCTCATGGCAAGCAGGAAGTAGCGGTAATGAGTAATTTCCTGAACTCATTCGAATTACTGCCAGTAAATTATGGACAGGTTATTGAAAGAAAAGACACAGCGTTGTATTATACCGTCAACTCACCTGTTTTTCCGGAAGACAAGAAGATTAAACTGGATATGCCTGAATATGCCATGTATGGCGGTTACGACGATGATGATACGGAGAATGAAAGCTTTCTTTCTATGCTGGATATGAAAAGCAAAGTTGTAAAGAATGACACAACAGGAGAAAAGATACTTGTAGCGTATTACAAATGGCCCCGTTATTTCTATACAAAAGATACATCACTGTTTGATTTTGAGGGTAACTCTTTTTCGGGGAAAGATTCGACGCTGATAGTAAGGG
>WBZP01006017.1_pt1 | contig 12146 bp, 11 predicted proteins | sample 5204301 | NCBI WGS metagenome assembly WBZP01 (sample SAMN12412401, study PRJNA552823) | activated sludge metagenome | isolation source: activated sludge from nitrification reactor of wastewater treatment plant... | place: USA: Pennsylvania | collected 2017
GGGGAGGAAGTGGAAGAACCTGGGTATCGTTCGGCTCATCGCTCATGGCAGGGATCTCCTGGTCGGCTTGGTGCTCGCTTTGGGTTGGACAGGACGCGGACCCAAGGGTGCCCTGTCAGGGACGGAAGCGCCGCCCTGCGTCGGCGGTCGGTCAGGGGCCGGCCCGCGGCCCGGAACCTCTCAGGCCAGATTCAATTCCAGCCAGAAACAGACCCCATCCTCGGCCCGGTTGTCCAGCCCGATCTGGCCACCCATCAACATGACCAGGCGACAGGCCACCCAGAGGCCGACATCATGACACTGCATGGAAGGCCGCTTGTGAAAAGACACCAATCTGAGGGCCCGTTTCTTGGCGGCGAGTCGTTGCCCGGTATCCGCGGCGACGATCCGCACCCTGTTGCCGAAGCTGTTGCCATCGATACGGATCTCGCCTGGGGCGTTATTGGATTGGATGGCGTTGGTCAGGAGATTGATGAGGGCGAGGCGCAGGCTGTGTTGATCGGCCCTCACCCGATAGGTCTTGGTCTGGTTGATGCGGTTGTCGAGGCTGACACCGCAGGCGGCGGCCCTTGCCGACACCTCATCCAGGCATTCGGCCAGCAAATGAAAGATATCGATCGGCTCCAAATGGATGGGTGTCTGCCCCGAGTCGATACGGGTGAGCGCGGAGACCTGATCGATCAGGTCCTGTAATCCCTGGGTGGTTTTCAGGATCTCGCGCACATTGTCGAGCTGGGCTGGCCCCAGGGCGGGATCGATTTCCAACAGCTTGGTGAAGCCCGCCACCACATTGAGCTGGGTGCGCAGTTCCTGGGCCCATCTGGAGATGAAGGCCGTACTCTCCGGATGGAAGGCCCTGATCTGGGGCTGATTGGTCATCAGCATGGCATCGGCGGCGGGCTGGATTGGTGTTGTGGCGTTGTTGTGCCCTCAGGCCGCCTCGGTCCGGGGACCCTCGATCAAGCCACGGATCAGACCCCCCAGGCGTTCAAAGCCGATGGGCTTTTGCATCAAGAGTACCCCTGGAGGCAGCTCTCCCTGGAGGCCCACTTCGGCCTCGCTCAGGGAGGTGAGGGCGATGATCTTGGTATTTCCCAGATCCGGATGCTCCCTGATGGCGGCGATCATGCGGAAACCATCCATATCCGGCATGAGCAGATCGGTAAACACCAGATCCGGCAACCATTGCCCGATTTGCAGCAGGGCGGAAAAGCCGTTGGGGGCGGTGAGGATCCGGATCGGGAGCTTGAGCGCCGCCACCTGGCGGTGGAAAAGCTTGATGAGCTGAGGCTCGCGCTCGACCAGCACCAGGGTGAAGCCCGCCTCCGCGGCATGCCGCTGGGGTTCCTTGATCCCGTTGGCCCGTTCGTGTAGCAGCTCATCCAGCGATTTTTTCAGGATACGCCGATGGCCGCCGGCAGTTTTCCAAGCGCAGAGCAAGCCATTCTCCACCCAGAGTTGTACCGTCCGCAGTGAAACCCCCAGCTTGTCGGCGGCTTCGCGGGTTGTTACGAAATCTTCTTTTGCCATGGTGGTTCTATGCTCGATGTCGTTTTTGTTCGTTATCGGGGCTCGTCATCGAAGACCAACGGGGATGTCCCCACATCCCCTCTAGGATAGAACGATGTACAGGCGGGCAGGGAAGGGTCCTCTACCCGCCTGTATCCCCAACTCCTCCACCAAGCCCGGCGGGGCCCGGCTTCCTCTCATCTATAAGCGAATTCTAAAGCAAAAATTATGGGCTAATTCGTTCTCTTTATATCCTATTTGTGCAGTATCAACCGCCCTGGGTCAAGAGATCGGTCCTTTTTTTATCATCTTTTTTTATCGTCCCTCGACCGGTTTACCGGCGATCACCCAATAGAAAGTTTCTCCGCCGGTCGTGATCAGCCGTTCCCAGAGGAGGCTGAAACCGGACTGGCGCAGCTTGTCGCGGGCGACTTCGGGTCGATCATGGCTGTAAGGGAGTTGGTACCCGAGAAATTCCAATTCGCCGTCGAGTTCGTCCTGTCCGCTGTACTCCCTGGTGGCCAAGGTCAGGAGGAGGGTGCCGCCAGGTTGCAGCATCCTGGCGAAATTCTGGAATAGGGCCTGATGTTGGTGGCGGTCAAGGTGAAAGACCGAATAGACCGCCGCCACGCCGACGAAAGAGCCGTCGGGAAAGCTCGGTTCCCGCATGTCCTGCTGGAGAAACCTCGCCCCGGGCACCTGTTCTTGGGCGATGGCCAACATACGGGGCGAGATATCCACCCCCGTCACCTCATAGCCGCGTTCGACGAAATACCGGCTCACCGGGACTCCGGCGCCACAACCGGCATCCAGCAGGGCGCCGGTCGCCGGCAGGCGGTGGAAAAACTCTTCGAGCATGGGTGTGGTATCGAAGAGGTGTCTTCCGGCGGCATAGGTGGTGGCGAGTTGGTCATAGATCTCGGCAAGGGACATCGTTCGTCCTCAAAGAGTTGGTGGAAGAAGGCCGATTATCGGCACAAGCGAAGCGCCCTGAAACCTCGCTGGCGGCGACTGGACTGTTGTCGGGGAGCATGGGAGGATGTGAGGAAAACCACTGAGGAGGTCTCTATGCATCCCATACTCGAAAAAATCCAGCGGGATCACGTCAATCTGGTGCATCTGCTCAACCTGTTGGAACAGCAGATGAACAGCTTTTTTGCCGGCGAGGAGACGGATTTCAACCTGGAAATCGAATTGCTCGACTATCTCGAAAGTTATGCCGAGTTGGTACACCATCCTATGGAGGACCTGATTTTCAAAACCGCCCGTCCCCAGCTGAAGGGCAAGGAGAGGGTGTTCGATAAGCTGCATGAACAGCATAACTCCCTGATCGGCCTAGCGAGAAAATTTCGTACTTCCCTGGAAGGCGTCATCAATGGCGCGGTGCAGAGTCGGCAGGAGGTAGACATCGAGGCCAGGGAATTCATCGCCTTGCAGCGGCTCCATCTGGAACTCGAAGAGCGGGAGATCATGCCCCTGCTGGATGGCGTCCTGAACGAAAAAAACTGGAAGGTGATTGAAAAATTGCTTCCCAAAGCCAGTGATCCGCTGTTCGGGAAACGGGATCCCAAGCGCTTCCGTACCCTGATTCACTACCTCGAAACCAGTGGTGTGCCCCAGACGTGAGCGGTTGCCGTGCCTGAACCCTCGCTCATCGGCCGCTCAAGCCGCCCGGATCCTGTCTGAAGGGCCTCTCGGCAGTCGGTCACAATTCCTCCCCGCCCCTGGTCTATGCTTTGATAGAACAAAACATAGAGATGGAGATGACCATGGGCGGTATCCGGGAGATGCTTGCGGACATCCAGAGTGAAGTGGTCATCACACGCCATTTCATCGGTCGATCCAGGCTCGGCGAGCGGGTGATGCGGGCCATGGCCGAGGTCCCCCGCGAGGAGTTCGTCCCCGTGGAATTGCGGATGCGGGCCTTCGACAACGGCCCCCTGCCCATAGGTCGGGGGCAGACCATCTCCCAGCCTTATATCGTCGCCCTCATGACCGATTTACTCGAACCCCAGCCCGAGGATCGGGTGCTGGAGGTGGGCACGGGGTCCGGCTATCAGGCGGCGGTACTCGCCACCCTGGTACGCCGGGTCTACACCATGGAGATCATTCCTGAATTGGCCCGGGCGGCGGAGGTGCGGCTGCGGCGTCTGGGATACACCAATGTCGAGGTCGGTATCGGGGATGCCTATCATGGCTGGCCGGAGCAGGCCCCCTTCGATGGCATCCTGGTCACGGCGGCGGCGCCCAATGTCCCCCTGCCGTTGCTTCAACAATTGCGACCGGGGGCAAAATTGGTGATACCCATCGGCCCGCCCTATGGACGGCAGGATCTCGTCTTGATCAGCAAGAATGCCCAGGATGAAATCAGTCAGCAAAACATCCTGGGGGTGGCGTTCGTTCCCTTGACCCGGCAGCCCGTCGCCGCCAAACCCCTCTGAAGGGGAAGGGCCTGGGATCGGGGAAGTCGGGTTTGATTGAGGAGTAAAGCAGAATGGCAAAGAAAGGTAAGGGGCCCTCGGAGGGGAAAAAAGCCTCCAGGCGCATCGAGGAATTTTCACCTCCCCAGTGGAATCAGCCCAGATGGTGGAATGTTCCCTTCATCCCGGATCTGATGACCCCGCTGAGCACGCGGACACCGCGGGTGGATATGCTGGATCTCGGTGAGACGATCCGCATCGAGGTGGAGTTACCGGGAGTCTCCAGTAATTCGTTGCGACTCTCGGCGGCGGAAAACGTGTTGACGATCCAGGCCGTGGCTGAATCGAGGGAGTCGTTCGAGCGGGAGCATTACTATCGCGAGATTTACCATGGCGAATTTCAACGCACTCTCCTGCTTCCCTGTGGCATAGATTGGGAGAAGAGCCGGGCCAGGATGCGGAGCGGCATGCTGACGATGGATTGCCCGAAGCTCGGGCGACAGGAAGGGTCGGTGTCGGGCCGGACGATCAAGGTGGAGTGAGCCTCCGCCTCCCCGATCAGCGAAAAGGGGAGGGGGTGAGGAATCATCGGCTTTTTTCTGGGCATCCTGAGTCAAAGAGGCCACGCAACGTGGCCTCTTTTGTTTCCAGCCAGGTTTTTCAGCACCCCGCCTAACCCTTGATACAGACCATGGGCTCAAGGCGGGCCACCATGAGCGCCAGACCCGCCTCCTGGGACGCCTTCACCACCGCCGAGACATCCTTGTAGGCCCCCGGAGCCTCCTCGGCGACCCCGCGCAGGGACGGGCTACGGATGAGGATGCCGCGTCGGGCGAGATCGTCCACTAAGGAGCGCCCTTGCCACTCTTTGGTGGCGGCGCGTCGGCTCATGGCCCGACCGGCGCCGTGACAGGCCGAGCTGAAGGAGCGTGTCTCCGCCTCCTTGGTGCCGGCCAGGATATAGGATGAAGTGCCCATGGAGCCGCCGATCAGCACCGGTTGTCCGGTCTCCTGGAACATGGGTGGCAGCTCTGGATGACCCGGCCCGAAGGCGCGGGTGGCCCCCTTGCGATGGACGAACAGCCGGCGTCGTTGGCCGTCGACCAGGTGCTCTTCCAGTTTGCAGGTGTTGTGGGAGACGTCGTACAGCAGCTCCAGTTCGGCCTCGGGCCGCACCCGGGCGAAGGCCTGCCGGGTCAGATGGGTGATGATCTGGCGATTGGCCAGGGCACAGTTGATGCCGGCGCGCATGGCGCCGAGGTAGCTGCGGCCGAGGTTGGATTCCAAAGGGGCGCAGGCGAGTTCCCGATCCGGCAGTTGCAGGCCGTGTTGCCCGGCGCTCATGACCATTTGCTTCAGAAATTCGGTGCCGATCTGGTGCCCGAGTCCACGGGAGCCGCAATGGATGCTGACGACCACCTCGCCTTCATGCAGCCCGAAGCGATCGCCGATGCGCCGATCATAGACCTCGGCGACATATTGCACCTCGAGATAATGATTGCCCGAGCCGAGGGTGCCCATCTCTTCGCGCTGACGGCTCTTGGCGTGGGCCGAGACCTCCCCCGGTAGGGCGCCGGCCATGCGGCCCTGTTCCTCGATGCGGGCCAGGTCCTCCACCCGGCCATAACCCTGCTCGACCGCCCACTGGGCGCCGCCGCTCAGCATGGCGTCCAGGCCGCGTTCATCCAGGCGGATGCGCCCGGTGCGGCCCAACCCGGCGGGAACGAACTGGAAGAGGGCCTCGGCCAGGGCCGCCTTGACCGCTTCCACCTGCTCCCGCCGCAGACCGGTGTGCAGGGTGCGGACGCCACAGGAGATATCGAAGCCCACCCCACCGGCGGAGACCACCCCGCCTTCGGTGGGATCGAAGGCGGCCACGCCGCCGATGGGAAAGCCATAGCCCCAATGAGCGTCGGGCATGGCGTAGGAGGCTTTGACGATACCCGGCAGACTGGCGACATTGGTCGCCTGCTCGAACACCTTGTCATCCATACCCTCGATGAGTTCGGCGCTGGCGTAGATGATCGCCGGGACCCGCATTTTGCCTCGCCTGGGGATCTCCCAGGAGTATTCCGAACGCTGCAACAAACCGCGCTGTGATGACATCGGAGATTCCTCCACTGAGCCGGATGGCCGCACCCTCGACCCTGAATCGGGTCGAGGCTTGATACGGATAAGTGTAATCAGCCAGCGCGGAGCGGCACCAGTTGGAGATCCCGGGGCGCTGCCGGAGCCTTGGTCGTAACCGGATGCGCTTCCGATCACATATCCATTGACTTCATGGTGATAATCTGCGTCGGCGCACATACCCTTTGCGCTTTCGGGCGTGCTCGTTCGCAACCATCGAGGGGGGATAATGAACACAATGACCAATCCGCGAAGAGAGTTCCTGACCGGATTCGCTTCGGTCATGACGGGGCTGGCAACCCCGGTCCAGGCCCGGGAGGCGGAAAGCCCGAAGCTGGCTGAAGAGCTGGCCGCTTCGATTCCCGCCGCCGACATCAATACCCGCACCCTGGGCCGCATCAGCTTCGGCCTCGCCCCCGGCGATCTGGAAAAGGCCAAGTCCATGGGGTTGTCGAAGTACCTGGATCAGCAGCTCAATTACGAGCGCATCAACGATTCGACGGCGACCCAGGAGGTGGCACGCCTGTTTCCCAGTCTGGCGCAAACCCCGGACCAGTTGCTGTCACAGGACCCCAATGCGTTGACCCGGGATTTGCAAACCGCCGTTCTCTATCGGGCCTGGCGCAGCCAGCGTCAACTCTATGAAGTGATGGTGGATTTCTGGAGTAATCACTTCAACATCTTCATGGGCGGGAACCCGGCGGCGGCGCTCAAGATCGTCGACGATCGCGAGGTGATCCGGCCCTATGCCATGGGCCGCTTCCGCGATCTGTTGCGGGCCTCGGCGAAAAGCCCGGCCATGCTGTTCTACCTGGACAACTACAGCAACACCAAGTACGGCGGCAACGAGAACTACGCCCGCGAACTCTTGGAACTGCACAGTCTGGGCGTGGACGGCGGCTATACCCAGCAGGATGTGGTCGAGGTCGCCCGCTGTTTCACCGGCTGGAGCATCAACCCGAACGGAACCAGCCGGGGTCGCTTCCAGTTCTATCCCCAGCTCCACGATACCGGCGCCAAGCGTGTTCTCGGCGTCACTATTCCGGCCGGACGGGGGATCGAGGATGGCGAACAGGTGCTGGATATCCTGGCGAGCCAGGCTTCGACGGCGAATTTCATCAGCCGCAAACTTTGTCGCCGCTTTATCGCCGATGATCCGCCCGCCTCGGTGGTGGCGGTGGCCGCGGCCGCCTTCCGCGCCAACGGCGGGGATATCCGTGGTGTGCTGGGTACGATCCTCAAGTCACCGGAGTTTGCCGCCGCCCTGGATACCAAGGTAAAACGTCCGCTGGAGTTCATTTGTGCGGCGATGCGCACCCTGATCGTCAGTTATACCGCTCAGGCGGCGGATCCCTTGCGTTTCGCCCTCTATTCCATGGGGCAATTACCCTTCTTCTGGCGTGCCCCGGACGGCTATCCGGATCTGGCCCAGGCCTGGGTGAATAGCAATAACCTGCTGTTGCGCTGGAATCTGGCCACGGCCTTTGGTTACAACAAAATGCCGGGTCTGGGCAGCACCCTCTTGAGCAAATTGCCGAGCGGACTCACCCCCACGGCCTTGGTGGATCAACTGGCGAACCAATTGCTGCACCGCCCGCTCGACGCCGGTGACCGTACCGCCCTGATCAATTACGCCGCCCAGGGCCTGAGTCCCAGCAAACCCATGCCGTCCAGCCTGCAGAAGGCGATGGCTCCGGAGCTGGCCTCGCTGATGCTGGCTTCACCCTATTTTCAGTGGCGCTGAGCGCGATCGAGGAGAGAAAGAAAATGAGTCACTTCACCAGACGCCAGTTTCTCTTCAGCAGCGCCGGTCTGACCTTACCCTTGGTGCTGCCCGGACTGGGGGGTATCGCCCCGGCGGCCGCCAGCACCGCGACCGGCGACACCCTGGTCTCGATCTTCCTGCGTGGGGCCATGGACGGACTCCATGCCGTGGTGCCCTACGGCGATCCGAACTACTACGCCAAACGGCCGACCCTGGCGGTTCCACCTCCGGGCAGCGCCTCGGGGTGTCTGGATCTCGATGGGTTCTTCGGCTTGCATCCGGCGTTGGCCGCACTGATGCCCTGGTACCAGGGCGGGCACCTGGCGCTGGTCCAGGCCACGGGCTCACCCGACGACAGCCATTCCCATTTCGATGCCCAGGATTACATGGAGTTGGGTACCCCGGGGATCAGTATCACCCCCGACGGCTGGATCGGTCGTCACCTGGAAACCAAGGGCGACACTGGTTCGGCCTTCCGGGCCGTTGCCGTCGGTCCATTGGTGCCACTTTCTCTCTTGGGACCGGTTCCCGCCGTAGCGGTCGCCGATGTCAACAACTTCGGTCTCTGGAATACCGCGCCCGGTTTCGCCAACAGCTTGCGCACCCTCTATCTGGGAACGGACCCGCTGGAAGAGGCCGGACAAGACACCCTGGCCGCCCTCGATGAGCTGAAAGCGGCCAATCCCGGGCAGTATCAGGCCGAGAACGGCGCCCAGTATCCGTCCGGCGGTGTTGGCGCCGCCCTGTTGCAGACCGCCCAGCTCATCAAGTCCAGCCTCAGACCGGAGGCGATCACCCTGGATCTCGGCGGCTGGGATACCCATCAGGGAGAGGCGGCCATTCTCCAGAATCTGTTCACCGAGCTGGCGGCAGGGTTGTCTGCTTTCTCCACCGATCTCGGTAGTCGCATGGAATCCGTGGTTGTGGTGGTGATGACCGAGTTCGGTCGACGGGTGGCCCAGAACGGCACCTCGGGTACCGATCATGGTCACGGCAGTTGTATGTGGCTGCTGGGCGGCGGCGTCAATGGCGGCCAGGTCCATGGAAGCTGGCCCGGTCTGGCGGACAACCAGTTGTACGGCCCGGGGGATCTCCAGGTCACCACCGACTATCGGACCATCCTGGCCGAGGTCATCCACAAACGGCTCCAGAATCCGGCCCTGGCCCAGGTGTTCCCAGGCTTTACCCCGCCGGGCTATCTGGGTGTTTGTGTTTGATGGCCTGTTCTGTCTGGGGTAGGGCAGCGTCCGAGCGGCGCTGATCCCGATCCGCCGGGTAGAGAACAACCCAACAGGATTGGCTTGGAACGCTGAGTGGCTCCGGGCATGGGCTGAAAATGGCCGGTCATTGTTCTATTTTCGAGAACAATAGCCATGTAGCAATAGCATTGTTCTCCATTAGAGAACAAAAAAGCGGGTAAACAGGCTCGTGCCCGGAAGCCTCGACAGACAAACAGGCCAGCCGTGATGCCCTTGCGGTCAACCTCATGGCTGGCCGGACCTAGCTTCGACTTCCGAAGGCGAGAGCGGCGGCAGGCATCGGCCTTTCACCTGCCGCGCCACTAGATGCTGGAAACACCACTCGGCACCGCCGAGGCTCCGGGCACGGGCGTTGTGGCCCGGTTTTTCGTTCTCCCCATGAGAACATATCGTCTTAATATTGATCTATTGTTCTCCAATAAAGAACGAGAACTGGCCTTTTTCGGTCAATGCCCGGAACGATTGAGCGCTCGTACCCATGGCTGTTGGTATTGGGTCTTTCCTTTTGTCGACGGATTCGGAGCGGCGTCCGCCTGCTCTCGACCACTCGCAAGCCTGGAATGTCTTCGGAATCGAATGGGTTGATCCTTACCTCCGTCTGATCCAAGCCTTGCTTCCCTGGTCGCGGAGAGGCTAGGCTTGTGAAACCCTGTCCATCCTGGAGAAAGCCGAATGAAGACCAGACCCTTGCCGCCGGACCTTGAGAAGCTGGCTATTCCCGCTCTTCATCTCGTCACGCGCGAGGAAGTCGATTCTTTCTCCAAGTTGGGCGGATTGCCCAATCTCCCCGAGGGTATCGACTGGCCATCCTGGAAGGGTCGATCCCTGGCTTTTCTCTGTCAGATCGATCTTGCCGCCTTGCCGCGGCCCGCGGTCATGGCCGACCTGCCGGAGAGCGGCTATCTGTACTTTTTCTATGATCAGGAACAATCGACCTGGGGCTTCGATCCCGCCGATAGGGGGAGTTGGCGGGTGATCTACTCCCTGCACCCTCCTGCCCCCACATCCAGAGCGGCGCCACCGGATTTGGACGATGAGGGCCTCTTTTTCGAGCGCGGTATGGAGTTCAGGAGCATCGCCAGCCTTCCGGACCCTCAGCGTCTCACCTTGAATGCCCAAGGCGAAGAGGAAGATGAGATCGCCGAGCGGATTCTCGAGGCGAAGGATAGGCTGTTCAAAGGCCGACCCCAGCATCAGATCGGCGGCTATCCCTCGGTGGTGCAAAACGATTCGATGGAGTTTGAATGCCAACTGGCCGCGAACGGGGTGTATTGCGGCGATCCTTCCGGCTATGAAGACCCCCGTGTAGCCGAGTTGGCCGCGGGCGTCTCCGACTGGCGACTCCTGCTGCAACTGGATACGGATGACGAGATCGGCATGATGTGGGGCGACTGTGGGCTGCTCTATTTTTGGCTGCGTGAAAAGGATTTGCAGCGCCTGGACTTCCAACAGACATGGATGATCCTGCAATGTAGTTGAAGTTGACATGAGCCTGGGCCGGGTCTGGTCCGGCGTCCCAAGCCGGCTTTCCCTCCTGTCATGGCCTCCGGCCTGCCTTGGGCCGATGATCTCCTCACCGCCGGATACCCTTCCGGAACTACCACGTCTCTCCGGAGACGCCATCTGATGCGGACGACAAGCATGGAATCCATTTTGGTTACGGGCGGTGCTGGCTATATCGCCACCCATTGTTGTGTCGAATTGGCGCGGGCGGGATATCGCCCGGTGTTGGTCGACAATCTGAGCAACAGCAAGATCGCGGCCATTCGGCGGCTGGAGCGACTGGTCGGGCGGGAACTCCCCTTTTACCACATCGACCTGCGGGACAAGGCCGCCCTCAAGGCCGTCTTTGCCGCCCATGAGATCCGGGCGGTGATGCATTTCGCGGGCTTGAAAGCGGTGGGGGAGTCCGTCAGCCGTTCCCTGGATTATTACGACAACAATCTCGGTGGGACCATTGCCCTGTGCCAGGTCATGGCGGTGGCCGGGGTGAAACGCCTGGTGTTCAGCTCCTCCGCCACCGTCTACGGCAACCCGGCCTCGGTACCCATCCGCGAGGATTTTCCCGCCGGGGCGGCCACCAACCCCTACGGACGCGGCAAGTTCATGATCGAAGAGATCCTGCGCGATCTGTGCGCTTCCGATCCCTCCTGGCGGATGGCCTTGTTGCGCTATTTCAATCCTGTGGGCGCCCATCCCAGCGGTCTGATCGGGGAAGATCCCAACGGCATCCCCAACAATCTCATGCCCTATATCGCCCAGGTGGCCGTCGGGAAACGGCCTCATCTCAACGTCTATGGCCATGACTACCCGACGCCGGATGGTACCGGGGTGCGGGACTATATCCATGTCGTCGATCTGGCGCTGGGGCACCTGGCGGCCCTCGACTATCTGGAGCGGCACCAGGAGCGGCTGCTGGTGAATCTGGGCACCGGACGGGGCTATAGCGTTCTTGAGGTGGTGCGGGCCTTCGCTCGGGCCTGTGGGCGGGCCGTCCCCTATCAGATCACGGGACGGCGCGAGGGGGATATTGCCACCTGCTATGCCGATGCGACTCTGGCCGAAACCTTGCTTGGTTGGCGGGCCATCCGGGGCCTCGATGAGATGTGCGCCGATACCTGGCGTTGGCAGTCCATGAACCCGGACGGCTATGTCTGAGGCAGCCGGCGGTTTCCAACCGCCCGGGCGGGGTCAGCGCCAGCTCAATGTTCAGGCGTTGGGTATTGGGGGGCAAGGTGAGGCCCGCGGAGATACTGTTATCCGAATCAAGCTCCATGAAGTTTTGTAGGGTGGGTTAGACGCCCATTGACGCCATGCCAATGTGATCACTGAACTGGATGGGCGTCGTAACCCACCAGCCGTCTATCGGTTTGATCAAACGAACGAAACGGAGCGAGACGGTTCTTATTCTCCATCTACCGATGGCAAAATCGAGTGGTGGGTTACGGCGCGCATCGGGTGCAGTGGCGGTGTGACGGGTGTGTACGAGCGCGCCTAACCCACCCTACGCAACTTTGTGAATGCGGGCTGCCGACCAGGTTGGGCCAGGGATACTGTTCGATTTCT
>WBZP01006021.1_pt1 | contig 12138 bp, 10 predicted proteins | sample 5204301 | NCBI WGS metagenome assembly WBZP01 (sample SAMN12412401, study PRJNA552823) | activated sludge metagenome | isolation source: activated sludge from nitrification reactor of wastewater treatment plant... | place: USA: Pennsylvania | collected 2017
AGTCAGACCGCATTCGAGTTTGCAGTACGCAACCCCGGCGGAATTCCGCCGGGGTTGCGAAATCAGTTCAACCACCGGGGCCACGAATCTCTAGATTGAATTGGTCCGACAAAACCAGTCAGGTCAGCGGCAGGGAAGGTAAGGTTCAACCACAAGTCACATTTGAAAGATTCGCATGGGTCCGCATTTCTGGCACTGCCCGCTTCGTTCTTAGAAACCTATATGAAAGCGGAGATAATCAATCCAACCTGTTTCCTGTCGGCATTGGCGGTAAAAGCAAGTTGAACGCCGTTTCTGCTATGGCACAAAATAGACAAGGTCCTCAACCCGAATCTTGCCCTTGGCAAGACCCAAGCGCATAGCGGGGGTTTGCCCGTCATCACCGACGTTGCAGTAGTTGTAGTAGACCCGATAGATTTCCAACGCCTTGGCGAGATTGTGTGGCTTGTAGGGGCTGTAGCCGTGCCAGATACGGCGGTCGGCCGCTCCTGAGGGGATACCCCGCTCGGCGTAGCGGACCTTGCGCCTGACCTTCATAAAGAACCTGTCAACGGCATGCAGGGTGGCTTTCAGGTAAAGGTTTGCCACATGGTCTTCCTCGTAGTCGCCAGGCTCGGGTTCTTCAAAGGTGCCTTTATTCAAATCCGTGAGCCAGCAGACCCGTTTATCGGATTCGCTGCGATTGGGGAACGGGTGGGTTAACCAGCGGTCGTTCCACTTGCCGATTGACTTCACCCGCTTCATTTCGTCTTTGACCAAGAGCAGCTTAACTTGCCACTCTTTGAGATTGGGGTTGGACGCTTGGCATAGGTCAAATTTCTTCCTGCTCTCACGCACCGACTTGATTTTCTCGTCAATGGTGGCGTCTTTCAGCACCTTCACATACCAAGCGTCCGCCGTGCGCTCCTTGACCCGTTGGTGGAAAGCATTCATGAATGCGGCTCGGATTCCTGAATCCTGGTCCATGTAGAACCTGACCTTGGGTGCCTCTCGCAGCATTTCGGCCATGAGCTTGAAATGCCCATACATGGTGTATTGCTCGTGCAACTGCATACCTTGAACGGGCAGGTTAACGTCGTTGTCCTTTTCGTCGCTTTCCTCAATATCGTCACGAACAATCGCCGTCTCGTATTCAGCCTTAATGTCCGCCGTCAGTCCGTCATCGCCTGTGACAATCGCAGAAACCTTCTTGGCTTGCTTCTTCCCTTTGGTGCTGGTCTTGATGGCTTCCGTGTAGTCGGACTTAAGCCAAACCCGTGCGTAGTGGCGGAAGGGTTGCGGATAGGCTTCGTCCAGAATTGTCTTGGCGTGGTCTTCCACCAAATTCTGGTTCAGCTTGTCGTCAAAGTTCAGGTGCATGCCAAAGATGTAGCCTGATTCCAGGTCTGCCGTGGCGATGGCATTCAAAATCACGGTCTTGCGGTCCTTCCTGCTGGACCAATTGACTATCAGGCTTTGGCGGTCCGTTGCCACATACATCTTCTTCAACGGGAAGCCATGCCCCAACTGCCGTTCCCGCTCCCCCGCAAACAGCACACTTTGCCTGTGCAGGAAATTGACCTTTCCGTAAACCGTCTTCTTATCCAGTTCGGTGACTTCCACGATGGAACTGATGGAGCTTTGCGTCACCAGCAGTTTGAATATCTCAATATTCTTATGAGTCTGCCTTTGCCTCTTGGTTGAACTGCCACCCACCGCAAAGGTCTTCATACAGGTTTTGCACCTGTATCGTGGTGTTCCGGAAGGTGTTGTGCCAAACTTCTGGTAATTCGTCGCCACGGGACTGCCTAACATGGCACACGCCACATTCGGACACGCTATCTTGGTTTCTGGTATCAAGTAATCGCTCAGCCTCGCATACTCGTCGGCTATGGCCACATTACTTCGTAACGGCAGGATTTCTTCGCATATCCCGCATTTCAAGGCGGGCTTGTCCTTAGCCGTTGCAACTAAGGTGTATTCGCCTGGTTCAGGCGCCGTGCCGGGCACCTTGCGCTTCCTGTGCGGGGTCTCAGGCACCCCAAAGTTCGCGCACAACGGGTTTTTACAGCAATTTGCCTGTATACCCGAGTGTTCTACTGGGAATCTATACCCCGCCGGCAAACCCGTCGGTAATTTCTTCGTTATGGTCAATCCCCCTCATGCTTTCACACGAGAGGGATTATACCGGAATGCTAATCGAATATCAACACTTTAATGCACCGCCTCGAGGTTGCCCTGCCATTTCTTGTTCCCTGAAAGGGTATTACTTCGCGGCTTCAGCCTTCTTGGCCTTGCGGGCCTTCTTTCCCTTGTGGGCCTTCTTGCCCTTCTTCACTTCGGCAGCCGGGGCGGCCTCGGCCTTCGGAGCGGCAGCAGGCGCGGCAGCCGGAGCGGCGGCGGCCGGAGCAGCAGCGGCCGGAGCAGCGGCCGGTGCAGCCTTCGGAGCGTCAGCGGCAAAAGCGGAGGCGGCGATCAGGCCGGCAACCAGCGTGGCGAGAAGCTTGTTCATGGTGTTTCCTTTCATTTGGGTATAGGTAGAGTATTGTTAACACCGCGGTTTCCCGAAGCGTTACGAGCATTAACGCGCCGCTTTCCATCTGGTTGACCTGAGACGTCGAGCAGGCGCCAGTGGCCCGGCGCAAGCCCATCCAGCGTCCAGTCGCCCACCGACCAGCGAATCAAGCGCAGAGTCGGAAACCCGACCCGCGCGGTCATGCGCTTGACTTGACGATTCTTCCCCTCTCGCAGAACGAGTTCCAGCCAACTCGTGGGAATCGTCGCGCGATAGCGGATCGGCGGGACCCGCGCCCAAATATCCTGCGGTTCGGCAATTCGGTGCACTCGGCAAGGGCGTGCAACGAAGTCGCCGAGGTCGATTCCCGCCGAGAGTTCTTGCAGCGCCGCATCCGTCGGCAGGCCTTCAACCTGCACCCGGTAAACCTTTGCCAACTCGTGGCGTGGATCGGCAATTCGCGCCTGCAATGCCCCATCATCAGTCAGAACCACCAAACCCTCGGCATCCGCATCGAGCCGCCCCGCCGCATATACATTCGGAATCGGGATGAAATCGGCCAGCGTGGGGCGCCCGTCCGGGTCAGTAAACTGGGTCAACACGCCACACGGCTTGTTAAACAACACAATCCTGCTCAAGACGATTGACCGCTACCGAACCCGTTGCAGAATCGCATCGATTCCGGATAGGGGAAGAAGTCCTGCATGACGCCCTGCCGAATCTGCTCCTGTGTGTTCTGCCAGAATGCCGCATCAAACAAATCGGCGTGATGGCGCATGAAGGCATCGCGAATCTTGTCCGACACCAGCAGAAAGGTGGCGAACTCCTCGGGGAATATGTCCAGGCGTGACACCGAGTACCAGATCTCGCCCGACATTTCGGCTTCGAAATTTGGTGCCGGTGGAATACGCCTGAATTTGCAATCGGTCATGAATTCAATTTCGTCATAGTCGTAGAACACCACGCGCCCGAAGTGGGCAACCCCGAAGTTCTTCCACAGCAGGTCACCGGGAAAGATATTGGCGAACGCAAGCTCCCGAATGGCATTGCCATACTCGCGCACCACGTCCTCCAACAGGTCATCGCGACCAGCCCTCTCGACCCTCTCAAGGTAAATGTTGAGCGGTTCCATGCGTCGCTCGATGTACAAATGCTCAATGACCAATTCGTCGCCGTCCTCTTCCAGTTGCGACGGCACCTCCTTGAACAGTTCATCAATCAGTTCCTGAGAAAAGCGTTTGCGCGGCAGAGCAACCTTGGAGAATTCAAGGGTGTCCGCCATGCGCCCGACGCGGTCCACCTGCTTCACCAACTGATACTTGCGCCGCACGGTCTCGTGATCGACCTCCTTCGTATTGCCGAAAACGTCCTTGATGACCTTGAACACATAGGGGAAGGACGGCAGGGTAAACACCAGCATGACCAGACCGCGTATGCCCGGCGCAACGATGAACTGGTCGGAGGAATGATGCAGATGGAAGATCAGGTCGCGGTAAAACATCGTCTTGCCCTGCTTGCCCAGCCCAAGCATGGTGTACAGCTCCGAGTGCGGCTTGTTGGGCATGATCGAGCCCAGAAACTGGACATAGCCTGAAGGAACGTCCATGTCGACCATGAAATAGGCGCGCGACAGGGAGAACAGCGCCCTGATACGACCGACGTCCATGATGATCGTATCGAGATAGAGCTTTCCTTCGGCGGAATGCAGCACGGGGACCGTGAATGGATAGTCGACTGCACTATTGACTACCCTGCCTATCACGTAAGCCCCCTTGTTGCGATAGAAGGCCGAGGTGAGCACCTGTATCTGCAGGTTTGCCCTGGGAGCCGGCAGGGTGCCGAAATGAGACTCGATGCTGCGCAGGATGAAATCCACATCGCGCTCAAGATCCTCAAATTCGAGTGTCCATTGAAAATCGATGAACACTTGTCGAATCGAGGCGCGAACACCGGCAACGTTCGGGTAATAGCACCTGTACACCGGTGGTTCCGACACGATGTATTCGGTCGACACCGCCGACCGCACAAAGATGAAATCATTGTGGAAATAGGTGCGGTGCCTGATCATGCAGAACACCGAATTGAAGAACGTCTCGCCCAGTTCGGGCTGCTTGTGGTTGATCAGCAAGCCGATGTAGTGCAGTTTTGCCCGTTGCCAGACCGAATCGCTCAGGCTGTCTGCATTGAATTCGCGACGCAGCCTCTCGGTCTTCGCCCTGACCCGATTATCATAGAACTGGATGCGATCCTTGATTGCCTGCTGGCCTTCCTGCCAGCGCGCCTCTTCAAATCGCTGCTTGGCGCGCGCCGAACTCTCGCGAAACAGGCAATAGTGCTTGTTGAAACCCTCGACAAGCGCATTGGCGATGGATTCGGCGATCAGATCATCATGGGAGCCAACGGGCATGGTGCAACAACTCGACAAGCGCAAGGATGCCAATTCTATCAGCGGGAGCCATGCCCGTCCCAGGCCAACGACTGCTGGAGCACCGGGGGCTTTTGGAGGATAATTGACGCTGGTTTCTCCCGTATCCATCTCGATTCTCAACAACCAATATTTTACGGAGCAGGCATGAGCACCTCCCATATCAAGGTTCCCGCACAAGGCCAAAAAATCGTTCCCGGCCAGCCGATTCCCGACAATCCCGTCATTCCCTTTATTGAGGGCGATGGTATTGGCGTTGACATCACGCCAGTCATGCAAAGAGTGGTGGACGCTGCCGTGCAGAAGTCTTACGGCGGCAAACGCAAGATCTCCTGGATGGAGGTTTATGCTGGAGAAAAGGCTACCCGTCTGTATGGCCCCGACGTCTGGCTGCCCGCGGAAACCATAACTGCCTGCAAGGAATATTCGGTCTCGATCAAGGGCCCACTGACCACACCGGTGGGCGGCGGCATCCGTTCGCTCAACGTCGCCCTGCGACAGGAAATGGATCTTTACCAGTGCGTGCGCCCGGTACGCTACTTCAGGGGCATCCCCTCGCCGCTCAAGGACCCAAGCAAGACCGACATGGTGATCTTCCGCGAGAATACGGAAGACATTTACTGCGGCATCGAATGGCAAGCCGAGTCGGCGCCGGCCAGAAAACTCATCAAGTTCCTGCAAGAGGAAATGGACGTAAAGAAGATTCGCTTCCCCAACACCTCCGGCATCGGTATCAAGCCGGTCTCCCGTGAAGGAACCGAGCGTCTGGTGCGTGCCGCCATCAACTACGCCATCGCCAACAAGCGCAAGTCGGTCACCATTGTGCACAAGGGCAACATCATGAAGTACACGGAAGGCGGATTCCGTGACTGGGCCTATGCGCTGGCGAAAAGCGAATTCGGCGGCGTGGAAATCGACGGTGGCCCCTGGCTCAAGCTGCCCAATGGCATCGTCATCAAGGACGCAATTGCGGACGCGTTCCTGCAGCAGATTCTCTTGCGCCCGGCAGAGTATGACGTGATCGCCACCCTCAACCTGAATGGCGACTACATTTCCGACGCTCTGGCGGCTCAGGTCGGCGGGATCGGCATAGCCCCCGGGGCCAACATTTCGGATCTGTATGCCTGTTTCGAAGCCACTCATGGCACAGCGCCGAAATATGCCGGCAAGGACTACGTAAACCCTGGTTCGCTGATTCTCTCCGCCGAAATGATGCTGCGTCACATGGGCTGGACAGAGGCAGCGGATCTGATAATCAAGTCGATGGAAGCTGCCATCGGCGACAAGGTCGTCACCTACGACTTCGCCCGGCTGATGGAAGGCGCCAAGGAAGTCAAGTGCTCCGCTTTTGGCCAGGCAATGATTGATCGCATGTAGATCGCGACGCCATCGCGGACCTTGGCCGACGCGCCGGGTTTCTTGGCGCGATTCAAGCGCAGCAGGCCGTTACCAAGAACAAAGCCCGCCCGATTGTTACCTCGGGCGGGCTTTGCATATTCGGAACCGGAATTACCCGGGCGCCGAAAAGATCAGGGACATCAAGGCTTCTGAATGTTCGACGCCTGCTTGCCCTTGGGGCCTTGCACCACGTCAAAAGTCACCTTGTCGCCTTCCTTCAGCGATTTGAACCCGGCCATGTTGATGGCCGAGAAATGCGCGAAGAGATCTTCGCTGCCGTCATCCGGGGTAATAAAACCAAAACCCTTGGCGTCGTTGAACCACTTTACAGTACCAGTTGCCATGTAACTTTTTCCTTAATCAAAAACGAACGAATCGGCCACCGCTGCGGGCTGCAAGACACCGCACCCCGGCCGGGGCATGTTTGAGGTTCAAGTTCGGAACAGCAGAGGGGGCCATGCGGCAATTCAGAGGAGCTGCAATTCGACAGACCATGAGACGACCGTAGGTCACTGCGGAGGAATTTGAACTAAACACCCTTCGCCTTTTACCTACATTGTCAATAACCGTCAACAACTTTCGATGCTGCATCGCACACGGCTGTCACTTGCATTATCCGGCTAGCGTCCCAAGATACCTCATCACGGGCGCCATAATCCCCTCTTTTTCGTGATGTTGAACTGTCCAGGAATCACATTAGAATCCGGCAATGGCTACACGCAAGCAGGCGGGACCGGTGGGTGATGCGGTATTGGCGCCAGAGCAGACCCGCACCAAGCCGCCGCCGATGTACAAGGTCTTGCTGCTCAACGACGATTTCACCCCCATGGACTTCGTCGTGGTGGTGCTGGAGAAGTTTTTTGGTTTGTCGCGCGAGCAGTCGACTCAGGTCATGCTGAAAGTGCATCGTGAGGGAAAAGGCGCCTGCGGAGTGTATCCTCGCGATGTGGCCGCGACAAAGGTTGAGCAGGTGAGCGAATTTGCACGCAGGCACCAGCATCCGCTGGCTTGCGTGATGGAGGAAAACTGATGATTGCCCAGGAACTTGAAGTCAGCCTGCACATGGCCTTTGTCGAAGCCCGGCAGAAGCGCCATGAGTTCATCACCGTCGAACACCTGCTGCTGGCGCTTCTGGACAATCCATCGGCCGCGGAAGTGCTGCGCGCCTGCGCGGCCGAGGTGGAAGGGATTCGCAAGGAGTTGCTGACTTTTATCAATGAGCACACCCCAACGGTGGCTGGCAGCGATGAGATCGACACGCAACCGACGCTGGGCTTCCAGCGCGTAATCCAGCGCGCAATTCTGCATGTGCAGTCTTCGGGAAAAAAGGAAGTTACCGGGGCAAACGTGCTGGTGGCGATCTTCGGCGAAAAGGATTCGCATGCCGTCTTTTTCCTGCAACGCCAGAACATCACGCGGCTGGACGTGGTGAATTTCATTTCCCACGGAATCACCAAGACCCCGCATCTGCGCGGCAAGGAAGAACCGGCTGAGACTGAAGTCGAGACGCAGGAGAAAGGCGGTGCGCTGGAAAGCTTCACGCAGAACCTGAACCAACTGGCGTTGACCGGCAAGATTGATCCATTGATTGGTCGCGACAGGGAGCTGGAGCGTGTAATCCAGACTCTCTGCCGCCGCCGCAAGAATAACCCGCTGCTCGTCGGTGAAGCGGGCGTCGGCAAGACCGCCATCGCGGAGGGACTTGCTCGCCACATTGTCGAAGGACGCGTGCCCGAGATTCTTGCCAATGCCACCGTTTATTGCCTCGATATGGGCGCCCTGCTCGCCGGCACCAAGTATCGCGGGGACTTCGAGCAGCGCCTGAAGGGGGTCCTCAAACAACTCGCCGACAATCCGAACGCCATCTTGTTCATCGACGAGATCCACACGCTGATCGGGGCTGGCGCGGCCTCGGGTGGCACGATGGATGCGTCGAACCTGCTCAAGCCCGCCCTGTCGTCCGGCGCCCTGAAATGCATCGGTGCCACTACTTACACCGAGTTTCGCGGTGTATTCGAGAAGGACCATGCGCTGTCGCGCCGATTCCAAAAGATCGATGTCAATGAGCCGTCGGTGGATGAAACCGTCTCGATCCTGCGCGGCCTCAAGTCCCGCTTTGAAGAGCATCACGGCGTCAAGTATTCCGCGGCCGCCATTTCCAGCGCGGCGGAGCTGGCCGCCAAGTACATCAATGACCGCCACCTGCCGGACAAGGCGATCGACGTGATCGATGAGGCCGGCGCTGCACAGCGCATCCTGCCCAAGTCAAAGCAGAAGAAAACCATCGGCAAACTCGAGATCGAGGATATCGTCGCCAAGATTGCACGCATTCCGCCGCAGCATGTTTCAGCCGATGACCGTTCGGCGCTGAAGAATCTCGACCGCGATTTGAAGAACATGGTCTTCGGGCAGGAGGCCGCCATCGACGCTCTGGCCCGAGCGATCAAGATGTCGCGCTCGGGGCTCGGCGACCCGCAAAAGCCCATTGGTTGCTTCCTTTTTTCCGGACCCACGGGCGTAGGCAAGACCGAGGTTGCGCGTCAATTGGCCTACGGCATGGGCATCGAACTGATCCGCTTTGACATGTCGGAATACATGGAGCGTCACGCCGTCAGCAGGCTGATCGGCGCCCCGCCCGGCTATGTCGGATTTGATCAGGGCGGGCTGCTGACAGAAGCGGTGACCAAGAAGCCGCACGCCGTTCTGCTGCTGGACGAAATCGAGAAGGCGCACCCGGAAGTGTTCAACATCCTGCTGCAGGTGATGGACCATGGCACCCTGACCGACAACAATGGCCGGAAGGCGGATTTTCGCAATGTCGTGATCGTCATGACCACCAATGCCGGAGCCGAGGCACTGCAGAAGACCAGCATCGGCTTCACCGCCAACAAGGGCCAGGGCGACGAGATGGCGGATATCAAACGCATGTTCACGCCGGAATTCCGTAATCGGCTGGATGCCATCATTTCCTTCCGCGCTCTCGATGCGGAAATCATCCTGCGTGTGGTCGACAAGTTCCTTATGCAACTCGAAGGGCAGTTGCATGAGAAGAAGGTCGAAGCCATCTTCACCGATGCGCTGCGCGCCTGGCTGGCGGAAAAAGGCTTCGATCCTCTGATGGGTGCGCGACCGATGGCGCGGCTGATCCAGGACACGATACGCTCTGCGCTGGCTGACGAACTGCTATTCGGCAAGCTTGTTCACGGCGGTCGCGTCACGATTGACCTCGACGAGAACGAGAAGATAACGCTCACCTTCGAAGAAACCGCCGCGCCGACAATTACCTCGGCAATCTAGACACGCCGAAGCATGTAATACGGCAGCCGTCCGCGGCTAAAGCATCTATCCTTGCTGTTTCCTTGTGCCATGAACTTGCTTACCACTGACCTATGCGACGCGCACGAAGACGAGGTGCGCGTCGTCGAACCCATGTTCAGCAGTTTTGGCGGCCGCGACGCGTTTCACGGCCGCATTGTGACCTTGAAGCTTTTTGAAGACAACTCGCTGGTCAGAAAGGCCGTCGAATCTTCCGGGGAAGGGCGTGTGCTGGTGATTGACGGCGGAGGCAGCCTGCGTCGGGCACTGGTCGGCGATCAACTCGCGGCTCTTGCAGTAAAAAACGGCTGGGCGGGAATCATCGTCTATGGCTGCATACGCGATTCCCGCGCAATCCGCGAGATGGACATCGGCGTATTGGCCATCGACACCCATCCGATGAAAACGGTGAAGAGGAATGTCGGCGAGGCAGACATCCCGGTCAGTTTTGGCGGAGTGACCTTCACTCCTGGCGAATGGCTGTATGCCGACGAAGACGGCGTAATTGTCAGCGCCACCGCATTGCACTGACAGTCTATCTTATATAAGACATATATCAATAAAACCAAAACACTGTTGCGTTGGCATGATGCTTTTCACAATGCAAAATATTCGAATCAGTGCCTTGTTAAATAACAATAAAAAAAATCCCTAAGTCTTATATAAGACTATTGCTGCAACGCGAAATCCTCTCTATACTACGTTATTGAAATCGCTCCTGCCAGGAGCGCCCCCGTCGACAATAACCCTTGAGAGGATTTGACATGACCGATCGCAAAGCACAAGCCGCCGCCCTGACCAAGGATTGGGCCGAGAACCCCCGCTGGAAAGGCATCAAGCGCGGCTACACCGCGGACGATATCGTCCGTCTGCGCGGATCCTTCCCGATCGAATACACGCTCGCCCGCCGCGGCGCGGAAAAGCTGTGGGATCTGATCAACAACACGCCCTACGTCAACTGCCTCGGTGCGCTGACCGGCGGTCAGGCCATGCAGCAGGTCAAGGCCGGCATCAAGGCCATTTACCTTTCGGGCTGGCAGGTCGCCGCCGACAACAACTCCTACTCCTCGATGTATCCCGACCAGTCGCTCTATCCGGTCGATTCGGTACCCAAGGTCGTCGAGCGCATCAACAATTCCTTCCGCCGTGCAGACGAGATCCAGCACTCCAAAGGCGTAAACGCCGGCGACAAGGGCTACATTGACTACCATGTACCGATCGTCGCCGATGCCGAGGCGGGTTTCGGCGGTGTGTTGAATGCCTTCGAACTGATGAAGGCGATGATCCGCGCCGGCGCTGGCGGCGTGCATTTCGAAGACCAGCTCGCCTCGGTCAAGAAGTGCGGCCACATGGGTGGCAAGGTGTTGGTGCCGTCCCAGGAAGCGGTGCAGAAACTGATCGCCGCACGCATGGCGGCGGATGTACTGGGCGTTCCGACCATCATCCTGGCGCGCACCGATGCCGAGGCGGCAGATCTTGTCACATCCGATTTCGATGAGAACGACAAACCCTTCATCACCGGCGAGCGCACCGCCGAAGGCTTCTACAAGACCAGGAAAGGTATTGCTCAAGCCATCAGCCGCGGCTTGGCCTACGCACCCTACGCCGACATGGTGTGGTGCGAAACCGGCACGCCGGATCTGGGCGTTGCCAAGGCCTTCGCCGAAGGTATCCGTGCCAAATTCCCCGGCAAGCTGTTGGCCTACAACTGCTCCCCCTCCTTCAACTGGAAGAAGAACCTCGACGATGCCACCATTGCCAAGTTCCAGCGCGAACTCGGCGCCATGGGCTACAAATACCAGTTCATCACGCTGGCCGGCATTCACAACATGTGGTTCCACATGTTCGACTTGGCGCAGGACTATGTCGAGCGCGGCATGACCGCCTACGTGGAGAAAGTCCAAGAACAGGAATTTGCCGCGCGCGACCGCGGCTACAGCTTTGTCTCGCATCAGCAGGAAGTCGGCACCGGCTATTTCGACGAAATCACCACCGTGATCCAGGGTGGCGCGTCATCCGTAACCGCGCTGACTGGCTCGACCGAGGAAGAGCAGTTCCACTAGGCAGCGGCAGGCAGGCGAGCACCAAAAGGCCGCATCGGGCAACCCGTTGCGGCCTTTTTCTGGGCTGGACTCGCCGACGGGAACTGCCCGAAGACAAGTCTGCTGTGCCAAACTAACGATGGACACGCGGCTATCGATGAAAGGTTCATTCATGCTGTGGCCGGAATGACTGGGGCCGCATGCTGGACGCATTTCTGCAACAGACCTTGCCTTGGTACAACGCAGCCCGAGTTCTGAAAATCAGGCGCCTGCCGATGCTGCCCAATACGCCGGATCGCGCCAGGTCGCTTTGAGCAAATCGATGAACAGCCTGACCCTATTGAGACTTCCGTAATTCATGACATCACCACAGGGTAGCCTGCATCCAGCAAGCGGCGATGATCGAAGGGCGCTTTTGGGCGCTCTTGAGTTTGTTGCGCGCAGTTGTGTGGAGTTCGCTCAGG
>WBZP01003197.1_pt2 | contig 12133 bp, 13 predicted proteins | sample 5204301 | NCBI WGS metagenome assembly WBZP01 (sample SAMN12412401, study PRJNA552823) | activated sludge metagenome | isolation source: activated sludge from nitrification reactor of wastewater treatment plant... | place: USA: Pennsylvania | collected 2017
TGTCCACGCCTTCGGCGCGCTTCGCTGCGATCTTCTTCGAGATTTCGGCAAACAGGTACGGAGGCAGCGCCTCGACACGCTTCGCGAGCTTCATGATGCGGATCCTGTGGTTCGGGTGGCGCGGTGCGGCCGTGAGGGCTCACCGGGCGAGTGGCACCGATCCTACCATCAACCCGCCGCCCGGCCACCTTCGCGGCCGAGGCACGCCCACATCTCGTCCTTCGAACCGAACTTCACCCGCGGCCGGGCGCACGCTTCCCCGGCGGCCAGCTCCGCCGCGTCAATCGCGCACCAGTCGCCGAAACTCGTGAAGTCGACGCCCCGGCTGCGCAATAGAGCGTCGACCGACTCCGGAGTCTCCGCAACCGGCGACCAGGTGGCCCCGGCGGCCGCGTCCTGCAACATCGCGGTGACAGATTCGACTGCGTCTGGTTTGTTCGTACCGATGACGCCCGAGGGTCCGCGCTTGATCCAGCCCGCCACGTACTCGCCCGGGACGGGGGCATCGGTTTCCGGGTGGGTTACGCGGCCCTGCTTGTTCGAGATGACTCCCCAGCGCTCCTGGAACGGGACTCCAGGTAGCGCGACGCCTCGATAGCCAACCGAGCGGAACACGAGCCCGGCCGGCAGTGTTTCGGTCTCGCCGGTGGGCTCGGCCGCAATCGCGCCGCTATCGGACCGGCGCAGCACGTTGCGCACCAGCCTCATCGCCCCCACGCCGCCACGGCCGTCGTCAACCAGTTCGACCGGTGAGACGAGGAAGCGAAGATGTAGCCGCTTCTCGCGGCCCGCGGGCGGGCGAGCGGCATACTCGCCAATCATCTCCACCTTCCTGGCAAGCATCCGGTCGTTCGCGGCTTCGACTTCCTGGCGGCTCACCTCGTCGAGCGCGGCCTCGCCAGGCTTGATCAGCACATCAGCGACTTCGAGCTCGCCGAGTTCCTTCAGCTCGGGATTCGTGAACGCGGCCTGGGCGGGCCCGCGCCGGCCAAGCAGATAGACGTCCTTCACCTTGCTGCGGCTCAGTGCCTCCACGGCGTACTCCGGCATGTCGGTGCGCAGCAGTTCTTCGCGCGACAGGCAAAGGATCCGGGCGACATCGATGGCGACGTTGCCCACCCCGACGATGGCGACTGACGCCTGCCGGAGGTCGAACGTGAGGTGGCAGTAATCCGGGTGCCCGTTGTACCAGGCCACGAAGGCGGTTGCCGGGTGGCTGCGCGCCAGGTCCTCGCCCGGGATTCCCATGCGCCGGTCGGTCTGCGCTCCGGTGGTGAAGATGACGTCGTGGTAGTGCTTGCGCAGGTCGTCCACCGTCAGGTCGCGCCCGAATTCCACATTGCCGAAGAAGCGGAAGCCCGGCGCCGCAGCCGTCTGCGCGAAAGCCTTCGTGACCGTCTTGATCTTGAGATGATCCGGCGCGACCCCATGCCGCACCAACCCGAACGGCGTGAGCAGACGGTCGAACATGTCGACGGAGACCGGGATGTCAGATTGCTTGAGGAGCGCGTCCGCGGCGTAGAACCCGGCGGGGCCGGCGCCGACGATGGCGACTCGGAGCGGGCCGTTGCCCGCGTTCCATCCCACTCAGGACTCCATCAGCCGGGTTTCGAGCGTTGCCGCCACGCCCCGGAATTCGTTCAGTTGGGCCTTCACCAGGTCGCCGATAGTCACCATTCCTACGAGGACATCGCCGTCGACGATGGGCATGTGGCGGAAGCGCTCGGCGGTCATCGTCCGGAGCACGCTGTCCACGTCGTCGCCGGAGGTGCCGCACACCACCGGGAACGTCATCACATCGGAAACGTGGTGTTCGAGCGTGGCCGGGTCCGTCGAAAGCTGGCGGATGATGTCGCGTTCGCTGAGGATGCCGGAAGGCGCGCCGGTACCCGAAGTAACAACGAGCGCGCCGATATTGTTCGCCGCCAGCGACGCCACCGCCTCCTCGACCAGCGCTTCCGCCCGGATCGTGAACACCCTGTTGCCCTTCGCGGCGAGGACTGCCGACACCTTCATACGCGAATACTCCTGAAACCTTGAGGACATTGTGGCATGCACGTGTCCGCGGACATCGCCCACCAGCGTGAGATTCAGGGATCGAAAGGGAAGGGATAGGGAGTTTCGGGCGGCCGTCCGGGCGGTTTAGTCAGGCCACTCGGTGTCGAAAACGCGCACAGCCGGGCCGGTCTTGAACACGGAGCCCTTCCCGTCCCATTCGAGCACCAGGTCACCGCCCGGCATGTGGTCGACGATCCGATCGCCAGTCAACCCTCGCATCCGCGAGGCCGCGCACACCGCGCTGGCACTGGTGCCGGAGGCGAGGGTAATACCCGTACCGCGCTCCCACACGCGGTGGTTCACTTCGTGCTGGTTCAGCACTTGGACCACCTGGAAGTTCGTCCGCCGCGGGAACAGCGGGTGGTTCTCGACCTGCGGCCCGATGCGCTCCAGCGGGAATGTGGCCGGGTCGTGGTCGATGTAGTGAATCGCGTGGGGGTTGCCCATGCTCACCAGCGTGAGCTTCAGGTCCATGCCATCGACGACGAGCGGTAGATCGACCACCGGGCCGTCACCTTCGACGTTCGCGGGAAGGGAAGCCGGTGCGAAGTTGGGCGGCCCCATATCGACACGCGCAGCAGTAATGACCCCATCTTCGCGGAACAGTTGAAGGATTTTGATGCCGCCCAGCGTCTCAACGGACACGTTGTCTGCGTCCTTCGGCAGGAACCCTTCCTCAACCGCGAACTTCACCAGGCAGCGGATGCCGTTGCCGCACATCTCGGCCTCGGAACCATCGGCGTTCCACATGCGCATCCGCATATCCGCCACGTCGGACTTGAGCCCGATGATCAGCCCGTCCGCGCCAATCCCGAAGTGGCGGTCGCTCATCTTCAGTGCGAGCTCACCCCAGTCTCGCTCGCGGTCAGGGAGGGCGTAGATGTAGTCATTCCCGGCCCCGTGCATCTTCGTAACGCGCATGAAAACAGCTTACCATCCGGCGGCCGAGTAACCACAAAGACACAGAGGACACGAAGAATGTCTCGACTCAACGAGCTTTCCCGTGAGGTGATTGGCGCCGCGATCGAGGTTCATAGGACGCTGGGACCGGGATTCCTGGAGTCTGTGTATGAATCCGCGCTCGTCTTCGAGCTTCAGACCCGCGGCATCCCGGTACAACGACAGGGAGTCGTGGAGATCGGCTACAAGGGACAAGCTGTTGGGGAAAGCCGGCTCGACTTGCTGGTGGATCGAGTGCTGGTCGTTGAGCTCAAAGCGGTGGAGTCGCTAACGCCCCTTCATGAAGCACAAGTCTTGTCCTACCTGAAGGCACTCGACTTGCATCTCGGCCTGCTCATGAACTTCAACTCCACCAACCTCGCGCGCACGATCCGGAGGCTGGTCTACGGCGCGCCACCCGAGGTCGACCCGGGCGCCTGATCTCCAAGCCTCTCTGTGACCTCTGTGCCTTTGTGGTTTGTGGGCTACCGGTTCTCGCCCCGGATCACGTTGGTGCACGCCCCCGTGAAGATGTTCGCCTGCAGGTCGATGTCGTCCGCGTCGCGGACCCAGGTGATGCGTGTGTCCTCGCGGCGAAACCACTGGTCCTGGCTGCGGATCAGGCGGTGCGTCGCGACCTTCGTGCGTTCCTTGGCCTCATCCAGCGTGAGTTCGCCGTTGAGATAGGCCACCGTTTCACCGTATCCAATCGACGACATTGCTGGGCAGCCCGCCGGTACACCCGCCGCGAGCAGGCTGCGCACTTCGTCGACAAGCCCACCGTCGAACATCGCGTCCACCCGCCTATCGACCCGCGGGTAGAGCACGTCGCGCGGAAGGTCGATCCCGAACAGGAGGAACTCGAAGTCGGGGGTGCCCTTCGACTGCCACTCGCTCATCGTCCGGCCGCTCTTTTCGTAGACCTCGATAGCGCGAATCACCCGGCGCACGTTCCGGTGGTCGATGCGCGCGGCCGCTGCCGGATCGACCATCGCGAGCCGCGAGGCTAGCGCTTCGTGCCCGTGTTCTGCGGCGAACGCCTCCAGCTCCACTCGAAGTGCCTCATCCGGCGCCACGTCCGGCACCTGCCAGGCCTCTAGCAGACTCCAGACGTACTGGCCCGTACCACCGACCAGCCAGGCGAACGCGTTTCTCGCCCAGATGGCGTTCAGCGTCTTCTTCGCCTGCTGTTGGTAGAGTGCCAGGCTGTACCCGTCCGCCGGTTCAGCCACGTCGTAGAGGTGGTGCCGCGCCTTCCGGCGGTCTTCCGGGCTCGGCTTGGCCGTGCCGATGTCCATGCCGCGGTACACCTGGCGGCTGTCGGCGTTCACGATCTCGCCGCCGAGGCGCTGCGTCAGTTCAAGCGCAATTGCGGACTTCCCGGTCCCGGTCGCGCCAACAATGGCTACCGACCGCCTTAGCATGGCGGCACGCTAGCATTCTTTTCAACGCAGAGGCGCAGAGGCGCAGAAGCAGGTGAAGAAGCCCGCTGGAAAGCAAGAAAGACTGACGCTGACGCTCGACGTTCAGCGGGCGAACCCTCTCGCCAAGAACTCAGCGCCTCTGCGTCTCTGCGTTCCACCGTGCGACTACTTCGCAGCGGCGCAGATCAACGCGAATTGGTCCGCTTTCAGTGATGCGCCGCCAACCAGCGCGCCGTCGATGTCCGCCTGGGAGAGCAGTTCAGCGGCGTTTTCAGCATTCACGCTGCCGCCGTACTGGATGCGAATGGCGTCGGCGTGCACCGGGCTGATCTCCCGCAGCACGCCGCGGATGTACGCGCACGCCTCTTGCGCCACCTCGGGAGTGGCCGTTTCGCCGGTCCCGATCGCCCAAACCGGTTCGTAGGCAACGGTCACGCGCGGCGACATCGTCAGGCCGCTAAGGCCCGCGCGAAGCTGGCGGTAGAGCACCTTTTCGGTAAGCCCGTCCTTTCGCTCCTGAAGGAGTTCGCCGACGCAGACGATGGGGTCGAGCCTCGATGCCAGCACCGCCGCCACCTTGCGGTTCACCCAATCGTCCGTCTCGCCGAAAAACTGGCGCCGCTCGCTGTGCCCGATGATGACGTACTGGCAGTAGTCCTCGAGCATCGACACGCTGACTTCGCCGGTGAAGGCGCCCTTCGCTTCCCAGTACACATCCTGCGCGGCGAGGCCAACCTGCGAGCCCTTCAGCGCTTCCCGGACCGCGCCGAGATGCGGGAAGGGCACGCCAATCGCAACGTCACAGGCCGCACTCCTGGTACTCTCGACAACGCCGTTCGCCAGCCCGACCGCCTCAGACTCGGACGTGTTCATCTTCCAGTTGCCGGCAACGAACGGCTTTCGCATCAGAGTCTCCTAACGTCGCTTCTTCTTCGGGGTGGCGGGCACGGGTGTTACCGCGAACCGCTCGGCCAGCTTCGCGGGATTTCGGACGCTCAGCGCGAGCCGGCTCGCTCGCACCCGCCACAGCCGGGGGATAAGCCAGACGCGGACGGGCTGTTTGAGCGTGACCTCGACAACCGGGCCCCAGGCAGCCACCAGCGCCACGTCTCCCCGGAAGCCGGTGCGCACCCCCAGCCCGCCCCAGATCGGCCAGTCACGAAGCCGTGCGCCGGTCACGTCGCGCGTGTCGATCACGGTGTCGACGAAGCCGGCGAACCGGATACGCATCCGGTCCTGCGAGATCGCGACGAACGATGTCGGGAGCCGCAGGGCAACACCGAACAGCCAGATGAAAATCATGGCGAAGAAAGCGGCCAGCAGGACGAGCCACTTCGGCCCATCGTCCACATACGCCTTGAGGACCACCACACCCGCAATCGCTATAGCCCCGGCCGCGATCGACACGATCAGTTGTAGCCCGCGAATGCCGCGAAATCCGAACAACAACGGCGCCGGGCCGGGCTCGGTGGTCTTTTCGGTCGCCATCAGGCGTCCATCAACGCGGCGACGCCCGGCAGTTCGCGGCCTTCCAGCATTTCGAGCGATGCGCCTCCGCCTGTGGAAACGTGCGTAAACCGCTCCTGCAGGCCGGTTTGCGCCACAACTGCCGCGGTCTCCCCGCCACCCACGACCGTCGTCGCGTGGAGGTTGGCGATGGCGCGGGCAAGGTCGAACGACCCGTGCGAGAACTTCTCCATCTCGAAGACACCCATCGGGCCGTTCCAGACCACTGCCTTCGCCCTTTGCAGTGCCGCGGCGTACTCCTTCACGGTCTTCGGGCCGATGTCGAGCACCATATAGCCGCGCGGTATTTCGGAGACCGGCCGCTCCAACGCTTCCGCGTCTTCCGCAAACTTGCTCGCGGCTATCACGTCCACCGGCAGATGGACCTCGACTCCGCCCGCTTTCGCCCGCGCGAGGATACCCTTCGCCGCCTCGACCTGCTCGTCTTCGACCAGCGACATCTGGACGTTCACGCCGGTCGCCTTCAGAAACGTGTTGGCCATCCCGCCGCCCAGGAGGAGCATGTCGATTTTCGGCAGCAGGTGGTCGATTGCCGGGATCTTCGTGCTCACCTTCGCCCCACCGACCACCGCCGCGAACGGCTTCGGCGGGTTCGCGACCAGCGCGCTGAGGTAGCGCACTTCCTTCTCCATCAAGAGCCCCGCGACCGACGGCAAGAAGTGCGTCACGCCCTCGGTCGAAGCATGCGCGCGGTGGGCCGCCCCAAAGGCGTCGTCCACGAACACATCCGCGAGGCTGGCCAACTGTTCGGCGAAGACCGGGTCGTCCTTCTCTTCCTCAGGGTGAAAGCGCAGGTTCTCCAGCAGCAGGACGTGGTTGCCCATCGCCGCCACGGCATCTTGCGCGACCGGTCCAACACAGTCGGCCGCGAACAGCACATCCTGGCCGAGCAGGTTCGACATTCGCCCGGCAACCGGCTCCAACGAGAGTGAAGGGTCGAACCCCTTCGGCCGCCCGAGGTGGGAGCACACGATGACCTTCGCGCCCTTGCCGAGGAGGTACTCGATCGTCGGCAGCGATTCCTTGATGCGTGTGTCGTCCGTGACCTGGCCGTTGTCCAGCGGCACGTTGAGGTCTGCGCGGACGAGGACGCGCTTCCCCGCGATGTCGATGTCGCGGACGGTCATTTTGCCGATTCCCTCGCTCACGAGGAGCTCGCTGCGCCGATGCCGCGACGTTCGACTTTCGCGAGCTTGTCGCGGCGGCGGCTGTGGTTCCCGCCTTCCGGCGTAGCCGAAAGGAACGCGGTCAGGCACTCGTCGGCGATCGCCCGGCCGATCTCCCACGCGCCCAGGGCGAGCACGTTCGCGTCGGTGTGCTGGCGCGCGCGTTGAGCGCCCCAGTGGGTGTGGCACAGCGCCGCGCGGGCGCCCGGCACCTTATTCGCGACGATGCTGACGCCAACGCCGTTGCTGCAGATGACAACGCCCAGGTCGACCTCGCCCGCCACCGTCGCGCGTGCGACCGGCTCCGCGAAGTCCGGGTAGTCCACGCTGTCCGCGGCGTAAGCGCCGAAGTCGACGGCCTCGTGGCCGAGCGATTTCGCCGTCTCGATAAGGTGTTGCTTGAGTTCGAAACCGGCGTGGTCCGCGCCAAAACCAACCTTCACGATCGTACGCTCCTCACAACCTGGATTTGGGCCAAGCCCAGTATACGAGCGACCGTTGCGCGGTCTATCGCGCCCTCCCGCAGGATCCGCGCTTCGTCGCCCGAGACGTCGATGACGGTCGAATCCAACCCCTGCGCCGTCGGGCCGCCGTCGATGGCGACCGCGCATGACTCGCCAACCTGCGCGATGGCATCCGCGCAGGTGGTCGGGCTTTCGCCGCCGGAGACATTCGCGCTCGATGCCGCAACGGGCCCGCCGAGCGCATCTAGCACGTCCAGCGTCACGTCGACCGGTGCCATCCGGAAGCCAACGGTGCGTCCGCCGCTCAAAGCGGGCGAATCCCAACCGTCTTTCGCCGGCACCACGATGGTCCAGGCCCCGGGCCCCAGCGCGTCCACGAGCCTCCGCGCCGCCCCATTGACCACCGTGTACTTCGCGATGAGCGCTGCGTCCCGCCCAAAGAGCAGTTGCAACGGGAAATCCGGCGCCCGCCGCTTCGCTTCGTAGATTCTGCGCACTGCCGCATCGTCCCGCACATCAGCGACAATGCCATACACAGTGTCCGTCGGCAGGATGACAAGCTTCCCAGCGGCCAGCGCCTCCGCGGCCGCGGTAACTCCCTCGGTCCCGGCGCCAAAGTCCCTCAACACTCACCGTCCCTCACGTCCCTGGCATCAGATGCACGATCCAACACCTGGCGTCCTTTGCGGCCTTGGCGGTTACCTCGCCCGTCCCGAATTCGTAGACCCCCGAATCCCGGCTTCCAACCTCAAAAACTTGGCGGAGTTGGCGGCCTTGGCGGTTACCTCGCCCGTCCCGAATTCGTAGACCAAAGTCTACAATTTCGCTAGCCTTGCGTATGGGTACCGCGCAACCGATGACCGACGCCTTCGACGCCGCACATAACGCCGCACCAGACCCCGCCAAAGGCCACGAAACCATCGTCGTGCTCGACTTCGGAGCACAGTACTCGATGCTGATCGCGCGCCGCGTGCGCGAACAAAACACCTACTGCGAGCTCATCCCCTGGGACTCCCCCGCCGAGCGGATCGCCGGCCTCGATGTCCGCGGGTTCATCTTCTCCGGCGGCCCATCGTCGGTTTACGACGAAGACGCGCCAATCGCACCGCAATGGGTCTACGACTCCGGCAAGCCGATCCTCGGCATTTGTTATGGAATGCAGCTCCTGGCCCACCAGCTCGGCGGCAAGGTCGGCCCCGGCACGGAGCGCGAATTCGGCCCTGCGTCGATAACCCGCGCGACGCACACCCCGCTCCTCGAAGGCCTGCCTGACTCGGTCGAAGTCTGGATGAGCCATGGCGACCGGCTGGAGGCGCTGCCCCCGGGGTTCGTCTCGATCGCGCACTCCGGCAACTCGCCCTACGCCGTCATGGCTGACCCCTCGCGCGGCTACTACGGGCTCCAGTTTCACCCGGAAGTGGTGCACACGCCGCGCGGCAAGGACATGCTGCGCAACTTCGTCCGCGATGTCTGTCACTGCGAAGGGACCTGGACGGCCGGCAACTTCATCGATGAAACCGTCGCCGCCATCCGCGCCCAGGTGGGCACGGGCCGCGTGATCTGCGGCCTCTCGGGCGGCGTCGATAGCGCCGTCGCCGCCGCGCTGGTCCACCGCGCAATCGGCGACCAGTTGACCTGCATCTTCGTGGACAACGGCCTGCTTCGCTCCGGCGAAGCCGAAGAAGTGGTGACCACCTTCCGGCGCAACATGCACATCAACCTCGTGCACGTCGAAGCCGAAGACAAGTTCCTCGCCCAACTCGCGGAAGTGACCAACCCCGAGACGAAGCGCATCCGCATCGGCAACACCTTCGTCCGCATCTTCGAACACGAGTCGCGCGCCATCGAAGATGCCCGTTTCCTCTGCCAGGGCACGCTCTACCCGGACGTCATCGAGAGCGGTTCGCATGGCAAGGGCGCGCATACCATCAAGACCCACCACAACGTCGGCGGACTGCCCGCGGACATGAAGCTCGGCCTCGTTGAGCCGCTCCGCTACCTCTTCAAGGACGAAGTCAGGCGCATCGGCGAAGCCCTCGGCCTGCCCGATGAGATGGTCTGGCGCCACCCGTTCCCCGGCCCCGGCCTGGCCATCCGCTGCATCGGCGAAGTGACGAAGGAGAAGCTCGACATCCTCCGCCGCGCCGACCTGATCGTAATGGACGAAATCCGCGAAGCCGGCCTCTACCGCGACATCTGGCAAACCTTCGCCGTCATGACCGACACAAAGACCGTGGGCGTCCAGGGTGACTATCGAACCTACGGTTACGCCGTCGCGATCCGCGCTGTGGTCGCGGACGACGCCATGACGGCGGACTGGGCGCGGCTCCCGCACGAACTGCTCGCGCGCATGTCCAACCGCATCGTGAACGAGGTGCACGGCATCAACCGCGTCGTCTACGACATCACCCCGAAGCCGCCCGGGACGATCGAATGGGAGTAGCCAACTGATGGGAGCCCGAGTCCTCCTCGCCGGGTCCGGCGGGCGCGAACACGCGACCGCCTGGAAGCTGCTGCAGTCCCCCCACGTCGAACAGGTCTTCGTCGCGCCGGGAAATGGCGGCACGGGGCTTATTGCCACCAATCTGCCGCACAAATCGACCGACATTGATGGCATCGTCGCCGCCGCCCTCGCGAACAGGGTCGATTTCTACCTCGCCAGCAGCGACGACCCGCAGCCGCTCGGCCTGGTCGACCGGCTGCAAGCGGAGGGCATCCTCTGCTACGGCCCTTCCGCCGCCGCCGCCCGGATCGAAGGCAGCAAGGCCTGGGCGAAGGGCTTCATGGCCCGGCACCACATCCCCACCGCTTCCGGAGAGTCGTTTTCAAGCTTCTCCGCGGCACAGACGTTCATCCAATCCCTGCCGGAGGGGAAGCTCTGGGTGAAAGCATCCGGCCTCGCCGCGGGCAAGGGCGCCGTTGGCTGTGACACGCGGGAAATCGCCCTCGAAGCCGCCCGCGAGATGCTCATCGACCGCCAGTTCGGGACATCAAGTGAGACAATCGTCATCGAACGGGACATGGAGGGCTGGGAAACCAGCGCCCACGCCTTCTGCGACGGCACGACGGCCGTCCTCTGGCCGTTTTCGACGGACTACAAGCGCGCTCTGGACGGCGGGCAGGGCTTGAACACTGGTGGCATGGGAGCTTATTCGCCCAGCGCCGGTGTCAGCGACCAGCTCGCCGCCGACATCAAGCGCATCGTTGTCGACCCCCTGCTGCGGGGCATGGCCGCCGAGAGCCACCCGTACAACGGCTCGCTCTACCCCGGCCTCATGATCACCGGCGAAGGCCCGAAGATCGTCGAATACAACGCCCGCTCAGGGGACCCGGAGACCCAGGTGCTGCTGCCCCGCCTCGAATCCGACCTGTTCGAAGTCACCCGCGCGGCCGCGCAAGGCAAACTGCACACCGTGGATGTGCGCTGGTCGTCGAGACCGGCCGTTGGCGTAGTCATCGCCAGCCGCGGATACCCGGAGACTTTCGAAACCGGTTTCACCATCAAAGGCCTGGACGCCGTGGACGACGGCATCCTCGTCTTCCACATGGGGACGCGAGCCGTGGATGGCGGCTTCGTCACCTCCGGCGGGCGCGTCTGCACGGTGGTCGCGACCGGCGGCACCATCGCCGAAGCCCGCGAGCGCGCCTACGACAACGCCCGCCGCATCACGTTCGAGAACGCTTACTACCGAACCGACATCGCCCTGGAGGCTGTTTGATGGCGAACCCCCTGGTCTCGATCCTCGTTGGCTCGGCGAATGACGAATCTCACCTCGAACCCACGAAGAAGGTCCTGACTGACCTTGGGATACCTTTCGTCTTCAAAGTCGCCTCGGCGCACCGCAATCCGGAGCGCGTCCGCGAAATAGCGCTTCGAGCGGAGAGCGACGGCATCGAAGTCTTCATCTGCGCCGCCGGCGGCGCCGCCGCGCTTCCCGGAGCCGTTTCCGCGCTGACCACGCTCCCCGTTATCGGCGTCCCGCTTGCATCGAGCGAGATCCCCGGCGGCATCGACGCCGTCTACGGCGTCCTCCAGATGCCCCCCGGCGTGCCCGTCGCTGCTGTCGCGGTGGGCGGCTGGGGCGCGCGCAACGCGGCCTACTTCGCTGCTTCCATACTCGCCCTCAAGCACCCGGACATCCGCGAGGCCTACAAGTCCTTCCGGGACAAGCAGTCCCAGGGCTAACGCCAGGAACCAGTGTCGGTCATTGCACCATGCGTTCGCCTCCCGCAACGCATAAGCTGCGTCCGTGCCCGCTCTGCCCGGCCGCGAAGCAGACCTGCGCCAGCTCGCCGCGCTCTGGCGTGACGCGCAGGAAGGCCGCGGGCGCATCGCAGTCGTCCTTGCCGAACCCGGTGGCGGCAAATCCGCGCTCCTCGAAGCGTTCGCTGACACCTTCCAACCTGGCGACCGCATCCTCTGGGGCACCTGCGCCGACGGCGATGGCGGTTTGCCGTACTGGCCGTGGCTGAACGCGTTCGGCGCCGCAGAAGCGACTGCCTTGCTGGAACACAGTGGGAGCGAAGCGGACCGATTCGAGCAATTCCACGCGGC